>Ga0105103_10000269_pt1 | contig 28886 bp, 36 predicted proteins | sample PPLLaktember2015_2_FD_79107 | JGI IMG/M metagenome (GOLD analysis project Ga0105103, IMG submission 79107) | Freshwater sediment microbial communities from Prairie Pothole Lake near Jamestown, North Dakota, USA - PPLs Lake P7 Core (6) Depth... | ecosystem: Environmental > Aquatic > Freshwater >...
GGCAACGCCCTGCGCGTTCTTCATCCGGGCCACGATCAGCTGCGGGTCTTGCGCGGGGCTCGGCGCGGCGTGCTCTTCTTCGCTGCGGCCTTGGCGGTCGGCTTCGCGCTGGTCTTGGCGGGCGCCTTGGCGGCCGTCTTGGCCGGCGCGGCCTTCGACAGGCGCGCTACCGCAGCGGCCAGTTCATCGACGCGCTTGATCAGTGCATCCACGTCCTTGGCGGTGGGCACGCCGAGCTTGTTCATGGCCTTGGCGGTGCGCTGCTCGAAAATCGATTCGAGCTTGTCCCAGTGCTGGCCGGCCTTGGCCGTGACGTCGCCGGCCATTGCACTCATGCGGTCGGTGACCTCGCCGATCTTTTCCTCGGCGGCAGACTGGGTCTTGCGCTGCAGGCTCGCGCCTTCCTTGATCAGCGCCTCGAAGACCTTGGCACGGCCTTCCTGCGCCTTGGCAAAGGCGCCCATGCCGGCCAGCCAGATCTGCTGTGCAGATTCCTTCACCGACTGGGCCAGCTGGCTGTCCAGCAGCCCGGCGGGCAGGTCGGGCCGGGCACCTGCCGTCTTGTCGATCTTCTTGACCATGTTGCCTCCTGTTTGGCGCGCTCTAACGCGGGCGCCATGTCGCCGCGCGCGGGCTTCTACTTTAGTGGCAAGGCAGCGCAGCGCAGGCGCATTCTCTAGGGCGGCGGCTCTACGCGTGCCCGGGCAAGGCTGCAGCTGGACAGTGTCGGGCTGCGCCAAGAATGCCACTCTTTGCCGGGCCCGCCGCATTGCCACGCGGCCCCCTCAACCCACGGAACCCATCGAATGCGTACGCCTGTCGCCGCACTGGCGCTTCTTGCCCTGGTCGGCTGTGCGACGCTGGCGCGCGACAGCTTCGACGAGCGCTTCGGCACCGCCGACCCGCAGCGCTTTGACCAGCCGGCGGCGCCGGCGCCGGACGTCGTGTCCTGGCGCGCGACGTGCAGCCGATCCTGCAGCGCCGCTGCGTCGTCTGCCATGGCTGCTACGACGCGCCCTGCCAGTTGAAGCTGACGGCGTGGCAGGGCGTGGCGCGTGGCGCCAGCCGCGAGAACGTCTACGACACCGAGCGCCTGCGCGAAGCCGAGCCGTCGCGACTGTTCGTCGATGCGCAGCTGCCCTCGCAGTGGCGTGGCAGGGGCTTCTTCCCCGTGCTGAGCGAGCGCTCGCCGACGCCCGAAGCACAGCTGGCGGGCAGCCTGCTGTAACAGACGCTGGTGCTCAAGCAGCAGCATCCGCTGCCGGCCGGCCCGGTACTGGGCGACGGTTTCGACTTTTCGCTCGACCGGGCCCAGGCCTGCCCGCGTGTCGAGCAGTTCGAGGCCTATGCGCGCAAGTCGCCGCTGGCCGGCATGCCCTATGGCCTGCCGGGGCTGAGTGCGCACGAGACACAAACCGTTGCCCGCTGGCTGCAGGCCGGCGCGCCTTACGAGGGGGGTCTTCCGCTGAGCGCCGTGCAGCGCCAACAGGTGCAGCAGTGGCAGGCCTTCCTGAACGGCGCGTCGAACAAGGAACGGCTGATGAGCCGCTACCTGTTCGAGCATCTGTTCCTGGGGCACCTGCACTTCGACGCCGATGCGACGCACCGTGCCTTCCGCCTGGTGCGCTCGAGCACGCCGCCGGGCCAGCCGCTGCAGGTCATCGCCTCGCGCCGGCCCTACGACGACCCCGGCGTCGCACGATTCTGGTACCGCCTCGAGCCGGAGCGCGAAGCCATCCTGGCCAAGACGCACATGCCCTATGCCTTGAGCCCGGCGCGCATGGATAAATACCGCCGCTGGTTCCTGGGCCGCGACGTGCACGTCGGCGAGCTGCCGTCCTATGCGGTGGAGGTGGCCAGCAACCCCTTCGAGAGCTTTCGCGAGCTGCCGCTCGATGGACGCTATCGCTTCCTGCTCGATGAAGTCCAGTTTTTCATCATGAACTTCATCAAGGGCCCGGTGTGCCGCGGGCAGATGGCGGTGGACGTAATCGAGGACCAGTTCTGGGTGGTCTTCGTCGACCCCGAGGCCAATGCCGAGGCCATCCAGGGCGACATGCTGTCGCGCCAGGCCGAGCAGTTGACGCTGCCGGCCGAGCAGGGCAGTGATTCGGGCCTGCTCGGGCCGTGGCGGAAGATGGCGCGCCAGCAGCGCAGTTTCCTGCAGACCAAGAGCCAGGTGCTGAGCAAGAGCTTCGGCAACGGCCAGGCCAAGCTCGACCTGTCGCTGGTCTGGGATGGCGACGGGCGCAACCGCAACGCGGCGCTGACCATCTTCCGCCACTTCGACAGCGCCTCGGTGGTGCAGGGCTTCGTCGGTGCGGCGCCGAAGACGGCCTGGGTCATCGACTACCCGCTGTTCGAGCGCATCTTCTATCTGCTGGTGGCCGGATACGACGTCTACGGCAACGTCGGCCACCAGCTGAACAGCCGCCTGTACATGGACTTCATGCGCATGGAGGGTGAGTTCAACTTCCTGGTGTTCCTGCCGCAGGCGTTGCGCGAAAGCACGGCGCTGTACTGGTACCTCGGCGCCACCGGCGAGGCCCGCGAACACGGCTACGGCAAGAACGCCTACCTGAACGCCGAGAGCGCCGTGCCCTACCGCGGCAGCAGCGACCCGCAGCGGCAGCTCTACGAGCAGCTGCGCCAGCGCCTGAAGCCGGTGCTCGATGCGCGCTTCGACCTGGCCGCCGTGCCCGACGCCCGGCTACGGGCCGAACTGCAGGCCTTGGCGGGCGTGAAGGGCGCCAGCCTGAGCTGGCTGCCAGAGATGAGCGTGCTGCGCATCGACGGCGCCAGCGGCGGGCCAAGCTACTTCACGCTGCTGCGCAACACCGCGCACGCCAACGTGGCCCACCTGGCGCGCGAGCAGTCGGAGCTGCTGCCGGAGGAAAACACGCTGACGGTGGTGCCGGGTTTCATCGGCGCCTATCCGAATGCGATGTACCGTCTGTCTGCCGCCGAGCTGCCGGCACTGCGCGAAGCCGTTGCCGGCCTGGCCTCGGAGGCCGACTACCGCAAGCTGGCCGACCGCTTCGCGATGCGGCGCACCGACCCGCAGGCCTGGACGGCCAGCGATGCATTGCACGAGGCCTACGTCACCTGGGCACCACTGGAGGCGGGCGTGTTCGACTACAACCGCTTGCAGAACCGCTGAGTTGCAGTGGCGCAGCCAGCGACCGGCCCGGCGAAGCTCAGTCGTCGGCCGCGACCCGCAGCACCAGCTTGCCGAAGTTCTCGCCCGCGAAGAGCTTGTTCAGCGTTTGTGGGAACACGGCCACGCCGCCCTCGACGATGTCTTCCTTGCTTTTCAGCCGGCCGTCCCTGATGTAACCGGCCAGCTCGGCAATGGCCTGCGGGAAGCGATCGGTGTAGTCGAAGATGACGAAGCCTTCCATGCGCGCGCGGTTCACCAGCAGCGACATGTAGTTCTTCGGGCCCTGCACCGCTGTCAGGTTGTTGTACTGGCTGATCGCGCCGCAGATCACGATGCGCGCCTTCGGCGCCAGCTTGGCCAATACATGGTCGAGGATCTCGCCGCCGACGTTGTCGAAGTAGATGTCCACGCCCTTCGGGCAATGCGCCTTCAGGCCCTCGCGCACCGAGCCGCCCTTGTAGTCGATGCAGGCGTCGAAGCCCAATTCCTTGACCACCCAGTCGCACTTCGCCTGGCCGCCGGCAATGCCGACGACACGCATGCCCCAGATCCTGGCCAACTGCCCGACGGTCTGGCCCACCGCACCGGCTGCGCCGGAGACCACCAGGGTCTGTCCGGCCTTCGGCAGGCCCACGTCCTTCAGGCCGAAGTAGGCCGTCATGCCCGGCATGCCGAAGACATTGAGCCACTGCGCCGGGGTGCCCAGCCGCAGGTCGATCTTCTGCAGGCTGCGGCTGCCGGGCAGGCCGGCAGCAGACTGGCAGTATTCCTGCACGCCGAGCAGGCCGCTGACCACGTCGCCGGTGGCGAAGGCCGGGTCCTTGGACGCGATGACGCGGCCGATGCCGCCGGCGCGCATCACCTCGCCGATGCCCACCGGCGGGATGTAGCTCTTGCCGTCGTTGAGCCAGCCGCGCATCGCCGGGTCCAGCGACAGCTGCAGCGTCTTGACCAGCACCGTGCCGGGTGCCGGCTCGGCCACCGGCTCTTCGGTGAAGGCCCAGTTCTCCGCCTTGACCATGCCCACCGGGCGCGAGGCCAGGCGCACCTGGTGGTTGACGAGGGTGCTCAGCGTGCTGTTCATGGCTTGGCCTTTGATGGGGTGGGCACGGGGGACCCGGGCCGCCGCGAAACGCGCATGGTAGTGGTCGGTGCCACGCCACTGCGTCGCCAGGGCGACGCCTCGCAGCGTTACCTACGGCGCCTTGCTGATGGCGGTGACGGTGTAGTTGCCGCCGGACTTGGCGGCGTCGAACTTCACCTTGTCGCCGACGGCCAGGTTGTCGAGCATGGCCGGGTTGCTGACACGGAAGACCATCGTCATCGGTGGCATGTCCAGCGCCTTCAGCTCGCCATGGCGCAGCGTGATCTTGCCTTGTGCCTTCTCGATCTTGCGCACTTCGCCCTCGTAGGCTTGGGCGTGCGCGGCCAGCGAGGCCAGGGCCAGCGCGGCGGCGGTGATCCAGTTCTTCATCGGGGGGTTCCTCCAATCCTCAGCTTGCCATAACGCGCCGGCGGCCATCCTGGTGCACATGTCGGCGGTTTACCTGATGCGCAGCGTGGCCTTCATGCCGGCCTCCCAGTGACCGGCCACCAGGCAACCGGCAAGGAATTCGCCGGCCTGGTCGAAAGTCCAGGTGATGCGCTGCGTGCTGCCCGGCGCCACATGCGCCATGTACGGCTCGTCGTGTTCCATGTTGGGGTGCTTCTTCATCAGCGCCGCGTGCTCCTCCAGCGCCGCGCGCGTGCCGATGACGAACTCGTGCATCAGCTTGCCGGCGTTGTGCACGACGAAAGTGACGGTTTCGCCGCGCTTCAGCGTGAGTTGCGACGGATCGAAGCGCATGCGGTCGCTCATCGTCACGCGCACCGTGCGGGTGGCCTGTTTCGGGTCGCCCTGGCGGCCCCAGGGGTGCTGCTCGGAGGAGATCGACGCGGTCGCCTTAGTGGCGCCGTGCGCCTCGCCATGGGACCAGGCTGCCGGCGGCAGCACCAGGCCGAACAGCAGCAGGCTGAGATGGATCTTCAATGCTTGTGCCCTCCGCGGGGTTTGACGGCGCGCCAGGGCGCACCGGGGTGGTGGTGGACTTCGGCGCCGGCGGTATTGGATGTCGGCGCGCGCTGCGGGTTCATCGACTCGCCGGTCCACTCATAGGCCACGCTGCCCTTGGGGTGCGCATACCAGCCCGGGTCGCGGTAGTCGCCGGCGCCCAGGCCCTCGCGCACCTTGATCACCGTGAACATGCCGCCCATCTCCAGCGCACCCATCGGCCCCTGGCCGGTCATCATCGGCAAGGTGTTGTCCGGCAGCGGCATTTCCATCTCGCCCATGTCGGCCATGCCGCGCTCGCCCATCACCATGTAATCGGGCACCAGCTTCTGGATCTTCTGCACCACTTCGCGGTGGTCCACGCCGATCATCGTCGGCACGTCGTGGCCCATCGCGTTCATCGTGTGGTGGCTCTTGTGGCAGTGAAAGGCCCAATCGCCGGGCTCAGTGGCGCTGAACTCCAGTGCGCGCATCTGGCCCACCGCGATGTCGGCCGTGACCTCGGGCCAGCGCGAGGCCGGGTTGGTCCAGCCGCCGTCGGTGCCGGCGACCACGAACTCGTGGCCGTGCATGTGGATCGGGTGGTTGGTCATCGTCAGGTTGCCGACACGGATGCGCACCCGGTCGCCCAGGCGCACCGGCAGGCTGTCGATGCCGGGAAAGACGCGCGAGTTCCAGCACCACAGGTTGAAGTCGAGCATGGTCATGATCTTCGGCGTGGCGCTACCCGGCTCGATGTCGAAGGCGTTGAGCAGGAAGCAGAAGTCGCGATCCACCTCGCTGTAGCCGGGGGTGCGTTTCGGCTCGCGCGGGTGGGTGATCCACAAGCCCATCATGCCCATCGCCATCTGCACCATCTCGTCGGCATGCGGGTGGTACATGAAGGTGCCGCTCCTGCGCGCCTCGAACTCGTAGACGAAGGTCTTGCCGGGTGGAATCTGCGGCTGCGTCAGCCCGCCGACACCGTCCATGCCGCTGGGCAGGCGCTGGCCGTGCCAATGCACGGCAGTGTGCTCGGGCAGCTTGTTGGTGACGAACAGGCGCACGCGGTCGCCTTCCACCACTTCGATGGTCGGCCCTGGCGAGCTGCCGTTGTAGCCCCACAGCTGCGCGGTCATGCCCGGTGCCAGTTCGCGCAGCACCGGTTCGGCAACGAGGTGGAGTTCCTTCCAGCCGGCCCTCATGCGCCAGGGCAGTGTCCAGCCGTTGAGCGTGACCACTGGGCGGTAGGGTCGGCCGCTGTGCGGCTGCAGCGGCAGCGCCATCGTCGTGGGCGGCGGCGCGGTGGCAGCGTCGGGCAGCGCGGCCAGCGCGCCGCGGCTGACGGCCGCGGCGCTGGCCAGCGCGGCACCGCCGAGAAAAAGTCTGCGCGAGTTCATCTCAGTGCCCCTTGGGTTCGGCCGCGGGGGCCGCCGCGGCCATGCTCGGGACCGAGGACGGTGCACCGACGATGGCGGCGTTCAGCGCCGCATCGGCCAGCCAGAAGTCGCGTTGCGCCTCGATCGCCGCGATGACCGCGCCGACCTGCGCACGCGCGTCGGCCAGCAGTTCGAACACGCCGACCAGCATGCCGTTGTACTTGAGCAGCATCTCGTCGGTGATCAAACGCTTCAGCGGCACGACCTCGTCGCGCTGGTGCCGTGCCACGTCATGCGCGCTGCGGTACAGCACATAGCGCTCGCGCAGCAACGAGCCGGCCTCGATGCGCACCTGCTCGAAGCGGTTCTGCGCCGCCAGCAGCTTGGCCGAGGACGCCTGGCGCAAGGCGATGCCGGGGTCCAGCAGCGGCAGCCTCAGCCCCGCCTCGAAGCCGCGGCCGCGTTCGCCGCCGGGGCCGAGCTCGCTGACCGCGGCCAGCTCGATGTCGAAGAGCTGCACCGTCTCCAGCCCCATCGCGTGCTGCGCCGCGCCGAGCTGCGCGCGCGCCAGCAGCAGGTCCAGCCGCTCGTCCATCGCGCGCTGCGCCACGTCGTCGCCCTGCCGGGGCTGTGCGGGCAGGTCGGGCAGGCGATCGGGCAGCTGCAGCCGCTCGGCGTCGTCAGCGTCCAGGCCGAGCTTGCGCACCAGCGCCTCGCGCTCGACCGAGGCCGTGGCCATGGAGCGCGCGAGCTGCGTGGTCGCGTCGGCCAGGAAGGCCTGTTCGCGTGCACGCTGCAGACGGCTGAAGTTGCCCACCGCCTGCATGCGTCGCGCCAGCTCGGCGCTGGCGGCGGCCGCGTCCTGCACCTGGCGGTGATAGCTCACCAGCTGCTGCGCCGCCACGGCACGTACCCAGGCGGCGCGAACCTCGCTGTGGTGTGCCAGCACGTCGCGCGCCAGCTGCAGGCGCAGCGCGTCGATGTCGCGTTGGGCAATGTCGCTGCGCCAGGGCCAAGTGATCAGCTCGGTCAGGCCGATGCCAAGAAAGCGCGTGATGTCCACGTCGCCCGCGGTGACGACGCGCTCGAACAGGAAGAAGGGATTCGGCGGCGCGCCGCGCTGCGCCGCCTCGGCCTGGGCGCGCCAGCCCTCGGCCAGCAGCGCCTGCAGCGCGGGGCTGTGGGTCAGCGCCAGCTGTAGCGCCGCGGCTTCGGTCAATGGCGTCGCAAGCAGCCGTTCGCGCTGGGCGCTCAGTTCGGCGCGCTGCGTGGCGCTTTCGTACAACTGCGGGGCGCCGGCATCGAAGCGCTGCGACCAGTCGCGCGCCGGGCCGGTGGCCTCATCCCGGGTGACGCTGGCGCAGCCGGCCAGCACGACGGCCATCGCGATCAGGGCCGGCGCCCCGCTGTGCAGAGCGAGAGTCATGGCCTGGCTCCGCCGGGCTGGGGCGGCGGTAGGGTCGGTCGGGTGCTGGCCGGTGCGGCGCGCCAGTGGCCGGCATGACCCTGCAGTTCGCCGACCAGTGCATTGCTGCGCGACCAATCGACGGGCTTGGCATCGGCCGGCGTCGGATAGCCGGCAAAGGCCGAGACGTAGTGCAGGCGCAATGGCGGCAGACTTGTGCCCGGTTCGGCGGCGCAGGCCGTTGCGGCGAGCGGCAGGCCAGCGATGGCGAGGATTCGGATACGCATGGATGCCCTTTCGAGGCGCGACCCGTGTTGGGCCGCTGCGGCTGCGGATAGCCCCAGCCGGTCGGCGACCGCCATACCCTGTTACAGCAGGGCATCGGACGCCGCCGGGGAACCGTGCAGGCTCAAGAAGCCTGCACGCGGCAGGCTTGGCGGAGCGTCAGCGTCGTGGCGGGCGGAACAACGCGTCGGGTTCGTGGGCCTGCGCCGCAAAGGGCAAGGCCGCCGGCAATGGCTGGGCGCGGCGGTCGCCTTGCTGCGGCTCGCCGCCCGCCAGCAGCAGTACCGCGCCGTGGCAGACATCGCACAGGGTGCAAGCTGCGGCCGCGTCGGCCGGCCCGGTCGCGGACTGCCCCTCGAGGCCATGGCAAGGCGCCACCGCCGGAGTGTCCTGCACCGGCAGGTGCATCGTCAGGTTGGCCCAGCCGCGCAACGGCAGCAGCGCAAGCAGCAGCCAAAGCAGGACCAGCGAGGAGCGGCGCACTGAAGATTTCACCCCGAAAGCATAGCGCAGCAGGCCGGGGCGCTGCAGCCGGCTGGGCCGGCAGGCAACGGCAGGAGTACGGGTTTCCTACAATGCCGCGCATTCGACCCCCACCGCCGCACCGCGGCTGCCGCGATGACCCTGCCCACCCCCTCCAGCGAGCCCCGGCTCGACCACGTTTCGCCGCGCGACAAGGCCGAGATCCTGTCCCAGGCGCTGCCCTATATCCGTCGCTTCCACGGCAAGACCATCGTCATCAAGTACGGCGGCAACGCCATGACCGACCCGGCGCTGCAGCAGGACTTTGCCGAGGACGTGGTGCTGCTCAAGCTGGTGGGCATGAACCCGGTGGTGGTGCATGGCGGCGGGCCGCAGATTGAGGACGCGCTGGCCAAGATCGGCAAGAAGGGCACCTTCATCCAGGGCATGCGCGTCACCGACGAGGAGACGATGGAAGTCGTCGAATGGGTGCTGGCCGGGCAGGTGCAGCAGGACATCGTCGGCCTGATCAACGTGGCCGGCGGCAAGGCGGTGGGCCTTACCGGCCGTGACGGCGGGCTGATCCGTGCGCGCAAGCTGCGCATGCTGGACCAGAAGGACCCGAGCATCGAGCACGATGTCGGCCAGGTGGGCGAGATCGAGTCGATCGACCCGAGCGTGGTGCGTGCGCTGCAGGACGACCAGTTCATTCCGGTCATCAGCCCGCTGGGCTTCGGCCGCGACAACGAGAACTACAACATCAACGCCGACGTGGTGGCCGGCAAACTGGCCGAGGTGCTGAAGGCCGAGAAGCTGATGATGCTGACCAACACGCCCGGCGTGCTCGACAAGAGCGGCAAGCTGCTGACCAACCTGAGCGCGCGCGAGATCGACGAGCTGTTTGCCGACGGCACCATCTCCGGCGGCATGTTGCCGAAGATCGGCTCGGCGCTGGATGCGGCCAAGAACGGCGTCAACACCGTGCACATCATCGACGGCCGCGTGCCGCATGCGATGCTGCTGGAGGTGCTGACGGACCAGGCCTACGGCACGATGATCCGGTCGCACTGAGGCGTTCAGCGCATCTCGCCGAGCAGGCGCTTCACCAGCGCGAAGTAGCGGTCGTAGAACTGCCCGGCCGGGATGGTTTCGGAGCCCACCTTCACCAGCGAGTCCTCGCTCGAAGACAGCGGCACCGAGATCGAGCCGAAAGGGCCGACGCCCACGCTGGTGTTGTTGGGCAGCTTCTTCAGCACGTAGCGGTCCTGTTGCGCAGACACGTAGGCGGTGGCCAGCGCGCCGTCCAAGCCCTCGGGTACACAAACCACATGGAAGCTGATCTCAATATGCACCTCGCCCTCGGGCTGGAAGCGCTTGCTGCCGGTGATGGCGTCGCTTCGCGCCACGGAGATGATGTAGCCCTGGCTCAGCAGCGCCCGGCGCGCCGCTTCGCAGGTGTCCTTCACGCTGCCGTCGAACAGGCGCGAGAAAGTCTCTTCCGGCTGGAAGCGCTCCTGTTGGTACACCGAGGCGGGGCTGCGGCCGACGCCGGGTGGCAGGGCGCAGCCGGTGATTGCCAGGGCAGCGCACAGCGCAGCAACCGACCTGGCCCTAGTGTGGGCTCGCTGCACATCTTGGCGAAGATCCATGCGCTGTCGATTCTGCTGCCCGAAAAGGGACGGATTATCGGACCCAGCCCGAAGTTCCCGGCACAAACACGATGAAGCCGACCCGACCCGCGTCGCGCGTCTGGCTGTTCGACCTAGACGACACGTTGCACGACGCGTCCACCGCTTCGATGCCGGGACTGCATGTCTCGTTCGGCGAGTACATCCAACAGCACCTGAACGTGTCGCAGGAGGAATCCGACGCATTGCGGCGCCGCTACTGGCAACGCTATGGCGCCACGCTGCTCGGGTTGGTGAAGCACCATGCGGTGGACGCCGCACACTTCCTGCACCACACCCACCTGCTGCCGGGGCTGGAAGCGGCCGTGCGCGGCCATGCGCACGACTTCGCCGCGCTGCGCCGGCTGCGCGGGAGCAAGTTCATCCTGACCAACGCCCCACGTGCCTATGCCGAGCGGGTGATCGCCGTGCTCGGCATCGGCCGCTGCTTCGACGGGCTGATCAGCATCGAGGACATGCGCATGTTTGGCGAGCTGCGGCCCAAGCCCGACGCGCGCATGCTGCGCACGTTGCTGGCGCGGCTGCGCGTGCCGGCCACGCGCTGCGTGCTGGTGGAAGACACGCTGCAGCACCAGAAGTCGGCACGCCGCATCGGCATGACCACGGTGTGGATGCAACGCTGGACCCGGGCCGCCGCCAGGCCGGGCGCGCGCTTGAGCATGCAACCGCCCTACGTCGACGTGAAGGCGCGGCAGCTGCGCGTGCTGGAGCGCCGGTTGCGTTAGACCGCTGCAGAATCTGCGCAACGCCGCCCCTGGAAGCCCCACCATGACCGAAAACGCCCCGAGATCCGATGCATGGAAGCACGATGGCGTGCGCGTCATTCCCGGCGACCGCCTCGACCCGAACACCGCGCAGACGCCGGGCATGGACCGCAAGGCGGCGATCAACTTCGCGCGCGTCGGCGCGCGCAAGCTGTGGGCCGGCACGGTGCATATCCACCCCAATGCCAAGACCGGCGCCCACCACCACGGCCCGTTGGAAAGCGTGATCTACGTGGTCAAGGGTCGAGCGCGGATGCGCTGGGGCGAGGCGCTGGAGTTCGTGGCCGAGGCCGGGCCCGGCGACTTCATCTACGTGCCGCCCTTCGTGCCGCACCAGGAGATCAACGCCAGCCCCGACCAGACACTGGAATGCGTGCTGGTGCGCAGCGACGGCGAGGCGGTGGCCGTCAACCTGGACATCGAGCCGGCCGAGGCCCCGGAGCAGGTGCGCTGGATCGACCCGACGCATCCGCAAGGCTGAGCGCCCGGCCGTGCCAGTGCACGGCGAAAGTCAGTGTTTACCTGCATCCGGAGGCGTGCCGGGCCTATGCCAGAATGCCTCGGCCCCCATCCGACGAGCACGCCGCCGCCATGTCCGACACGCCGCAGAGCCCTGCCGATGCCGCCGCTGATGCCGACACGGTGCAGGACTTGCCGGCAGACAGCGTCACCGAGGCCGCCGCGCCCGAAGCCGCAGCCACGGCGCGCTTACGCAAGCGCCCGAAGCCGGGCGAGCGCCGTGTGCAGATCCTGCAGACGCTGGCCACGATGCTCGAGCAGCCGGGGGCGGAGCGCATCACCACCGCGGCGCTGGCGGCGCGCCTGTCGGTCAGCGAAGCGGCGCTGTACCGCCACTTCGCCAGCAAGGCGCAGATGTTCGAGGGGCTGATCGAGTTCATCGAATCCAGCGTGTTCGCGCTGATCAACCAGATCCTGGAGCGCGAGGCCAGTGGCGCCGAGCAGACGCAGCGCATCGTTACCGTGCTGCTGCAGTTCGGCGAAAAGAACCCGGGCATGGCGCGGGTGATGGTCGGCGATGCACTGGTCTTCGAGCACGAGCGGCTGACCGCGCGCATGAACCTGTTCTTCGACCGCGTCGAATCGCAACTGCGCCAAAGCCTGCGGCTGGCGGCCGAAGCCGCCGGGTCAAGCACGCCGACGGTGGACGCGCAGGCGCTGGCCTCGGCGCTGACCGCACTGACCGTGGGCCGGCTGCAGCGCTACGCGCGCTCGGGCTTCAAGCGCCTGCCCACCGAACACCTGGACCTGGCGCTGCGCCGACTCAGCGCCTGAGCGCAGTTCATGCTCGAAGTCGAGGTTGCCGGCGCACGCCTGGCGCTGCTGGCGCAGCGTGCTGCCTACCTGGTCGATGAACGCTGCCTGCTGGTGGCCGACGCGCACATCGGCAAGGCGGTGTCCTTCCGCCGCCTGGGCGTTCCGGTGCCGCAGGGCACCACCACGCAGACCCTGCAGGGGCTGAGCCAGGCCATCGCCACCACCGGCGCGCGGCGGGTGGTCTTTCTCGGCGATCTGCTGCACTCGGCGCATGCGCATGCACCGGCCACGCTGCAAGCGCTAGCGCAATGGCGCGAACGCCATGCGGCGCTGGAACTGCTGCTGGTGCGCGGCAACCACGACGACCGCGCCGGCGACCCGCCGCCGGCGCTGGGCGTGCAGGCCATCGACGAGCCGCTGCGCCTGGGCGGCCTGGCACTGTGCCACCACCCGCAGCCACGCGATGGCGGCTATGTACTGGCCGGCCACCTGCACCCTTGCGTGATGCTCGGGGGTCGAGCTTATGAGCGATTGCGCCTGCCGTGCTTCCACTTCGGTGCAAAGGTCGGCGTGCTGCCGGCCTTCGGCGAGTTCACCGGCATGCATGCCGTGCGGCCCGGCCCCGGCGAGCGCATCTACGTGGTGTCCGGCGAGATCGTGCAAGCGCTGCCGCAGGCCCAAGACCCTACACTGACTGTATGAGTCCCACTGCCGTCGAATCGTTGATCGCGCGCGCCGAGAGCCTGCTCGCGCGCCTGGAAGCCGTGCTGCCGCAGGTGCTGAGTGCCCCCGACTGGAACGCGTCGGTCGCCTTCCGCTACCGCAAGCGCGGCGCCACCGGCCGCATCGAGCCGGTGCGCCATGTGGCCACCATCCGCATGGCCGAGCTGGTCGAGGTCGAGGCGCAGAAGCAGCGTCTGCTGCGCAACACCGAGCAGTTCGTCGCCGGCTACGGCGCCAACAACGTGCTGCTGACAGGAGCGCGCGGCACCGGCAAGAGCTCGCTGATCAAGGCCTGCCTGAACGAGTTCGCGCCGCGCGGCCTGCGCCTGATCGAGGTGGACAAGGCCGACCTGGTGGACCTGCCCGATATCGTCGATCTGGTGGCCGAGCGGCCGGAACGCTTCGTCGTCTATTGCGACGACCTGAGCTTCGACGAGGGCGAGCCGGGCTACAAGGCGCTGAAGTCGATCCTCGACGGTTCGGTGGCACAGGCTTCGGACAACGTGCTGATCTATGCCACCAGCAACCGTCGCCACCTGCTGCCCGAATACATGTCGGAGAACCTCACGTACAAGCACACCGAGGACGGCGAGGTGCACCCCGGCGAGGTGGTGGAGGAGAAGATCTCTCTGTCCGAGCGCTTCGGGCTGTGGGTGAGCTTCTATCCCTTCACCCAGGCCGAGTACCTGGCCATCGTGGCCCAGTGGTTGCGCTTCTTCGACGTGGATGAAGCCGCCATCGCCGCCGCGCGCCAGGAAAGTCTGGTCTGGGCGCTGGAACGCGGCTCGCGCTCCGGCCGCGTGGCCTACCAGTTTGCCAAGGACTATTCCGGAAGGCACCACGCTTGAGCGAAGAGCGCGTGCCGGTGGATGTCGCTGTGGGGGTGCTGATCGACCGCAACGGCCGCTTCCTGCTGACCAGCCGACCTGAGGGCAAGGTCTACGCCGGCTACTGGGAATTCCCCGGTGGCAAGCTGGAGCAAGGCGAAAACGTCGAGCAGGCGCTGCGGCGCGAGTTGCACGAGGAACTGGGCATCACCATTGGCTCGGCGCAGCCCTGGAAGATCGAGGTGGTGGACTACGAGCATGCGCGCGTGCGCCTTCACTTCTGCAAGGTCTTCGACTGGCAGGGTGAGTTCGAGATGCGCGAGGGCCAGGCGATGGCATGGCAGACGCTGCCGGTGCGGGTGCGGCCCGTGCTGCCGGGCACGGTTCCGGTGCTGCAATGGTTTGCGGCCGAGCAGGGCTTCGCGGGGGGCACACACACAGTCTGATTGCTACACTGAGCCGATGGACTGGCTCGATGAAGTCAAGTGGGACGCGCAGGGCCTGCTGCCGGTGATCGCGCAGGAAGCGGGCAGCAACGACGTGCTGATGTTCGCCTTCATGAACCGTGAGGCGCTTGCGCGCACCGCCGCCACCGGCCAAGCCGTGTACTGGAGCCGATCGCGCCAGCGACTGTGGCACAAGGGCGAGGAATCGGGCCACTTCCAGCGGGTGCACGAGATGCGGCTGGATTGCGACCACGACGTGCTGCTGCTCAAGGTGACGCAACTCGGCCACGAACCGGGCATTGCCTGCCACACCGGCCGTCACAGCTGTTTCTTCCGGCGTTACGACAATGGGGCGTGGCGAAGCGTCGAGCCGGTGCTGCTCGATCCCGAACGCATTTACAAGTAGATGAGCAGCAGCAACGACACATTGGCGCGGTTGGCCCAGGTCATCGAGTTGCGCCGCGGCGGCGATCCGGACAAGAGTTACGTGGCCCGCTTGTTTTCCAAGGGGGGTGACGCCATCTTGAAAAAGATCGGCGAGGAAGCTACCGAAACGGTCATGGCCGGTAAGGAGGGCGACCGCCAGAAAGTGGTCTACGAAGTAGCTGACTTGTGGTTCCATTCGATGCTGCTGCTGGCGCAACTCGGTCTGAAGCCAGCTGACGTGCTGGCCGAGTTGGAGCGCCGCGAGGGCATTTCGGGGCTGGAGGAGTTTGCCGCGCGAAAGCTGCAGAAGCGGGAGGGTGAAGGCACATGAACCAGATCATCGAACTTGACGAGCGCCAGTCTTCGCTGAAGACGGTGGGCCATATCAGCTACCTGTTGCACCTGATCGTCGCGGTGAGTGCGGTGATGCCCGGCGCCCAGGCCAGCGTGGCGCTGCTGATCGTCGCGTTCGTCATTGACCTGGTCAAGAGGGACAGTGCCGCCGGCACGTGGCAGGAGTCGCACTTCAGCTGGCGCATCCGTACCGTGCTTTGGGCCGCCGGCCTCTACCTGGTGACCGCGCCGCTGTGGCTGCTGCTTTTCGTTCCCGGCTGGATCGCCTGGGGCGTGATCTCGATCTGGTTCCTCTACCGCATCGTGCGCGGATGGATGAACCTGAACGCCAACGTGCCGATGCCGGGCTGAACATTCGCGAGGGTTTGAGATGAGTCACGATCCCAGTTGCATCTTCTGCAAGATCGCCGAGGGCAAGATCCCGTCGAAGAAGGTGTACGAGGACCAGGAACTTCTGGTCTTCCACGACATCAACCCGTGGGCTCCGGTGCATGTGCTGATCATTCCCAAGCAGCACATCGCTACGCACTACGACGTGCAGATGGAGCACGAGGGCATGCTCGGCCGGATGCTGGCGCTGGCGCCGCGCCTGATGCGCGAGCTGGGTGTGGTCAACGGCTTTCGCACGCTGATCAACACCGGAGCAGACGGCCGACAGGAGGTGCAGCATCTGCACATGCATGTGATGGGCGGGCCGCGGCCCTGGCTGAAAGGCTGATCCCACAGAGTCCGTGGGGCGTGCGGATATCCCGGGCCGGCCTGGGAGCCGCTACCCTAGAATCCGAATTCCCTTTCCAGGAGAAATGTCATGGGTTCGTTCAGCATCTGGCACTGGCTGATCGTGTTGCTGGTCGTGGTGTTGATCTTCGGCACCAAGAAGCTGAAGAACATCGGCTCGGACCTGGGCGGCGCCGTCAAGGGCTTCAAGGACGGCATGAAGAGCGGCGGCGAGGGGCCTGCAGAGGCCGACGCCAGCCCGGCCGCGCCACAGGTCGGCACGCAGAAGAGCGCCAACGCCAATACGGTGGACGTCGAGGCGAGGACCAAGTCCTGAGCGTGCGCGAACGTTGTCTTCGCCAAGGCAGGGCTGCGCGAGCCTGACGCCGAATGATCGACTTCGGCTTCGACAAGCTCGCGCTGATCGGTGCGGTGGCGCTGATCGTCATCGGCCCGGAGAAGCTGCCGCGCGTGGCCCGCACCGTGGGCCATATGCTGGGCAAGGCGCAGCGTTACGTGGCCGATGTCAAGGCTGAGGTTAACCGCTCGATCGAACTGGACGAGCTGAAGAAGATGAAGTCCCAGTTCGAGAACGCGGCGCGCGACGTCGAGAAGAGCGTGAAGGACGAGGTGCAGCAGGCCAGCGCCTCGCTGGAGTCGAGTTGGACCGAGCTTCAGTCCAGCAGCAGCGGCTCCACCGGCGTGTCGCACGAGGGCCTGCAGCCGCTGCCGCAATACAAGCACCCGAAGAAGCGCTGGCGGCTCAAGCGCGGCGCCATGCCACAGTGGTACAAGCAGCGCCAAGGCATCCGCACTCGGGCGCAGTCCGGCGCGGCGCGCGTGGCACGTTTCCGTCCGCCGGGTCACAAGACCGGGCGGTGAATGTGGGATACCCCATGGTGGCCGACCGGGCCGGACCGCGGAGAGGGCTGCGATGAGTGAGCCCGACAAGCCCCGCGACGAGCTCGAGGGCACCGAGGCGCCGTTCGTCTCCCATCTGGTGGAACTGCGCGACCGGTTGATCCGCGCGCTGATCGCTGTCGGGCTGGCCTTCGGCGTGCTGGCCTTGTGGCCGGGGCCGGGACCACTCTATGACATGCTCGCCGCACCGCTGGTGGCCAACCTGCCGGCCGGGGCAACGCTGATCGCCACCAATGTGATCTCGCCGTTCATGGTGCCGCTGAAGATCACGTTGCTGGCCGCCTTCCTGGTGGCCTTGCCGGTGGTGCTGTACCAGGTGTGGGCCTTCGTCGCGCCGGGCCTGTACAGCCATGAGAAGCGCATGGTGCTGCCGCTGGTGGTCTCGAGCACGGTGCTGTTCTTCCTGGGCGTGGCCTTCTGCTATTTCTTCGTCTTCGGCCAGGTGTTCAAGTTCATCCAGGGCTTCGCGCCCAAGAGCATCACTGCCGCGCCGGACATCGAGGCGTACCTGAGTTTCGTCATGACCATGTTCATCGCCTTCGGTGCCGCCTTCGAGGTGCCCGTGGCGGTGGTGGTGCTGGCGCGGCTGGGCGTGGTGACCATCGAGCAATTGAAGAAGTGGCGTGGCTACTTCATCGTCGGGGCCTTCATCGTCGCGGCGGTCATCACGCCGCCCGACGTGGTGTCCCAGTTGGCGCTGGCCATCCCGATGGTCCTGCTTTACGAGTTCGGCATCTGGTCGGCCAAGTTGTTCATCAAGCACACCAAGGCGCCGGACAGCGAAGCCGAGGCCAAGCCGGACGGCGCCGCCTGAAGGCCCGCTATTCAACAGCGCGGCGCTGTGCCCTGGGGCGTTGCGCCACCGTCAGGTTCAGCTGCAGGGCCTGGGCGCCGCGCTGCACTGTCACGGCAGCCACCGCCTGCGGCTTCAGTGCAGCCACCGCGGCCAGCAGCTGGGCGGTGTTGGCCACCTCGGCGCCGGCAATGGACACGACCACGTCGCCCGGGCGAATGCCGCCGCGGCTGGCCGGCCCGTCCTGCAGCACGCCGGTGATCAGCACGCCCTGGGTCACCGGCAGGCGCAGGCTGGCCGCCATATCGGGTGTCAAGTCGCGCGGCTCGACGCCGATCCAGCCGCGCGTGACCTGGCCGTCGCGCAGCAGTGCGTCCATGACGCTGCGCGCCGAATCGACCGGGATGGCGAAGCCGATGCCCATGCTGCCGCCGCTGCGACTGTAGATGGCGGTGTTGATGCCGATCAGCCGGCCTTCGGCATCGACCAGCGCACCGCCCGAGTTGCCCGGGTTGATGGCCGCGTCGGTCTGGATGAAGTTCTCGAAGGTGGACAGGCCGAGACGGTTGCGGCCCAGCGCACTGACGATGCCGGAGGTGACCGTCTGTCCGACGTTGAAGGGGTTGCCAATGGCCAGCACCACGTCACCCACCTGCAGCGCGCGCACGTCGCCCAAGGTGATGACCGGCAATGCGTCGAGCTTGATCTGCAGCAGAGCCAGGTCGGTTTCCGGGTCGGTTCCCACCAACTGCGCGCGTCCCTGGCGGCCGTCCGCCAGCTGCACTTCGATCTCGCTGGCGCCTTCGACCACGTGGTTGTTGGTCAGCAGATAGCCGTCGGGCGAGACGATCACGCCCGAGCCCAGGCCCACCTGCTGCTGCGGCGCGGTGCGCCCGTTGCCGAAGAAGTAACGGAACCAGGGATCCTCGCCCTGCGGCCGCGGCCGCGAGGACTTGCTGGCAACGATGCTGACCACGGCCGGTGCGGCACGCTTGGCCGCCTGGCTGTAGCTGCCATGCGCCTGCGCGGCTAAAGGCGCGGGCGGGGTCGGCGGCGTCGCCGGGGTGGCGGGCGCGGCCACTTGCGGCGCCGGATCGTTGGCAACCGGCAACCAATCCGGGCGCAGTGTGGCGACCACGAACCACAGGCCCAGGGCAATCGTCACCGTCTGTGCAAACAGGAGCCAGAGCTTGCGGAGCATGGACGGGGCGGACTGAGGCAGGGGAGCGGGAGGGAGTGCGCAAGGGCCGAACGGCTCACGACCAGATCATTATCGGCGGCATGACCGTGTCGCGCCGCTTCACAATAACGCATGGATGCCAAGCCGCTGTTGTTGTTGACCATGGGTGATGCCTGCGGCATCGGGCCTGAAACGATCGTGAAGGCCGTGGCCGAGGGCGCCGCTTCCGACTGCCTGGTGGTCGGCGACCCCGCGGTGCTGGGACGAGCGACGCGGGTGCTCGGGTTGCTGCTGCCGCTGGCGCAGATCGACGGGCCGGCCGACATGGCGACCGTGCCACCCGGTGCGCTGGGCGTATTGCGCCCGCCCGGGCTGCCCGAAGGCCTGGCCGAACTGGCCTGGGGTCAGGTCGATGCTCGCTGCGGCGCCGCCGCCGCATGCTGCGTCGAGGCGGCAGCGAAGCTGCTGCTGGACGGCCAGGCCGCGGCGATGGTGACCGCGCCGCTGCACAAGGAGGCGCTGGCCGCCGCCGGCATCTCCCATCCCGGCCACACCGAAATGCTGCAGGCGCTGGCCACGCCCGCGGGCGGGGCAGTGCCGCCGGTGCGCATGATGCTGGCCAATGACGAACTGCGTGTGGTGCTGGTCAGCATCCACGTGGCACTGCGCCGCGCGGTCGATCTGGTGAGTTTCGATTCGGTGCTGCAGACGATCCACATCGCCCACGCGGCGGCTGCGGCCTGGGGTCAGCCGCGGCCGCGCATCGCGGTGGCCGGCCTCAACCCGCATGCGGGCGAAGGCGGGCTGTTCGGCGATGAGGAGCAGCGCTTCATCGCACCGGCGGTGCAGGCGGCGCGGCGCCAGGGCATTGACGCCAGCGGGCCGTTCGCGCCGGACACGGTGTTCATGCGTGCCCGCCAGGCAGCCGGCCACCCCGGCGAGTTCGACCTGGTCGTGGCAATGACGCACGACCATGGCCTGATCCCGGTCAAGTACCTCGGCGTCGAGCAGGGCGTGAACGTCACGCTCGGCCTGCCCTTCGTGCGCACCAGCCCGGACCATGGCACGGCCTTCGACATTGCCGGCGGCGGCCGCGCCGACGCCTCCAGCCTGAAGGCGGCGATCCGCATGGCGCGGCAGTTGAGCGTGCGCGCGTAACCCGTGACGCAGATTCAGGCTGCGGCGCCGTTGCCCAGGGCAGCCAACTGGCGCCGGGCGCGTGCCGTCGCGCGTTCGATCAGGTAGCCGTTCTCGAAAGCGCGCAGGCGACCGGTCTCGCACAGTCGCACCAGCATGCGGTGCGTCATCGATATGGTCTTCTTGTGGCGGCCGCCGTGCGTGAACACGAAGAAGGTTCGGCCCGGGCTGACATGGTTCAGCCGCACCTTCTGCCACTTGTCGTCCAGGTGCATCTGGTAGGCAAAGCCGATCTGCACATGGTCGGCCAGCGACTTGCCGCTGGCCGGTTCGGTGGCCGCCTCCATCTTGGGCAGACCTGCGATGTCGAGATCGCCGCCTTCCGGCGCAGTCTCGTTGCCCAGGTCGATGTCGACCTTGCCGTCCCAGTTGACGGCAGCCTCGTCCACCAGGCCGATGCGCTGCGCTTCCTCGGCGGTGAAGCTGGGCATGACGACTTCGTCGCGCAGCACCGGGATGTTCGCCAGCGGCGGCGGCAGCTCGGAGGCCTCGGGCATGGCCTCGCCCAGCGCGCTGTCGGCCTGGCGCGCGAGCAGGTTGTAGTCCAGCGTGCGCAGCGCCTGGCCCTTCAGCGATTCGGCATGAGCCGGCAGCAGCCGGCCGAAGAAGGTCTTCTTCGCCGACTCGGGCCAGCCGATCAGGTCCATGCCCTCGTTCAGCTCCTTCATCAGCGTGGGCAGCTGCATCAGGAAGGCCTTGCGCTGCTCCGGCGAGCCCTTGGGCTGCACGCTCATGATCAGCTCGCGTCCGGCATGGCGCAGCCGCTGGACGCGCCCGCTTTCGCCGCCGTCCAGCCGAGCGGCACGCATCAGCGCCTGGCTCCACACCTGGCTGATGAACTCACGCACGAAATCGGGCGCCGGCAGCGGCTTCAGCAGTGTCTGCAACTGCTGCGTATAGCGCTGCTGCAGGCGCAGGTCGGTTTCCTTCTCGGCCAGCAGCGTGGCGGCGCCAGAGCGTTCCTGCACCTCGCGCCGCGACTGGTCGACGATGAAGGCCTCCAGCACCGACAGCTTCTGTTCGTAGACCTCGATCTGGTCGAAGTCGCCCTCGACGATCTCCTGAACCAGCTCGCGTACCAGCGTCACGAAGAGCTGGCCGGATTCGGAGTCGAAGTCCTCGAAGGCACTGCCCAGCGAGGCGATGCGGTTGACGAAGCGCCGCACCGGATGCTTGCGCGACGAGAAGAAACTCGGGTCGCCGAGCGCAGCGCGCAGCACCGGCAGCTGCAGGCGAGCGATCTGCCTCGCCATCTGTGGCGGCACCTTCGGATCGGACAAGATCTGGTCGAACAGGCTGCCGATCACGTCGATCACCATGTGATCGAGTGAGCCGTTCGACGCCTCGCGCAACGCGTCGCGGTGAGCGCGGATCAGGTTCGGCGCCATCGGTGCGGCGCGCCCGCCGCCATCCTGGTCGAAGCTGCCGGGCATTGAATGGCCAACGCCGGCGTCCACGGCGAAGCCGGAATCCTCGATCCCGGGCCCCAGGTCGGTGAAGGCCAGACGGCGGATCAGCGACATCAGGCCGGCTTCGACATGACCAATCGGCGTGCCCTGGCCCGGCCCTCTTCCGCCACTTGGGCCGATGCCCCCATGCCCGCTGGCGCCTGGCAGTCGGCCGCGCTCCGAGGTCCGGCCGGTGTCGCTGCGCCAGCCACTTTGGCGCGAGTCGGCCGGCGCACCGTACCCGGACGGACTGGCATCGTCCAGGCCGACGGGCCGGCTGGAGGTGTCGTAGCCAGAGCTGGTACGTCCGAAGCCAGAGCCGCGCTCGGACGTGCGGAAGCTGGGCAGCGCCGGCTTCAGCCCGGCGGCGCGCATGTCAGCGACGATGGTCGCATAGGTCTGGCCCATCGACGCCGCCATCGAACGGCCTAGTTCCGTGATCAGCACCGTGCGCAGTTCAGCACGGTCGGTCACTTTGTCGATGCTGCGGATCATGGCGTTGCCGATGACCTCGGGTCGCAACGGATTGCGTGGTGTCTCGCAGAAGCCGTGCAGCGCTGAACTGACGAAGCCGTCCAGCTCGCGCTGCTCTGCCTCGCAGTCCTGGGCGATCTGCAGGCCGAAGCGTTCGGCACTGACCTGCACTTCCACCTCGTGGTTGTCGACCAGGCTGAGCGCGTCCCAGCTGGTTTCGACCAGCGCCGATTGTGCGCTGGGGCGTGGCAGCACTTCGCGTTCGACGCGTCGGTCCAGCGTGTCGTCGAAGCCGTTGCAGAAGACAGCCAGTTTGCGGTTCAGCTCGAACTGCGCACTCAGCAGTGCTTCACGCTGGAAGACGTTGGCCGAGGCTAGCGCGGACACGCCCAAGCTGTCCACGGTGCGCTCGGCCGCCTGGCGGGCGGCCAGCTTCACGCGCCGGACGGCAGCTGCGATGGCCGCTGGCAGACCAAGAGCGGGCGTCTGGTTCATTGGACGGATCAGTATGGGACATCCATCGGCCCCGTATCCGCCCGCTGGAGGCCCGCCGCGCGGGCCAAGCGTGCTATTTCCTCAATGCGTCACGAATCTCGCGAAGCAGCAGCACGTCCTCGGGGGTCGGCGGCGCCGGCGGCGGGGGCGGCGGCGCCACCGAAGCCCGCAGCTTGTTGATCTGGCGCACCATGATAAAGATGATGAAGGCCAGGATCACGAAGTTCAGCGCCACGGTGATGAAGCTGCCGTAGGCGAACACGGCGCCGGCCTTTTTGGCGTCGGCCAGGTTGGTGGCCGTCTGGCCGGCGAGCGGGAGGTAGTAGTTGTTGAAGTCCAGGCCGCCCAGGACCCGGCCAACCAACGGCATGATCAGGTCACTGACGATCGAATCGACGATCTTGCCGAAAGCGCCGCCAATGATCACGCCCACGGCCAGGTCCATGACGTTGCCCTTGAGCGCGAATTCCTTGAACTCGGTCGCAAATCCCATGTCGTCCATCCCCTTGAAGTTGCCCAGGACCACCATGGTCCCGTGATCTTGCAGGTCGGCTGTTTGCGGATCTTGTCCGGCCGGCGGCTGCGCTAGGCTAACCGGCCTGACCGCTCATCGGCGGCCCGCAGCGCTCGGATAGAATCTCAGGTTGACCCGGACATCGTCTTCAAGCAGAGGAAAGCATGAGTGAGGCCAAAGTCGATTCAGGCCGGCGAACCTGGATCGCCATTACCTGCGGTGCCGGCGCGGTCGGCGGCGCCGCGGTGGCTGTGCCGTTCGTCTCCAGTTTTGCGCCTTCCGAGCGGGCCAAGGCCGCCGGCGCGCCGGTGCAGGCCGACATCAGCGGCCTGCGCCCGGGCGAGAAGATGACGGTCGAATGGCGCGGCAAGCCGGTATGGATCGTGCGCCGCACCGAAGAGCAGCTGGCCACATTGGCCAAGACTGAAGCGCTGCTGGCCGATCCCTTCTCCAAGCGCAACCCGTCGGAACTGACCCCGGAGTACGCGCGCAATGTGCCCCGCTCGATCAAGCCCGAGGTGCTGGTCTGCGTCGGCATCTGCTCTCACCTGGGCTGTTCGCCGACCGACAAGTTCACGCCGGGACCGCAGCCCTCGCTTCCGGACGACTGGCAGGGCGGCTTCTTCTGCCCCTGCCATGGATCGACCTTCGACATGGCCGGGCGGGTGTTCAAGAACAAGCCGGCGCCGGACAACCTCGAGGTGCCGCGCCACATGTATCTGTCCGACACGCTGCTGCTGATCGGCGAAGACAGCAAGGGCTGAGCGCCCGTTTCAGCAACCATAGGGATCGACATGGCTGAATTCAAGCAAGCTCCTGCTGGCGCGTCGGTAGCCGAACAGGCGATGACATGGGTGGACAACCGTTTCCCGGCCACCAAGATGTACAAGGAGCACATGTCGGAGTACTACGCTCCGAAGTCGCAGAACATCTGGTACTTCTTCGGCTCGCTGGCGCTGCTGGTGCTGGTGATCCAGATCGTCACCGGCATCTTCCTGGTGATGCACTACAAGCCCGACGCGGCGCTGGCCTTCGCCTCGGTCGAGTACATCATGCGCGACGTGCCCTGGGGCTGGCTGATCCGCTACATGCACTCCACCGGCGCCAGTGCCTTCTTCATCGTCGTCTACCTGCACATGTGGCGCGGGCTGATCTACGGCAGCTATCAGAAGCCGCGCGAACTGATCTGGATCTTCGGCGTGGCCATTTTCCTGTGCCTGATGGCCGAGGCCTTCATGGGCTACCTGCTGCCCTGGGGCCAGATGTCCTTCTGGGGCGCCCAGGTGATCATCAACCTGTTCGCCGCGATTCCCTTCGTCGGTCCGGACCTGGCGCTGCTGATCCGCGGCGACTACGTCGTCGGCGATGCCACGCTGAACCGCTTCTTCGCCTTCCACGTGATCGCGGTGCCGCTGGTGCTGATCGGCCTGGTGGTGGCGCACATCATCGCGCTGCACGAAGTGGGTTCGAACAACCCGGACGGTGTAGAGATCAAGGAAAAGAAGGACCCGAAGACCGGCATCCCGCTCGACGGCATTCCGTTCCACCCGTACTACACGGTGCATGACCTGATCGGCGTGGGCGTGTTCCTGATGATCTTCAGCGCCATCGTCTTCTTCGCGCCGGAGATGGGCGGCTATTTCCTCGAATACAACAACTTCATCCCGGCCGACGCGCTGAAGACGCCCGCTCACATCGCCCCGGTGTGGTACTTCACGCCGTACTACTCGATGCTGCGCGCGGTGACCGACCAGATGGTCTATGTCTTCGCGGGCATCGTCGCCATCGCCGCGGTGCTGGCCGTGCTGCGCGGGCGCTTGTCCGGCGTGATGAAACTTGCCGTGCTGGTCGCGGCCGTGGTTGTCATCGCGTTGCTGATGACCTTCGACGCCAAGTTCTGGGGCGTGGTGGTGATGGGGGTGGCGGTGATGGTGTTGTTCCCGCTGCCCTGGCTGGACCGCAGCCCGGTCAAGTCCATCCGCTACCGCCCGGGCTGGAACAAGTGGCTGTACGGCATCTTCGTCGTCAACTTCCTGGTGCTCGGCTACCTGGGCATCAAGCCGCCGTCGGACATCGGCACGCTGGTGTCGCAGATCGGCACACTCTTCTATTTCGGGTTCTTCCTGCTGATGCCCTGGTGGAGCCGCATCGGCACCTTCAAGCCGGTGCCTGAGCGCGTGACCTTCCACGCCCACTGACGCGAGCGGCGGAGCACAAGTAAAATGACGAAGCGATTTCTTCTGGGCCTCTTACTCGCGCTGGGCCTTCTGTCCGGCGCGCATGCCGCCGGCGACAGCTTGACGCTCGACAAGTTCCCGGCCGAGCGCGTGACCAACCTGCCCGCGTTGCAGAACGGCGCAAGGCTGTTCGTCAACTACTGCCTGAACTGCCACTCGGCCAACTACATGCGCTACAACCGCATGCGCGACATCGGGCTGACTGACGAGCAGATCAAGAACAACCTGATGTTCGCCGCCAAGAAGGTCGGCGACCCGATGACCATCACGCTCGACCCGGTGCAGGCCAAGGACTTCTTTGGCGCGGCACCGCCGGACCTGACGGTGGTGGCGCGCTCGCGCGCCGGCAACGGCGGCAGTGGCGCGGACTACCTGTACACCTACATGCGCACCTTCTACCGCGATGAAAGCACCGTCACCGGCTGGAACAACCTGGCGTTCCCGAATGCCGCGATGCCGCATGTGCTTTGGGAACTGCAGGGCCAGCAGCGGGCGGTGTTCGCGACCGAGAAGGATGCACACGATCCGACCAAGACGCATGCCGTGTTCAAGGGCTTCGAGCCGATGACGGCCGGCACGCTGAACACTGCCGAGTACAACGAGGCGGTGGCCGACCTGGTGGCCTTCATGCAGTGGATGGCCGAGCCGCACCAGGGCCAGCGCGTGCGCCTGGGCGTGTTCGTGCTGTTGTTTCTGGCCGTCTTCACCGTGATCGCGTGGCGGCTGAATGCCGCTTACTGGAAAGACGTCAAGTAGTTGCCGTGCCGGCAGGGCCCGATGGCCGTGCCCGGCGCCCAAGCTCAGTGCGCCGCAAGGCCTGCTGTGCCTGAACCCCATTGCCGCGACCGTCTTGTCGCGCTGCTGACCAGGAGCCCGCCCCGATGATGGTGCTTTATTCCGGAACCACCTGCCCGTACTCGCACCGCTGCCGTTTCGTGCTGTTCGAGAAGGGCATGGACTTCGAGATTCGCGACGTGGATCTGTTCGCCAAGCCCGAGGACATCGCGCTGATGAACCCGTACAACGAGGTGCCGATCCTCGTCGAGCGCGACCTCATCCTGTACGAGTCCCACATCATCAACGAATACATCGACGAGCGCTTCCCGCACCCGCAACTGATGCCGGGTGACCCGGTGGCGCGCGCGCGGGTGCGGCTGTTCCTGTTCAACTTCGAGAAGGAGCTGTTCGCCCACGTCAACCTGCTCGAAGGACGCGGCGTCAAGGCCACCGACAAGCAACTGGAGCGTGCGCGCAGTCAGATCCGCGACCGGCTCACGCAGCTGGCACCGATCTTCCTGAAGAACAAGTTCATGCTCGGCGACGACTTCTCGATGCTCGACGTGGCCATCGCGCCGCTGCTGTGGCGCCTGGACTACTACGGCATCGACCTGTCCAAGAACGCTCTGCCGCTGCTGAAGTACGCCGAGCGCATCTTCTCACGCCCAGCGTACATCGAGGCGCTGACGCCGTCCGAGAAGGTGATGCGCAAGTAAGCGCCCGGTCCCAAGGCACTGCGCATGAACAAGCCGAGCGCGCCGGATTCGCAGGGCACGTCGACGCGGCCGTACCTGATCCGGGCGCTGCACGACTGGTGCACCGACAACGGTTTCACTCCGTACGTGGCGGTGTATGTCGACGCCAGCGTGCAGGTGCCGATGGAGTACGTGAAGAACAACGAGATCGTGCTCAACGTCGGCTTCGAGGCCACCACCGCGCTGAAGCTGGGCAACGAGTTCATCGAGTTCAAGGCCCGCTTTGGCGGCATGGCCCGCGAGATCGTCGTGCCCGTCGATCATGTGGTCGCGATCTACGCCCGAGAGAACGGGCAGGGCATGGCCTTCCCGGTGCCCACGGCGGCGGGCGCGACGCCTGAAGGCACACCGTCCGGCGAGGCGCAGCCCGCTGCAGGGGCGCCCGTGCGCGGGCTGCGACTGGCCAGCACCGAGGCGGAAACTGCAGCGCCCGCGGGCACCGCTGCGCGCGTGCCACCGGACGAGCCGCCAGAGCCCACCAGCCCGCGGCCGTCGCTGAAGCGCGTCAAGTAGCTCGCTCCTTACAATCGCGGCTGTGCCATGCGCCGGCTTAGCTCAGTTGGTAGAGCACCCGCCTTGTAAGCGGAAGGTCGTCAGTTCGACTCTGACAGCCGGCACCAAGTCAAGACCCCGCGACGCGGTTCAGTTCGATTGAACCTTGATGCGGATCGGCGTAGCCTGCCAGCCTTGGTCTTGCAGCGCCGCCTCCAGCGCGGGCACCAATTGACGCAATTTCGAGGCCGCTGCGCCGCTTTGCGCCAGCAAGGACCAGCCGGCGTCGTCGAGTGGGCCGGGGCGCACCGCGCCGCGAAGGTTGTCGGGAAGGCACTCGCGAATGGCGGCAAAGCGGGCCTGCGATTCCTGCAGCCGCAGCAGCAGCCGGGTCAATGGCTGGCTCTGGTCGAGTGCAGCCCCCAGAGCCCAGGTGCCTGGGCTCTGCGGACTGAGGGTCTTGCGGCCGGACATGAAGGAGAGTTTAGCGATGCAGGTTCTGATTACCCATGGCCATCTGGCGCGCAGCCGGGTGCTGCATTTCAGCCGCTGGCAGATCGTGGCAACGGTGCTTTTCTTGGCCTGCCTGTTGATGCTGTTCTCGGGCACGGTCTACCACTTCGTCTTCCTGAAGGCCGCGCGCGAGGGCTGGCCGGTGGTGAGCCAGGTGGTGCGGCTGGTGGTGCGCGACGAGATTGCGCAACGCGACCGCTTCATGCGCGAGAACCTGGACGTGATGGCCTCCAAGTTGGGCGAACTGCAGGCCAAGCTCGTGAAGCTGGAATCGATGGGCGACCGCGTCTCCGGCTTGGCCGGCGTCAAGCCCGACGAGCTGAAGCCGTTGCAGCGTAGCCCGGCGGGTGGCAAGGGCGGCCCCTATCTGCCGCTGTCCAGCGCCTCGCTGCAGCAGTTGACGCAGGCGCTGCAGAGCCTGGACGAGGCAGCCGACCAGAACATCGACCTGTTCACGCTGGTCGAATCGCACCTGCTCGAATCGCGCCTGCAGGCGCTGATGGTGCCGAACACCGCGCCGGTGGACGCTCCGGTGGGCTCCGGTTTCGGCTTCCGCACCGACCCGATCACCGGCCGCGCGGCGCTGCACACCGGGCTGGACTTTCCGGCCGAGATCGGCACGCCGATCCAGGCCGCTGCCGGCGGCGTGGTGCAGTCGGTGGAGTGGCATGCGCAGTACGGCCAGCTGATCGAGATCGGCCATGGCAACGGCCTGACGACCCGGTATGCGCATGTTTCGCGCTCTCTCGTACAGCCCGGTGACATCGTGCGCCGCGCCCAGGTCATCGCACAGGTCGGCAACACCGGCCGCTCGACCGGCCCGCACCTGCACTTCGAGGTGCTGGTGGCCGGCGTGCCGCACAACCCGGCCCGTTTCCTGGCCGGCGGCGCCCAAGTGCCAACGCTGGCACGTTCCGAGGCGCGGCGCTAGCTACCAAGGGAGATCCCCCGGCTCTGCCGGGGAGGCAGTAAGGGTTTGAGGAGTAGCCGACAAGGCTGCCGATTTTGAGGGGTGTGAGTCCCCTTACCGCCAATTACCCGTTGGTTTGGGCGGTTAGCGTATCCGCTGTACGGGGAGGTAACGAACTTGGCGGTCCCAAGGCGGCGCTCGGACTCTGAGCCGAGACAAGCCTGCCTTCGAAGTGGGGAC
>Ga0105103_10000270_pt1 | contig 28802 bp, 23 predicted proteins | sample PPLLaktember2015_2_FD_79107 | JGI IMG/M metagenome (GOLD analysis project Ga0105103, IMG submission 79107) | Freshwater sediment microbial communities from Prairie Pothole Lake near Jamestown, North Dakota, USA - PPLs Lake P7 Core (6) Depth... | ecosystem: Environmental > Aquatic > Freshwater >...
CTCATAGAAACGCGTGAAGGTTAGCTGGCTTTCAAAATTCTCCATAGATTTTCCCCTCAAACACCGAAATAAGCTGATTTTACATCCGGGTTATCCATGAGCTCCTCTCCTGTCCCAGTAAGGACACTTGATCCGTTCTCGAGAATATACCCATAGTCAATAATCGGAATAACCGGACGAGCATATTGTTCTGTGACAATAATGGTAATGCCTTTTGTATCTCGAATCTCTTTCGTACCTTTGATAACGATATCCATATAGGCAGGGCTTAAGCCTAAAAGAGGTTCATCCAACAGAAGGACTGTGGGGTTTGCCATGAGTGCCCTTCCAATAGCAAGCATCTGCTGTTCGCCACCGCTTAGAAACCCCCCTTGTCTCTTGAGATGATCCTTTAGCCGAGGAAAGAGATTGAGCACATAGTCGAGATTATTTTTTGTGTCTTGTCTGTTAGAGAGGTAGGCACCAATTTTCAGGTTTTCCATAACGGAACTTTCGGGGAATATTCTCCTTCTCTCCGGGCACAGGACAATCCCCTTTTTTGCCCTCAGGTGAGGCTTAAGATTGGTCACGTCTTCCCCGTTCAAGAATAATCTTCCATATACTGATATACGTTCCCCCCCCCTCATCTCCTCTTTTTTCTTGATGTCAAGGATGATGCCAGACAGGGCATACATGAGCGTGCTCTTGCCAGCGCTATTCGAGCCGAAAATACCAATGATCTTCTTGTCGGGCGCATCAATACTCACGTTATTCAGGGCAATCATGTTTTCATAAAAGACCATCATTTCGCGCGCTTCAAACATAGTATTCTACACCTCTTCGCTTCCAAGATAGGCTTCTCTAACCTTCTTGTTCTCAATAACAACGCTGGATTCTCCTTCAGCAATCTTCTCCCCAAAATTCAAAGCCATTACCCTGTCTGCCACTCTGAACAGCTCACGGAGCCTATGTTCAACCATGATGAGAGTAATTCCTTCTGATTTCATTTTTTCAATTAAAGGGAGCATGCCCGCGATCTCGCTCATGCTTAAGCCCGAGAAGACCTCGTCGCAGAAAATGATCTCAGGTCTCATCGCAATGCATCGGGCGAGCTCAAGTCTCTTCTGATATCCGGTAGGCAGGGTAGATGCGAGCTTGTATGGAACCCTCGAATCGCGCTCGAATCCAATTTCTTCCAGAATATCTACAGCTACCGTATCCCTGTCACCATGTTTTCCACCACCGCGCCATCCACCTGCCGTCTTTGCCCTTGGTGACCAAAGAGGAATAATGAGGTTCTTGTAGGCCGGAAGGCTATAATAGGGCCTCATAATCTGAAAGGTTCGACTAATACCTATGTGCGCTATTTTGTGAGGAGGCCAGCCGGTAATATCCTTTCCCTTGAATAAAACCTGACCTACCATGGGTTTAATAAAACCTGTGATACAGTTAATTAAGGTGGTCTTACCCGAACCATTTGGCCCGATAATTCCGTATACTTCACCCTGAGTAATATCGAAACCCACATCCACGAGGGCTTTCAGGCCACCAAAAGTCTTGGATATGCCTTTTACAGAAAGGATTATGTCATTGTTCATACCTTTACCCACCTTTCAAACTGGTGGTACTTCCTCATAACGTACACCATGATTCCCTCGCTTTTGAAGACAATAAAACCCGTGAGGATTGCACAATAGATTACTATCCTGAAGGTGCCGAAATTTCGCAAAACCTCTGACAGAGGAACGAGGATGAAACTGCCAATGACTGCACCTAACAGGGTACCGCCGCCGCCAATAACAACCGAGGCAATGGGTATAATAGAAAAATCAAGAGCAAAGAGCGAAAGACCGGCCCACATGTACATGTGCGATATATAAGCCCCTCCAAAACATCCCATGAACGCTGCTACGAATACAGCAAATGCCTTCATTCGTGTAACGCTTATACCAGATGCCCTCACTGCCTGGTCGTTGTCCTTTATACCTCTTATAACAAGGCCAACATCCTGATTAACAAAACGCCTCATCCCGTAAAGGAAAAAGAGCGTAACCAGTATTATTGCATAGTGCTCTACATACTCATTCGGGAGGCTGTCGAGGCCCGTTATTCCATTCGTTCCGCCAAAAACGTCTAATGCTTCAATCACTCTCGTTGCGAGGAGGGGATACATAAGCGTAACGATTGCGAAGTAAACCCCGCGAAGTGGAAGACAAGGCATCAAGAGGAACGTGCAGAGGAAAGCACCGCAAACCGTGGCAAGTGGTATGGAAAGGTAAACTGGAAAGTGGAGATAGACATTAAATATAGCCGACAGATAACCACCAATACCTACAAAAAAGGCGCCTCCCAGGCAGACCAGTCCAACAAAATTTGCAAGAAAATCAAAAGATAGAGCGAGCAACGAATAAACACACATGATGTTGATTACTCTTTTCCAATAGGGAGCTAGCTCAAGCACTATCGGGAGTATTATAATGCCAACTATCAAAAACAGTGGGGGGCCCATGAGGTAAAGTATCTCTCTCCATGAGGAGATTGCATAGAGTCCCACGGCCCTGACCCTCACGCCCCTATCAATTCGTTCCTTCCGCATCATGTCCATAATTTATACCCTCTCCTCAAGCTCTTTCTGTTTACCGAATATTCCTGATGGTTTGATGAGCAGGGTGATGATTATTGCAAGGAGTGCAACTACCATCACATAGTGTGTCGAGAGAAAGACTTCGGTCAATATTTGGGCAAAACCAATGATAAATGATGCGAGTATAGTACCACCCCAACTTCCCAAACCTCCAATGACACAAACTGCTATGGCAAATATCAGGACGGAATAGCCCTGCTCCACGATTATGTTGCCTAAGGGAAGAAGCAGTATGGCTGCAAAACCTGCAAGACCTGATCCTATTGCCAATGATACGATGGCAGTCATGTCCGAATCAATGCCAAGCATCATAGCTGCCCTCTCATCCTGTGCTATCCCCCTCAATGCAAGCCCTACCCTGTTAAAATGTGTAAATAGATAAAGGGAAGCGAAGATAGCAACACCTATAGCAACAATAAGCAATCTCTGGTAATCTACGCTAACCCCAAAAAAATTCATAGAACCAGCGATGAAAGGTGGGAGGGTGAAGGTCCCCCCCCTTAACCCTCCCCATCTCAATCCTTCAAGAATTGCAAGACCAATGGCATATGTTGCAATGATTTCAGATATCTCCATCCCCCTTATCCGTATCAGGACAAATCTGTAAATAAGCGCCCCAATTACTGCTGTGACAGATATGGCAATCAAAATTGCCAGAAGATATGGGAATCCGGTAAGCTTATTCATCAAGAGCCACGCAATGTAGCCTGTTGTTATGTAAAGGGCTCCATGCGCAAAATTAGGGACCCTGGCGATGCTGTAGACAAGTGTAAAACCAAGAGCCATGAGGGAGAGGATCACGCTGTTAATGATGCCATAGACAATTATTTCCACGTTAACCTCGACTATCTTTTGTTATTTCATCCAAGGCGGAAGCATAACTTTTCCTTCGGCCACCTTGGGTGGAAAGACCTGTACCCTCTTACCTGCCTGCCACTGAATGATGCCCGTAACAGCTCCTTCTTTGGGGTCCCAGGATGGGATAATCTGATGAGTTTTTTTGTCGAACCTCATCCGACCATAAACACCCATAAGATCCTGGTTTTCCAGGGCAGTGATTACAGCATCAGGGTCGGTAGTTTTGGCCTTCTCTATTGCATCTTTGTACTGATAAACCGCCATATAGCTTGAGGATGTGCCATATCCCTCAGGCTCCAGTCCCCATTTTTTCTTGTATGCGTCTACAAACTTCATAGTCCACGGAGTAATCTTTGCCGGGGCATTTCCACCATTTACGAGGTTGACGATCATGTATTCACCCTTGCCCCCGGTTGCTTTCCAGAAACCCGGCTGTTCTGCGGCATTCATAAAGCCCATGGGAAGTGATTTCAGTTTCATATTACTCCACTGCTGAAGAAGTGCGGCACTTTCGGGCATATCCATCCAAAGGAAAAGAATCTGGGCACCTTTTTTCCCGGAATCAATAAGTCCCTGGGAATAGTCAGTGGTTCCCGTAGGGTAGATCTTCATGTCAATAACTTCCCATTTCTTTTCTGCAAGAGCTTTCTTCATGTATTCTCCACCTGCCCTTGCGTGTGCCACATCCTGGACCATGATGTAGGCTTTGTTAAAGCCGTGTGTTTTGTGAAGATCTTCGAGCATGGCCATAAAGTCGCCCATCATAACTGGCACTTCGCTCGAATTCCGGAAACAGTATTTATATTTCCCATAATTTTCCGCCACCCTTTTGCTGTAAGCTGGCGTAAGGACTCCTGTGGTAAGAATACTTACCTTCTTGTGTTTGCTGAGGAGATCCATTGCAGCAAGTGCAGCCTCAGAGCGAACAGGACCTCCGACAATGAAATCAGCCTTCTTTTCAAGGATCAGTTTTTCCACTGCAAGAAGGGCATCAGCAACAGGAACACCCGGCTCAAGGTCTCTTGTGTCAATCACCTCTACCTTAAATGGCCTTTTCTTTCCCCCCACATTCACGCCGCCTGCAGCATTAATTTCATCAACGGCAAGTTTGATCCCTCTTTCAGCATCCCAACCATACAAGAAAGCCGTTGCCAGTGGAGCACCTAACACAATAGGCTTCTCCTGAGCAAAAGATGCTGTCGGAGTGAACAATAAAACAAAACAAGTAATAATGGAAAAGTAAAACAACTTTTTCATAAATCCCCCTTTTTTTAATTTTTCGTTTCTTTTCCTTTTGCAGGTTATACAACCCCCACCAATGCCATGAACATGCATGAGCAATTACTATGCCAACTCTCAAATAAAAAAAAAATCACATTATCACTGTATTTTAACGCTCCATTGAATGAAATAAATGTATCCAGTAATTTAATGGTAATGTCTTTTTTTAGAACTTACTTTTATAATCTGTTTCATTCTGAAACGCATACGCGATGATACAAGGTACAACATTATGGATTTATCTAAATTAGTGATCGACCTTGCATGGGATTTAGAACTTTTTAAAATTCGGGATGTTGTCTATCAAGAAGGCTGCATGATGATTCAGTTTCGAGAATTCATTCATCTCATTTTTTCTTTGGCTTTATGTCTCTTGAATAACCTAGTTTTTGAATTTCTTTTCTAAGGTAACTTTCAGAAATACGAAGCACTTCACTTGCTTTCTTCGTGTCCCAATTGGTGCGCTTCAGAACTTGCATAATATGCTCTTGTCTAATTTCCTCAAGAGTTTTCATATGCAAATTATGTTGCAAATGAAGTGCCAGCACTTTTTATCCTTATAAAAACTATTTTTATCTAAATGTGAATACATAAACACGAGGAGCAGGCCCCCAATGTTTCGCTGGTGGAGGGGGCGACGTGAGCACCGGCAAGAGTTAAGCAGGATCAAAGGATTAAAGGGGTAAGGGAAGGATTAACTAACCATTCTTGGGTGAGAAGGGGAGGCCGGGTACCCGCCCTGCGGGTGGAGATTTCCTTCGTGGAGAGGGCGACACAAGCCCCCGTTAATAACATAGCCCTGAAGAAAGATGCTATATGATTCTTGTATCCTCATTCATGGCTATTTCATATTCTTTAATTTTCCTCCATAATGTACTTCGAGAGATTTGAAGAGATTCACTCGCCTTTGCCAGGTGCCAATTGGTGTGCTGTAATACCCTTGCTATATGATCCTTCTCGACCTCTTGTAAACTCGGGATCGATGAAAAATCGCTTTTTTCTTTTTCTTTCGACTCTTTTTTTTGAACCAGTTGAGACAAGGATTCGTCAAGAATAACTTCGCCCGAAGTAGCAATAGCAGCCCTTGTAAGAATGTTCTCAAGCTCTCTCACATTCCCTGGCCAGTCATAGACCATGATTCTTGCTGCTGCCTTTTCTTCAACTCCCTTGATATTACGATGTAGTTCTGAATTAATTTTTTTCAAAAGGTATTCAATTAAAAGGGGGATGTCTGACTTTCTCTCTCTTAATGGGGGAACCTTTATCGAAGCAACACTCAATCGATAATAAAGGTCTTCACGGAAGATTCCATCATTGACCATTTGCCATAAATCCCTGTTCGTTGCCGCTATAACCCGAGCATTCGATTTCAGGCTTCGTTCCCCCCCTACCCTTTCAAACTCTTTTTCCTGGAGAAATCGTAAAAGCTTTGCCTGGAGTTCAAAGGGAATCTCGCTCACTTCATCAAGAAAAATAGTACCATCTCCAGCTAATTCGAATTTTCCTCTTTTTGTTGAAATCGCTCCGGTAAAAGAACCTTTTTCATGACCGAATAACTCACTTTCGAGAAGCGTCCCAACGATTGCTGAACAGTTTATGGCCAGTAACGGTAAATCTTTTATAGAACTGTGGTAATGAATTGCCCTTGCGATCAGCTCCTTTCCCGTACCTGTTTCTCCCTCGATCAATACTGTTACCCTGTTTTCAGAAAGAATGCCGATGGACTTAAAAATCTCTTTCATAACCCTGCTTTTACCGATAATCTTTCCTTTTTCGTACGTCAAGGAAGGATCTAAGGAAATAGCATCGCCTCCATTTCTGGTAGGCTTTCCCACTTTAACAGCTCTTTCCACTGCCTGTTCCAGTTCCTCTATATCAATTGGTTTTGGAATGTACTCTAAAGCACCGCGCTTCATGGCCTTTATCGTGGTGTCCATGTCGTGAAAAGCGGTGATGATAATAATATTTTTAACACGCCTATTTCCGTGGAGTTCTTCAAGGATGTCAAGACCGTTTTTATCGGGCAATCGCACATCCAGTATAATAACGTCCGGTTCCACCGAGCTATTCATCTTCAAACCTTCTAATGCAGAGGTTGCGCAATGTACGAGGAATCCCTTTTCGCTAAAAAACATTTCCAACGACTCAAGCAGTGATTGTTCGTCGTCAATAATTAAGATCTTTCTTCTTCTCATACAGTCTTCCTTGAAGGGATAAAAAGGGACAAGTGTATGCCTTGCTGTCGTCTTACTGAAATGTTCACTAAACCACCATGTGCTTCGATGATTTTTTTTGTGTTCGAAAGTCCGAGGCCCGTTCCTTTTTTCTTGTTGCTAAAGAAAGGATCAAAAACATACGGTAAATCATCCTCTCCAATGCCCGGGCCATCATCAGTTATCTCTACGCGGACAGAACCGCCTTTGGATATTTCTTTCTTTGTGAGTATTCCTATTTCTCCTCCTGGCGATAGTGCTTCAACTGAATTAAGGAGTACATTAATAATCGCCTGTTCAAGTTTGTCACGATCAATCATAACCCATGGCATTCCTTTTGAATACTTTTTCCTGACTGTAATATTCTTCTCCTTGATTTTAACATCAATAATATCAAGACATTTCTCGATAATATCATTAATGAGTGTCGGCTCGAGATACAAACGGAGTGGTTTAGCAAAATCGAGCATCTCAGCAAGTATTTTTTCCAGACGGGATATCTCGGAAGACATAATTTCCATACGCCTTTTGTCATTTCCATCGAACTCTACGTTCTTAAGTAATATTTGTATATTCATTTTTACGGAAGAAAGAGGATTTCGTATCTCATGAGCAAGTGAGGTGGCAAGTTGTCCGATGTGGGCAAGATTTTCTGATTTTCTTATCTGTCTTTCCATTTCCATTCGAACGGTAATATCACGGCAGATCCCTGCAACGGCAGGTATTCCCTGATACATGATGAGCTTCACTTTGTTTTCAGTGGGAAAGCTTGTGCCATTTTTATGCAAACGATAATACATATAAAGATTCTGCTGTTGTTTTTTGTTAGCCATTCTCTCTTCATATATTGCCCTTACTTCCTCTTTCGATTCGTGGGCAATGAAATCTAAGTAGGGCCTTCCAATTACCTCGGCAGGCTTGTAGCCGTGGATATCGCAGAAAGCTTTATTTGCAAAAACAATTTTTCCATTTTGATTTACGAAATAACCGTCATTAATCTCTTCAACAAGTACACGATATTTCGCTTCAGATTCTGCGAGTTCCTTTGTCCTGTTCTCTACCTCATGTTCAAGGTTTTCAGCGTAGTTCTTAATCACTCTCACATGTAAAGATTGAAAGTAGTCGCTGTATCTCGTTATGGTATAAAAGAGGCATCGATCCAGTTGCTCGACTGCTTTTGAAAGTTGGGCACCCTTTAGCTCTTTCATCAAGACAGGGAGAAGCAATACCCGGTAAAGTTCATATGCATTCTGAACTTCTGAGAGCGAAAATCCACCCTCCAGTCTGCTTTTTGTAATCCATTCTATGTGACAGGCTGTTTTTGAAAAATCGTTGTGTATCAGGACGGCATGACTTGCATCATACGCGCCTGCAACAGTCATGCGCAGCTCATCAAGAGGTCTTTCACGGTATCTCTTGCTGGGTCCGGAATGAAGGCGTTCAATCCATTCTTCAATGATCTTCTCACGATATTTTAGTAAAATACTTTGAAGATTCACGATATGATTTTATCCTTACAACAGACATTGGTCAACTAATAATTGCTTTGACCCACCTCCTCCATCATCCCGCCAGAGCAGTACGAAACCTATCCTTCATGCTGATTATATTAGCACAGTGCCAGTGCGTCTCATCCTCCAAAGGTGTACTGCATGAAAAAGAAAAACTGTCTTTCAGGAGAAGGGTATAAACCAACATCATTCGCAAAAGGACTGAAAACACCATACTCACTGTACTTTTTTCCAGTTAGATTTTTTATTGCAAAGAGAGCCATGAATTTTTGGCTGCGCCAGACTACAGAAGCATCGAAGGTAGAGTAACCCGGCAATTTCGGCTGCTGATTCTTCTGGTCGCTTACAACGTAAGAGCTGCTCCGAGCGACACCCATGAGATTTAGCGTCAGGTTATCAAACGCTGTATATGACAGCTTAACGCCAAGTTTATTTCTGGGGACGAGTGGTACATCATTTTCATCAAACATTCCACCATCAAATATTGCCTTAATATAGGAGTAGTTGATTGTGACCAGAAAAGGATCAAAGGGCCGATAGAACAAACTTGTCTCAATACCCATCCTCTTTATCCTGTCATAATTCATATTAGCGAACAATATCGGATCGTAATAGATTTCATTCTTATTTTTTGCCTGGAAGAACGTGACGCTTCCGCCCGCATAATTAATCGGGTTATAGCGCAAACCCACGTCTATTTCATCTGTAACCTGGGGTTTAAGAGCGCTGTTGATTTGCGTTGGTTGACAGTACCCGAAATAACAGTATCCTGGAATGACAAATTCGTCGGTCACTGGAAAACGAAATCCTCTTCCATAGCTGATAAAAACATCCCCTTTTTTTCCGAGCAGATAGTTGGCTGAAAACCGATAGGCTTCTTTGTCCTGGTGTGCTACTGCAGACGATGATAAAATAGGATTTATTTGGTCACTGTGCTCGATGTCATATCGAGCTTTCTGTCTTCTGTACCCTGCCTCTAACAAAAAATTGCTGAAGGGATAGAGCCGCTCATTTACATAAAAAGCATTGTCTGTCCTATCCACATTCGTATCGGTGTTTGATGGCCCAAGCGGACTGTTGCCTGTCGCTTTCACTGTTGTGGGATACGTGTAGTAATCCCACCCGATCACGAAGCTGCTCTTTCTTTCAAAGATTGGTGCATCTATTATCAGCTTTGGCGTCAAGGCCATAGTGGTAAGGCTGCTCCTGCTTTCTGTAAAGCTCCCTGAACCGTAAAAGAAATATGACGGCTGATGTCTGTTTCTATAAGACCCGCCAACTGCAATCTGTCCCACATTTCCAATTTTTGCATGAACCTCTGTGTCAACAAAATTGTCCTCTGTTCGGGCATGATCAAAGGGATAGATCGAATCTTTTCTGCCGATGAAACCCCTTCTCAAGTCACTAAGATACAATGCCCCTGGCAAGCCATTTTTGTCTTTGTGATGACCTGCCTTAACTGCAATGTTCAGGTTTTGCAAAATATCGAAAGAAAAATTGCCAAATAGATCTTTCGCTTCAGAATCATTGTTGTGCCTATATCCGTCTGTATCAAGGGCCGTTGCTAAAGCAAAATATGAGAATTTCCCTTCCTGCCCGGACACTGAAAGCTGAGAACTTAAAAACTTATCACTTCCAACCGATGCGCTTGACGATACCTTTGGCTTACCCTCGCCTTTTTTCAGGATAATATTTACCACTCCAGCTGCCGCGTTATCACCAAAGAGCACGCTCGCTGGTCCCCGATAAATCTCTACCCTCTCAATTATGTCTATTGGAATCTGCGATAAATCTGTGCCTGAGAGATCAATGCTGTTAATACGCCTGCCGTCAACAAGAAAAAGTACATTCTGGGGTGCAGCCTCGCCATAGCCTCGAATGTCTACCTGCGCCCGTTTGGGATTGTTGAGTAGATTAGACGTAATGATCCCCGGTTCCCTATCAAAAACATCAATAAGCGTTCTCGCTCCGGCATCCTTAATGTCCTCTTGTGTTATGATTGTAACATTCGTTGAAGTTTCAATTATTGGTGTTTGAATGCGTGAAGCTGTGACAACAATATCGTCAAGACGATATGGTCCTTCTTGAGCCATCAATAAACTAATGTTCACAAATTGCAGGGTAATAAAAAATGAAAGGAAAATTTGTTTCATGGGAGACCTCCTTATGCCTCGTAAGGACAATCGTTTGAAGTCTAACCCAAGGTTTCCTGGCTTAGGGTTGCTAGCCCTCGCGTCTTCCCGTTCCGAAAACATCGAAACAGTGACCAAATAAACATGCGAGGCATTTAACCCAATACAGTTGCGGGACAGCGACAGGTTTTCACTGCACTTCCCTTGCAGGTTAGGCTCTTGCCAAATTTTTAGCAAAATATCACTTCTCAATAGAGATTGCAATAGATTTAAAGAGAGTTTCTTGTAAACCTTACCAGAGATGATATATTATAATCATTGTAGGAAACTTGTCATAAAATTCTTTAAGTCCTTGGATGAATATAAGTGTTCGTATTTGAGTTTTTTGGTTATTAAATTTTAGCCAGGAGAAAAAAATTGCACGAGGAATACATTAAAAATCTGTTCAATGGATGTAATGTAGGCAAGCTTCTAGGCATCGAAGTATATGATCTTAAAGAAGGGTACGCAAAAGGTAAACTTACTATACTCAAGGAGCATATTAATGTTTTCGGGACAGTTCACGGAGGTATACTTTTTACCCTGGCTGACCATATTGGCGGAGCATGTGGTAATACGTTAGGAAAAAAATCTCTACTTGTCGAATCATCAATACAATTTATGAAAGGTGTCGTTGAGGGAGAGACCGTGTTCGCAGAGGCCAAGCTAACCTATAAAGGGAAAAAGATAGGCAGGATTGATACAAAGATATACAGAGAAAACAAAGAGATCGTGGCAATAATGCATATGGTCTTTTACATAAGAAGTGATGACCACAGAACAAAGGCTTCTTAGTATTTTTAAGTCCCTCCTATCATCATTCGGCAGAAGAAACTGGTGGCCCGGCGAGACAGAGCTTGAGATAATTGTTGGGGCGATTCTTACACAGAATACTTCGTGGAAAAATGTGGAAAGAGCAATTAATAATATGAAGGCCAGAGGTGTACTCGATATAGACGCTCTCCAGTTAATTAGCAACGAAGACTTGGGGGAGATCATTAAGCCATCTGGATTTTATAAACAAAAATCCAATCGATTAAAAAGAATTATTAATATGTTACATGATGATTATGATAAATCTATTGATAAATTAAAATTAATTGATACTCATCATCTTAGAAATTTATTACTAAATATTAATGGTATTGGCCCTGAAACAGCAGACAGTATATTGCTTTATGCATTAAACCGACCGATTTTTGTTGTAGACGCGTACACAAAACGTTTCTTAAAAAACCACCGGCTATGCGATGGTGATTGGAAATATAATGATATTCAGCAACACTTCATGTCAAACCTTCCTCTTGACACTTATCTGTTTAATGAATTTCATGCATTGATCGTGTATTTGTGTCAGACATACTGCAAGAAAGTCCCCGAATGCTGTTCATGTCCGCTCGGTAAAGAACTTGATACAATGTAACGGACTAATTCAGTTTACATTTGTTTTTTTAACGAAAATTCGGCAACCTTATACTCAGCGTTTTTACATTGCAGGGCGTTAGGAAGCTAACGATATTGTGACTATCTTCTTTCCTGATACCTTTCTGATATCCCCCAAGTGAAACACAGTTTCACCAGATTCCTGGAGGAGATTCATAATTGCAGTCTTTTCGCCTTGATTTACAACAAGAATAAATCCAATACCCATATTGAACGTCGAGCACATTTCATCAAAGGGAACATTACCAAATTCCTGAATAAGATTAAATATTAGTGGAATTTTCTTGGTAGAAACCTGTAGCTGTGCTCCCAGGCCTTTCGGAATAATTCGCGAGATGTTACCAGGCAGACCACCTCCGGTGATGTGTGCCATTCCTTTTACATTGTATCGCTCAAGAACTTTCTCAATTGATTTTACATAAATCCTTGTAGGCTTCAACAATTCTTCATAGAGAGGTACCTTCAGGTCTCCGACCATATCATGAACTTTATGAGAATGAACTTCAAAAAGCACTTTTCTTACGAGAGAAAATCCATTACTGTGTAACCCACTCGATGCAAGCGCTATTATGGCATCGCCTTCTCTGATTGCTGACCCATTAATAATCTTATCCTTTTCAACGAATCCAATTGCAAAACCAGCGAGATCGTATTCACCATCACGGTAAAAAGATGGCATCTCAGCAGTTTCTCCTCCAATAAGAGCACAATTCGCTAAGGTACATCCCTCGCATATACCCATAATTACATCTTCATAAACCTTTTCCTCAATATGGCCTGTGGCAAAATAGTCAAGGAAAAAGAAAGGCTTTGCGCCCATGGTCAGTATATCGTTTACAGACATTGCAACAAGATCAATACCTACAGAGTCGTGTTTATTTGCATTAAAAGCAATTTTTAACTTTGTCCCTACGCCATCGGTAGAGCTTACCATAACTGGATTTGCATAGCCTTTTGGTATTTCTGTCGCAGCAGCAAAACCGCCAATGGTGTTAAGGACAAAAGGATTAAAGGTACTGGAAATATTATGTTTAATCCTGTTCAGTACATCATCGGCTTTCTTAATATCTACGCCTGCATCCTTATATGTTGTGGTAGGCATCGGATAAATGTAAAATGAACTTGCTTGAAAGTCAATAAATTCAAATTATAATTTTCTGTGATAAAATTCACAAAATTTCTCTATTTACATTTTTTTGTAAAAATGGTAATTAAAATTCCACGAGAAAACGATAATAGTTTGTTATATTTCGGATTGGGCTTTTTCTGTAATTCACGTTTAAATAATGCTTCTGTTCTTTCTGACAATAATGTTTATACTATAAACGTTAAACACTTTTAGGGGGTCAGTGCATGGCAAAACCAATGGATCAATACAAATGGCATGAGCTTAAAGTCGGTTGCGTAATCGAAGAAGTCGGCAATGCTCGTGAGTATAAAACAGGAGATTGGCGTTCCCAGAAACCTGTTCATGACAACACAAAGTGCACACGATGCTCGCTCTGCTGGCTATTTTGCCCTGATTCTGCAGTCTATGAAGTAAAAGATGAATATTTTGATACCAATCTTGATTACTGCAAGGGCTGCGGTATCTGTGCAAAAGAGTGCAAGCCAGGTGCTATCACCATGGTAGAGGAGGAACGATGACAATCAAGAAAGGCATCGAAGTATCAATTGCTATTGCAGACGCTGCCAAGCTCGCAAGGGTTGAAGTCATTTCTGCATATCCAATCACTCCACAAACTCACATCGTCGAACATCTCTCGGAAATTGTTGCTCAGGGTGAACTCGAAGCAAACTATATTAATGTTGAATCAGAGCATTCGGCCATGTCTGCCTGTTGCGGCGCATCCGCTACAGGTGCAAGGACGTTCACATCAACGAGCGCACAGGGTTTGGAGTTGATGCATGAGATTCTCTTCATCGCCTCTGGTATGCGTCTTCCTATTGTCATGGCTACCGTTAACCGCGCCCTTTCATCACCCCTCTCTATCTGGGGAGATCAGTCAGATGTAATGGCAGCTCGCGATACCGGCTGGATTATGCTCTTTTGTGAAAACGGCCAGGAATGTGTGGACACGACCATCATGGCCTTTAAGATAGCAGAAGATCGAAGAGTGCTTCTCCCGGTCATGATTAACCTCGATGGCTTCTCGCTTTCGCATGTCATTGAGCCAATTATATTGCCCACCCAGGAAGATGTCGATACCTTCCTGCCCTCTTACAACCCTGCCTATACCCTCCACCCCGACAAACCGGTTACAATGGGCGCTTATGCCATGCCAGAACTGTACACGGAAGCAAAGTTTGCCCAGGAAACAGCAATACGAAATTCCAAGGTTGTTATTGATGAAGTTCTTGAAGATTTTGGGAAACGGTTTGGTAGGCCTTATAAGGCAGTAGAAACATATAACAATGATGACTCTGACTTTGCCTTCATCGCCCTGGGCTCAATCTGTGAGAACATAAAAACCTCCATCGATGATATGAAAAGTGAGGGCAAGAAAGCAGGACTTGTTCAATTACGACTATTCCGTCCATTTCCTGATGATGATTTTCTTAAAGCTATTCATGGGAAAAGGCGTCTTGCAATTATGGAAAGGGCAATGCCTGGCGGAGCCACGTACGGTCCCCTCTTTAATGAGATTGCCGCCCTGATTCATACCCATGGCCTTAACATAGCAACCGAAAACTATATCTGCGGCCTTGGAGGAAGAGATGTACAGCCAGAGGAATTCAAGAATGTTTTTGCTTCGCCCCAGAAGGGGAAAAACATCACTGTCATAGGGGTGAGAGAATGAGACTAAAAAAAATATATTCATATACAGATCATCCGGAAGTTGAATATGCCGTGTCAGGGCATCGTGCCTGCCAGGGGTGTGCAGAAATCCTGGGGTTACGTATGGCCCTTAAGGTTTTCGGGAAAGATACTATTATGACTATGGCCACGGGCTGCATGGAGATTATTTCTACTCCTCTACCACTCACCGATTGGACACTGCCATGGATCCATGTAGCTTTTGAAAATGCTGCTGCAGTTGCATCAGGGGTGGAGTCTGCATTGAAAATACTCATGGAAAAAGGCAAAATCCCAAACAAAGATATTCATGTCGTTGCAAGTGGTGGTGATGGAGGTACCAGCGACATTGGTCTTCAGGCTTTGTCGGGCGCATTAGAACGGGGACATAAGTTCACATACATCTGCGTTGATAATGAAGCTTATATGAATACCGGGATTCAAAGATCGTCCTCTACACCTTTCGGCGCGATGACTACTACCAGTCCTCCTGGCAAAAAAAGTATAGGTCAGGCCACATGGAAAAAAAACATGCCCAAGATTGCAGCTGCCCATAACATTCCTTATGTTGCAACGGCATGTCCCTCTTACCCCTTCGACCTTATGGAAAAGGTTAAAAAAGCAAAAAATACCAATGGACCTTCTTATCTCCACATTCTTTCCGTATGCCCCACGGGATGGAGAATACCTACAGAAGCTGCAATAGAATACGGAAGGCTTGCCGTGAGAAGTGGCGCATTTCCTCTCTATGAAGTTGAAAATGGACAGTACAGGATCACCCAGAAAACTGAACCTCTGTTACCTATATCTGAGTATTTAAAAGGCCAGGGAAGGTTCCGCCACCTTACCGATGATATCATTGCAAATATTCAGACACGTATAACCGCGGAATGGGAAGAACTTAAGCGTCTGTCGGGGAAAAAATAGATATACTATATAAGGATTTTAGAATTTCGAGAAATCGTCCGACTTAAGTTTGAATCCAGGTTCTTTTCTCTCCGTGTCCTCTTTCTTTATCTGGGACATTTTGATACGCAGTCTTACGTCATTTGGGCTATCTGCATAAGAAACAGCAGTATTGTAATCAATTCTCCCGGCCATGAAGAGGTCAAAAATATGTTGATCAAAGGTTTGCATCCCCTCATTATAAGACTGGGCCATAGTATCTTTTAAAACCCCTATTTCACCCTTCAAAATGAGGTCTTTTACCCTTGGTGTATCGAGGAGTATTTCGAAAGCAGCAACCCTTTTACCATCCACAGAAGGAAGCAATCGCTGCGAAACAATTGACCTGAGGTTAAGGGAAAGCTGCATGTATATCTGAAGATGTCTCTCAATGGGAAAAAAATTGAGTACCCGTTCCATGGCCTGGTTCGCATTATTTGAGTGCAGGGTTGCCAAAGCAAGATGTCCTGTCTCAGCAAAGGTGATGGCATCTTCCATGGTCTCTGCGTCCCTGATCTCACCAATAAGGATTACATCAGGCGCCTGACGCATGGTATTTTTAAGTGCGCTTAGGAAGCTGTGGGTGTCAAAACCCACCTCCCGCTGTGTGATAACGCTCATTTTGTGTTCATGGACAAACTCAATTGGATCTTCGATACTTATAATATGTCCTCGCTGGTTCAGGTTTCTGTAATCAATCATCGCGGCGAGGCTTGTTGATTTACCACTCCCCGTTGCACCGACAACAAGGACTAAACCTCTCTTTGTCATCACAATATCTTTCAATATTTGTGGCAAACCAAGGTCATCAATTGTTTTGATTTGTAATTTAATCTGACGGATAACCATCCCTACATAGCCTCTTTGCCGGAAAATATTAACCCTGAATCTTCCAAGTTCGGGATAATAAAGAGCCAAATTCATCTCGAGGGTCTCTTCGAAAATCTTCCTTTGCCGTTCGTTCATCGCTCGATACGCCATTGCCTCAGTGTCATCAGGGCCTAATACATCTCCACCATAGGGATAAACAATACCTTCAATACGAAACATGGGGGGGACACCAACGGTTACATAGATATCCGAGGCATCTTGCTCAACCATGTATTTCAAATACCACGTCAGATCTTCCATTTTTTCACCTCTGAACTTTTGAGAGATAGAAAGTGACCTCGTCCTTGCTCACAAGGTTCCTATCGAGAAGGTCCTGAACCGACGCCTCCATGGTCTGCATCCCTATCCCTTTGCTGGTCTGCATAATCGAAGGAATCTGGAAGATTTTATTTTCTCTGATCAGGTTTCTTACGGCTGGATTTGAAATCATGATTTCAAAGGCAGCTACACGTCCCCTTCCATCTCTCTTTTTAAATAAAACCTGAGATACTATGGCCTGCAAAGACTCGGCTATCATTGAACGTACCTGGTTCTGCTGTTCAGCAGGAAAAACATCGACGATCCTGTCTATCGTGTTGGGGGCTCCACTTGTATGGAGAGTTGCGAATACCAGATGACCGGTTTCTGCTGCAGTCAGAGCAAGTGATATGGTCTCAAGGTCCCTCATTTCACCGACGAGTATGACATCGGGGTCTTCACGAAGAGTGCTTCTTAATGCGTTGGCAAAACTATGGGTGTGAGGCCCCAGTTCCCGCTGATTAACGAGACAGTTCCTTGATACGTGAACAAATTCTATCGGGTCTTCGATGGTGATAATATGGCTCTTGAACTCTGTGTTAATGAGATCGACCATCGATGCAAGAGTTGTAGATTTACCAGTACCAGTGGGCCCTGTAACAAGCACCAGGCCTTTTTCAAGACGTGACACAGTTTTTAGCACATTCGGCAAACCGAGCTGCTCGAAAGAAGGAATCAAATTTGGAATCGTTCTGAATACTGCCGCATCCCCCCTTTGTTGTTTAAAGATATTGCATCGAAAACGCCCATATTCACCAAGGTCGAAGGAGAAGTCAAGCTCAAGGTGTTCCTCATAAGTCTTTCTTTGATAGTCATTCAGGATTCCATAGATCATAGTATGTACATCTTCCCTGTCAAGATGCGGCAGTTCAACTTTTCTCATCTCTCCGTTAATTCTGATAAAAGGTTGCTCTCCTGAGCTGATGTGAAGGTCAGATCCTTTGTTATCTACAGCAAAAATAAGAAGTTCTGATATGTCCACAATATCCCCCTAATTTTCTAAGGCTTCTATTTCTTTTAATGTCGGCAAATCACCGATATCCTTAAGCCCGTAAACCTCGAGGAATATTTCTGTTGTTCTAAATACTATAGGTTTTCCAACATCATCAGTACGACCGGCAATTTCTATTAACCTTCTCTCGAGAAGCTGTTTGATCATCCGTGTTGAATCAACCCCTCTGATTATATCAATTTCTTGTTTGGTAATAGGTTGTTTGTAAGCAATAAGCGAAAGGGCCTCAAGCATTGGTCTCGTAAGGCCAATATCCTTTTCTTTGACAAATTTTGCTACCCACTCACGAAAAACAATTTTGGTTCTCATCTGGTAGCCACCAGAAACAGTTACTATTTCTATTGCCCTATCAGAGTGACGATACTCATCAGACAATTCTCCTAAAGCCTGGAGAATTTCTTCACTGCTGTAAATAGCTAGTTTCTTCGCAAGGACCTTAAGTTTCAACGGCCGTGAGGAAGAAAAGAGAATTGCCTCAATGATACGCTTCAATTCAATCATGTCAGAAAATTTATGACTCTTTGTTTAATGGCATTTTGTTCTTCTGGATACTCATACCACGAAATATCTTTTTCACCGAAAAACCAAGTAAACTGGCGTTTTGCATAGTGTCTGGTAAATTTTTTTATATCTTTTACCATATCCTCATAAGTAATGGAATCATGAAGATACTGTAAGATTTCACGATAACCAATACTCGTAAAAGGCTTCAATTTCTCATTAAAACCCATTGCAAGTATCTCTTTCACTTCATCAACCCATCCATTCTCAAGCATCTCTTCGACCCTTCTATTGATTCTTTCAAAAAGTTCATCTCTGGGTTTTTTCAAACCAATTTTCAGCGTCATATACCGAGGATTTTTAAAACCGTGTTTTTGCGACCACTCTGACATGGAAAATCCTGTTAGTTGAAAAACCTCCATCGCTCTAACTATTCTTCTCTTATCACGAAAGCTGATTTTCAAACCATAATCTGGATCAATTTTTTTAACATTTTCATAAAAATTTACAGGATCATTGTCATATAAATCGTTTAACTTTTCCCTAAGGGTTCTGTCACCATGGACTTTGAAGAGGTCGTAAATAAGAGCACGGATATAAAGTCCAGTACCACCGACAACAATCGGAATCCGCCCACGTTTCCAAATATCACTGATCGAACGGTCTGCCATATTCTTGAAGATGGCAGCATTAAATTCTTCGTAAGGTTCTATAATATCAATCATGTGATGTGGAATAATGCTCCTCGATTCATCATCCTGCTTGGCGGTGCCGATGTTGAAATACTTAAAAACCTGCATTGAATCAGCATTAACGATTTCTCCATTAAGCTCAAGGGCTAAATCCATGGCAAGCTGAGATTTACCTGTGCAGGTGGGGCCCACAATCACCACAATTTTCCTAGTGTTTGCTAACATCGGCGCTATACAGTATAATAAGTCAGGCAATGTATTCAAGAATTATCAAGCTCTCAATCCTTTTCATTCTCATACCAGCAATATTTGGCGTAGGATTTGGATATGCCCTCGTTAATTACCTTGAAATCCCTGACGTCAAACAGCTGGAAACGTATAGACCTAAATCTGCTACAAGACTCTATGCAGATGATGGGACTTTGTTCTCTGAACTCTTCGTAGAAAAACGCATCCCCATCCCAATCACTGAAATGCCCAAACATTTGAGACTAGCATTTATAGCGATAGAAGATGTTAGATTTTACAAACATTTCGGCGTTGATGTTCGGGGTATCGCCCGTGCTACCTACAAAAACATTCTTCACCGTGGTATTACTGAAGGGGCGTCCACGATCACTCAGCAACTTGCCAGAAACCTTTACCTTACCCACCAAAAAAGCTTCAAGAGAAAGATCGAGGAGGCAGTTCTTGCCATACAAATAGAGCGATCTTACTCTAAAGACGAGATACTCAATATGTATCTCAATATCATCTACCTTGGAGAAGGTGCGCATGGCGTTGAGGCCGCAGCCTACACATACTTTCATAAAAAAGCAAAGGACCTTACTATTCCGGAATCTGCAACACTTGCCGCCCTGACAAAATCCCCATCCAGATTGTCACCTTTTAAGAACCATACAAAAGCCCTGGAGCGAAGAAACATAGTACTTAGAAAAATGTACCAGGCAGATTTCATTTCAAGGAAGGATTATTCCCAAGCACTAAAAGAATCATTAAATCTCGCCCCATTAAGGGCATACGAGAAAAAGACCGGATACTTCATCGAGTATGTGAAGCAGACATTTGAGGAGTACGTTCCAGATGTTCAAGAACTCTACACGACAGGCCTCAATATCAAGACAACGATTAACCTCAAAATGACTGAGTTTGCCTATGAGGCAATTGAAAAAGGAATACAGCAATACAAAGAGAGGCATCCAAAAATCGGCGAACCTCCTGAAGTGGCGCTTGTCGCCATTGAAATCAAAACAGGCGATATTAAAGTCATCATTGGCGGCAGAAATTTTTCTGCATCTCCTTACAACAGAGCAGTTCAGGCAAAGAGACAACCTGGTTCGTCTTTCAAACCCATAATCTACCTCACTGCCCTTGAACAGGGGCTTACACCTGACTATATGTTGCGAGATGCACCTATATCTTTTACCAATCCATGGACGAAGCAAATTTGGCAGCCAAAAAATTACAGAAATGAGTATCATGGAAATGTAACAATGAGGAAGGCCCTTGAACTCTCCCTGAATACGGCCACTGTGAGGTTACTGGAAAAAGCCGGGTTGGAAAATGTTATAGACATGGCAAAAAGACTCCATATTAATAGTAACTTTGAGTCCAATTTATCTCTCGCCCTCGGCACCACCGAAATAGCACCTCTGGACCTTGCATGCGCCTATGCTACATTTGCCCGCGGTGGTGTCTATCTTCCCCCCGTAGTAATCAAGAATATCTCTACAATTGAGGGAGAAGAAAAATATAATGATGAGACCCAGGGAGAGATTGTGGTAGCCCCTGAAGTGGCAGCCTCCCTGGTAGACATAATGAAAGGAGTAATTCAAAGAGGCACTGCACGCGGCGCAGCAAAGATGCCTTACTTTCTTGCCGGTAAAACGGGAACAACCGATGATTTTCGCGATGCCTGGTTTATAGGCTTCTCCCCTGAGTTGCTTTGCGCTGTCTGGATAGGTTATGACAAGAAAATAAACCTTGGTGGAAAAGAATCTGGCTCAACTGCCGCTCTGCCTGTCTGGATCGACTTTATGTCGAAAACCCTGCCACTTTATCCCAACGAAGATTTTGTGTTTTAAAGTCTGGATTATACTTCAGTATTGTTGGTTACTGCTTTTGATAGCTATAAAAATGTTTTCCCAATCCAATACAATAATTAAGGGGGTTCTTGCATGACCTATCGTATAAGTCGCTTGCTCATTATAGCGCTGTTCATTGCTTTTCTATTTTCCCTATCAAAAATAACTGGTCTATATGTTGATTGGCTTCTCTTCAGCGAAGTTGGTTATGAGGCCATGTTCACAAAGGTCCTGGCTGCAGAGGTTTTTACAGGACTTGCCTTTGGAGCCGTCTTTTTTCTGTTTGTTGTAGCCAACGTTTTTTTTACATCTATGGTGAACGTTCCAGCCATAGATATCATGTTCATGGGCAAAGCAAAAATTCCTATCGAACCTGGTAAGTTTAATAAAATATTCAAACTTTTTGGTATTGTAATTGCTATCCTTGGTGGAATCATGAGCGGATACTGGGGGAGTAGCATTTGGCCAGTAGCGCTTGCCTATCTGAATAGCGTAAACACGGGAAGAGTTGACCCCATATTCAATAACGATATTAGTTTCTATCTCTTTAAGCTTCCCCTGTATGAAGCAATTAATGGGTTTGCCGGATTCCTCATCTTTTTTACAATTTTACTCGTTGTCGTTGGTTACCTCATGCGAGGAGGTTTGCTTTATACGGGCAGAGGCTTTTCTTTCGTAAAACACGCCAAGCAGCACATTGCTCTCCTAATCTTTCTTTTTTTTGTAAAACTTGCCATGGGTTTCTATCTGGACAGGTTTGAGACGCTTTTCACTCCCTATGCCGTCCTCACCGGTGCCGGCTATGCCGACGTCAATGCCAGGCTCATCATGCTCGGCCTGCTCATACCATTGACAGTTATTGGCGGCATCACCTTCTGCTATGCACTTTTGAAAGAAAAATTGAAGATCGCAATGTATCCTGTTATTGGTCTCATCGCTATCTATATTCTTGGTGTTGCGATCTATCCCAGTCTCCTCCAAAGCTTCAAAGTAGCACCCAATGAACAGGCTATGGAAGAACCATTCATCAAACATCACATTTCCCTTACAAAGTATGGTTACAACCTCGAAAACGTTCAGGTAATACCCTTCGATGTATCTTTTAATCTCACATCAAATGACCTTCTAAGAAATGATCCCACAATTAAAAATATTCGGCTCTGGGATGAAGCGCCACTTCTCAAAACATATAGCCAGCTTCAGCAGATAAGAACATACTATCGGTTCAGCGGCATTGACACTGATCGTTATACTATTAGTGGTGATTACCGTCAGATTATGATTGCACCCAGAGAACTTTCCTACAATGACCTCCCAAGCAAATCATGGATCAATGAGAAATTTGTCTTTACCCATGGCAACGGTGTTGTGATGGGGCCTGTAAGCAAAGTCTCTAAAGAGGGCCTGCCGGAATTTATAATTAAGGATATCCCCCCATCTTCATCCTCAAACGTGAAGATCACTACCCCTGAGATATATTTCGGCGCACTTACCAGCGATTACGTTATTGTCAATACGAAGATACCGGAATTCAGCTATCCCACTGCAGAAGGAAACATATATACGTCCTACAAGGGATCAGGCGGTGTCAGGCTTGATTCCTTGTGGAAGAAGGCACTCTTTGCCTCCCACTTCCGGACAGCAAAAATACTCCTATCTTCCGAAATCATTTCTGAGAGCAGGATCATCTATAACAGAAGCGTGACAGAGAGGGTGCGTAAGATAGCACCTTTTCTAGTTCTTGATTCTGACCCGTATGTCGTGGTTAATGATGATGGAAAGCTTTATTGGATCATTGATGCCTATACTACGTCAGACCGTCTTCCCTATTCGAAACAGCTTAAGAATTGGACAAACTACATGAGAAACTCAGTAAAGGTAGTGGTCGACGCATATAACGGCAAGGTTGATTTATACATCAGTGACCCCGATGATGTTATTATTAAGGTGTACGACTCGATCTTCCCGGGAACGTTCAAACCAATTATAGAAATGCCAGGGGACCTCAAGAGGCATGTAAGATATCCGAGAGACCTCTTCAGGATACAGACAGCCATGTATGCCACTTACCACATGACTGATCCAAAGGTTTTCTATAACAAAGAAGACCTTTGGGAGGTGCCGGTCCACAATGACACGGTCATGGATGCAAACTATTTGATTATGAAGCTTCCCGAGGAAAAGAAGGAAGAATTTGTTATCCTCATGCCTTACACGCCTGCCAAGAGGGATAATCTCGCTGCATGGTTCGCAGCCAGGTGCGATGAACAAAATTATGGAAAACTTCTTGTCTTTACATTTCCAAGGGACAGACTTGTCTTCGGTCCGAGACAGATTGATGCGAGGATAGACCAGAATTCGTATATATCGCAGCAGCTTTCTCTCTGGAATCAGAGAGGTTCTACCGTTATCAGGGGAAAACTTCTTATAATTCCTATAGAAAAATCTCTCCTTTACATCCAGCCCCTTTTTCTGGCAGCAGAGGACAAAGGGGGACTGCCAGAACTTCGAAGGGTTATTGTGGCTTACGAGAATGATGTAGTCATGGAGGAAAACCTCGAACAGGCTTTAACAGCTCTTTTCGGAGGAAGAAAAGTCAGCACACCTTCTGCAAGCGTTCCTGCGCAAACTCAGAAGATGACCATCCAGGACCTTGCTAAAGAGGCAGAACAGATTTTTGAGCGGGCTAAGTCTCTGCAAAAACAGGGTGACTGGGCGGGTTATGGTGAAAACCTCAAAAAACTCGAACAAATACTGAAGCAGATGACAGGCAAGTAAAACACAAAAACAGCTAGCGTATTTCCCTAACCATCTCTTTACGTGATCATTGCAATGAGCGCAAGCGACGTGCCTGCACACCTAAGTGCCTTGTTACGGCACGCAGGCGTGACAATCTCATAGAGAGATCCCTTCGCTCACTCGGAATGACAAATGTTAGGTTAATTATGCGATAATGCACCAGACTGACGTGAAAAACATAAAATGAGGTTTCGCGTAATACATTTCACTTGTTTTTTTGCCTGGGGTGACGTTAAACTTTTCGGGCTGGATAATCTAAATACTGTATTATTAATCTAGTCTCAATAGTAGTTATGTTCTTGAAAAGAGGAGTCTAACCATGAAGAAATTGTTATGTTTTTTAAGCTTTTTATTGCTCACATTCGCAACTATCGTTCCAATATCATCGGCTGCAGATGAATCACCAGTCATGGTGGGCCGTATTTATCATATCGAAGGCTCTTTACTTCGTTACGTAACTGCAGAGAACGATTGGGTAGCTGCGGTCAAGGATGCACCTTTCGGCACAGGAGACACCGTTTACACTGGAAGTCAGGGGCAAGCCGAGCTTGTTGTCCCTAATGGGACCTGGATCAGGATTGGAGACAACACTCAGGTTCAGTTCATTGGATTAGATTCGGATGTTTCTGAGGTCGATGTGGCCGCCGGTTTGGCTAGATTTTATAACAAGGATAATGATTTGGTGATTAAAGCCACAAGCCCCTTCGGTTATGTCCTGGTATATCCTGGCGGTGTCTTTGATTTCTACGTAGGGGAAAACTCTGCAGAAGTTGTACTAGTAAAAGGCAAGATTACTTTTGTCCACGCTGCAACCAATGCAAGATATGAGATCTCTCCCGGAAACCCTTCAATCCTTACCGACCAGAGCCAGGTAACTTCCCAGGATGGCGGAGTTGACCCCATTTGGGATGAATGGAATAGAACCCGGGAAAGTTTCTGGGCCTCAAAAGCGAACATAACAGGCCCATCGGCTCAATATCTTCCGCCGGCACTTCGCAATGATGCATACGTTTTTGAAGAAAATGGTCGGTGGGAGAAGGTTCCTTACGATGGAAGCAATAGATGGTTTTGGCGTCCAACAAGGGTACCTGCTGGCTGGGCGCCTTTCACCGCTGGACGCTGGACTGAATGGTATGGAGATCAAACATGGATTCCCGATGAGCCTTTCGGTTATACAACCCACCATTACGGCAATTGGATATTTGTACGAAACCGCTGGTACTGGGCACCTCCTGTTGCACGAGCAACCATCGGATTACCCCTTTTGAACATAGGCTTTTTCTGGAACCCAGGGCGCGTCTCATGGATTCATCACGGAGCACATGTGGGATGGGTTCCCCTCGCCCCGAGGGAAACTTATTACTCGCATCATCGCTGGGGAGGTCCCCATGTCGTTCATGTGACCAATATAAATATTAGACAGGTAAACGTGCGTCCGGGAAATTATGCTTATGCACGACACGCGGTCGTTGTTCCCCAGAAAAATTTCTACTCAGTTAACAATTATAGAACTGTTCGTGTCACCAACATCAATAATACAACAATCATCAACAACTATCGTGCTGCACCGGTTGTCAACAATGCGGTGATTAATAATTATTCCACGATCAAGCAAAGACACAACTTTGCCAATGTTGAAGTAAAGCAAAAACCTCACAGTACCACAGTTGAAAGGATCAATACAAATCAGAAGAGTATACAACAGGGAAGAAGAGAAAGAGCCTCAGCCTTGGAACAGCAAGTAAAGAGCATTCAGGAAGGAAAGGTTAATCGTGAAGCAAAGATACAACAGCCGAAAGTTACTAATCTTATCGTCCCTGCTAATGAAGTAAACCGGCCAAAGTCTGAGATAAGGCTCCAACAGAGGGAACTTAAGAAAGCTTCGCGGGAAACCAAAGGAGAGCCTGCCGAACCAGGCAAGCCATCCCCGAAGGTCGATAAGCCCTCTCCTACCAAACCACTACCCAAACCTGAAGGAGTTATAATGCCTGAAAAGCCTGGTCGCCCAGCCCCAAAGCCTGAAGCAATTGCTCCTGAGAAGTCTGATCAGCCGACTTCGAAGCCTGAGCGCGTGAGGTCTCCCAGACCACGCCCCGCTGAGAAACCAGAAGATGTGTCTCCAACGAAAGCTGCTCCTAAACCAGAAGGCCTTGCACCCGTAAAACCTGTTGCAAAACCTGAGAAGGTTTCACCTGCTAAGCCTGCTCAAAAAATGGAGAGAGAGATAGCAGAAAAACCAGTGCCCAAAAAGGAACGTATTACACCGGCTAAACCAAGCCCTAAAGTTGAGAGCGAAGCTGTAGAAAAACCTGTTTCTAAACGGGAACGGATTACACCGGCTAAACCAAGCCCTAAAATGAAAAAAGAGCCAGTCGAAAAATCAACCCCTAAAAGGGATCGAGCTATACCAGCCAAAGTTAGCCCTGCAGACAAACATAGGGGAGAAGTAAACGAGCAGGAAAAACCGAGATAACCTTTCTGTCTACTTTGAAACAGTATATTTGCTTCAATGCTGCGACTGATTTCCAAAGTAATCATTTATAAAAATGGTGATCCTTTCTACAATGGATCACCATTCAATTTGCTTTTAGCGAGGTAACGAACCGATTGCTGGTATTATCTTTCAAAAATACAATGATAAATTATGATCTTCAGCAAAACGGGGTTAGTTTAGTTGGCTCTTAGTCTTCATTACACAGACAAATCCTTCCCGAGTCTCCTCGTAAGTCCCGAAGATGTTCTGGTGGTTGATATGTTGACTTCACTTTCGATTGACACTATAAGATAATTATACAGATAGTAAAAAGAGGAATTCATGAAAAAAATCTGTTTTTTACTCTTTGCAATCACAATATTTTTTATTGTATCTCATGTTCAAGGGGCGGAGTGGTTATCCATTGGTAAAGATAGGGTGGGCAATGAATTGTTCTACGACCCAGACACCCTAACAAAACTCCCAACAGGCATAACAAAAGTATGGATGAAAGGGATATATTCCATTGAAGGTAAAAAAGAGAGAATTCAAGAAAGGACTAAAAATAAGTTAACTGTTGAGAATTATGAAAAGCTAAGTTACGTTCTGGAATTGCAGGAAATTAATTGTGTCAAGAGGGAGTTTCGGGTAATGGCGTATACAGATTACTCCTCTGATGGAGGAACACTTCACAAATTTACCGTCGAACAGCAGCCATCAGGAGGATGGGAACCTGTCACTCCCGACTCGATGGGCGAAATAGTAGATAAAATCGTTTGTCCACCACCAACATCGCAGAAAAAGAAGTAATGGAATGAAGCGGTCTCACAAGTACAGAATCGGAATATGATCGGCGAGAGTACCTTTCTTGTAGCATAATAACAATTACCAATAAACTTGTTTATTTCAAATCAGTTTTACGCCTTGACAGAACAAAAATTGCCGATATACTTATTTTTATCTGCACATTTAGCGCTAAAAGGGGGTAAGTTATGGCAAGAGCGGAATTTAACAGATTACTGGGGCCACCTGCTCAACGTCCCGTAGCAAGGAAAATTAGGGGCAAGGAATCCGAACACGTAAAAACTTTTGTTAATTTAATTGATGGAGAACTTGAGCATTTTGTGAAAGTGATAGAAGGCAGCAAAAATCATGGCAAAGCAAAGAGGTTTAACTAACAATTCTCGCCAAAGTTAACGATACGCCAGAATATTCCTTATTGTTTATATTGCAGTATATACGCCCAAGAGTATCCATGCTTCGAGGGCGCCCCAAGAGGGTTTAACCCATGAAAAATCAAGTTTACAACACTTTATTGAAGCTGGATCGATTTCCTACTGTCGATGAACTGCAGGAAATGACAATAGAGGAGTTGGAAACCTTTCTCGAGGCAGGTAGAAAAGAGCTGGAAAAGATGCAATACCTTATTGATGCTTGGGAAAAAGAATTGAGAGAAAGAAAATAAAGCAGGCCGACAGCTTGCAGAAATTTATTACATTTATTTTACTAACTGTATTACATGCTCAGATGACATATTACTTTTTAAAGAAAGTGGGGCGTGTGAGTTCGGTGGTTTGGTCTAATTCATGGTGAAGGGCTGGAGGTCAAAGGCCTGCGATGAAGCCATTGAAAATTCTGACTGTCATTTCTTGAGGAGTTTCTTAGATTCAACGTAAGGAAGGCGCGTTGAGGCCTTTCCTTGTACTACCATAGAAATTTTAACAGAGGAGCCATAGCAAATACTTTTCCCCGGTTATAGAGAAGCAGATCGGGGACCCTCAATCTCTCTCTTGCTGACAGAGGAGACGCTGCAGCACCGACTATTGCGTCACTCACTCTCACGAATCAAGCATGCGCACTTTATCAGCTTATTAAGGTGCAAACCAAAGAGGTTGCAACCTGTCATTACTGCTTTGCCAGCGTTTCTTGTGATGACAACACAGACTTTGATGACATGACTTCTATGTCTATCACGACTGACACTGTTAACCACGAGGTAAAGCCAAGCCAGTCATGCTCGTCAACCGCCAGTTATAAAATCAAATGTCAAAATGTTCAAGAAGAGACTTCGGCAGAAACCACGGTGAACATAACTGCCGATGCAGCCAAGAGCATAAGCCTGTCAGGTTCACAGAGCATAAACATAGGAGCGGGAATCGCATTTCTTTGGTGAAGTAATAATGCTCCAGCATAGGTGCAACCGAGATATGC
>Ga0105103_10000272_pt1 | contig 28768 bp, 31 predicted proteins | sample PPLLaktember2015_2_FD_79107 | JGI IMG/M metagenome (GOLD analysis project Ga0105103, IMG submission 79107) | Freshwater sediment microbial communities from Prairie Pothole Lake near Jamestown, North Dakota, USA - PPLs Lake P7 Core (6) Depth... | ecosystem: Environmental > Aquatic > Freshwater >...
AACTTCATGCAGGCCGTCTGGCCGATGGCCGTGGCGCTGGCCGTCATCGGCTTGCTGCTGCTGGCCGAGCCGGACATGGGCGCGTTCCTGGTCATCGCCATGATCGCGCTGGGCATCCTGTTCCTGGGCGGTGTCAACGGCCGCATGTTCGCGCTGGGGGTTGGCGTGCTGGCCGGCGCCTTCGCGCTAATGATCGCGCTCAGCCCGTGGCGCGCGCAGCGCATCTTCGCTTACCTGGACCCATGGAACCCGGCCTATGCGCAGGGCAAGGCCTACCAGCTGACGCATTCGCTGATCGCCTTCGGCCGCGGCGAGGTTTTCGGCCAGGGCCTGGGTGCCAGCGTCGAGAAGCTGCACTACCTGCCCGAGGCGCACACCGACTTCCTGTTGGCCGTGATCGGCGAGGAGCTGGGCTTCGTGGGCGTGTGCGTGGTCATCGTCGCCTTCTTCTGGCTGACGCGGCGCATCTTCGTCATCGGCCGCCAGGCGGTGGCGCTGGACCGCGTGTTCGCCGGGCTGATGGTGCAGGGCATCGGCATCTGGATGGGCGGCCAGGCCTTCATCAACATGGGCGTGAACCTGGGCGTGCTGCCGACCAAGGGGCTGACGCTGCCGCTGCTGAGCTACGGCGGCTCGGCGATCCTGATGAACCTGATCGCCATGGCGATCGTGCTGCGCGTGGACATGGAGAACAGGGCTCTCATGCGCGGAGGCCGCGCATGAGCGCGCCAGGCCTCTCCCAAGCGCTCATCCCGCAGCGCGCAGCGCGGAGGGTAGTCCAGTGAGCCACCTCGTCATCATGGCGGCGGGTACCGGCGGTCACATCATCCCGGGGCTGGCCGTGGCGCGCGAGATGCAGCGCCGCGGCTGGAGCGTCAGCTGGCTGGGCACGCGCGAGGGCATGGAAAACAAGCTCGTGCCGCCCAGCGGCATCACGCTGGACCGCATCGGCTTTTCCGGCCTGCGCGGCAAGGGAGTGCTGCACACGCTGACCGGCGGCGTGCGCCTGCTCAAGGCGTTCTGGGACTGCCTGGGCATCCTGCGCCGGCGCGGCGCCGACGCGGTGCTGGGCATGGGCGGCTATGTCTGCTTCCCTGGCGGGCTGATGGCCTCGCTGCTGGGCAAGCCGCTGGTGCTGGTCAATGCCGATGCCTCGCTGCTGATGAGCAACAAGGCGCTGCTGCCAGTGGCCGATCGGGTGGCCTTCGGCTTCGAAGGTGGCGCCGCGTCAAGGACGAAGCAGGCCGTGGTCACCGGCAACCCGGTGCGCGCCGAGATCGAGGCGTTGAGCGCACCGGCCGAGCGCTTTGCCGCGCGCAGCGGCGCGCTGCAACTGTTGGTGGTCGGCGGCAGCCTGGGCGCCAAGGTGCTGAACGACACGCTGCCGGCGGCGCTGCAGAAGCTGGCGCCGGAGCAGCGCCCGCGTGTCACCCACCAGACCGGCAGTGCGAACATCGATGTCGTGCGCCAGGCCTATCGCGATGCCGGGGTCGAGGCTGAACTGCTGCCCTTCATCGACGACATGGCGGCGCGGCTGGCGGCCTGCGACCTGATGATCTGTCGCGCCGGCGCGGTCACGGTCAGCGAACTGTGCGCCGGCGGCGTGCCCAGCATCCTGGTGCCGCTGATCGTCAGCACCACCGCGCACCAGCGCGACAACGCCGAATTCATGGCGCGGCATGGCGCCGCTGTGCATCAGCCGCAATCCGAACTGACGCCGCAGGGCCTGGCCACGCTGCTGGCCGGACTGACGCGACCGGCGCTGCTGCAGATGGCAGAGAAGGCGCGCGCCCTGTCGAAGCCGCGGGCCGCGGCGCGAGTGGCCGATGAAATCGAAAGGCTGGTCCGCCCATGAAGCACGCGGTCAAGCACATCCACTTCGTCGGCGTCGGCGGTGCGGGCATGAGCGGCATCGCCGAGATCCTGCACAACCTGGGCTACACCGTGTCCGGCTCCGACCAAAGCGACAGCGCCACCGCGCGCCGCCTGGCCGGGCTGGGCATCCGCGTGTTCACCGGCCACGATGCGGCACACATCGCCGGCGCCGAAGCAGTAGTCACCTCCACCGCGGTCAAGGGCGACAACCCCGAAGTGATCGCCGCGCGCGCAAAGCGCGTGCCGGTGGTGCCGCGTGCGGTGATGCTGGCCGAGCTGATGCGCCTGAAGCGCGGCATCGCCATCGCCGGCACGCACGGCAAGACCACCACCACCTCGCTGGTTACCAGCGTGCTGGCCGAGGCCGCACTTGACCCGACCTTCGTCATCGGCGGGCTGCTGCACAGCGCCGGAGCCAATTCGCGCCTGGGCTCGGGCGACTACATCGTGGTCGAGGCCGACGAGAGCGACGCCAGCTTCCTGAACCTGAACCCGGTGCTGTCGGTGGTGACCAACATCGACGCCGACCACATGGAGACCTATGGCCACGACTTCGCACGGCTGAAGGCGGCCTTCGTGGACTTCGTGCACCGCATGCCCTTCTACGGCGCGGCCATCCTCTGCGCCGACGACCCCGGCGTGCGCTCGATCATCCCGATGATCTCGCGCCCGGTGGTCAGCTACGGCCTGGACGAAGGCGTGATGGTGCGCGCGGTGGACGTTCAGGCGCTGCCCGGCGGACAGATGCGCTTCACCGCGCAGCGGCGCAACGGCGCGGCCATGCCCGACCTGCAGATCACGCTCAACCTGCCGGGGGTGCACAACGTGCGCAACGCGCTGGCCGCGCTGGCCGTGGCCACCGAGCTGGAACTGCCCGATGAACCGATGGTCAAGGCGCTGGCGGCCTTCAGCGGCGTCGGCCGGCGCTTCCAGCGCTATGGCGAGATCCCCGCGCCCTCGGGCGGCCGCTTCACGCTGATCGACGACTACGGGCACCACCCAGTGGAGATGGCGGCGGTGATCGCCGCGGCCCGCGGCGCCTTCCCGGGCCGCCGGCTGATGCTCGCCTTCCAGCCGCACCGCTACACGCGCACGCGTGACTGCTTCGAGGACTTCGTCAAGGTCATGGGCACGGCCGACGCGGTGCTGCTGACGGAGGTCTATGCCGCCGGCGAGGCGCCGATCGTCGCCGCCGACGGCCGTGCGCTGGCACGCGCGCTGCGTGTGGCCGGCAAGGTGGACCCGATCTTCGTCGACGAGGTGGCCGAGCTGGTGCCGGCGCTTGCCGAACAGGTGCGCGACGGCGACGTGGTCATCGCCATGGGGGCCGGTTCGATCGGCACGGTGGCGCAGAAACTCAAGGACTCGCTGGAGGAAAACCAGTGAACACGATTGCCAAGGCCATGGGCAAGGTGGCCGTCCTGATGGGCGGCGACTCGGCCGAGCGCGAGGTCTCGCTGATGTCCGGCAACGGCGTGCTCAACGCGCTGCTGTCGCAGGGCGTCGACGCCAGCGCCTTCGACCCCGCGCACGAAGACCTGTCGGACCTGAAGAGCGAACGCTTTGCGCGCGTCTTCATCGCGCTGCACGGCCGCCATGGCGAGGACGGCACGGTGCAAGGCGCACTTGAATTGCTGGGCATCCCCTACACCGGTTCAGGGGTGATGGCTTCGGCCATCTGCATGGACAAGGTGATGACCAAGCGCGTCTGGGTGGCCGAGGGCCTGCCCACGCCGGCCTCAGTCTGTCTGTCGCGTGACGAGCTGACGCACGAACGCATCCGCGAAGTGCCCGATCGCGTCGGCCTGCCGCTGATCGTCAAGCCGCCGCGCGAAGGCTCGTCGATCGGCATCACCAAGGTGATGGGCTATTCGCAGATGCAGGACGCGGTGCAGCTCGCCACGCAGTACGACCCGGATGTGCTGTGCGAGGAGTTCATCGAAGGCACCGAGCTGACCTGCCCGGTGCTGGGCCAGGGCGCCGACGCGCATGCGCTGCCGGTGATCCGCATCGCCGCACCCGACGGCAACTACGACTACCAGCACAAGTACTTCTCCGAGGACACCGGCTACCACTGCCCGAGCGGCCTGCCCGAGGCCGAGGAGCGGGAAGTGCAGCGTCTGGTGGTGGCCGCCTACCGGTCGCTGGGCTGCCGCGGCTGGGGCCGCGCCGACCTGATGCGCCGCAACAGCGATGGCAAGTTCTTCCTGCTCGAGATGAACACCTCGCCGGGCATGACCGGCCATTCGCTGGTGCCGATGTCGGCGCGAGCCGCCGGCATGAGCTACGAGCAGCTGTGCATGCACCTGCTGTCGCAGGCCACGCTGGACGGTGCGCCGCGCAAGCCGGCCTGAGCGGACCATGGCCAGCCTCAGCCTCAGCGCCAGCACCGCCGACAGCGTGATGCCCTTCGACATCCGGCTGATGAACGGCGTGGCCAGCACGCTGTACGTGCTGGCGGCGCTGGCGCTGCTGGCCGCCGCGCTGCTGTGGCTGACACGCTCGCCGGGGCTGAGCTTTCGCGTCATCCAGCTCGAAGGCGAACTGCAGCGCAACAGCGTGGCGACGATCCGCGCCAATGCCACGCCACGGCTGGCCGGCAACTTCATCTCCATCGACCTGGACAAGGCCCGCGCCGCCTTCGAAAGCGTGCCCTGGGTGCGCCAGGCCACGCTGCGCCGCATCTGGCCGGACCGGCTGGCCGTGCGCCTGGACGAACACCACCCTGTGGCGTTGTGGCAGGGCGACGATGGCAATCAGCGCCTGGTCAACGATTTCGGCGAGGTCTTCGAGGCCAATGTCGGCGATGTCGAGGACGAGAACCTGCCGCAGTTCAGCGGCCCGGAAGGCACGTCGGCGGCGATGCTGGCGCTGTACCGTCGCCTGGCGCCGCTGTTTACTGCGCAGCGCCTGGAGCCGGTGGCGATGCAGCTGTCGGGCCGCGGCTCGTGGAGCCTGGAGCTGGACAGCGGTGCCACCGTGGTGCTGGGCCGCGGCAGCGAGGACGAACTGGTCGCGCGCAGCGAGCGCTTCCTGCGTACCGTGAGCCAGGTCATCGGCCGCTTCCAGCGCGACCTGGAATACGCCGACCTGCGCCATGCCGACGGCTATGCGGTGCGGCTGCGCGGCATCACCACCACCCTCGTCCCGGCCGGCACGGCCGCCAAGAAACCCCGCTAGGAAACCCATGGCCAAGGAAAACAAGGACCTGGTCGTCGGCCTGGACATCGGCACCGCCAAGGTCATGGTGGTGGTGGCCGAGGTGCTGGCCGGCGGCGAACTGCGTGTCGCCGGACTCGGCGTCGCGCCGACGCACGGCCTGAAGCGCGGTGTGGTGGTCAACATCGATGCCACCGTGCAGAGCATCCAGGAGGCGCTGAAGGAGGCCGAGATGATGGCCGCCTGCAAGATCGCCAGCGTCTACACCGGCATCACTGGCAGCCACATCCGCGGCCAGAACTCGACCGGCATGGTCATCGTGCGCGACAACCGCGAGGTCACACCGGTGGACGTGGCGCGCGTGGTGGAAACGGCCAAGGCCATCAACATCCCCAATGACCAGCGCCTCTTGCTGGTGGAGCCGCAGGAATTTGTCATCGACGGCCACGAGGTGAAAGAGCCGGTGGGCATGAGCGGCAGCCGGCTCGAGGTCAAGGTGCACATCGTCACCGGCGCACAGAGTGCGGCCGAGAACATCCTGAAGTGCGTGCGCCGTTGCGGGCTGGAAGTCGAGCGGCTGGTGTTGAACCCCAGCGCGTCCAGCGCCGGCGTGCTCAGCGCCGACGAGAAGGATCTGGGCGTGGCGCTGGTCGACATCGGTGCCGGCACCACCGACGTGGCCATCTTCACCGACGGCGCGATCCGCCACACGGCAGTGATCCCGATCGCCGGCGACCTGATCACCAGCGACATCGCCATGGCGCTGCGCACACCGACCAAGGATGCCGAGGAGATCAAGGTGGAGTATGGAGTTGCGAAGCAACTTCTGGCCGATCCGAACCAGGAGATCGAGGTGCCGGGCCTGGGCGACCGCGCGCCGCGCAAGCTCAGCCGCCAGGCGCTGGCCGGCGTGATCGAGCCGCGCGTCGAGGAGATCTTCTCGCTGGTGCACCAGGTCATTCGGCAAAGTGGCTACGAGGAGCTGCTGTCCAGCGGCATCGTGCTCACCGGCGGCTCGGCGGTCATGCCGGGCATGGTGGAGCTGGGCGAGGACATCTTCCTGAAGCCGGTGCGCAAGGGCCTGCCGCTGTACAGCGGGCCCTTGTCGGACATGGTGGCCAATCCGAGATCGGCCACGGTGATGGGGCTGCTCGAGGAGGCGCGCTCGGCGAGGGCGCGGGGCTTGAAGGCGGCGGCGCAGGCGGGGTCGGTCAAGACCATCGTCGGCCGTGCCAAGGACTGGTTCTTGGGGAATTTCTAAGAAAGGAATCCGATGCATGCATGACGAGGTTCCGTGTTCGTGGGTGGTGGGTGTTTTTTCTCTACTGGCAACTGCAATCTGACTAGGAGGCGCACATGGCTATCGAGATGATCGAAGAGTTTGACCAGGGCACGCAGATCAAGGTGATCGGTGTCGGCGGCGGCGGCGGCAATGCCGTCGAGCACATGATCGGGCAGGGCGTGCAGGGGGTGCAGTTCGTCTGCGCCAACACCGACGCGCAGGCGCTCAACCGCAGTGGCGCCGGCGAACTGGTGCAGCTGGGCTCGAGCGGCCTGGGTGCGGGCAGCAAGCCCGAGGTCGGGCGCAGCGCTGCCGAGGAGGCGGTGGATCGCATCCGCGAGGCCATCGGCGGGGCGCACATGCTGTTCATCACCGCCGGCATGGGCGGCGGCACCGGCACCGGCGCCGCGCCGGTGATCGCGCGCGTGGCCAAGGAGATGGGCATCCTGACCGTCGGCGTGGTCACCAAGCCCTTCGAGTTCGAGGGCAAGAAGCGCGGCAAGCAGGCCGAGGACGGCGTCAGCGAGCTCGAAGCCAATGTCGACAGCCTGATCGTGGTGCTGAACGAGAAGCTGCTCGACGTGATGGGCGACGACGTTACCCAGGAACAAGCCTTCGCGCATGCCAACGACGTGCTGAAGAACGCGGTGGGCGGTATCAGCGACATCATCCACGTGCCGGGGTTGGTGAACGTCGACTTCGAGGACGTGAAGACGGTGATGAGCGAGCCGGGCAAGGCGATGATGGGCACGGCACAGGCCGGTGGCCCGGACCGCGCCACCAAGGCCGCTGAAGCGGCCGTGGCCTGTCCGCTGCTGGAAGGCATCGACCTGAGCGGTGCGCGCGGCGTGCTGGTGCTGATCGCGGCTAGCAAGAGCACCTTCAAGCTGGCCGAGAGCAAGAACGCGATGAACACCATCCGCCGCTATGCGTCGGACGATGCGCACGTGATCTTCGGCACCGCCTACGACGAAGGCCTGGGCGATCAGCTGCGCGTGACGGTCATCGCCACCGGCCTGTCGTCGGTGGCGCGCCGTGCGCAGCCGCCGCTGACGGTGGTGCAGCCGCCGGTGGCCGCGTCGGCCTATGGCCTGCGGACCGGCACCGACAACCTGCCGATCCTGAACCAGCCGGCGCAGGGCGGCACGCCCGCGCAGTCACCGCAGGACTACAGCAGCCTGAGCACGCCCAGCGTGTGGCGCACCGCCCGCTCGCAAAGCGCCGCCGCCAAGGTGGAGGCGCTGTCGAGCAACGGCATGGACGAGATCGAGATCCCCGCCTTCCTGCGCAAGCAGGCGGATTGAGACGATGAATGGGCAGCGGCCCGCGCCTGCGCACGCAGGCGCGGGCGCAGGCCGTCAGAAGCTGATCGATCCACTCAACGCAAAGAACGGTGCCGGGTTGTAGTCGGACGACAGCAGGGTCGAGCCCGCCTCGTTCAGCACCCGCAGCCGGCCGCCGGCGATTGCGCCCATGTACAGGTCGATCTGCGCCACCGCAGCGAACTTGCGCGTCAGCCTGGCAAACACCGGGACGCCGGAGTTCTGCCCGAGGCCGCTGGGTGTTGGCGCATCGCTGCGCAGTCGGAAGCGGTAGTCGCGGTAGGCCGCGCCGGCGGCGAGCTCCCAGTCGTCGTTGACGGTGTAGGCCAGTTCGAGGCCGGCGCCACCGGCCGGGCCGGCCTGCAGCGGATTGGCCAGGCGCAGCGCGTCGTTGATCTGCCAGTTGACGATGACGAAGGGGAAGTACTGGGTGCGGTCGATCTGGCGGAACGCGCCCAGGCCGAAGCCGACGAACAATGTCGGCGAGAAGACCCTGGTGACACCCACCACCGCGCCGTAGTTCAGCCCGTCCGAGGCGCGTGCGCCGGATTCATAGGCCTACTCGACCTGCGGCGCGACGAACATCGACAGGTCCGGCGCCAAGTTGTAGCCCACGCTCACGCCCAGGCTCGGCCGCAGGATGTCGTTCCACGGTGCCACGGGGCCGAATGCGGCGGGCGTGTCGAAGGACCAGTACTCGGCCATGTAGCGCGCGTTCAGGCCCACCGACAACTCGGGCGTGAACTGCTCGGCCTGGGCCAGCGCGAACTCCTCGCGCGCGAATGCCTGCCGCGTGCGGAGGGCCTCGTCGCCTTGCAGCCGGTCCGGGGTGAAGGCAATAATGGACCGATGGCCTCGGCACCCGCTGCAAACGAAACACTTGGCGCGGTGGACGAGCCCGCGCGATGCACGCCGCTGCTGGCCGAGACCGAGGTGCTGGTGCTGGGTGGCGGGCCGGCCGGCTTGGCAGCCGCGGCCAGTGCGGCGGCGGCCGGTCGCGCGGTGCTGCTGGTCGAGCGCTACGGCTTCCTCGGCGGCATGGGCACGGCGGCCGGTGTCACCAATTTCTGCGGACTGCATGCCAACGTGTATGGCGACCTGCGGCGCGTGGTGCACGGTGTGGCCGACGAGCTGTTGCAGCGCATCGATGCGCTCGGAGGGCTGAACGAGCCGCACTCGATCTTCGGCCGCACGCTGGCCCAGGCCTACGACAACGCGGCCTACAAGTGCGCGGCCGACGAGTTGCTGCTTAGCCGTGGGGTGCAGCTGCTGTTCCATGTGCAGGCCTGCGGCGTGCACATGCACGATGCCGGGCACATCGACGCGCTGCTGGTCGAGACGCGCTCCGGCCGCCGCGCCATCCGCGCACGGACCTTCTCGATACCTCGGGCGACGGCGAACTGTTCGCCCGGGCCGGTGCGCCCTGGGAGCAAGGCGATGCCCAGGGCGAGCTGCTGTACCCGACGCTGATGTTCCGCGTCGGTGGCGTCGATGATGCGCGCGCCGGCGAAGCCTGGCGCGAGGTCGGGCCGCGCATGCTCGAGGCACAGCGCAGCGGCCGGCGTCGTTTCGCACGCCAGGGCGCCATCCTGCGGCCGATGAAGCATGCCGGCGAGTGGCGCGTCAACGTCACGCAGATCCGCAACGCCGCAGGCTGTGCCATGGACGGCACCGATGCGCGGCAGTTGTCTGCCGGCGAGGTGGAAGGCCGGCGCCAGGTGCGCGAGTTCTTTGCCTTCCTGCGGGCCGAGCTGCCCGGTTTTGAAGGTGCCTATCTGCTGGAGATCGCGCCACAGGTGGGCATCCGCGAGACGCGGCGCCTGCTGGGCCAAGCCGTGCTGACGGCCGAGGACGTGCTCGGCTGTGCCGATTCCGACGACCGCATCGGCGCCAATGCCTGGCCGCTGGAGCAGCACGTGGCCGGTGACGTCAAGTGGAGCTGGCCGGCCGAGGGCTCGCGCGGCTTCAACCAGTTGCCCTGGCGCATGCTGCTGCCGCAGCGCGTGCACAACCTGCTGGTGGCCGGGCGCTGTGCGTCGATGAGCGCAGCCGCGCAGTCGGCCGCGCGTGTCAGCGGCGGCTGCTTCGTCATGGGCGAGGCCGCCGGGCTGGGCGCGGCGCTGGCGCTGGGCCGCGGCTGCAACCCTGCCGACATCGACGTGGCCGAGCTGCAGCAAGCGCTGCAGGGCCAAGGTGCTTACCTGGGAAATCACATCGCATGAACAAGCCCGAAGACTGCCGTTCGCTGCAGCAGGTGCGCGCCGAGATCGACCGGCTCGACGAACAGATCGTGCGCCTGCTGGCCGAACGCGGCGGCTACGTGTTGGCCGCGGCGCGCTTCAAGAACAGCGCTGACGAGGTGCGTGCGCCGCAACGCGTTGAGCAGGTCATCGACCATGTGCGCGAACTGGCAGTTCAACTTGACGCGCTGCCCGAGGTGGTGGAACGCGTCTATCGCACGATGATCGCGGCCTTCATCGAAGCCGAGTACCGGCACTGGCAGCAGCGGTGAGCGTCGCCCCGGGCGCTGCATAGAATGAGTTCAACCGCGACCGCGAGGAGACCCGCGCATGTTCATCCGTAGAACCCTGCTGCTTGCCGGACTGCTGGGTGCCACGCTGGCACCGGCCGCGGCTCAGGCACCCTGGCCGAGCAGGCCGATCCGCATCGTCGTGCCTTACGGACCCGGCTCGTCGCCGGACGTGCTGGTGCGCCTGTTCGGCGACAAGTTGGGCAAGACGCTGGGGCAGCCGGTGATCGTGGAGAACAAGCCCGGTGCCGGCGGCAACACCGGCACCGACTTCGTGGCCAAGGCCGCGCCGGACGGCTACACCTTCCTGGTCAGCACCAACGGCCCGCTGGTCTACAGCACGGTGTTCAACCCCAAGCTGCCTTACGACCCCTTCAAGGATCTGGCGCCGGTGACACTGGCCGGCGTGCAGCCCAACGTCTGTGCCGTGTCCAACGACATGAAGGTCAACGACGTCAAGGGTTGGGTCGAGGCGATGAAGAAGGACCCGGGCAAGTACAACTACTCGTCCACCGGCGTCGGTTCGATGTCGCACCTGTCGGTCGAGATCGTCAAGCTGAAGAGCGATTCCTACGCGGTGCACCTGCCCTATGCGTCGTCGCCGCTGGCCATCCTGGCCATCATGCAGGGCGACGTGCATTTCGCCTGCGTGCCGCCAGTGGCGGTGATGCCGCAGGCCAAGGCCGGCAAGCTCAAGGCCATCGCCGTGACCAGCGCCAAGCGCAGCAAGCTGGCACCCGAGCTGCCGACCATGGCCGAGTCCGGCTTCCCGGACATCCAGGCGCTGGCCTGGATGGCGATCATGGCGCCGGCGAAGACGCCGCCGGAGATCATCAACCGCATGAACAAGGAAATCGTCGCCATCCTCAACGAGCCCGAGACGCAGCAGAAGCTGGCCGTGGCCTACATGGAAAGCGTGGGCTCGACGGCGGAGGAGCTGGCGAAGTGGATGACCGAGGAGCGGAACCGCTGGGCCCCGGTGATCAAGCACGTGGGCTTGACGGCAAACTGATCCCCAGTTCGGCGAGCAGCCGCTGACCGAGCGCCTCGGCCGTCTCGATGCCGTCGACGCCGGCCGACATGATGCCGCCGGCATACCCCGCGCCCTCGCCGGCCGGGTACAGCCCGGCCACGTTGACGCTGCAGCGATCGGCGCCACGCAGGATGCGCAGCGGCGACGAGGTACGCGTTTCCACGCCGGTGAGCAATGCATCGGGCAGCGAGAAGCCGGGAATCTGGCGCTCGAAGGCCGGCAGCGCCTCGCGGATGGCGTCGAGCACGTAGACGGGCAGGCTCTCGCGCCCGGATTCAGCCAGATCGGTGGGCCGCACCCCGGGCTGGTAAGAGGGTTCAACACTGCCGAAGGCGCTGGAGCGCTGGCGCTTGAGGAAGTCGCCCACACGCTGGCCCGGCGCCACATAGCCGCCGCCGCCCAGTTCGTAGGCGCGCGATTCCCAAAAGCGCTGGAAGGCCACGCCATCCAGTGGGTTCACCGCGCTGCCGTCACGCCTGCCGTCCTGGCGGTAGTCCTGCGGGTCGATGCCGACGACGATGCCGGCGTTGGCATTGCGTTCATTGCGCGAATACTGGCTCATGCCGTTGGTGACGACCCGCCCTTCTTCGGAAGTGGCGGCCACGACGGTGCCGCCCGGGCACATGCAGAAGCTGTAGACCGAGCGGCCACCCTTGCTGTGGTGCACCAGCTTGTAGTCGGCCGCGCCCAGGATCGGGTGGCCAGCGCTGGGGCCGAAGCGCGCACGGTCGATCAGGCTTTGCGGGTGCTCGATGCGGAAGCCCACCGAGAAGGGCTTGGCCACCAGCGACACGCCGCGCCGCTGCAGCATCGCGAAGGTGTCGCGCGCGCTGTGGCCCAGCGCCAGCACCGCATGGTCGGCGCGCAGCTGCTCGCCGCCGGCCAGCACCAGGCCTCTGAGTTGTCCGTCCTCGATGTGCAGGTCCACCACTTGCTGGCCAAAGCGGATCTCACCGCCCAGGGCCTCGATCTCGCCGCGCATCTTCTCGACCATGCTGACCAGGCGAAAGGTGCCGATGTGCGGCTTGGCCACAAAGAGGATTTCCTCCGGCGCGCCGGCCTTGACGAACTCGATCAGCACCTTGCGTGTGAGAAAGCGCGGGTCGCTGATCTGGCTCCACAGCTTGCCGTCGCTGAAGGTGCCGGCGCCACCTTCGCCGAATTGCACGTTCGACTGCGGGTTTAGCACGCCGCGGCGCCACAGGCCCCAGGTGTCCTGGGTGCGTTCGCGTACCGCCTTGCCGCGCTCCAGCACGATCGGCCGCAGGCCCATCTGCGCCAGGATCAGCGCAGCGAAGATGCCGCAGGGCCCGAAGCCGACCACCACCGGCCGCGGCCGGCCCGTTGCGGCGAAGTCCGCCGGTGCATGGCCGATGAACTTGTAGGTGGTGTCCGGCGTGATGCGCACCTGCCCGTCGCCGGCCAGCCGCGCCAGCACGTCGGCTTCGTCCACGCCCTCGGCCAGCGTGATGTCGACGGTGTAGCTCAGCACCACCGCCGACTTCTTGCGCGCGTCCCAGGCGCGGCGGAACACGCTCAGCTCGCGCAGTTGTTCATCGGCCAGGCCGAGGCGCGCGAGCACGGCGGTGCGCAACTCACCCTCGGCATGCTCGAGCGGCAGGCGCAGTTCGGTGAGGCGCAGCATGGCAATGGGATGCGCCCGCAGCGGGGCGCGGGCTTCAGCCGCCCTTCTTGGCGCGCTTGCCCGGGTTCTTCTTGCTGCGCGTGTGCGAGCCGCGCTCCAGGCTGACCTTCTGGCCGCGCTTGGTGGTCACCGTCACGCCGGTGGGCGCCGACGGACGCGGCGTGGCCTTGCGATCGGCTTCGGTGGTGATCTTATTGCCCATGATTGACTCCGAGTTCTGGATGCAAAGGCGCGATTAGGCCACAGCGCGCCGGTCGGCCCGTCTTCGCACGGAATCGCGGAAAATGCCGGTATGCTCGCGCAACGCACCCTGAAGACCATCACCCGCGCCGTCGGCCTGGGTGTGCACAGCGGCCAGAAGGTCGAGTTGACGCTGCACCCGGCGCCGCCGGACACTGGCATCGTCTTTCGCCGGGTGGACCTGCCGGTACCGGTGGACATCCCGGTGTCGGTGACGGCGGTCAGCGACACGCGCATGGCCACCACCATCTCCCCCGGCGGGCAGCCGGGCCAACCCACGGTGCAGACCATCGAGCACCTGCTGTCGGCCTGTGCCGGGCTGGGCCTGGACAATCTGGTCATCGACATCAACGGCGAAGAGGTGCCGGTGCTCGACGGCTCGGCGGCGAGCTTCGTCTACCTGCTGCAAAGCGCCGGCATCGTCACGCAGGAGGCGCCGAAGCGCTTCCTGCGCGTCAAGAAGATGGTGGCGGTTCGTGAAGGCGAGGGCGCCACGCTCAAGTGGGCACGGCTGGAGCCCTACCACGGCTACAAGCTCAGCTTCGAGATCGAGTTCAACCACCCGGTGGTGGACGAGACCGGCCAGCAGGTGGTGTTCGATTTCAGCCAGGGCCAGTACAAGCGCGACATCGCACGCGCGCGCACCTTCGGCTTCACCAAGGACATGGAGATGTTGCGCTCGCGCGGCCTGGGCCTGGGCGGCAGCCTGGACAACGTGATCGCGGTCGACGACAGCCGGGTGCTCAACAGCGAAGGCCTGCGCTACGGCGACGAATTCGCCAAGCATAAGATCCTCGATGCCATCGGCGACCTGTACGTGCTGGGCCAGCCGCTGCTGGCCGCCTACAGCGCCTACCGCAGCGGCCACGCGCTGAACAACAAGCTGCTGCGCGCGCTGCTGGCCGACCCGACGGCGTACGAGACCGTCACCTTCGACGACGAAGCGCAGGCGCCGGCGGGCTTTGCCGAGTTGGTGCCGGCGTGGTGATCTTCCGTCTGGTCTTCGGTGGCCTGCTGCTGGCCGCGCTGCTGTGCTTTGCGATGTACATCGGCACGCAGCAGCGGGTGTGGATGAACCGCGGCTTGGTGGTGCTGAAGTGGACCGTGCTCGCCGGACTGGGCTTCTTCGCGGTGATCGCGCTGGAGCGGCTGACGCCGCTGCTGTAGGCGCCGGCCGCGTCAGCCGCCCCTGGGCAATGCAAGTGCACGTCGCCATGAGCGCTGCCCCAGCGCGCTGACCGGCCGCAGCGAGCGTCGCTCGAATGCCAGTCCGAGCGCCAGCCCCTGTTGTCCGCCGCGCAGCGCGCCTTCGAGCAGGCTCAGGTCGATCAGGTCGCGCTGCGCATGGCCGCGGATTTCGCGCAGCAACTCCACCGCCCGCCTATAGTCGCCGTCCCCGAAGGCCGCCATCGCCATGGCTGCCGGATGGCCGACCTCGCGGGTGAACATGCCGTTGTCGCCGCCCTCGCTGACGACGCGGCTTTGCGCGTCGAGCAGCCGCCGCTCGTCGGCCTGGCGGCCGGCGCCGACGAAGGCGATCATCGCGTGCAAGTCGTTGAACGCGTACCAGCCGGCATCGGCCAGCGACGCCCAGCGTTCGGCCAGGGTCTGCCAGCGCCCGCCGACTTCGACGCCGCGCAGCATCAGGCGCCACAGCAGGGCGCTGGCGTCGACCATGTCCAGCACCACCGCCGAGCCGGTGCCGCCGATGGCCCGGTCGTAGAGCGCCAAGACCTCGTCGTGATCGTCGAGTTCCAGGTGGTACAGCGCCAGGTGCCACCAGTTATGGCAGCCGAGGAAGCTGCCGGCCGCCCAGGTGCCGCTGTTCGGCTGCAGCCAGGCGATGCCATCGCCCGGGGCATGGCGCATCTCCAGCACATGCGCCACCGCATGCCAGCCCCAGCTGTCCCGTGGCTCGAGCTCCACGCTGCGACGCCCCTGCCGTTCGGCGCTGTCGTAGTCGCCGCATTCCTCCAGGCCGAAGGCGTGCATGCCCAGCAGCGCATGCCAGCCCAGCATGCCTTCGTCCCAGGCCGGCAGCGCGCGTGCGATGCGATCGCGCAGCATGCGGCTGGCGCCGAGGAAGAAGTCCAGCTGATGGCCGACCTGCAGCGCAAGCGTGTCGCGCGGGTACTCCAGGCTCAGATCCTCCAGGCGAAGGGCCGCTTCGCGCCAGCGCCCGGCGGCCCAGGCCTGGGCCGCTGCGATGTGGCACTGCTCGCGCGCATCGGCCCGCTGGCGCTCTCGGTGCCGAGCAGGTTCAGCCATGCCTTCAGCACATGCGCCATCGTCATGTCGGGGCTGGCTGCGAGTGCCCGCTCGACGCTGGCCACCGCGTCGTCGACCAGGCACAGCAGTTCGCGCGCTGCCTGTTCGTAGGCTTCGAGATTGGCGGGGGTGGCGCCGCTGACGCGGTGGCCCAGGGCATCGGACAGGCCCATCGCGGATCCTCCATCAAGCTGAGAGGCGCGCGGCCCCGTTGCCGATCAATCGGCGCCGACGGTCTGCGCCGACAAGGCCCACAGCCGCTCGGCGGCCTCCGGGTCCAGAGCATGCGGCAGCACCCCCTGCCAGGGCGATTCCTTCGACCAGGGCAGGGCCTGCTGGCAATCCTCGAGATATAGGCCGCCGAGGCCTTCGAGCTCCGCGCCCAGGGCCGCCCAGACGCTGGTCGATGCGCCCTGCTCGGGCGTCTTGAAGCCGTCGCGCAGCCGGCCGGTGGCAGCGTCGATCCAGCCCATGGCCACCATCTCTTCGCGCGCCAGGTGCCGCTGCAGCGGGGTCATGATGCCTCCGGGCATGACCGCATGGGCGTGGATGCCGCGCGCGCCGTGGCGGCGTTCGAAAGCGACCGCGAACAACGCATTGGCGGTCTTGGCCTGGCCATAGGCCTCCCACTTGTCGTAGGGCCGCGTCAGGTAGTTCGGGTCGTCCCAGTGAATGCCCGAGCGGCGGTGGCCGATCGACGACAGGCTGACCAGCCGCGACGGCCGGCCGCGTTCACGCGCGCCCAGCTCCAGCGCCGGTGCCAGCAGCACGCCGAGCAGGAAATGGCCGAAGTGGTTGGTGCCGATCTGCATCTCGAGGCCGTCGGCGGTGCGCTGCAGTGGGCAGGCCATGACGCCGGCGTTGTTGATCAGCAGGTGCAGCGGCCGCTCTCCCCAACGCGCGGCGAAGTCGCGCACCGACGCCAACGCTGACAGGTCGAGCATCTCGAAACGTGCACCAGGCCCCTTTGCGGCGGCGTTGATGTCGGTGGCCGCGGCCTGGGCCAGATCGGGCTTGCGCGCGGCAATGACCACTTCCGCGCCGGCCTCGGCCAGGGCGCGCGCGGTTTCGATGCCGATGCCGGTGGCCGCGCCGGTGACGATGGCGTGGGTGCCGCGCAAGTCGTGGCCGGCCGCGACCTCTCTGGCCGTGCTGAAGGCGCCGAAGGGCGAGGTGATGCGTGTGCTCATGGCGTGGGTCCGAAACTGCTTTCAGGCAAGCTCAGAAGAGTTGCGCGGCCAGGAACTGCAGAGCGCGGCCGTGTGCCAGCGCCGCGCTGGCCGCCTGGTAGGAGCCTCGGGCCCAGCAGTTGAAGCCGTGGTCGGCGCTGTCGTAGACGTGGATTTCGGCGTCGCGACCCTGCATCGCGGCGCGCACCTTGTCCACTGCGCTCAGCGGAATGTTGGCGTCGAGCGCGCCGTAGTGAAACTGGATCGGGCAGGCGATCCGTGGCGCCAGGTCGAGCATGTCCTGGATGCCGCCGCCGTAGTAGGCCACCGCGGCATCGATGCCGGCCGTGGCTGCGGCCACGTAGGCCAGGCGCCCGCCCATGCAGTAGCCGAGGGCGCCGATACCGCGGCCCTGCACCTCGGGCCGGGCCCGCAGGGCCTGCGCCGCATCAGCCAGGTCACGCCGCAGCGCGGGGCGGTCGGCGGCCATCGCCATGGCACGACCGCGCTGGATGTCCTCGGGCGTGTAGCCGATATCCAGGCGATGCTGCTGCTGCCAGAACACGTCGGGCGCCAGCACGACGAAGCCGTCCAGCGCATATTGCTCGGCCACCGTGCGGATGTGCTGATTGATGCCGAAGATCTCCTGCAGCAGCAGGAGCCCCGGGCCGCGGCCGGCCGGCGGCAGCGCCAGGTACGCATCGAAGCTGCCGGCGTGGCCGGTGATCGTGGTCCAGGACGTGGTGACGGGGCTGCTCATCTTGGGTCTCCTCGGAGTCAGTAGGTCCGGCCGCGGCGGTACTGCGCATGCGCGCGCGGCGCCAGCGTCGTCGCCTTGGCCATGGCCGCCAGCGATGCGCCGGCATGAGCGTGGGTGATGGCCAGGCCCAGCGCATCGGCGGCGTCCTTGCCGGGCAGCCCCGGCAGCTTGAGCAGCCGCATCACCATGTCCTGCACCTGGTGCTTCTTGGCATGGCCGTGGCCGACGATGGCCTTCTTCAACTGCAGCGCGGTGTACTCGGCCACGGGCAGCCCGCCCGACACCAGCGAGGCCAGCGCCGCGCCGCGTGCCTGGCCGAGCAGCAGCGTGCTCTGCGGATTGACGTTGACGAAGACGATCTCCACCGATGCGCACAGCGGCGCATAGGTGTCCACCACCTCGCGCACGCCGTCGAAGATGATCTTCAGCCGCGCCGGCAGGTCGCTCAACGCCGCCTCGGCGGTGCGGATGGTGCCGCTGGCAACATAGGCCATCTCGCGGCCGTCGACCTCGACCACGCCGAAGCCGGTGGACTGCAGCCCGGGGTCGATGCCGAGGATGCGGCCCTTCATGGAGCCAGGCTGGAGTACCAGCGCACCGAGTGGAAGAACACCGGCGCGGCGAAGCACAGCGGTGCCACCCGGTCGAGCAGGCCCACCGCGCCGGTGACCGAACTCTGGTTGCCCCAGTAGCGCACGCCGGCGTCCTTCTTCAGCGCCTTCATGACGAACTCGCCGAGCGTGCCGCAGGCCCCGGCCACCAGGCCCATCAGCATCGCCTGCCAGATGCGGAATGGCGTGATCCACACCAGCAGCGCGCCCACCAGCGCCGCAGCCAGCGCCCCGGCCAGCCAGGCACGGTAGGAGAAGGAACGGTCGATGTGCCGCGCCACCGGACGGCGGCGCAGCCAGCGGCTCGCCAGCTCCTGCACGATCTGCGCAGCGGCGGCGACGATGACCAGGAAGAGCAGCAAGAAGGCGCCGCGCCCGGCGTAGTTGGGGAACTCCAGCAGCAGCAGCGCCGGCGCATGGCTCAGGCCGAACACGCACACGGTGATGCCCCATTGGATCTTGGCATTGCGCTCAAGAAAGCGCTCGGGGTCGCCGGCCAGCGCGCTGAGCACCGGGATGGCCAGGAACACGTAGACCGGGATGAACACGCTGAACAGGTCGAAGCTGCGCAGCCCCACCAGCACGTATTGCAGCGGCAGCACGACGAAGAAGGCCAGGATCAGGCTGCGGTGGTCGCTGCGCCGCGTGTGCGCCAGGGTGATGAATTCGCGCAGCGCCAGGAAGGAGAACACGCCGAACAGCAGCGTCGCCCCCACCGGCCCCGACATCCACGACAGCCAGAACACCACGGTGCCGATCCACAGCGCGCGCAGGTCGCGCAGCTGGCGCAGGTGCGGGTCGGCCTGCTCGCTGTGCTGCGCGCGCAGCGTGGGCATGAACACGGCGATGCTGGCTGCACAGAGCAGCCCGAACAGGATCAGGAACAGCAGTGCCACCTGCTGCTCGACGCCGAGCGAGCGCAGCGTGCTCATGTGATCAAGGGCCGCAGCGCGACGACCGCCGCGCGCGCGCGTTCGAGAAACTCGCGCTTGTCCTCACCCGGCTGCAGTTGCATCGGTGCGCCGAAGGTGGCGGTGCACAGGATCGGCACCGGCACCACCTCGCCCTTGGGCATGACACGCTGCACGTTGTCGATCCATACCGGGATCAGTTGCACGCCGGGGAACTGCTGGGCCAGGTGGTACAGCCCGCTCTTGAAGCTCTGCGGCTCACCCTTGCTGCTGCGCGTGCCTTCCGGGAATATGACCAGCGAATCGCCATGCTGCAGCGCCTCGGCCAGCGGCTCCAGCGGGTCCTGGTCGTCGGTGCGCTGGCGGCTAACGTAGACCGCGTTGAAGACCTCGCGCGTCAGCCAGTGCTTGAACTTGCTGGCCGTCCAGTAGTCGCGTGCGGCGATCGGCCGGGTGCGCACGCGCAGGTCATCGGGCAGCGCGGCCCAGATCAGTACCCAATCGAGGTGGCTCTGGTGGTTGGCGAAATAGATGCGCTGCAGCGCCTCGGGCGGACAGCCCTTCCAGTGCCCTTGTGCACCGGTCACCAGGCGTGCCACGAAGGACACCAGCATACCCATGACCTTGACCGCGATCGTCATGCGGCGATGGTAGCTCGAAGGCCTGCCGTGCCCGCCTTGACAGCGGGCGCGCGGCGCGCGGCCTCAGCGGCCGTAGGTGGCGGTGAAGCTGGCCTTGCCGAGCAGGCCTGGGCCGACGCCCTTGTTGAGCACGAAGCCATACAAGCCGGCCGTTCCGGTCTTGGGCACGCCGCCGGCCACCTCGATCTTGTCCACCGCCAGCGCGTACAGCGTGAAGATGTAGCGGTGCGCTTTGTCGCCCACCGGCGGACACGGGCCGCCATAGTTGCCGTTGCCGCCAGTGGCGCCGGTGTCCATGAAGTCGGTGTTGCCGCCAAAGGCACCGGCCGGCAGGCGCGAGGCCTGGTTGCCGGCGCCCTGTGGCAAGCCGGTGGTCGCCGGAGGAATGTTGTACACGGCCCAGTGCCAGAAGCCACTGCCGGTGGGCGCGTCGGGGTCGTAGACCTGCAGCGCCAGCGACTTGGTGCCCGCGGGCAGGTTGCGCCATTCGAGCGCCGGCGAGATGTTCTCGCCCTTGCAGCCGAAGCCGTTGAGCACATGCTTGTTGTCGAACACGCCACTCTTCAGGTCGGGGCTGCTCAGCGTGAATTCCGGTGCCGGTGCCATGCTGCTGCAGCCGGCCAGTGCGGCCAAGGCCAGCAACGACAGGGCGGAACGGTGGGTTGTCTTCATCGGTTGCTTCCTATCGTGCGGGTCAGTGGCGGAAATGCCGCGTGCCGGTGAAGACCATGGCAATGCCGCGTTCGTCGGCCGCGGCGATGACCTCGTCGTCGCGCATCGAGCCGCCGGGCTGGATGACGCAGGACGCGCCTTCGTCGATGACCACGTCCAGCCCGTCGCGAAAGGGGAAGAAGGCGTCGCTGGCCACGGCCGAGCCGTCCAGCGACAGGCCTGCGTTGCCGGCCTTGATGCGCGCGATGCGCGCCGAATCGACGCGGCTCATTTGCCCGGCGCCGACACCCAGCGTCATGCCGCCGCCGCAAAAGACGATGGCATTGCTCTTCACGAATTTGGCGACCTTCCAGGCGAACAGCAGATCGTCCATCTGCGCCGCCGTGGGCGCCAGCTTGGTCACCACACGCAGCTCGCTGCGCGCGACGTTCTTCAGGTCGGGGGTCTGCAGCAGCATGCCGCCGCCGACCCGCTTGAAGTCGAGCGCATTGCTGCCGGCGCCCAGCGGCACCTCGAGCACGCGCAGGTTCTGCTTGCTGGCAAACAGCGCGCGCGCCTCGGCCGTGAATCCGGGCGCAATCAGCACCTCGACGAACTGCTTGTTGTCGCCGATCTGCCGTGCCGTGGCTTCGTCCACCGGCCGGTTGAAGGCCAGGATGCCGCCGTAGGCCGAGGTCGGGTCGGTCTTCCAAGCCTTGCCGTAGGCCTCGACGAGGTTGTCACCGACCGCCACGCCGCAGGGGTTCGCATGCTTGACGATGACGCAGGCCGGTGCATCGAAGGTCTTGACGCACTCCCAGGCCGCGTCGGCGTCGGCGATGTTGTTGTAGCTGAGCGCCTTGCCCTGCAGTTGCGTCCAGCGCGCCAGCATGCCTTCGGCCGGTCGCCCCTCGCGGTAGAAGGCCGCGGCCTGGTGCGGGTTTTCGCCGTAGCGCATGTCCTGCGTCTTGGTCAGTTGCAGGTTGTAGACGGCGGGGAAGGGCTCGCGCGCCGGCACGGCGGCCACCTGCGCCTCGGCGCCGGCGGCCAGCGAACCCAGGTAGTTGGAGATCATGCCGTCGTAGGCCGCGGTGTGGGCGTAGACCTTCCGGGCGAGCATGAAGTGGGTCTCGCGCCGGACGCCGCCGTCGCGCAGCTCGGCCAGCACGTGCGCATAGTCGGCCGGGTCGATCAACACCGTCACGTCGGCCCAGTTCTTGGCCGCCGCACGCAACATCGCCGGGCCGCCGATGTCGATGTTCTCGATGGCCTCCTCCAGCGTGCAGTCGGACCGCGCGGTGGCCTGCGCGAAGGGGTACAGGTTGACCACCAGCAGGTCGATGGTGCCGATGCCTTGCTCGCGCAGCGCCGCCATGTGCGCCGGCAGGTCGCGTCGCGCCAGCAGCCCGCCATGGATGCGCGGGTGCAGCGTCTTGACGCGGCCGTCCAGCATCTCCGGCGCGCCGGTGACCTCGGCCACTTCGGTGACGGCCAGCCCGGCTTCGGCCAGCAGCCGCGCGGTGCCACCGGTGGACAGCAGGCGCACGCCGAGTCCGGTCAGCTGCCGGGCGAAGTCGACGATGCCGGTCTTGTCGGATACGGAGAGCAGGGCGGTCAGTTCGGCCATCAGGGAATCACTTGATCAGCTTGTGGTCGAGCAGCTTGCGGCGCAGCGTATTGCGGTTGATGCCCAGCCATTGGGCGGCCTTGCTCTGGTTGCCCTCGGCTTGGCGCATCACGACGTCCAGCATCGGCTTTTCCACCGTGTGGATCACCATGTCGTGCACCGAATGCGGCTCGGCGCCGCGCAGGTCCTTGAAGTACTGCTCCAGGCTGGCGCGCACGCACTCTTCGATGTGCTTCTTGCTCATGCGTGCAGTGCGATGGATGCGTCGTTCGCGGCCGACTGCGGCAGCTGCGGATGCGCCTCGCCCAGTTCGTCGAAGAAGGTGCCCACCGCGCGCACCTGCGACGCGGTGTCGTCCAACGTGTTCATCGCCGCGCGGAAGGCCTCTCCGCCGGGCAGCGCACGCACCGCCCAGCCGATGTGCTTGCGCGCCGTGCGCACGCCGATGTGCTCGCCGTACAGCGTGTAGTGATCCTGCAGGTGCTCCAGCAGCCAGCCGCGCACCTCACGCGTGGCCGGCGCGGCGGCCGGCGTGCCGTGCTGTAGGTAGTGAGCGATCTCACGGAAGATCCAGGGCCGCCCCTGTGCAGCGCGGCCGATCATCAGCGCGTCGCAGCCGGTGTGCCGCAGCACCTGCTGCGCCTTCGTCGGCGAGTCGATGTCGCCATTGGCGACCACCGGAATGCGCAGCGCGGCCTTGACCGCGGCCACCGTGTCGTACTCGGCCAGCCCCTTGTAGCCCTGCTCGCGCGTGCGTCCATGCACCACCACCATGGCCACGCCGGCGTCCTGTGCGGCGCGGGCGATGCGCAGCGCGTTGCGCTCGCTGTCGCACCAGCCGGTGCGCATCTTCAGCGTCACTGGCACGCCGTGCGGCACGCAGGCCGCGACCACCGCCTCGACGATGTCCAGCGCCAGCGGCTCGTCGCGCATCAGCGCCGAACCGGCCCACTGGTTGCACACCTTCTTGGCCGGGCAGCCCATGTTGATGTCGATGATCTGCGCGCCACGGTCGATGTTGTGGCGCGCCGCCTCGGCCATCATCGCCGCGTCGGTGCCGGCGATCTGCACGGTGATGGGGGCACTTTCGCCGTCGTGGTTGGCGCGGCGCGAGGTCTTCAGCGAGTCGCGCAGCTCGGGCCGGGCGCTGATCATCTCGCTCACCGCATGCCCGGCGCCCAGGCGCCGGCACAGCTGGCGGAACGGCCGGTCGGTGACGCCCGCCATCGGGGCGACGAACAGGTTGTTCGCGAGCGCGAAGGCGCCGATGTGCATGGCGGGCAGGGGAATGCGCAAAATGGGAGGCGGGAGTATAGCGGCGCGTCCCATCGGCGCCGCACGATCCGGGTGCTGCCGATAATGCGCGCCGATGGAAGCTTGGCTGCATACCCTGCTCGGTGCGTTGGCACTGCCGCAGTATGGGCTGAGTACGGTGTTCGTGGTGGCGATGCTGTCGGCCACGCTGCTGCCGATGGGCTCCGAGCCGGTGGTCTTCGGTCTGGTTAAACTCAACCCGGAGCTGTTCTGGCCGGCGGTGCTGGTGGCCACTGCCGGCAACACCCTCGGCGGCGCCATCAGCTGGTGGATGGGCTATGCGGCCGAACGAACCTACGAGCACATCAAGCATCGCCCGCCGCGCGAACTGCGCGCTCTGAGCTGGCTGCAGCGCTTCGGCCCCAAGGCCTGCCTGCTGAGCTGGCTGCCCGGGGTGGGCGACCCGCTGTGCGCGGTGGCGGGCTGGTTGCGCCTGCCTTTCTGGCCCTGCGTCGGCTACATGGCCATCGGCAAGCTGCTGCGCTATGTCACCATGACCGCGGCGCTGTTGTGGGTCTTTCCCGGCCGCTTCAACCTTTGATTAGCGCGGCGTGACATGCTGCGCAACAAGGGCTTCCACTGACGGTGCTTTGCCGCAGCGCTTGCGTTGCACCGGTCTTGCGGCGCGAGAATGGGTTTTGGGGATGACCCGTCGGAGAAGCCTGCGCCATGCAGTCCACACCTGCCTACGACACGCTGACGCGAACCTACGCGCGGCTGCATCGTCTGGGGCACCTGCAGTCGCTGGCCGGTTGGGACCAGGCGGCGAAGATGCCGCCCAAGGGCAACGCGGCGCGCGCCGAGGCACTGACCGAGATGGCCGCGATGCTGCACCGCATGCGCACCGATCCGACGCTGGCCGACGCCCTGGCCCGCGCCGATCAGGAGGCGCTTTCGGATCTGCAGCGCGCCAACCTGCGCGAGATCCGCCGCGACTGGCAGCGTGCCAATGCGCTGCCCGAATCGCTGGTGCAGCGCCGCCAGATGGCCGGCTCGCGCTGCGAGCACGCCTGGCGCCAGCAGCGGCCGGCCAACGACTGGCAAGGCTTTCTCGGCAACTTCCGCGAGGTGCTGGCCATCGCCCGCGAAGAGGCCGAGCGGCTGGCCGAGAGCACCGGTCTGTCGCGCTACGACGCGCTGATGGACCGCTTCGAGCCGGGCATGACCAGCGCGACAGTCGATCGACTGTTTGGCGAGGTGCGTGCCTGGCTGCCCGGACTGATCTGCCAGGTGCGCGAGCGTCAGGGCCGCGAGGCGCTGATCCAGCCGGTGGGGCCTTTCCCGGTGGACGCCCAGCGGCGCCTGTGCGAACGCGTGATCGGCCTGCTCGGCTTCGATTTCGAGGCCGGCCGCCTGGACGTGAGTGCGCATCCGTTCTGCGGTGGCGTGCCCGAGGACGTGCGCCTGACCACGCGCTTTGCCGAAGACGATTTCCTCAGCAGCCTGCTCGGCACGGTGCATGAGACCGGCCACGGCCGCTATGAACAGAACCTGCCGCGCGAATGGCTGGGACAGCCGGTGGCCGAGGCGCGCTCGATGGCGGTGCACGAAAGTCAGTCGCTGAGCTTCGAGATGCAGTTGGGCAGCCACCCAGGCTTCGTTGCCCAGCTGGCGCCGCTGGTGGCGCAGGCCTTCGGGCCGCAGCCGGCCTTCGAGCCGGGCAACCTGTACCGGCTGATGACGCGCGTCAAGCCGGGGCTGATCCGTGTCGAGGCCGACGAGGTGACCTACCCGGCGCACGTGATCCTGCGCTACGAAATCGAGCGCGCTCTGGTCGAAGGCGAGATCGAGGCCGAGGACATCCCTGCGCTGTGGGACAGCAAGATGATGGAACTGCTGGGCATCGACACTCGCGGCAACTACCGCGACGGCCCGCTGCAGGACGTGCACTGGACCGATGGCGGTTTCGGCTACTTCCCCTGCTACTCGTTGGGCGCGATGTTCGCCGCGCAGTGGTTCGCCGCGATGCGCCGCGCCATGCCGGACCTGGACGCGCGCATCGCTGCCGGCGACCTGGGCGCGGTCTTCGACTGGCTGCGCGACAAGATCTGGACCCAGGCCAGTCGCTGGACCACCGACGAACTGGCGCTGCGAGCCAGCGGCGAGACGCTGAACCCGGCGCACTTCAAGGCGCACCTGGAATCGCGCTACCTTGCCTGACGGTCGGAGCGCAAGTGCCTCAGAGCGGGCCGTCGCGACCGGCGGATGCAAAGCAGGTGGAGCCGGGCTGGTCGGGGCAGATCACGACCTAGGTGGCGCGCTTGCCGCAGCCGCTTACGCCGATGGTGTACTCGGCACGCTCGATGCCAAAGCGGAAGGAGATCGGCTGCAGCGTCTCGCGGGAAAGCACCTGGGCGTTGGTGTTCGGGCAGTTGAGTTCGAAGGCGCCGCGGCGCTGCGCCATCGCCACGGCCTCGGGCTGGGCCTGATCTATGAAGGGCGGGCCTGAAGCGCAGCCGGCCAGCAGCGCAGCGATGGACAGATCGAGAGTGGAAAGCTCTGTCATCATCAATCGCCTCCTTACCCGTCCATGCTAGCTCAGGCGCCGCGCTCGGCCAGGGCCGCGTCCAGGTCGTTGAGCACCTCGTCAAGGCGCTGCAGAGCGCGCGCCGCACGCGTGCGCAAGTGGCGCTTGCGGCCAACCAGCGTGCGGTGGGTATCGTCGAGCACGGCGTTGTTCAGCGTGATGCCGTGCCGCGCCAGCGTCAGTGCCAGCGTGCTGCGCCGCGAGCGCAGGTCGGCGCGGGTGCGCTGGTAGGCATGTTCGGCCAGCGCCCGGCGCTGTGCGTAGCCAAAGGTGTTGGCCAGGAACATCTCCGGGTCGCGGTGGTCGGGCTCGAAGAGCTCGATGTCGGTGTGCGGGTGGCTGCCTTCATAGCCCTTCATGCCCAGCTCCAGCCGCGAATGGATCAGGCTGCGGAAGGTCTGGCTCAGCACCACCGGCAAGCCGCCCACCACCAGCTGCGGGATGCTCGGGTCGCCGCTGCTGAGCACGCGGTGGCGCTGCGAATGGCTGGCATCGAATGGCACCAGCGGGTTCAGGCAGAACAGCAGGTCCAGCCCCATCTCGAGCAGCACCGTGGCATGCAGCGTCTTCTTCAGTGCGCCGTCCACGTACCAGCGCCCGTCAATGGCCACTGGCGGGAACAGCCCCGGCAGCGCCGCGCTGGCCGCGGCGGCCACCGAGATCGGCACATGGTCCCAGCCGGGCTGGCCGAAGGGCGCGGCCGCGCCGCTGTCCAGGTCGGTGGCCACCAATACCAGCTTGCGCTTGAGCGTGCGGAAGTCGTTGCTGCGCCCCGGCGTGCTGAACACACGGCGGATCTGGGCTTCCAGCGGCGCATGGCTGAACAGGCCGGTGGGCAGCGCGCGGCCCAGGATCTCGAAGGCCGACAGCAGCGCGCGGCGCTTGAACAGGAAGCGCAGGCTGGCCTGCATGAACAGGCCCGGGAACGCGGCCGTGCGCCGCGCATACTCTCCCCAGGCCGGGCGGATGAACAGCTCCGGGCGGATCAGGTCCTCGCTGGCGCTGTCGTTCTCGATGAAGGCGCTGCACAGCTGCTTCGGCGTCATGCCGTTGGCCAGGCCCGCGGCGATGAAACCGCCGGCCGACACACCGACATAGCCCGACAGGTCGTTGAAGTCGATGCCGTCCAGCGATTCCTGCAGCGCGCACAGCGCGCCGATCTCGTAGATCGCCCCCAGCGGGCCGCCACCGGCCAGGGCGAGGCCGACGCGTGGATGGGTCGCAGTCGAGGCGGGTTTGTCGTCGGTTCTCATGGCAGCAGGCTCGGAAACAACAAGGGGCACCCGCGGCGCCCCTCCTTCAGATTCGGCGCCGCGCTCGGCGCGGCAGCACGGTCATGGCAGCCGGCCTCCGGTCAGGCCCCCGCCGTCTTGCGCGCGCGGCGCACCGGGGCCTTGGCCGCCGGCTTGGCCGTCACGGTCTTCGCGGCGCGTGCGGTCTTGGCGGGCGCGGTCTTCGCCGGTGCGGACTTCGACAGCCGGGCCACCGCGGCAGCCAGCGCATCGACGCGCTTGACCAGCGCATCCACGTCCTTGGCCGTCGGCACTCCGAGCTTGCTCATCGCCTTGGCAGTGCGGGCCTCGAAGATGGCTTCGAGCTTGTCCCAGTTCTGGCCGGCCCTGGCGGTGACGTTGTCGGCCATCGCACTCATCTTGCCGGTGACCTCGCTGATCTTGTCCTCGGCCAGGCCCTGAGTCTTCTTCTGCAGGTTCAGGCCTTCCTTGACCAGGGTCTCGAAGACCTTGGTGCCCTCTTCCTGGGCCTTGGAGAACGCGCCCATGCCGGCAAGCCAGATCTGCTGCGCCGAATCCTTCACCGACGCCGCGAGGTGGCTGCCTTGCTGGCTGGCGGCGGTGCTGCTGCTCTTCATCTTCTTGACCATGTCGTCTCCTTTGTTGTGCCGATGAACGGACGGGCACGCCGGCCCGACGCCACCATGCTGAATATAGGGTTCACCCCTGGACAACGCAGCCTATTTCTCTAGTGAGACGGCTCTATGCTTCCGGCCCATCCGCCCCCGCAAGACTGAGGAGACAGGCATGCAGTATTTCGTCACCGGCGCCACCGGCTTCATCGGCAAACGCCTCGTCAAGGCCCTGCTCCAACGGCGCGGTACGAAGGTCCACTTCCTGGTGCGGCCGGGCAGCGAAGGCAAGATCGGCCCGCTGCTCGATTACTGGGGCGTCAACAAATCGCGCGCCATCGCCGTCGCCGGCGACCTGACGGCGAAGAAGCTGGGTGTGGCCGCCGACACACTCAAGGCGCTGAAGGGCCAGATCGACGCCGTCTACCACCTGGCCGCCGTCTACGACCTCGGCGCCGACGAGGAAGCGCAGGTGCAGGTCAATATCGACGGCACGCGCAACATGGTCGACTTCGCCAAGGCGGTCGATGCCGGGCACGTGCACCACGTCAGCAGCATCGCCGCCGCCGGCCTCTACGAAGGCGTCTTCCGCGAAGACATGTTCGAGGAGGCGGAAGGGCTCGAGCACCCCTATTTCATGACCAAGCACGAGAGCGAGAAGATCGTGCGCAAGGAGTGCAAGGTGCCGTGGACGGTCTACCGGCCGGCGCTGGTGGTGGGCGACAGCACGACCGGCGAAATGGACAAGATCGACGGGCCCTACTACTTCTTCAAGCTCATCCAGCGCATGCGGCAGATCCTGCCGCCCTGGATGCCCAGCGTCGGCATCGAGGGCGGTCGCATCAACATCGTGCCGGTGGACTTCGTCGTGCGCTGCATCGACCACCTCAGCCACAGCAAGGTGGAACTCAAGGGCAGGTGCTTCCACCTCGTCGACCCGATGGGCTACCGCGTCGGCGACCTGCTCGACATCCTGAGCAAGGCCGCACATGCGCCGAAGATGAACCTGTTCGTCAACGCCGCGCTGCTGGGCTTCATCCCGAAGAGCGTGAAGAAGGGGCTGATGGCGCTGGCACCGGTGCGGCGCATCCGCAACGCGGTGATGAAGGATCTGGGCCTGCCCGACGACATGCTCACCTTCATCAATTTCCCGACCCGCTACGACCGGCGTGAACTCGACGCCGCGCTCGAGGGCAGCGGCATCGAGTGCCCCAACCTCAACGACTACGCCTGGCGGCTGTGGGACTACTGGGAGCGCCACCTCGACCCCGACCTCTTCATCGACCGCAGCCTGAAGGGCACGGTCGGCGGCAAGGTGGTGCTGGTCACCGGCGGCAGT
>Ga0105103_10000273_pt1 | contig 28742 bp, 21 predicted proteins | sample PPLLaktember2015_2_FD_79107 | JGI IMG/M metagenome (GOLD analysis project Ga0105103, IMG submission 79107) | Freshwater sediment microbial communities from Prairie Pothole Lake near Jamestown, North Dakota, USA - PPLs Lake P7 Core (6) Depth... | ecosystem: Environmental > Aquatic > Freshwater >...
ATTGCTGGGGTGCCTGGATTCGAACCAGGGAATGTCGGCTCCAAAGGCCGATGCCTTACCACTTGGCTACACCCCAAAGGAAGTGGCAATGGGGAAACGGGGAAGCGGGGAAAGTGAAGAGAAGCCCGCTGCCGAACAAAAAAATTCCCAATTCCGTAAAAGAATTGGGATAAAAATGTACCCAAAAAAAGGCTCTAAGTCAATCGGATTTAGCATCATGAAACCACACCAGATTGTTGAAGTCCTAGGGGCTGTGGCTTGCATTTGCATGCATCTCTCTCTATTTTTTATGTATTCCTACCACTTGGAGAATTGTATGCTTTCTGTTAAGTCCTCGGTTGTCGCAAGTCCATTCAGCCTTTCAAGCGGAGCGGTGCGCGTACGCATCTTCTGGATGCTGACATTTGCAGTTCTGACCGCCGTCGGAGCGCAGGTCGAGATCCCGAATGTTCCCGTCCCTTACACCGCCCAGACTCTGTTCGTGCTCTTGGCCGGTGCGCTGCTTGGACCGTGGTATGGGGCAGCGAGCATGATAACGTATTTGGCCCTTGGCGCCGTCGGTTTCCCTGTTTTCTCAGGCTTTTCGTTTGGAATCGCTCGCTTGCTGGGCCCGACCGGAGGATATCTCCTCGCCTTTCCGCTCGCCGCGTTGCTCGTCGGTCTGCTGAGTCATAACAGAAATCGGTTCATCCCGATCCTCCTGAGCATGTCTGCAGGGCTTCTCCTTATCTTTGCGATGGGTGCGCTGCAACTGTGGGCCGTGCTGCTTCGGGATGCCGAGCAAGCGTTCGCCTCCGGATTGATGATCTTTTCATGGTGGGATGGGCTGAAGCTTGTCGCAGCGGCGAGCATCGCGTCGTTCTATCGGACGCGCGTTCGTCGTTCCGCATAGAGCATCGCCGCTCTCCGAATTCACTGAAGCCATCCACGGTCATCTCGGGATGGCTTCGTCATTTCCACAGGAACGGTCGAAGGGAGTCTGGGATATGGATCGACGTGCATTTGTGCGGACAAGTGCGGTGGCAGCTGCGTGGACGATGGCAGGAGGGATGCGGTTGGAAGCTGCCGGAAAGACTCCAGATCTCGTCGCGGTCAAGGGGGGAGAGGCGGAGGCGATGTTTCGTCGCGGGATCGCCGCGCTCGGCGGGATGCGCGCCTTCGTCAAACCGAATTCCAAAGTTGTGATCAAACCCAACATCGGATGGGATGTCCCACCTGAGCGAGCGGGGAACACGAATCCCAAGCTGATCGCGGAGATCATCAAACAGTGCAAAGAGTCTGGTGCGAAGGAGGTCACAGTCTTTGATCACACGTGCGACAATTGGTCACGGTGTTATCGGACCTCGGGGATCGAGGCAGCCGTTCGCGAGGCAGGGGGGACGATGGCTCCCGGTCATGCCCCCGCGTACTATCAGGAAGTGAAGCTCGGCACGGGGAAGAGTCTCACGAGCGTGAAAGAACACGAAGCGATCCTTGCTGCCGATGTTTTCATTAACGTTCCGATCCTCAAGAGTCATTCTTCAACCCGACTCACGATCGCCATGAAGAACCTGATGGGCAATGTGTGGGACAGGGGATACTGGCATGCGAACGACCTGCATCAGTGTATCGCGGACTACGCCGGATATCGTAAGCCGACGTTGAACGTCGTCGACGCGTACGCGGTCATGAAGCGAAACGGACCACGGGGCGTTTCAGTGAGCGATGTGGTGACAATGAAGGCCCAACTTCTCTCGACGGACATCGTCGCGATCGATGCGGCGGGGGCGAAACTCCTCGGGCTGGATCCGTCGGATGTGCGCCATATCGAACTTGCCGCAGCACGTGGCGTCGGTACGATGGAACTGGACAAACTCGCGATCGAACGCATCTCGTTGTGAAGAAGTTTCCTCATCCGCTGAAGATCGCGCGGCTCATCGTTGCGACCGCATTCGGACTGACACTGACTCTGATCTTCCTGGTCCCGGGGTCAGCGATCAGCACCGTCCTGTCGCCGATCCTCACGCCGCTCCAACTTGTTCCCTCTATCGTCCGCTTGACGGGGGGGGCAGTCATCGTCCTTGCCGGATTGATCCCCGTGCTCTTGCTGACCATCCTGATGGGACGCGTGTACTGTTCGACGGTTTGTCCGCTTGGGATCCTCCAGGATCTGGTGATTCGATTCCGCCGCCAATTCCCGGGCCGCCGATGGTTCCGCTATAACACGCCGCCGCCACTCTTCCACTATTCAGTCTTCTCGCTCACGGTCGTCCTCGCATTGTCCGGGAGCTTCCTGCTGTTGAATCTTCTGGAGCCGTTCAGTACCTACGGCCGGGTTGTGTCGACGGTTGGCGGTCCGATGGCGGTCGCACTGAACAACGCCGCAGCATTTCTTTTGAATCGCTTGGGGCTGCCGCTGCTGGTCCACCTTCCATGGCGCGTGGCGGATCTGGTCGCGATAACGATCCCGGCTCTGGTGATCGTCGCGATCGGCGCAATGGCTTTCTGGCGCGGACGACTGTTTTGCAACACGCTCTGTCCCGCCGGAGCATTGCTGGGGATTCTGAGCCGCGTCTCGATCTTCCGGATCACGGTCGACCATGAGCGATGCAATGAATGCGGCCACTGCGAGCGCGTGTGCAAGGCGGAGTGTATTCACAGCGCATCAAAGACGGTCGACTTCGCGGCTTGCGTCGGATGTTTCAATTGCATCGACGCATGTCCGACGGTCGGTCTCTCCTTCGAACCGATCTGGCATCGGGATCCGCGTACACGGACGAACGACGGTCGGCGTTCTGTCCTCATGACGTTGATCGCGCCGGTCACAGGACGGCTTGCGGTGGATTCGACGATTGCACCACGAGCGCTCACCTATGATGAAAGCCGGCGTCTTGCTGTTGCGCCGCCGGGAGCCGCCAGCACGGAGCGATTCACGGGACTCTGCACGGCATGTCATCTCTGCGTGAGCGCCTGTCCGACGCAGGTGCTGTATCCGTCTGTGCTTGAATACGGCTTGGAAGGATTGTTCCAACCGCGGATGAATTACACCGCAAGTTACTGCAATTTCGACTGCACCGTCTGCGGAGACGTGTGTCCGACTGGCGCGCTACAAGCCTTGCCGCAGGCGGAGAAGAAGCTCACACAACTGGGAAAGGCGTATTTCGTCCGGGAAGATTGCATCGTTGTCACGAAGAAGACCGATTGCGGCGCGTGCTCGGAACACTGTCCGACAAAGGCAGTGAAGATGATCCCGGAGGGGAAGGTGCTGCTCCCCGTCGTGACCGATACGCTGTGCATCGGATGCGGTGCGTGCGAGCATGCATGTCCCACGAAGCCGCGGAAAGCGATCTATGTCATTCCTTCGGCGGTGCACGGGAAGGCGCAGAAGCCCGACACGACGCCGGTTCAACAGGGAAAGCAGGAGCTTGAAGAATTTCCGTTCTGACGGGCTTATGAGAATGCGAACCGCATTCCGATTTGCAGGATTGGTGTGCGGGTTCATCTGTTCGACCTCGATGGCGCAGCAAGGACGTTCTACTGTGCCGTCAATGGTCGCGCAGGTTTCGGCGGACAGCTTGATCCAGCATGTCGTCGTGCTGAGTGATGCAGGGGGATGGAGGTCCCGCATGAATTTCACACCGGGCAACGATAGCGCGCAGAGATACATCGAACATCAACTGCAATTGCGGCCCGGAATAGCCATGGAGCGGGACTCATTCGTTGCACAAGCAGTCCATCCGTATGACGCTCGGTCGCTCGTAAATGTCGCAGGGGAGCTTCGAGGAAACGCTGGTGATGATATCGTTGTGGTCGGTGCGCACTATGATAGTCAGGCCGGGAGGGAATTGGATTGGCAGAGCAACTGGCTATCGATGCCGGCGCCGGGTGCAGATGACAATGCCAGCGGCGTAGCGGGAGTGCTGGAGATCGCGCGCGTGCTCAGCGCGAACTGGGACAGCACGATGATGCGGTGGGGAGTCCTGTTCGCATTCTTTGCCGCCGAAGAGGGGACAACGCCGGGATACGCATCCTACTTGAACGGGAGCCGTCATCTTGCGCAACGGCTTCGCCTGGAAGGACGCACGGTGCGTGCGATGGTCAATCTGGACATGATCGGATACAATCGATCGTATCAGTATGGCGAGATCGTTGCGGATTCGCAATCCGTTTGGCTCGGGGATCTTGTGCGCTCTGTTGTTGGGACATTTGACATCGACCTGATGCTCGCGGCGCCGCCGTACAGTGCGAATCGCTGGAGCGACCACGCTTCCTTTTGGGACCAGTCAATTCCTGCGATCTTGCTCATCGAAAGCGCAAACGTGGGTACGTCGAGCACATACTACACGGCAAATCCGCATTATCACCGTTCGTCGGACACCGTGGGAACGATCAACGGGAATCTGATGCGTGCCTTCACGCAAGCGACGCTCGCGACAGTCCTTGAACTCGTTCTCGATACCAGCGCGGTCACCAGGGTGGAAGAAACCGGAGAGAACGATGGAAGGGAATCGGTCACGCTCGACTCCTATCCGAACCCATTCAACGGGGAAACCGTGGTAGAATTCCGTCTTGACAGGGAACAGCATGTCGATCTCCGGATCTACGACCTTGTCGGGCGGGAGATTGCAGTCTTGTCTGAGGGTTTGCAGCCGCGCGGAATCCGGCGGATTCGATGGAACGCACAGGAACGGGCTTCCGGTCTGTATGTTGCGGTGCTCCGGCATGCGGAAGAGACTGCGACGCGGATGCTCCTGCACGTACGATAGGGACTTGACGAATGTGCTGGGAAATGTTATATTAAGAGTGAAAAGTCTGAAATACAATGAGCGTCATTTTCAGCAGACAATGTGAGTACGCCCTTCAAGCGGTTTCGTATCTTGCGCTGAAACCTCCGGGGACACACACGTCCATCAAGGAGATGACGAAGAAGCTCGGCGTCCCGTATCATTTTCTCGGGAAGATCCTCCAGGACCTCACGAACAAAGGGATGCTCACCTCGCAGAAGGGACCGAACGGCGGATTCGCGCTCGCCAAGCGTCCGGAAAAGATCACTTTGCTTGACATCGTCGAGGCGATCGACGGACTTGACCTGCTGCACAAGTGCGTCATGGGATTTCCATCGTGTTCGGACAGCAAACCATGCGCCGTGCACAAACACTGGGCAGAGATCCGGGCGGAGATCCACCGTACGCTGAAGGGACAACACATCCTTGATGTCGCGAGAGCCATGAAGAAGCCGGAATATCATCCGTGATCCTTGGTCTTTCCCTTTTTTTTGAACGCATACCAGAGTAAATGGTCTGATATATGCGACGCGAAGAGATTGTGATCGCCAAGCCGGCATCGAAGATCCCGCCAGAACTTCGCCGGCTTCCCCATCCGTTTCGTCGGGAGCGGGATCCCTGGAAGAGGTTGTGGCTGAGGTTTCAGCAGGATTCGCAGCTGCAGCGGACAACGGTCCAGTTCACGTTTGCGCTCCTCTGCATCTGGATCGGGATCGAGTTTGCGCTCTTCGTTCGCTGGGGACAGGCAGGGGGGAATGCCGCATTCATGGAACGTCCGCCCGGCGTCGAGGGCTTTCTTCCCATCAGCGCCCTGATGAGCTTGAAGTATTGGGCCGAGACCTCCATCATCAACGAGATTCATCCCTCGGGATTGTTCATCCTCCTGGCGATCGTCGCGGTCAGCGTCTTGCTGAAGAAGGCATTCTGCAGCTGGATCTGTCCGATCGGCACCCTGAGCGAGTCTCTCTGGTCGTTCGGTCAGCAACTGCTCGGCAGGACGCTTCCCATCCCGCGGTGGCTTGACTATCCGCTCCGCTCGCTGAAGTATTTGCTGTTGTTGTTCTTCGCGGCCTCCATCTGGGCTATGGACGTCCCCGCCTTGCGGTCGTTCATTTACAGCCCGTACAATAAGATGGCCGACGTGAAAATGTATCTCTTCTTCGTGAACATCACAGCCTTCGCATTCTGGACCATCGTCGTGCTCGCGGCGCTGTCCGTCGTCATCAAGAACTTCTGGTGCCGGTATCTGTGTCCGTATGGAGCGCTCCTCGGCGCGCTAAGCTGGCTGAGTCCGTTCAAGATCACGCGAAATGCATCGACCTGCATCGACTGTGAGCTGTGCACAAAAGCGTGTCCTTCCAACATCATCGTGCACAAGGCGGAACGTGTTTGGAGCGACGAGTGCATGGGATGCTATGCGTGCGTCGAAGCGTGCCCAGAGAAGAACACGCTCAACATGCAATTGACCTCCAAGTCGAAACCGATCCCCTCATGGGTCTCTGGAGTACTTGTCGTCGGAGTCTTCATTGGTGTAACAGGCCTGGCGATGCTACTCGGCCGATGGCAGAACGGGATCAGCAAAGAAGAGTATCTTCGAAGGATCCAGACGATCGACTCCCCCGTGTATCATCACAACCGTGGCGAGGTGGCTCCTTATGGACCGAACGACTGACAACGCTGACGGGATCACCGCGTTCTACGATGATCTGGCGGCTTCGTATGATGCGATGACGGGATTCAGCGGCCGGTTTGACAAAGAGCGGTCCGCGTTCCAACAGTTCGTCGATTCCTATCGCATCGGAACGGCCATCGATGCCGGAGCCGGAACCGGTTTTCACGCGATTCTCCTGGCGCAGCTTGGCGTGAAGGTGACAGCGATCGATGTGTCTGACGCGATGCTCGTACGCGCGCAGCAGAATGCCGCTGACTTCGGCGTCGAGTTGAGGACACTCCGTGCGCCCTTCTCCGATATCCCTCGATTCAGCGCTGAACCGGTGGACGCGGTGTTTTGTCTCGGGAATTCTCTCGCGCATCTGTTGTCGGATGAATCGCTTGCTGATGCCTTGCGGAGTTTTCACGCGGTGTTGAAGCCGGGAGGATTGCTCGTGCTGCAGACGGTCAATTTTCGAAGGATTCTCACCGCCCGACGGCGGGTCCAGAGCGTCCGAGAGGTTGCGGGCCGAACGTACATCCGCTTCTATGATTTTCTTCCGGAGACGATCGAGTTCAACATCCTTGCGATCGAACGTCAAGGGGCAGAATTCCGGCATCAGCTTGCTTCCGTACCGTTGCGCCCCGTCCATTCGGAGTCGATGACGAACCTATTGGTCGCATCCGGGTTTATCGAGGCGACGGTGTTCGGTTCGATCGACAAGACTCCGTACGACCCCGAACATTCGCCTGATTTGGTGATGGTCGCAGTGACGCCTACGCGATGAGCGACTGTGCGAGCTTCAGATCGTCGTCCGAATTGATGTTAAAGCAGCAATGCGATGTGTACCCGGGAATGTCGGGGGTGAGCGGGAGAGAATGCCCTCCGACCTCCTTCAGGAAGTGATGCATCTTCAAGCGGCCGGACATGAGGTGCGATTCGGCGGGCTTGAGACATGTCGTGCGGTACACGCCGAGCAGAGGATGAATGCGGCCGTCGATGGAAGCGACGCAGGCGGACGCCGTTCCGGAGGAGTGGAGGAGATGCTGGATGAGCGCGGAAGAAACGAACGGCATGTCGCAGGAAGTGACGACGATCGCATCGCCGCCAGCATATCGAAGGGCCGCATGGATCCCCGCGAGCGGGCCGCAGTTGAGGTACACATCCGGCACAACGGGGAGCCGCAGGAACGCATAGGGTTCTTCGGCATTCGCGCTGATGACGACATGATCAGTCACCGGCTGGAGCGCTGAGACGGCATAACTGATCAACGGCCGGCCGTGGAGTGGAACGAGGGCTTTCGTGCGTCCCATCCGAGTGCTGGCACCGCCGGCAAGAATGACGCCGATCATGGTGAGCTGTGCTCCTGGCGTGGTCCAGAATCCCGGCAGGTTAGGGAGCCGGGAGTGTTAGACTCCCGGAGCATGGCCATTATTCGATCTCAACACCCCTCCTTCTTCTTCTTACCCGTCGCGGCTGTCGGTGTCTTCCCCGCCGGCGCGGGCATCTGCAACTTCGGCATATCCATCTTCGGTCCTTCCGCGATGGCTGCGTCGCCGGTGCGCGGAGTCCCACCGAAAAACCTGCTCACGTGCACCGCCTTCTCGAATTCAGCCTTTTCCTGCGGCGTGGCATTCGATGCGAGGCTTGGGAAAAGGATATTGTCCTTCCATTCTTCCAGACCGCCGCGAAGCATATAGACCCCTTTGTATCCTTGAGCCCGCAGCAGCATCCACGCCTGAGCAGAATGGATCCCACCTTCTGAATAGAGCACGATCTTTTCATTCTTCATCAATCCTGCATTCCCGAATTCTGTCAGCGGGACGTTTTCCGCGCCCGGAATGTGATACTCCTCATATTCCTTTCCGGTGCGAAGGTCAAGCAATCGATAGTCGGCCTTGCCGAGGATGATCCAGCCTGCAAGTTCACCGACATCCACGTGGTCGAGCTCGTTCTGAACGATGGTGGCGAGTTCAGACGTGTCCATCTTCACAGTCGCAGAGCCATAGGGATTGCCGGCGAAGAGCGCGATGAATCCCAGGACGAAGGCGACGAGGGCCAACTTCTTGTTCAGCGTCAGCGTACGCATGAAATCCTTCATCTCACTCCTCCTTTCGCGCGGCCATGTACTTCTCGACCCACTCTGCACCCGCAAACCCTCCCAGCGCCATCAGGACAACAAGGAATACGACGAGCCCATATGGAAGGCCGATATATTCCGGTATGGTCAGCGTCCCCATGGGGGTGAGTTGAGTGAACGACTCAATGAGCGGATAGATCTCGCCGTAGAAAAAGATACCCGCGATGATCCCGGCAAGATAGACGACCGCGTCGAGACGACCGGTGGCTGCGGCGACGCAGGAAGTGCCCGGACAATATCCGCCGATCACGAATCCGAAGCCGAGCAGCAAACCGCCGACGACCTGCGGAATGAGGTTCGTCGACGTGAGATACACGAGCGACAGATCGACGAGTCCGATCACGGAGAGATAGTACAGCCCGATCATCGCCGTGACGATCGCAGTGAACATCACTTTGAAGACTGTCAGGTCGGTGAAGTAGAACTGTGCGGTCAGCTTCTTGGCACTGTTGAATCCGGCCCGTTCGAGGAAGAACCCGAAGCCGATGCCGATGGCGAAGGCGAAGATGAGGCCGACCTCTTCGCTGAACATTCCGAATTTGAAGAACGGGGCGCTCATATCCATTGCCTCCTCATGAAGTACGCAAGCGCATACGCGCCGGCAAAGATCGACAACATCGTCGCCCAACTTCCAAGATTCAACAGCGCGCCACCCGTCAGCGCTTGTCCACTCATGCATCCCTTGGCCATCTTCGCGCCCACTCCGAGGATCGCTCCGCCAACAAACGCGTAGGCCATTCGCCCGGTGACGCTGATGCGCGGCCCTCGTTCCACAGTCTTGTTCACGCGATGTGCGAGGATGCCCGAGATGAATCCGCCCACGAAAACGCCGAGCACTTCAAAAACCAGCCAGTCGTTCAGCGGGCTCTGCGTTCCATCACCCAGATAGTCCGAGTAAAATGCGTTTCCTTGTGCATGCTGCGGTGCAACGGTGTTCACCGCTCCTGAGACGAGGGAAGAGAATGCACCCGATGCGCCAAGCCCGCGTCCCATGATCACGAATGCGGCCAGGAGGACAAGTCCCAGACCGATCCCGGCCACGTAGGGATTCCAATAGGGTTGTGGTTCCTTTGAACCGTGAGGATGATGAGTCATAGATGCTCCATTCATGTAGGAAAAACTCGAAATACGAAATGCGAAATCCGAAGACCTCATCCATGAAGAAATCAACAATCAACAATCATTATTCAACAATGCCTTTCGGCAATCACCAATGGCTCGCTTGTCCCGCCGCAACGATGACAAAACGGAGAACCAATCCTCCAGCGATGACCAGCAGCGGAGGGATCGCCGAGTGCTTGATGCGGTGGCTGACGGCCAGGCTTTGCAGAAACAAGGGAATGACGATCCCCATCCCGATGACGAAGACCCAGAACACGGGAGCAAATGTGCCAGTCACAAGCATGAACGCCGCTTCTTGATGAACGCTTGTCGAGGTCGCCAACCCGATCAGGAACATCCCGATAATGAAGAGCTCGATGGTGAGGAAGCCATTGTCCGCCTTCGCGAGCAATTCGCGCTCCCAGCGGTCGCGTGCGATCATGTGAATGAATGCTGCGGCGGCGGACAGCCCCGAGACAAGGAAGAGAAATCCGAGGATGGAACTGTTCCACAGGGGGCGAGCGCCGAACGAACTGAGCAGGACACCCGTGTAGATGCCGAGCATCGCGCCCAGGACCATGTTAAAGACGCCGACGGTCTTTATTCCGACCGGATGCTGGTGAAGGGAGATCGACCATTTCTCAAAGAGGGGCACGCGAGTCCGGATCCACTTGGGCTGGCGCACGAGCATATTCAGGAAGAGTGCGGGATAAACGAAGATAAGGATCCAGGATCCCCAGGACATCGGCGACTTGATCTGAAACGTCGCGTACATCCTCCAGACATGCACCTTGTACTCAAGGTCAAGGAAGAGGGCGAACATGCCCACGCTGAGCAACACGAGGCTGAGAAAGGGGAGCGTCATGCTGCAGGAATCGACCTCCTTATGCCGTCCGCGGAAGAGAAAATATCCAGAGATGATCATCATCCCGGCGACGAGCCCTCCGAGGAAGAGGTAGACCGGGATCTCCCATCCCCAGATGTGGAGCGAGGGATCGATCAGATGATTGTGACGCGTGATGGTCAATTCGTGCATGGCGTCCTCACGTCAGGTAGAATACATGCGGTCGCGTCCCCGCTTCGGGAAGGAGCGCGTGGTTCTTGCGGCTCTGGAGCAGACGGTTCACCTCGCTGTTCGGATCCTCGAGGTCACCGAAATACATGCAATGCGTCGGACAGACCGAAACGCACGCGGGCTTGAGCCCTTGCTCAACGCGGTGAATGCAGAAGGTGCATTTATCCGCATATCCCTCCGGATTGATGAACCGCGCATCATACGGACATGCCGCGATGCATGCCTTGCAACCGCTGCATTTGTCGTGATGGACGAGTACTACGCCTCCTCGTTCATGCACGTGGCTCGCTCCGCAAGGGCAACAATCAACGCATGGAGGATTGTCGCAATGATTACAGCGCTCACTTCGGATCTCGAGTTGGATCTCAGGGAACGTTCCACGGGCATCGTACGCGATCCAGTCGCGGTTGAATCCCTCAGGAACCTGGTTCTCCGTCTTGCACGCCACGACGCAGTCCATGCAGCCGACGCACCTGCGTGTGTCGATGACCATCGCATATCTAGCCATGGGCTGTCTCCGGTTCGATCGTGACGAAGTTGACATTCATCGCCGTGCCGCCCATGAGAGGATCGATTTCATATCGAGTGATGAGCTGGGCATCGCTGGCTCCTTTGCCGAATGCAAATCGCATCCCCTTTGCGGTGTGTCCGAATCCGTGGACCATGTACACGCAATCGGTCCGGATGCGTTCCGTTGCCTTGACGCGGATCGAGTTGCTCAAAATGCCGTCCTGATTCCGCAAGCGAACACGGTCGCCGGACTTCAGTCCCATGCGCATCGCAACATCCGCATTGGGCCAGACCTCGTTTGTATCCATCATATCCATGAGAATGCGATTCGTATGCGTACGGCTGAAGGAGTGGACCGGCGCACGGCCATACAGAAGACGGAACGAACCCGGCGGGCCCGCGGCGGGTCGTCGATATTTTGGGACAGGATCGAATCCCGCCTGTTGGAGTTGGAGAGAAAAGAATTCAACCTTCCCAGAGGGAGTGGGGAATTGGATCGGCACTCCTTCATCAAAGTAGATCGGTTGTTTGGCGCCGCGGATGATCCCGTTCTTCTTCAGCTCGGCGTAGCTCAGGCCAGCAGCGTTCAACCGGTGTTCGAAGTATTCCTCAATGTGCTTCCATGGATAGTATGCGCCGAGTCCGAGCTTGATCGCAAGTTCACGCGCCATCCACCAGTTTGGCTTCTGATCGTGCGGCGCTTCGATGACGGGTTGCCGGAGCGCAACGAACGGTTCGCGGAACCATTCGACGTTTAGATCATCGTGCCGCTCGAGGTAGACGGATTCGGGGAGGACGACATCCGCCCACCCGGCGATCTCGCTGGGGATCACATCAATGACGACGAGAAGGTCAAGGTTCTGGATCGCCTGTATGGTTTCGGCCTCATTCGGCAGCGCATGGAAAAGATTGGTCGCATACACGAACCATCCCTTGATCGGATACGGCTTCTCCGAGATTGTGGCCTCGCGAATTCCGGTCGTGATCGTCTCGTGTGCGAACGGGTACCTGTGACCGGGATTGTCGACTTTTTCTCTGGTCGGCTTCGGATAGGCTGGATAGGGATAACCAGGGACATCCATACTGACGGGAAAGTAGAATCCCCCCTTGCGCCCCCAATTTCCGAAGAGCGCGTTGAGCAACGCAATCGCCCGGCTCCTCTGCGCATCATCTCCATACCAGGTCACGTGTCGACCAGGATGTACGAGTGTCGCAGGGCGGTGCTTTGCCATCTCACGCGCTGAAGCGCGGATGAGCTCGGGATCGATGCCGGTTTCGGGATATGCCCATTCCGGCGTGAACGAACTGATCTCCGCAGCGAACTGCGGAAATCCGAATCCATGCTTTTGGACGAATTCTTTGTCGTAGCGTCCTTCCGTGACGAGGACGTTCATCCATGCAAGAAGCAACGCGTTATCGGTGCCGGGCTTGATGGGGAGGTAATACTTCGCCTTGCTCGCGGCGATGGAGAAACGTGGGTCGACGACGATGACGCTTGCGCCTTTCTCGATGGCTTCTGCGAACTCCTGAACCTGCGTGTTATGCATGTTCTCGCCCAGGTGAGAACCGATGAGAACGAGGCATTGGGCGTTCTTGATGTCTGTACGTTCTGGCGAACTGACGTCTTCACCGAAGGTGAGACGGAACCCGACATCGCGAGGACCGCGGCATTGAGCGAACGAGGGAGCGGCGATGTTGGGCGAGCCGAACGCCTTGAACGTGTGCTTCAGAAAATTGCCGCCGATGCCGTGCGAGAAGAGTGCCATGGACTCTGGACCATGCTTTGCCTTGATCTCCCGCATCTTCTTGGCGATGAAATTGAGCGCCTCGTCCCACGTGACCTCGACCCACTCCTCCGCACCACGCACGCTTTTCTTCATCAGGGGTGCGCGAAGACGGTCCGGATCGGTATGAGCGCCGATGCCGCCGGTTCCGCGTGGACAGAGTCGTCCCCGGCTCAGCGGATCGTCGGGATTACCTTCGATCTTCCAGAGTTCGCCGTCTTTGAGATATGCGATGGCGCCGCACTTCCAAAAGCAGATGTCGCAGTAGGTCGGGATATTCTGTATGCCGGCGGACGGCTTCCGTGTCGCGCGTTGAGCCGCCTTCAGGACGGCGCCCGATGCGGCAACGGCTCCGGCTGCCGCGGTCGAGATCTTCAAGAATCTACGACGAGAGAGGTCGTTCATGGAGAGACTCGCATGGTTGGATCGACGAGTTGGAAGAGCATCCGTTGGATGGATACACAATCTGCAAACTTCACGTACACAGGACACTCATGGCAGTCAGCGTGAGCGCACGGCTCGGGCTTTTGTGCCAGCGCCCAGCAGGGACTTCGATGTGCGCCGTATGCGGGACACGTTGTGCGGGAAGAATCCGGACATCCCTTCACTTTCCAGCACGGAAGAAAGGACAACATCCTGCGAATGGATGCGATGCTGTACTTCTCCTCGCTGATGGCACGACGAACGCAACGAATCCGTTCAAGGTCCCATTCCGAGAGGCGACGCTGCGAGGACTCCGACTTGCGCAGGAGGATCAATCCCTCCCGTTCGTACATCCGAAGCGTGTGGACAGATATCCCGAGGATCTTCGCCGCCTTGCCGATAGAATAGAGGGGTGCGAAGTATGTGGAAGAATTCTGGCGCTCTGCGACCATAGTTGACAGTTATAAATGTCAAAGATTGTGCCACACGGGCAATGCCGAAAATCTTCAGGAACAATAGGTTTAGTTAGAAAATTTTCCGATTTTCGCGAAAGACACTTCTCACCAAAGGCTCCTCATGGCTTCTCCCAATCCCGGTTCTTTCCGCCGTTTGCTCTTCTTCGGGCAAATCCTCTTAGTGGCCTCGACCCAATTGATGAGTCAACAGGTTGAGTTGCGTGGCATCTGGATGACACCACGGAGGGGGGATGAGTTCTGGTCGAAGCAGGAGATCGCGCAAGCGATGGAGCGCACCCGGGAGGCGGGATTCAATACGGTTTACTTTCTCGCGTGGAGCCGAGGCTGGCCCCTCTGGAGGAGTGAATTCTTCCAGACGGAGACGGGATACCTGACAGATCCGAGAGCCGGTGACCGCGACATTCTCCAAGAGGCGATCGAGGAGGCCCATGCGCGCGGACTCGACATCGAAGCGTGGATGGAATACGGTTTTGTGGGTTGGTGGGACGGGTATCAATTGGAGGGTTATCCCAAGGGGCCGTTGTTCGCAAAACACCCGGAATGGCTTGCGCGACGGAGCGACGGTTCAGATGAATTCATCTCGGGACACGTCGGGACGTTCTATTGGATGGCGCACAGCCAGCCGGCGGTCCAGCGTTTTCTGGTCGAACTGCACACGGAGATCGCTCGAAAATATGAAGTTGAAGGAATTGAGTTGGACCGCATCAGATACCCACGGCTGGATTGCGGGTACGATTCGGTCACAGTTTCAATGTATCGAGCGTCGCACCAGGGAGCCCATCCCCCTGCACCAGACGACAGTGCGTGGATGCGCTGGAGAGCAGACCGGCTCCTTGAGTTCCATAAGGCCGCCTTCGCGTCGATCAAGCGTGAGCGGCCCGGCATCATCGTCTCCAATGCTCCCGGTCATTACAGCACGGGCGCAGGCTACTCGGCATACGAAGACTATCTCCAGGACTGGAAAGGTTGGATCCGGGGCGGCAGTGTAGATGCGGTGCAAGTGCAAATGTACGTTGCTCCGGAGGAATTCCGCGATGTGGTCCGATCGATGATGCGCGGCATTCGTGTGGAAGACAGATTCCGTCTCTTCGCCGGTCTCGTAGTGAAGCCTTCGGAGAAGCTCTTTTCGCGGGAACAGATCCGCGAACTTGTTTCGATCTCTCGTGGTGCCGGCCTCGACGGCTACGCGTTCTGGTTCTATAATGACATACGGGACAATGGCCTTCTGCCGTTCTTCCGGGATGAGATCCACAAGATGAAAGCCGTGTCTCCATTCAGGTCCGCAGACTTTAAGAAGCCGTGACCGAAGGTCTTTAGCCCCTCAGGGGTAACAGTTTTATTCACGCTCGCTGTCCTCCGTGCAGAAGATACCGTGATGTCGTGGTTTTGAGGCAGCCGTTCGCAAGGGCCCGATCCATGAACCGTTCACAGCGCAGTTTCCCATCTCCGATCTCCCTTTTTTCATTTGAGATATCCCATCTTCCATTTGGCATCTCTCATTTGCCATTCGGCATTCTGTTTTTCCTGGTCTTTCGCTTCTCCTCCCCGGCTCTCTCCCAGGTCCACTACGACACGCTCTCCCGCAAGACCGTCGGTCCGGGTGTCGTGCATATGAAGATGGCCGCTCCATCGATTCCGTGGCGGGTCGAAGTGCTTGAGGTCGATCTGACGAATCCATGGATCACATTCGAGACGGTGAAGTCGCGCGATCTGCTCAACGGCGGACTCGAACGGACCACGTCGATGTCCGCACGGCGTGACGCGCCGGGACACTACGTCGTCGGCGCGGTGAATGCCGACTTCTTCAGTTTCGAAACGAGCCAGCCCAACTCGATGCAGGTGATCGAAGGAGAGGTGTTGCGCCGCGAGCGAACCGACTATCCCGGATTCGCCATCACCCCGGAGAAGCAGGTCGCATTTCGCAAGCCGGTGCTGAGCGGAAGCCTGATCGCCAACGGGTCGACCCGGACACTGAGCGGCGTGAACGAAACAAGGGATGCGCATGAGCTGGTCCTCTTCAACTCGCTGTTTGCCGCTGCAACTGGGACTGATGTGAACGGCACCGAGGTGCGGATTATTCCGATCGGCGGATGGCGCGTCAATGACACGCTGCGCTGCATCGTGGACACCGTTGTTGCAGGTGTAGGGAATCTGGTCATCGCGAAGGGGAAGGGGGTGTTGTCCGGAAATGGAAACGCTGCGACATTCCTCAGTAGCAACGTTCAGCAGGGGGACACCATCAGCCTGTTCATTCAGGTCCTCTCTGGCTTTCCTCCGCTCAAAGAACTCATCTCCGGACATCCGTTCCTGGTGCAGAACGGGGTCAAGAGCACGCTGAGTTCGTCGGACGGATTGGTGACCACGAGAAATCCCCGGACGCTCATCGGCGTGAATGCCGACACGACGAAGCTCGTGCTCATTGTGGTGGATGGAAGGCAATCGGGTTACAGCGCGGGGATGACGCTATGGGAATGCCAGGATTTCTGCAAAGACGTGCTGAATCTGTATCAGGCGATGAACTTCGACGGCGGCGGATCGAGCACCATGGTCGTGCGCGGCGTTGTGGAGAATTCTCCATCAGATCCCGGGGGAGAGCGCTCGGTGGCGAACAGCCTCCAGGTGATCAGCCTCGCTCCGGCTGGGCCGTTGTCTTCGCTGAACATCATCGAGTCCACTGCGAACATCTTCCAGGGGGGATCGTTCCGATTCCATGCCGAGGGAAAGGATGAGTACTACAATCCGTTGACCCTTCCCCCCGACGTCGTGTGGTCGTGCGACAGCGCCATCGGGACGATCGACAGCACAGGACTATTCTCCGCATTCAACGTGAACGCATCCGGATGGGTGCGCGTCGAATATGGTCCTGCGTCGGATTCCGCCTTCGTCGTGGTACGCATGTTGACTTCCCTCCGGGCGTACCCGTCAACGCTCGTCATGGTTCCTGGAGAGCGACTCACGCTTTCTGTGCGCGGAGAGGACTCACAGGGGAGCAAGGCGGTGTTGACGAACACCCAGGCGGCGTTCCAATCCAATACAGCGTCGCTATATGTTGACCAGGCCGGACTCGTGACCTCGACGGGCTTTGGCTCAGGAGCGCTGACGGTCGGCATCGACACGCTGCGGAGCGTTCTGCCGTACAATTCTTCCGGTCATGATACGACCATCGTCGTCGACGTCTTCAACGACACGTTCCTTTGGAGTTGGGACCTCGTGAATGCGGACGCAGACAACTTCACCTTCGGCGTCCTGACCGACACGACGATAGTCTCTTCTCCAGCATTCCGGTTCACGTATGATTTTCTTCCGGCGGCGGCTTCTGTGTTTCTCAATACCGATCTGCCGTTGTCTGGCAGAGTCGACAGCGTCTATCTTCGCGTGCTGGGTGATGGCGGAGGACATGTGTTTCGCTTGTTCTTCAAGGATAAGGATGGGGAGCTGTTTGTGATCACGGCACCCGGGACGGTGAACTGGACGAACTCGTGGAAGACGGTGAACTTCCGAATGGTGTATGCGACACCGGTCGGCAGCGGAACGGTAGACTATCCGATCACGCTCACGCAGATCCAGATCGTGCTCGGACAGACGAACCTTTCGGGCGGACACGTGGTTGGCCATGTGACCATCGATGATCTCACAGCCCACTATCCGAATCGGGCAGTGACACCGCAAGTGCTCTTCGACTTCAATTCCGGAGTGAAGGTCACCGGATGGCTGCAGCCGTTCGGCGTCGGGAGTGGGCAGACGGTCGGGATAACGACGAGTTCAAACCTTGCATGGTCGACGGACCATCCGTATGAAGGGGACGGCGTCGGCAAATGGACATTCATCGATGACGCGGCATTGTCAACAGACTGGAGCATCAGGATCGCCCGGTCCGGACCTTCCACGGAACTCGGTTTGATGTTGCGGGGGAGTTTTATCGGCGCATGGGTATGGGGAGAAGGAGACATGGGACTGACGCTGCGGACCGTCATTCGAGATGGCAACAGTCAGATCTGCCAGGGACCGCCGTTCCCGGTGAAGCACTTTGGATGGAAACTGATCGGCACGAAGCTCGATGCGAGCTTGTTCACGCCATGGTTGACGGCTGGAACGATCACGGACGTGAATAACAAGTTCAACGGATTCCGCGTGCAAGGCTCGAATAGCATATTGAGTGGACAAACGAGGATACTCTACATCGACAAGATGGTCACAAGTGCACTAACGGTGCCGACGGGATTCATCACATTCAGCGTCACACGCAACGGTCCGAATGTGCAGTTGTTCTGGAGCGTGAATTCGGAGATCAGCATCAGCAGGTATGTAATCGAGCGAGGCGTTGGCGGAGTGTTCGCGGAGATCGGGGCTGTGGACGGCGCGGGCAACACGGACACGACGAAGCACTACGAGTTCGTGGATCTCCCGGCAAACGGGCAGGTCTATCAGTATCGGGTCCGGCAGTGGACGAACGACGGCGGACAGGAAGTGACGCCGACGCAGGTCGTGGACATGACCACTGGAGTTGAGGAAGGGGAAGTACCGCTTGAATTTGGGCTGGAGCAGAACTATCCGAATCCATTCAATCCAATGACGATTGTTGATTTTCGATTGTCGTTTGGGGGAGCCGCGAGACTATCGGTGGTCGATTTATTGGGGAGGGAAGTGGCGATTGTGTTCGACCATTATAAACCAGCGGGAAAACATTCCGTGACGATTGACGCATCGCGACTAGCGAGCGGCGTCTATTTCTATCGACTCGTGGCCGGCACGAACATCGCCGTAAGGAAGATGGTGGTAGTCAGATGACGCGACAAAGCCGCAAAGCAGACAAGCCGGGAATTTCTCCGGGATTCTCCCCGGGGTTTTCCCCGGGAGTCTCCCCGGGCGTGACGGTGAAGAATTGGGCCCTCAGTAGGCTCTGGGCTTAACGGCTCATACTACATATTTCCCTTGACATTCCTGTCGAAATTCTCGAACTTTTGTTTGTTCGTCAGCCTTACAAACTAATAGTCGTAGGACCTCCTTCCTTAGCGACTTCTAATGTTGCGCGAGCTGAAGCACAGACGCAGCTTCATCGATGAGCCCAACGAATACCGCATCCTGCGGCTCGTTCGGGACTCCAATTCCATCTCGCGCACCGAGATCTCTCAACTCTGCGACCTCTCCAAGACGACCGTCACCGAGATCGTTAGCCGCTTCATCGAGCACGGCTTCCTCGAATCCATCGGCGAGGGCTCGTCCACAAGTCGCGGCGGACGCAAACGAGAACTGCTGAAGTTCAATCCGCGTGCCGGCTACGTGTTTGGGATCGACATTCGTATGCGTTCCGCACAGGTAGTCGCCACCGATCTCAACGCCAACATTCTCCGGCGCGAGAGCTTCCCACACGACGCTTCATCTTCCGCCACAACCATCCTCCAGCATATCGCTACCATCCTCGAACAATGGCGTGCTCTCGATGCCAATCTCTTCGCCCACGCCGTCGGCATCGGGATCGGACTCCCCGGTCTGATCGATGAGCGAACCGGAATCGTGCGCGTTGCGGATACATTGAAAGGATGGCAGGGGACCGATCTTCGGATGTTCTTCGAGGAGCGATTCGACATACCCGTCTTCGTCGAGAACGACGTGAAGGCGATGACGCTCGCGGAGTATCTGTTCGGTGCAGGCAAGTACATACCGAACCAGGTTTTCTTCTGGATCGGTGACGGTGTCGGAGCGGGGATCATGATCGACGGGAAACTGCATCACGGTCGCACATCGAGCGCCGGCGAAGTAGGGTACAATGAACTTGGATACGTCCTTGCCAGCAAAGAACGCTTCCCGCTGTTGTACAACGGTCAGAAGGACCTGGGAGAGATCCTGGCCGATCCGTCGATCGTCAGAGCGTATCATGCTGGAGGCGGGGATGTTGCGGTGTGCACCGCAGATGCCGTCGCTGCCGCCGCTGGCGCTGGAGAACAGATCGCGATGCGGGTCATCAATGAAGTCACTTCGGTGCTTGCCGTTGCATGCATCAATATCATCAACATGCTGAATCCGGAGATCATCGTTCTCGGGGGGAGCATTTCGCACGAACCGTTAGTGACGCGCATGCTTCAGGATAAAGTGCGGGAAGACCTGCTGACCGAGCCGGCGCAGGCCGTCGAGATCCATCCGGCCAAACTCAACAACGACGGTGTTGTGCTGGGAGCTGTCGGATTGGTCCTCTATGATCTGTTCAAGCCGTCCCATCGCTCGAACGCGCTTCCGATCGCGGTGATAGAAGAATGATGTTGGATACACGGTGTAGGACAAACTTCAGTTTGTCCCAAGCAAGGAGACACACGAGGAAATACATGAGTAGCAGCCGTACAATCTTGTTTGCATGCTGTGTTGTCCTGTTCGCTCGCGAGTCGGTCGTCGCACAAACGCCTGAACTACGGGGCGTCTGGTATACGCCGCGGTCGGGGAATACGTTTGTTTCTCAATCCGCGATCGCCGCCGCAATGGATTCGCTCGCGCGCAACAACTTCAATGTCGTCTACTTCAATGCGTGGAGTCGGGGATTTCCGCTGTGGCGGAGCCAGGTGTACTATGATGAGTCCGGGTACTACACCGATCCATCGGCAGGTACGCGTGACATTCTCCAGGAGGCGATCACCGAAGCACATCGGGCCGGGATCGAGATCGAAGCATGGATGGAATACGGCTTCGCCGGTTGGTGGCCCGGTCATCCGCTCACCTCGACCTTTTCCCGCGGTCCCGTGTTCGCCCGTCATCCTCAGTGGCTGGCGCGCGACCTCAGCGGAAGCGACACGCTGGGGAATCCGGAAGGGACGTTCTTCTATTGGTTCAGCCACAACAATCCAGAGGCTCAGAATTTCCTCATTCGGTTGCATCGAGAGATCGCGGAAAAGTACGACGTTGACGGCATCGAGCTCGACCGGATCCGCTATCCATCTCTGAACTGCGGTTACGACAGCGTGAGCGTCGCCATCTACAAGTCAGAGAATGGCGGGAATCCCCCTCCATCGGATATCGGCAATGCGCAATGGATGCGGTGGCGAGCGGACAAGCTGGTGCAATTCCACGGAGCGATCTACGACAGCCTGAAGGCTGCCAATCCTCATCTCATTGTGTCTAACGCACCGGCGCACTATAGCACTGCGTATCAGACGTACCCCAAGGCATACTACGATTACCTCCAGGACTGGTGGGCGTGGCTGAACAACGGAAAGCTGGACGCAGTTCAATTGCAGATGTATGTTGGCTCGAGCAGTCTTCAATCGTATATCCCGTCCGCGCTCTATGGGGTACAAACAGCGCATCGATCGAAAGTGTATGCGGGCATTGCCGTCAATCCTGGTGGGACGCCGGTCTCTCAACAGGAAGCGGTCAACCTGATCACCGTGGTGCGAAACCAAGGGTTGCAAGGGAATTCGGTTTGGTTCTACGGTGACTTGATATCATACGGATACTTTCCGACGCTGAAGGCGGGACCGTACGCGGCGAAAGTTCTACCACCATATCGCAATGCGAATTGGCGCCCTGCACCGCTCCTGCTGAACAATCTCGATCCCTCCGTCGTGGACACAACGGGTCAATGGGTCGCAGTTGCGCAGGCACCCGGGTACTTCGGTCCTTCGCTGGTTGCCACGGCCACTGGCGGAACGAAATCGGTCGAGTATTTTGCGAATATCACCGCATCCGCGTATTATGACGTCTTCGCGTTCGTTCGCGGCTCCACGGCCCGCACGACACAAGCGCCGTACGACCTCTATGACACGAGCGGGACGGCCATCCGCGTTCTCTTCAACCAGCAGGACGGCAATCTTGTTGGATGGGTCTATCTCGGCACGCGTTTCCATCAAGAGGGGATGAACACGCGCGTTCTTCGTGTCTCGAATGAGAACATTGAATCATCGAAGTCCGTCTTCGATGGCGGAGCGATGCTGCTCCTCAATCGTCGTTTGAGCCCTGCGGCGATCCCGACGACGGCCGAAGAAGGGAAGACGCTTCCGGCGCAGTTCTCGGTGTCCGACGCATTCCCGAACCCGTTCAATCCGTCGACGACGATCCGCATTGACCTTCCGTCTCCAGCGACTGTCTCGGCGAAGCTCTTCGACGTGCTGGGACGAGAGGTCCTCCAGGTCATCGACGGAAGGACGATGAACGCGGGCTCGCATGATGTCCGCATCGAAGCCGATGGACTTGCATCCGGAGTGTATCTGTTCAGAATCGCTTCGAACGGCGTTGCACAAACGCGCCGTCTGATGTTGTTGCGCTGATTCCTTCAAACGAACGGTGTTTCACCTTTTCCAACATTCAAACAGAGAGGCTATCATGAGAATCCTTTCGATCCTGTTTCTCGGACTGCTCCTGGTGAGCAGCGCACTCGCGCAGCCGACATGGAGCTATGTCGGCGCTATCACCTATCCGCTCGCCGATACGGGCAAAGTCCGTCCGCACTTGATGACGGTCGATGGGTCAGGGAACATCTGGGTCATGTCCTCCAAAGCGGTTGACACCGCAGCCTACAATGCGCTCTATAAAGCGGGTCCAGCCGACACGGTCTTCACAAAGGTGATCGACCTGACGAACGATCCGATGCTGGCACCTCTCCCGGGCATCAATGCCGGCACGCTCCGCGGTATTGCCGCGATGGGAAACGATATCTATGTGGTCATTCGTGAAGCCGGAACCGTCGCGGACTTCCATTCCGATATCATCATCTATCGGAACGGAGATCCGGCTCAGCGCGAAGTGTATGGATGGTCGCAAGGGACCAGCGGCTACGGAACGTTTGTCTACGGACTTACGCTCACCCGCGATACGATCTTGATCGCAGGTCTTACGACTGGCGCTCCGGCGACCGGCGGTCCGACGATCAGACAGTATAATTTCAGCCGGTGGTTCACCGCTGCTGCCTTTGGAGCCTACTTGCCGCCAGCATATCCTGCGTTCAACCCGACGGAAGGGGGCGGACGCGAAGCAGAAGGACGTGACGTGATCCGCGATGTTGCCGCGATTCCCGGTGCAGACTACACCAAGTCCGAAACGATACTCTTTTCCGCGCGCAATGGAAGTCCCGCCCAGCCGAACACCGGGGGCATTTCCATTTGGTACGGCGGGTCGCAGACGACCGGCTTCCCGAAGACGAAGGTGGTGGAAGACCTGTTCTCGGAACTCGCCCTCGGCACAGGAATTCCGTATGGCATCACCGCGGACAAAGAAGGCAACCTGTATGTGGCAGGAGTCGATGAATCGCGTCGATGGGTGAAGGCCTACACCATCGACACGAGCGGTGCGGTGTTCCCGTACACGGAGTTGCCGAGTCAGACCGATCCGTTCAATCCGAATCCGGCCGGTGCTCCGTTCAACGCTCCTTGCGATGTTGCACTGTCTCCCGATGAGAACACGGCGTACGTGATCGACGAGTACAATGATTCCGTCTATGTGTTCAGCACGGGTTCCGTTGGCGTGAAGGACGAAACGCTCATTCCGACGGAGACGGCGTTGGGGCAGAATTATCCGAATCCATTCAATCCATTGACGATTGTTGATTATCGATTGTCGATTGGTGGTTCCGTGAGACTCAGTGTGGTCGATTTGCTCGGCCGCGAAGTTGCTGTGCTTGTCAATGAAGTGAAAGCGCCGGGTGTGCACTCGGTACAATGGAACGCAGCGGGTTTCCCGAGCGGTATTTACTTCGCCCGTCTGACGGCGGGGCAGGCGACGTTCACGAACAAGATGATCCTCTCGAAGTAATCGATGCAGTGATTCCCGTCCCGGATACATGCGCCGGGACGGGGTTCTCATTCCAAGGCGGGCTACTCTTATGAAACGCATCGCTCTTCTCACGTTACTTCTCGCAACGTTCGCCGGCATGTCTTTCGCGCAAAGCCGCGGCAAGATCGCCGGTACGGTCATCGACGCGGAAACGAAGGAACCGCTCCTCGGAGCCAACGTCCTCGTTCTCGGGACCACGATGGGTGCGGCAACGGACTTTGACGGCCGGTTCGTCATCCTGAATGTTCTCCCGGGCAAATACACCATCGCGGCGACCATGCTCGGATACGGGCGCATGGAAATCCAGAACGTCCAGGTGAATATCGACCTCACGACCACGCTGGACTTCAAGCTCTCGTCGAGCGCGATCCAGATGCGGGATGTGATCGTGGAGGCGAAGCAACCCCCCGTAGTCAAAGACCGGACCGAGTCGTACACGAGCATGACCTCAGAGGAGATCATGCGCGCCCCCGTCGAGGGCTTGCGGCAAGTGATGGAGCTCGCAGCAAACGTGCAGCGGACCTCGAACGGCAACATGACCATCCGCGGCAGCGGCGCTTACGAAGTGAACGTCATGGTCGACGGTGTATCTCAGAACTCCTCTTCGACAGGCGTTCCCGGATTCGCCGGCGGATTGGGAGACAAGGTCAACAACTCCTGGCGATACGACTTCAATCCGTTCGGCGTCGCGCAGATGCAGCTCATCTCGGGCGGATTCAGCGCAGAATATGGGAATGCGCAGGCAGGCGTCGTCAAGATCGTTTCGAAGGAGGGGAGCGACCGGATCAAGGGGGACTTCCGCTTTGAGTATCGTCCGCCGGGGCAATACCATTGGGGCGACTACATCTACAGTTCCAATGCATTCGAATGGCAGAAGTGGGGGAACCTCGACGCCTGGTATCGGAATCTCGATTCGGCGAACATCGTTTCCGGATACGGTGTTCCTGCTGACTCCGTGAGCGCCTGGCGTCAGTTGATGTACGATGTCTGGATCAAAAACCATTCACCGGGGGATCAGAACCAGCTCGGCGCATACGACTACCGGAATCGCGCCTACCAACGATTCCTGTTCGGATTCGGAGGGCCGCTCGGGAGCGATCCGAATCTGCTTCGGTTCTATCTCTCCGGCGAGACCCGGAGCGCACCGACGCGCCTCCCGACCGCTGAGCGGACGCAGGATTATCAGAACTACACGCTGACACTGACCTATCAGCCTGTGCAGATGCAGAAGCTGAAACTGAGCGCGATGTATCAGCATTATCGCGGCGGCGTCAACACGGGCTCGGAGGACGTGCGTTACGCGGGGCGCGACGCCAGCTTCAAATACTATCTCGTGACGGATCCCATTCGCAACGAGTACATCACGTCGCAATCCCTGACGTGGACAAACACCATTTCACAGACGACCTTCACAGAACTCCAACTGACGCATCAGTTCGAGAACAACCTGATCGTGCTCGAACCCGTGCCGCAACGGGCGACGACTTGGCGGGACAACGTGTACAAGGGGACGTGGTACATGTTCCAGGGACCGTGGGACGAAAGTTACCGGACGATCTTCTCGTTCACCACGTTCAATCAGCAGGACCTGCGGACGCACATGTACAGTTTGATGGCGCACATCACCTCGCAGGTGACATCGTCTTATCAATTGAAGGCGGGGATGCAGGCGCAATACTGGGATATGTTCAACAGCGCCGTGTATTCCAGTTTTGCCGCAAACGCGTTCATCACACGCACGGGATTCGCGGAGTACTACAAGACCTATCCGTATTATGTCGCGGCGTATGCGCAGAACAAGCTTGAATACGAAGGGATGGTCGCGAACATCGGTCTGCGCATGGATATGTATAACTTCAATTCAGGAGTGCCGGTCGATCGGTTTGCTCCGATCTACTATGCCGAAGGGGGAAGCCGGGTTGGGGACCCGACGACGCGACTGCCGGAAACAAAGTTCACCTTCTCGCCCCGTCTCGGTATCTCCTTCCCGGTCGGCGAGCTGACCGCCTTCCGTCTCCAGTACGGTCACTTCAATTCGATGCCGGTCTTCACGCAGGCATACACGCGCACGAACTACAACGGATGGGGAGCGTACGGCAATGCCGATCTGGAACCGAAGCGGACGATCAATTACGAGATCGGCATCCAGCAAAGCATCGGCGGGAATCATCGGCTCGATTTCGTGGCCTACTACAATGATCGCGTGAGCCAGATCGGCGCTCTTCAGATCTACAAGGCACTGACGGCGTCGACGACGAATAACTACTACACCACGTACTCCAACAACGGATTCGGCGCGACCCGCGGATTCGACCTGACGTTGGAACGCATCGACTCCCGCGTCTGGGGCTATCGACTCAGCTACTCGTTCTCACGGACCTCATACGGCTATTATGGCCCGACGCGTCTCTACAGTGCCGACCCGAACGATCCCAGAAATTCCGTCGATACGTATTCGCCGCTGGAGTTTCTCGATCCGTTCGACCGGACCCACACCTTCCGTACGTTGTTGTCGTATCGCATTGAACAAAACGAGGGCCTCGAACTGTTCGGCGTTCGTCCGCTCTCGGACATGACGTTTAGCGCGACATATGCGGCGCAGAGCGGTACGCCATTCTCCTATGTCCCCTCGTACGATCCCCTTTTCACCGAATACGCGCGCGGTTTCATTGTCAACAACCGCCGTTATCCGCTTGAGGCCAAATTGGATCTCAACATTTCCAAAGCGTTCTCGCTCGGCCGCATTGCCTGGGTCGTCGGTGTCCGCATCACGAACGTGTTCGACAATCGGTGGCTGACGCCGGCGCTCAATTCCGACATGCTGTTCGACTGGATCGAGCGGAACGTGACGATCGACAATCCTGCCGATGCTCCGACACGCGACAACTACAAATTCCGCTACTATCAAGCGTACCGGAACATGCCCCGGGAAGTCTACTTCACCATCGGATTTGGGTTCTAACATGAACAGCAACGATAATCGCATGCACGGTGTACTCACAGGGCTGATCCTTGCGCTGATGCTCGCAACGCTTCCAGCGGCGGCGCAGATCGACGCGCCAAACATCTTCCTCCGGCGCGGGATGCTCTGGAATTCCTACAACTACGCGAAGACCGGCGCCCCGTTCACGAACTGGACGCGGATCAATTACGGCCTCGACTGGCCGGGATTCGATCCGGAGTGGATCAACGCGAGCCTCGGCGGCTCTCCGTCGTATCTCACGACCGGCGGGATGTGGTTCGCCGCCCCGAGTCCGTACGACAGCGCGAAGATCTGGATCGAAGACTGGGCGATGTACGGCAGCAGCGTCGGTCCGACGGGCCAAACACGATACCGCGTGACGAAGCACACGAAGCGCTGGCCGCAAGGAGAGAACTACTGGCTCCAGGCGGACCCGCGTGAGGCGGAAGAGGTGATCGAGTCGGAGTGGATCCCGAATCCTTCCTACGTCCCGCAATATCCGGGGGACGAGCCGATGCCGCTTCGTGTCACGCGCACCGTTCGGCAATGGGCAGGTGCGCAACGGCATGAGAATTTCATCATCGTGCAATACGTGATTCGCAACACGAGCGATACGATGACGATCCGGGGGGCTTACTCGATGTTGATGTACGGCATCGCGGGGAACGCGCGCGCTTGGCGAACACTGTTCCCGGGATTGAATGCCGGTGCACGGAACAATCGCTTCAACTATGAACCGACCGGCGTGCGTGCCCGGATGATGTACGGGTACGCGGACAACACGCCGCTGACAACGCGTTTCGTGAAGTATGGCCTCGATTCGCTCGGCGGCCCGACCGGCTATGGCGAGTACCTTGCGCCGGGATGGGCGGGATTCAAGCTGCTCTACGCAACCCCCGATACGGTCTACCGCACTCCGACCTATCCACCACCCGACCGGCGAAGCATCCGCACCGTTTGGGCAGCGGCCCCGGATCAACAGGACCTGTACGGACCGTTCGGGACCGCAAGCGCAGGCACGCAGCTTCGATACCAGATCATCAAGGATCCAACGCAGGCCGCGGAATCCTTCACCTCTCCATTCGATTCCCGCATGGCGCAACGGCGGATCTGGTCGCTGATGTCATTGGGTCCATGGACCATTCGTCCAGGAGACAGTGTCGTCATCGCCGTCGGCGAATTCGTCGGAGGCATTTCATACAACAACGCCGTCGATTCAGCCTACGTGCGCGATGCCAGTCGCATCGGATCGGAAACGCCGGTCATCTTGCGTAACATGTCGTCCGCGATGCAGCAGGCGTACGACAATCAATTCAACGTACCCGATCCGCCTGCCGCGCCGCGCTACACGGTGAAGATGAATCCTGATCCGACGAAGATCAACAACATCATCGAGTGGACCGATGAAGCCGAAGCGATCCTCGATCCCGACTATCCCCCCGGCGATACGGCTGCGGCGGACCTCGCGGGATACCGCGTCTATCGGTCGAGCTATCTTCCGATCGGGCCGTGGAAGTTGATCGCCGACATCAAGAAAGGCGATGCGATCTACAAAGCAGGGACGCTCTATTCATACGAGGACGTCGATGCAGTGCTCGGGATCCCGTACTACTATGCGGTGACGTCGTACGATAACGGCCATCCGAGCTGGCCGCCGAGGACGACGAACAACTTCATCGAAACGGGCTCCAACCGGGTCCCGCCGCTGGAGAGTTCCATCTACGCGTCGTTGTATGCGCACAGTTCCGTCGATCCAAACTACGTCGTTCGTCCGTTCCGTACGACCCAGCCGCCGCGTGAAACGCTGGACAAGAATGCGGTGTTCGTTTCGCCGAATCCGTTCGTGCTCAGAAGCGGTTCCGGCACTCCGGACGACAAGGCGCGCGTGCAATTCTTCAATATGCCTTCACCGTGCACCATCCGCATCTACACCATCCGTGGTGACCTCGTGCGCACGATCCATCACACCCAACCGGATGGGATCGTCACGTGGAACTTCCAGACCGACTACGGACAGTTCATCGTGAGCGGGATCTATGTGTATCACATCGAGACTCCTGAGGGCGAGTCCATCACCGGCAAGATCGGGATCGTCCGATAAGGA
>Ga0105103_10000275_pt1 | contig 28707 bp, 20 predicted proteins | sample PPLLaktember2015_2_FD_79107 | JGI IMG/M metagenome (GOLD analysis project Ga0105103, IMG submission 79107) | Freshwater sediment microbial communities from Prairie Pothole Lake near Jamestown, North Dakota, USA - PPLs Lake P7 Core (6) Depth... | ecosystem: Environmental > Aquatic > Freshwater >...
CAATACAACAACGTCAGGAGCTGCTATTGCGGGAAAGGATGGAGGCGTTTACCCAGCTTCATCCACTGCGGGTAGGTGATGTGTTCCGGATACCGCCGCTATTGCCACACGCTCTGCAGCACGGTGTCCGCGTGGTGGAATTCCAGACGCCCTCCTACGAGCGGAAGATTATTTCCTTCGCACAAAAAGTCCTCACCCAGGACCACTGGGACAGCCGGGAGGCCGTAGCCCGGATGCTGCTCGGGGGGCCCGCCATAAGCTCCCAGCGGGAGTATGCCGCCCCCTCGGGCGTCAAGGTCGAACAGATCGTGGACTTTCCCGATTTCGAAGTGTGGCGGTTGGCTATAAACCCCGGCATGCGCTGGCAGGTGGAGTCCGGGCCGAGCTATGCCCTGCTGCTGGTTGTGACAGGGGTCCTCGAGCTGGCGGGAAGCCAGTACGGCGCCGAGCAGGCGGTGTTGTTGCCGCACGGTTGGAGCGGCGATCTGCAGGTCCCGCAGGCCTCGCCGCCAGCGGTTCTGCTGCTGGCGAAACCCCGCGGTTAAGTGGTTGAACCGGCCAGGGCTTTGTGGCAGAATCTGCGCCCTTGTGACTGCCTCAAAAGTCGGTTGAGGTGCGACATTACTTGCCAATAATCAATTGGTTATCAAGATAATGTAATAGATATTCTAACTCGATATCGGCCGGCACCAGAGGCGTGGGTATACTGCGGAAGTGGCGAAATTGGTATACGCGCTGGATTTAGGTTCCAGTGCCGCAAGGCGTGAGAGTTCGAGTCTCTCCTTCCGCACCAGTAGTAAAGTGACAGTCTGCGTGGCCTTCTTCAGCTCGCGCGGCTGCCCAAACTGAGTGACCGCCACCGGCGTTCAACACCTTTCGGATTGTAGCAGAGGAAATACCATGCAGGTTTCTATCGAGACGACTTCAGGCCTGGAGCGTCGTTTGACTGTTGGCGTACCGGCGGAACGCATTGACTCCGAGGTCAATAACAGGCTGCAGAAGGCCGCGGGCAATGTCCGCCTGGCGGGCTTTCGTCCCGGTAAGGTCCCCATGAAAGTGATGCGCCAGCGCTTCGGTGCGGGGGTGCGCCAGGAGGTGCTGGGCGAGGTGATGAGCCAGTCGTTTCAGGAGGCGGTGATCCAGGAAAAACTGCGACCGGCCGGCCAACCCAGCATCGAGCCCAGAAACCTGGAAGCGGGGAAGGATCTGGAATATGTAGCCACCTTCGAAGTATTTCCAGAGGTGGAAGTGCTTGAGATCAAGGACTTCAGCGTCGAAAGACCCGTTGCCGAGGTTACCGATTCCGACGTGGATAATATTATCGAGGTGTTCCGCAAACAGCAGGGCAGCTGGGAATCGGTTGACAGGTCCGCTGCCGAGGGCGACCAGGTCAATATTGATTATCACGGCACTCGCGACGGTGTGGAATTTGCCGGTGGCAGCGCGACCGGCAGTGAGCTGGGGCTGGGTTCAGGCCGTATGATTCCAGGATTCGAAAGCGGCATAGTCGGCATGGTGGCCGGTGAGGAGAGCACCCTGCATTTGAGCTTCCCGGACGATTATCACAGCGAGGAGCTGAAAGGCGCCGCCGTTGAGTTCAGGGTCAAGCTGAACAAGGTGCAGGAGTTGGTCCCCGCCGCGCTTAACGAAGAGCTGTTTGCGAAGTACGGTGTCGAGGAGGGCGGGCTGGAAAAGTTTCGCAGCGAAGTTCGACAGAATATGGCGCGCGAACTCAAAAACGCCGTGCAGGGCAAGGTTAAGCAGCAGGTCATGGATGCTCTAGCCCAGGCCCACCAGTCGCTGGAGGTGCCGAAGGCTTTGGTAAAGCGTGAAATCGAGGCGATGCGCAACCAGATGTTCCAGCAGTTCGGCGGGGCGGGAGGGCAGAACCTGGATCTCAAGGCTCTCTTGCCGGATGATATGTTCAAGGAGAATGCCGAGCGACGGGTCAAGCTCGGCCTGGTCCTGGCGGAACTTGTGGATAAGTTCGCACTCAAGGTAGACGCTGGCAAAGTGCGTGAGATCATTGAGGAGATGGCGTCAACCTACCAGGACCCTGAAGAGGTGATCAACTGGTACTATTCGAGCCAGGACCAACTGGCTTCAGTGCAATCCAGGGTGCTTGAGGACCAGATGGTTGAAAAGTTACTGGGCAATGCCCATGTAATAGAAAAGCCTTGTAGTTACCAGGAGGCGCTTGCCCAGGGGCAGCGAGAGGCTTGACCACCGATGTAGTCGGTCGCCGACTGCACATAATTGATCGACCTTAACCAGGGGAAGGGACGCATGTCATCTCAGTTCAACGGGCAGTACAGAAACACCACGAAGAGCCTGGGACTGATTCCCATGGTAGTTGAGCAGACTGCGCGCGGTGAACGCTCGTACGATATCTACTCCCGGTTGTTGAAGGAGCGGGTGATTTTCATGGTTGGCCCGGTCGAGGACCACATGGCCAACCTGATCGTTGCCCAGTTATTGTTTCTCGAGTCCGAAAACCCTGACAAGGACATCCACCTGTACATCAATTCCCCCGGCGGCTCGGTGACCGCAGGGTTGTCCATTTACGACACTATGCAGTTTATAAAACCCGATGTGAGCACCATGTGCATCGGGCAGGCAGCATCTATGGGGGCATTCCTGCTCTGCGGAGGCGCCAAGGGCAAGCGTTACTGCCTGCCCAATGCCCGCACCATGATTCACCAGCCCAGCGGCGGTGCCCAGGGGCAGGCCACGGACATTGAAATCCAGGCCAAGGAAATCCTCATCATTCGCAAGCGCCTCAATGAGCTGATGGCGGAGCACACCGGGCAAAGTCTCGAAGTGATCGAGAGGGATACCGAGCGCGATCGCTTTATGAACGCCACCCAGAGCCTGGAATACGGCCTGATCGACGAAGTTCTGGTCAAGCGCAGTAATACCGTGCCGGGGAAGTAGCCTGAAGCATCCCGCGACCCAACCGCTGCCGGCCCGTGATGGGTGCCGCGAAATGAGCGGTTTAACCGGCTTTTGCACCCCTTGAGGGCTTGCAAATGGCCGCAAAAGACTTCATCGTAGGATGCACGGTGATGAGGCGTACATCTATAGGGCGTAGGGCGGCCGAATGAGCGAAAAAACCTCCAACTCCAGTGACGGCGGCAAGCTGCTTTACTGCTCTTTCTGCGGCAAAAGCCAGCATGAGGTCCGCAAGCTCATAGCCGGGCCTTCCGTGTTCATCTGTGATGAATGCGTGGACCTTTGCAATGACATTATTCGCGAGGAAGTCCAGGAAAACAGCAACGACGCCGGCGGAGACCACCTCCCGGTTCCCCGGGAAATCAACGCGATACTGGACGAGTATGTCATCGGCCAGAAACGCGCCAAAAAAGTACTTTCCGTCGCCGTCTACAATCACTACAAGCGCCTCCGCCACAGCCAGGGCCGCAGCCAGGATGTGGAACTGGGCAAGAGCAATATCTTGTTGGTGGGTCCTACCGGCAGCGGCAAGACTCTGCTTGCCGAGACACTCGCTCGCTTGCTCGATGTACCTTTCACGATTGCCGATGCCACCACGTTGACCGAGGCGGGCTATGTTGGCGAGGATGTTGAAAACATCATCCAGAAATTACTGCAGAAGTGCGATTACGATGTTGAAAAAGCCCAGGTGGGCATTGTCTATATCGACGAAATCGACAAGATCTCCCGCAAGTCCGACAACCCGTCAATCACTCGCGATGTCTCCGGTGAGGGTGTACAGCAGGCGCTGCTCAAACTGATCGAGGGCACCGTGGCTTCCGTGCCCCCACAGGGCGGGCGCAAGCATCCGCAGCAGGAATTCCTGCAGGTGGACACATCCAAGATCCTGTTCATCTGTGGCGGTGCATTCGCCGGCCTCGACAAGGTCATCAGGAACCGCTCGGAGAAGGGGGGTATCGGGTTTTCCGCCGAGGTGAAGGGCAAGAACGAGCGCCGCAATGTGGGCGAGCTGCTGTTCGATCTCGAGCCCGAGGACCTGGTGCAATACGGGCTGATTCCCGAGTTCGTGGGGCGCCTGCCGGTCATCGCCACGCTGGAAGAGCTGGATGTGGAGGCGCTGGTCCAGATTCTAACCGAACCCAAGAACGCGCTGACCAAGCAGTACAGCAAGTTGTTCGAGATGGAAGGGGTGGAGGTCGATTTTCGCGAGGATGGTCTGCGGGCCATCGCCGAAAAGGCCATGGAGCGCAAGACTGGTGCCCGGGGTCTGCGCTCTATCCTCGAGGGAGTGTTACTCGACTCAATGTACAATATCCCGTCGCAGAGCAATGTCACCAAGGTGGTCATCGATGAATCCGTTATCCGCGGAGATTCTGAGCCCCTGCTGGTATACCAGAACAACGAGCTCACCCCGAGGCTCGCAGCGACCGAGGACTAATCCCGGCAGGATTGACTGCCGGGCAGGTTATTGGCGGCGCGTTTTTTGAAGCGGAAGTAGGGTACGGCGCTTGTATTTGGCAAAACAGCCCACATCCTATCTACCGTAGCGCCTGAATTCCTGCTCAACCCGGAGACGTATATGGGTTCATCCTCAGTCATCGAACTTCCCCTGTTACCCCTGCGCGATGTGGTGGTTTATCCCCACATGGTGCTCCCCCTGTTCGTGGGGCGGGAGAAGTCAATCGAGGCACTCGAGTACGCGATGGCCAACGACAAGCAGATATTGCTGGTGGCCCAGCGCAATGCCGCGGATGATGATCCGGGCGCCGACGATATCTACCAGATGGGCACGGTGTCCAATATCCTGCAGCTGCTGAAGCTGCCCGATGGCACCATAAAGGTGCTGGTGGAGGGCGGCTACCGCGCGGTGCTGGATAGCGTAGAGGATGAGGGCAGGTTCGCCATTGCCGGGGTGCGGGAGGTCATCAGTGACGAGATTCCGGAGAAGGAGGCCGAGGGCCTGCTCCGCTCGACCATCACCCAGTTTGAGAAGTACGTCAATCTCAGCAAGAAGGTGCCGGCGGAGGTATTGACCTCGCTGACCGGTATCGACGAGCCGGGCCGACTGGCGGATACCATTGCCGCACATATGAGTGTCGATCTCGAGGAGAAGCAGCGAATCCTGGAGATTACCGGGATACGTCCGCGCCTCGAGCACCTGCTCGGCCTGATGGAGGCTGAGATCGACCTGTTCCAGGTCGAGAAGCGCATCCGCGGCCGGGTCAAGAAGCAGATGGAGAAGAGCCAGCGCGAGTATTACCTCAACGAACAGATGAAAGCTATCCAGAAGGAATTGGGAGAACTGGATGAGGCTCCCAGCGAACTCGACGAATTGCAGCTGCGCATCGACCGGGCGCAGATGCCGGAAGAGGCCCGCAACAAGGCCCTGGCAGAGCTCGGTAAGCTAAAGATGATGTCACCCATGTCTGCCGAGGCATCGGTGGTGCGCAGCTATATCGACTGGATGGTCTCGGTTCCCTGGTCGAAGCGCAGCAAGGTGAAGCACGACCTGAAGAATGCCGCGGCGATACTGAACGAAGATCACTACGGCCTGGACGAGGTCAAGGACCGCATCCTCGAATACCTCGCGGTGCAAAAGCGGGTACGTAAAGTAAAGGGCCCTGTTTTGTGCCTGGTGGGTCCGCCCGGTGTCGGCAAGACCTCGCTGGGTGAATCTATAGCGCGCTCCACCAACCGGAAGTTTGTGCGCATGGCCCTCGGCGGTGTGCGTGACGAGGCGGAGATTCGCGGCCATCGGCGCACGTACATCGGTTCGATGCCCGGCAAACTGCTGCAGAAAATGGCCAAGGCGGGCGTAAAGAATCCGCTTTTCCTGCTCGATGAAATTGACAAGATGGGAATGGACCACAGGGGTGACCCTGCCTCGGCGATGCTCGAAGTGCTCGACCCCGAGCAGAACCATGCGTTTAATGACCACTACCTCGAGGTGGACTACGACCTTTCGGATGTCATGTTTGTCTGCACCTCAAATACCATGAATATTCCCGGCCCGTTGCTCGACCGCATGGAGGTCATCCGCATACCTGGCTATACCGAGGACGAAAAGCTCAACATAGCCCAGCGCTACCTCAGCCCCAAGCAAATCGGCCTCAACGGCCTGAAGCAGGGCGAACTGGCGATCGGTAGCGACGCCATACTCGATATTATCCGCTACTACACCCGTGAAGCTGGCGTGCGCTCCCTCGAGCGGGAGATCGCCAAGGTCTGCAGGAAGATGGTCAAGGCGATCACCCTCGGCGAAGCTTCTGGCGGCATCACCGTGACGGCGCAAATGCTGCCGGACCTCTTGGGGGTCAGGAAGTACAACTATGGCATTGCAGAGGAAGAGAACAAGATCGGGCAAGTAACCGGGCTGGCGTGGACGTCTGTTGGCGGTGAGTTGCTGACGATAGAAGCGGTAGCCCTCCCCGGCAAGGGTCGCTACGTCAAGACCGGTTCCCTGGGCGATGTCATGCAGGAGTCTATCCAGGCGGCGTCGACGGTGGTTCGCAGTCGCTCCCAGACGCTGGGAATTCCCGCCGGTTACCACGAAAAGCATGATGTTCACTTTCATGTGCCGGAGGGCGCTACGCCCAAGGATGGACCCAGCGCCGGCGTCGGTATGTGCACGGCCCTGGTCTCGGTCCTGACCAATATTCCAGTGCGCGCCGACGTGGCGATGACCGGTGAAATCACCCTGCGCGGTGAAGTACTCCCCATCGGCGGCCTGAAAGAGAAGCTGCTCGCCGCGAGGCGCGGCGGTATCAAAACCGTAATCATTCCGAAAGAAAACGAGCGCGACCTTAAAGAAGTGCCCGATAACATCAAGGAACACCTGAACATCCGCGCCGTCAAATGGATCGACGAGGTGCTTGCCATCGCATTGGAGTCGATGCCCCAACCATTGAGTGACGAGGATTTTCGCGCCGGCTCGGTCGGGACAGGCGTTGATCTCGAACAGGATGAAAAAAACAGGATAAATACCCACTAACCTATCGCTCCGATGTTGACCGCTATCGGGCGTCTGGTATAAAGTCGCGCGTACATTAGACTGATGCTTTTTCAGGGGTTCCGGAGCATATCCGCACCCCCGCCGGTTTGTTATCCATGTTACATTTTCAGGCTGGGCGGTACGCCCGACATACATTGTCCCGGAGTTTACACCTTAGACATTTACTTCGGGGCGTTGCAACCAGAGCCATTTTTATTATCTGACAAGGGGAATACGTGTGAACAAGACTGAACTGATTGACGCCATCGCGACTGCCGCGGATCTGCCCAAAGCCTCTGCCGGCCGCGCACTCGATGCGGTCATAGATAGCATCACAGAAGCACTGAAGAAAGGCGAGCAGGTATCGCTGGTTGGTTTCGGGACGTTCGCTGTCAAACACCGCAGTGCACGCACCGGCCGCAACCCGCAGTCCGGCGCCACCATCCAAATCAAAGCAAGTACCGTGCCCGGGTTCAAGGCCGGCAAGGCCCTTAAGGATGCTGTTAACCCCTGATTGGTGTGAGGAGTTCATCGCGGAGTTTCCGCAATCGCTGGCAGCGTACAATTTGCGCGCTACCAACGTGAGACCCTCGGTAGATGGAAAGGCGCACGCACAGGTGCGCTTTTTTTTTAGTTTCCCAGAGTAGGTATCCATGCTTCAAGACATACGCAGTAAAGTCCAGGGACCAGTCGTAAAAGTCATTGTCTGGTTGATCGTCATATCCTTTTCAATATTCGGCATAGAGTCGATTCTGGTAGGGGGCGGGGGTGGCGGTGTGGCTGAAGTCAACGGCGATGAGATTACACCACAGGAGTTGGAGCAGGCGCTCAATACTCAACAGCGCCGACTGATAGCCGCGATGGGTGACAACTTTGATCCGGCAATGCTGGAGGATGACGCCCTCAAGAGCCAGGTCCTTAACTCACTCATCGATCGCAAGCTCCTCATGCAGTCTGCCACTGACTTGAGTCTGTCTGTATCCAACAAAGAACTCGGCGGTCTCATTGGCAGTATGGAGCAGTTTCAGATTGAGGGCGTGTTTTCCCCTGAGCTTTACCGTAGTCTGCTTTCGAGCGCAGGTTTTACTCCAGGCTATTTTAAAAACTCCCTGCAGGAAGATGTCACGCTCTCGCAGTTGCGCAGTGGCCTGGGCGGAACCGAGTTTGTCACCCCGCTTGAGTTGGGATTGAACGCCAGGTTTGACGCCGAACAGCGCGATCTCAACTACCTCACCATACCCCTGGCGAAGTTTCTCGAGGGTCTGAGCGTAAATGATGCCCAGATAGAGGAGTACTACGCCGGTCACCAGGACGAGTTTCGCACCCGTGAGAGTGTCGAGCTCGACTATATTGAACTGACTCCGCAGATGTTTATGCAGCCGGTTGAGGAGAGTGCGATACTCGAAGCCTACCAACTGGAAGTGGAAAACGGTCAGTACAAGACAGAGAACCGGGTTGCGCATATCCTGTTTGAAACTCGTGACGGTGAAGATGATGCTGCGCTGCAGGAACGTATAGCCGCTGCCCGGGAAAAACTGTCGACCGGCGTCGCGTTCAGTGAAGTCGCGGCGGAGTTTTCCGATGACGTCGGGTCGGCAGCGAGCGGGGGTGATCTTGGGTTTTCCAGCGGTGACGCGTTTCCCGAGGCAATGGAGGAGGCGATTGCAACCCTCGGTCTTAACGAGGTCTCCGCGCCGATCCAGACCGATGCAGGTACCCATCTCATTGTCGTTACCGAGCGCAAGGAGGGCAAGGCACCCCAGTTGGAGGAGTTGCGGCCGCGCCTTGAGCAGGACTTGCAACTCAGCAAGGCGAGAGAGGCTTTATTGCTTGCTGTCGAAGCGCTCAAGGACCTGGTTTTCAATGCAGAAGACCTGGCTGGCCCTGCCAGCGAGCTAAAATTGGAAGTTGCTCGCAGCGAACCTGTTGCCCGTGACCAGGCAGACGGCCTTTTCGCAGCACCCGCACTGTTGTCAGCGGCATTTTCTGAAGAAGTGATCGACCAGGGGCACAATAGCGACGTCATCGAGTTGGCTGATGACAAGTTCGTGGTGCTGCGTGCGCACAAGCACAATGCACCCCAGGTCAGGGCCCTTGCTGAAGTGCGCGAGGAGATCGTCACTATCCTGAGGGACCAGGCCGCGCGTGCCCTTGCGGCCGCCGAGGCGGAGCGTCTGGTAGGGGAGCTGGCTGCGGGCGCAACCGTTGAACAGCTCGCTGGCAGTGGCGGTTACGAGTGGCATGCGGAGCCGGGTGCGAACAGGCGTAATACCGCTCTCCCTCGAGAGGTCGTCGGCCTGGCATTTGAGATGCCTGCCCCTGCTCAGGGCGAGATATTGGCCGATTTTGTCATGACTCCCGCCGGCGATGTCCAGGTGATCCTTCTGGAAAGGGTTAATCCAGGCCGCCTGGAAAACCTTGAACAGGAGGCGCTGTTGGCGCTGCGCAGACAGTCCAGTGTAGAAAACGCCAATTTGTTGGATACCGAGTTTCAACAAAGCCTGCGCGCAAACGCAGAGATTTCCGTACTCTAGGATTGCCGAGACGACCATGGCCAGAAAAGTACTTACTCTGAACCAGATTTCAGTCAAGGGGCTTGAGCGACTGCCACGCGACGCCTACGAGATCGCCAGTGAGTTTACCAGCCCCGATGCGATCCTGCTGCGGAGCCACTCGTTGAAGGTGGAGGAGATAGCCGGTTCCGTGCTGGCCATAGGGCGAGCCGGGGCTGGCGTGAATAACATTCCGGTAGCGGAGTGCAGTCGGCGTGGTATACCCGTATTCAACTCCCCCGGCGCCAACGCCAATGCGGTGAAGGAACTGGTGGCCACGGCCATGTTGCTCGGCTCCAGGGGCATCATAGAGGGTATCCGCTATGTGGATACCCTGGCGGGCTTGACCGACAAGGCGGAGATGCACCGCGTTCTTGAGGCGCAGAAGAAACAGTTCAAGGGCAATGAGCTGGTAGGCAAAACACTCGGTGTGGTCGGCCTCGGCGCGATCGGGTCAATGGTAGCCGAGATGGCCCTTACGATGGGTATGGAGGTGGTGGGGTACGACCCGGCCCTGTCCGTCGAGGCGGCATGGCGCTTATCCAGCAAGGTGCGCAGGGCCGAAACGCTGTCGGCCCTGTTCGCCCGCTCCGACTACATTACTCTGCACCTGCCCGTGCTGGACTCGACCCGGGGCCTGGTCAACGCCGAATTGCTCGGGGCTATGAAAGCCGATGCCTGCCTGTTGAACTTCGCCCGTCAGGAGATCGTCAATGAGGATGACCTGGTGCGGGCACTGGATGGCCGAACCCTGCGCAAATACATTGCCGATTTTCCCTCCCCGGCCCTGATCGGCCGCAACAACGTCATCCTCATGCCGCATATAGGCGCCAGCACTGACGAAGCTGAGGATAACTGCGCCATTATGGTAGCCGATCAACTGCGGGATTTCCTCGAAAATGGCAATATCCGCAACTCGGTAAACTTCCCGACCCTCGAGCTTGAGCGGGTAAGGGGATGCCGGTTGTCGTTCAGCAATGACAATGTGCCCAGGATTCTTGGCAGCGTACTCGCGATTCTCGCTGACGAGAATATCAATGTGATCGATATGTTGAACAAGAGTCGCGGAGAGCTGGCGTACAACCTGATAGATATCGACACTCACGTCAGTGATGACATCCTCGACGCCATGCGCGCCCTCGACGGCGTAATCAACGTGCGGCTGATCGGAGACTGCGGCTGATGGAACTGGAAGGGCAGGGTAGGCGGAGAAACTTTACAGCGCCACCTCTGCACCTGTGGCATCCGGCCCTGTCCGGAGACATCCCCATTCGCATCACCGCCGACGGCACCTGGCACCACGACGGCGGTGTAATCCAGCGAGAGTCCCTGGTTCGGCTCTTCGCCAGCATCCTGCGGCGCGAGGATAACGGCGAATACTACCTCGTTACACCGGCGGAGAAGTGGCGCATCGAAGTTGAATTGCACCCACTGCTTGTGACGGATATCAGCCAGGGGGAGGAGGCTGGCGGTTCCCTACTGCAAGCGACTCTCAATACAGGTACGATCCTGCAGGTTGGTGAAGAGCACCCGCTCCGGCTGGACCCCAGCCTGGGGCACGTTCCGGTATTGCAATTGGACCATGGGCTGAGCGCATTGTTCTCCAGAGCCGCCTGGTACCGCCTGGTCGATATGGCCCGGGAACTCGATGGAGTGCCCACGGTGTCCAGCGGTGGCTACCGCTTCGCGCTGGCGCCGCAACAGTAAGGTCATTGGCCCGAGGTCAACCGGGGTCGACTACATATTCGGGTAGTTGGGTCCGCCCAAACCCTCAGGCGTCACCCACACGATATTCTGGGACGGGTCCTTGATATCGCATGTTTTGCAGTGCACACAGTTCTGGGCATTGATCTGGAAACGCTTGCCCTTGTCGTCCTCCACTATTTCATAGACACCAGCCGGGCAGTAGCGCTGCGCCGGCTCGTCGTACAAGGGTAAATTTTTTGCCAGGGGAATCGACGAGTCTATCAATGTCAGGTGGCAGGGCTGGTCTTCCTCGTGATTGGTATTGGAAAGGAATACCGAGGACAAACGGTCAAAACTGATTTTGTTGTCCGGCTTGGGATAGTCGATTTTCTTGCACTGAGCAGCCGGTTTCATCGCAGCGTAGTCCGCCTTCTCGTCCTTCAAGGTAAGCGGCAGCTTGCCGCCAAAGATATTCTGGTCGAGCCAGACCATGGCGGAACCCAGCAGGATACCGAACTTGTGCATGAAGCCGGAAAAGTTGCGGGTGGTGTAGAGTTCCTCGTAGAGCCAGGAGGCCTCCAGCCTGCTGGCATAGGAGACCAGGTCCGCCGGCGCGGCCTCGCCCTGCGCCAGAGCCTCGACGACCGTTTCGGCCGCCAGCATGCCACTCTTCATGGCCGTGTGATTGCCCTTGATCTTGACGCTGTTGAGGGTACCTGCATCGCAGCCTATCAGCAGCCCTCCAGGAAAGTTCATCTTTGGCAGCGAGTTCAGGCCACCCTTGGTGATGGCCCTGGCGCCATAGACGATGCGAGTACCCCCCTCGAGGTATTTGACGGTCTCCGGATGGTGCTTCCAGCGCTGGAATTCCTGAAAGGGGCTCATATGCGGATTGCTGTAGTTAAGGTCGGCGATCAGTCCCAGGTAAACCTGGTTATTTTCGGCGTGGTACATGAAGGCGCCACCACCTGAACCCGTTTCCTGCAGGGGCCAGCCCAGGCCGTGGATAACCAGTCCTTCCTCATGCTTGTTCGGGTCGATCTCCCAGACTTCCTTGAGACCGATGCCATAATGCTGCGGAGTCCTGCCAGCATCGAGCGCAAACTTCCTGATGAGCTGCTTGCCGAGGTGGCCGCGGCAGCCTTCAGCGAACAGCGTGTATTTAGCATGCAACTCCATGCCGGGTGTGTAACTGTCCTTGTGCTCACCGCCGGCGCTGACACCCATATCACCGGTGGCGATCCCCTTGACCCGGCCGTCCTCGTGGAAAAGCACCTCGGCGGCAGCGAAGCCCGGGTACACTTCGACCCCCAGGCCCTCGGCCTGTTGTGCCAGCCAGCGACACACATTGCCCATAGAGACGATATAGTTGCCCTCGTTATGGGTGGGCTTGGGAATAAAAAAGTTGGGCAGTTTCAGGGCGCTGTTGGCACTGAGATAGAAAAAGAACTTGTCCGCTTTCACCTTGGTCTTGATCGGAGCCCCCAACTCTTTCCAGTCAGGAAACAGTTCCTGCAGGGCTCGCGGCTCCAGAACTGCGCCGGACAGAATGTGGGCGCCGACCTCCGAGCCTTTCTCGACCACGCATACGGTGACTTCCTGTTCCTTCTCCCTGGCCAGTTGCATGATGCGGCAGGCGGCGGACAGACCGGCAGGTCCCGCGCCGACGATCACAACATCAAACTCCATCGATTCTCGTTCCACAATCCGGTCCTCTTGTCCAACTGGTCGGGGGAGCGCCGAACGGTATCAGGGAACGGCGTATAGAAGGGTCGCAAGTATATAATTTTTATGGATAAAAAACCATATTCGAGGGCGCTCGCAGGGCGCATTGATCCAGCGCATGGGAGCTGCTCCCGGCCGGGATACGCTATTGACCCATGGTGCTTTAGTCGGCATCATACCCAGCCGAAATTGCGCTGGCGCGGCCCGTTTTTTCTCACCGCGGCTTGATTACCCACCTGAAAAACAAGGAAGAATCCATGAAGGTTCTTGTTGCTGTAAAGCGCGTCGTTGACTACAACGTCAAGGTTCGCGCCAAAGCCGATGGTAGTAATGTTGACCTGAACAACGTCAAGATGGCCATCAACCCGTTCTGCGAAATTGCCGTCGAGGAGGCGGTCCGGCTCAAGGAAGCGGGTACCGTTACAGAAATCATCGCCGTATCGGTAGGCGACAAATCCTGCCAGGAGCAGATCCGCACCGCACTGGCGCTGGGCGCTGATCGCGGTATCCAGGTGGAGACCGAGGGTGCGGTGGAGCCGCTGGTGATAGCCAAGCTGCTCAAGGCCGTAGTGGACAAAGAGCAGCCCCAGCTGGTCATCCTGGGCAAGCAGTCCATCGATGGGGACAACAACCAGACAGGGCAGATGCTGGGCGCCCTGGCGAAAATGCCCCAGGGGACTTTTGCTTCGAAAATCTCCATTGACGGCGACAAGATCAACGTCACCCGCGAAGTGGATGGCGGCCTGCAGACTGTAAGCCTCCGGCTGCCGGCTATTGTCACCACCGATTTGCGGCTGAACGAGCCGCGTTATGCGTCCCTGCCAAACATCATGAAAGCCAAGAAGAAGCAGCTCGATGTCTACACCCCGGCGGACCTGGGTGTGACCGTGACGTCGCACCTGACCCAGATCAAGGTTGAGCCACCGGCCGAGCGCAAAGCCGGCATCAAGGTGGCGGACGTGGTTCAACTGGTCGATAAATTGAAGAACGAGGCGAAGGTAATATCATGAGCACACTGGTTATTGCTGAACACGACAACGCTGGCATAAAAGTCGCTACCCTCAACGCCGTGGCGGCCGCCCAGGTTCTCGGGGCAGGTATCGATATCCTGGTGGCAGGCGCAGGCTGTCGCGGTGCCGCGGAGCAGGCTGCCAAGGTTCCCGGAATAGGTAAGGTACTGTTGGCTGACAACGCGGCCTATGCACACCAGCTGGCCGAGAACGTCAGCCTGTTGATAGCGGAGGTTGCCGCCGCCTACGACACAATCATTGCTCCGGCTACCACCGGTTGCAAGAATACGATGCCGCGGGTAGCGGCGCTGCTGGATGTCGCGCAGATCTCCGAAATCACCTCGGTCGAGTCCCCCGACACTTTCAAGCGACCGATCTACGCGGGCAACGTCATCGCTACGGTCAAGAGCACTGACGCGAAGAAAGTCATCACGGTACGCACCACCGCGTACGATGCCGCACCTGCCGAAGGAGGCTCGGCCACAATCGAGGCAATCGCCGCGGTGCACGATGCAGGAATCTCATCCTTCGTCGGGGAAGAAGTGGCGGTGTCCGATCGCCCCGAACTGACTTCAGCAAAAGTCGTTATTTCCGGCGGTCGCGGCATGCAAAATGGTGAGAACTTCAAGCTGCTTGAGGGTATCGCGGACAAACTCGGTGCAGCCATCGGCGCTTCCCGCGCTGCGGTGGATGCCGGCTTTGTCCCGAACGATTACCAGGTCGGCCAGACCGGCAAGATCGTGGCCCCGGATCTCTACATCGCCGTCGGCATTTCCGGTGCTATCCAGCACCTGGCCGGTATGAAGGACTCCAAGGTCATCGTCGCCATTAACAAGGATGAGGATGCGCCGATTTTCCAGGTGGCGGATTACGGCCTGGTTGCCGACCTCTTTGTCGCCCTGCCCGAGCTCGAAGCCAAGCTCTAGCGGCGGGTTCCCAGGCAAAAAAAACCGGCCTTGTGCCGGTTTTTTTTGGTCCTGGAAATTGAGGAGTTGAGGCAACAAACCTAATCCCGTCGCAATCGGTCAGAAATGGCGATGGGAGTAGGGTAGTTGAGCACCACGATATAGGAGGACACCAGCAGAGTGATGATCGTGGTGGCCTGGATCAGTACCGAAGCCCGCTCCGAGATCAGGGCGCCCGCCACCGCCACGTAAGCAATCAGCAGCGAGAACTCGCTGGCCTGCCCGAGACGAAAGCCGAGGTCCCAGGCGAGGGCTCGCTTTTCACTCACGCCCTTGAGCAGGAAGCGGTAAACCACCGGCTTGAGGCCCAGCACCAGCGCCGCCAGCAGCAGGGCGGGCTCGAGTACCTGGTTAAGCAAGGCCAGATCGAAGCGCGCGCCCACGGCAAAGAAGAACAGGATAAGAAAAAAGTCCCGCAGTGGTTTCAGGTTGACCGCAATGTACTGTGCGATGGGGCTGGTAGCTATGGTAACGCCTGCAATGAAGGCGCCGATTTCCTCGGATAGCCCGAACCACACGGCGGCCTCGGCCAGACCCAGGCACCAGCCGATGGCCAGCAGGAAAATGTATTCATGGAAGCGGTCAAAGCGGGTAATCAAGGGCAACAATGCGTAGCGGACTACCAGCAGGGCGCCCCCGAACAGCAGGGGCAGGCTAAGCAGGGAATAGGCGAGTTTGATACCCACGGCATCCGAGCCGCCCGCTGCAGAGCTCAACAGCAGCATCAGCACAATGATTGCCAGCAGGTCCTGTAGCAACAACAGGCCAATCATCAACTCGCCGATATGCCGGTGGTGCAAGACTGTTGTTGGCAGTAACTTGATACCGATAATGGTCGAGGAGAACATCATCGCGGCACCGATAATCAGTGCGTCGGCTGTGCTGAATTCGAACAGGCGAGCGACGCCAAAACCCAGCCCCAGGAATATCGCCGAACTGGATGCGGCCACGACCATGGATTTGCGCAAGGTCGACCACAACGCCTGGGGCTGCATATCCAGTCCCAGCAGGAACAGCAGGAAGATAATGCCGATATGGCTGATGTCTGCCAACAGTTTGGGATCGGGCACAAGGGACATGCCGTAGGGGCCTATGCAAGCGCCCAGGGCAATATAGGCGATTATCAGGGGTTGGCGGGTGTAGAGGGCGAGGGAGGCGAATAGCGCCGCGCCGGAAAAAATCAGGAAAAAGGAAAAAGTAATACTGCCTGGATCCATCCGGGTTGCTCCCTACTCGGGTGTTCGGCGAGTGTAACCAACGGTGTCCGCAACAGGAACCGTCCTGAATGGCTTATCCCCGCCGGCGGAACAGCGGCAGTGGCTGGTCAATGGCTGCCTGGTAGTGCTCGCTGAAATCCTGCAGGCTCGCCAGGGCCTCCGCCAGCAGGGATTCGTCCGCAAGCTGGAAAGCGTCAAAACCGCAGCGGGCAAGGTAGCTCATCTGGTCGCGGATAAAGTGACCACAGGCGCGCAACTCACCGGCGAAGCCACGTTCGCGCAGTTCACGGCCGTAGGAGAACCCGCGGCCGTCGGTGAACTCAGGAAAATTTATAGCGATCAGGGGAATCCGCTCCAGGTGATCGAACAGGGGCGCCGGGGCCTGCCCGGGCTCGAGCATCACGGCGCGCCCGCTCTTGTCGGCCAGCCGCAGCCACTGGTCCAGGCTCAGGATCTGCTGCCTGCCCGGGTTTGCCGTGTCGGCGTCCATTGGCTGCCAACTGTCCTCGACGACATGGCTCGCTTTAATCAGCTTTCTCATAGACCCGCTCCTTGAAAGGTTCTATGCCGACGCGACGGTATGTCTCCAGAAAAATTTCCTCCCCCTCTCGTAGATCGAGGTACGTGGAGAGCAATTTGTCAATGACCGAGGGCATATCATCCTGGCTGAAGGAGGGGCCCAGGATCTTGCCGATCGATGCATCCTTTGCCTGGCTTCCCCCCAGGCACACCTGGTAGAACTCCTCTCCCTTCTTGTCCACGCCCAGGATCCCGATATGGCCGATATGATGGTGGCCACAGGCGTTCATGCAGCCGCTGATATTCAGTTCGATAGGGCCCAGGTCGTAAAGGTAATCGAGGTCGTCGAAGCGGGCCTGGATCGCCTCCGCCACCGGTATGGACTTGGCATTGGCGAGGGAGCAGTAGTCCCCGCCTGGGCAGCAGATCATGTCGGTGAGATAACCGTGGTTGGGCGTTGCCAGCCCGGCCTTTTGCAGTTGTTGCCACAAGGGATACAGCTGCTCCATCTGCACATCCGCCAGCACCATGTTCTGCTGGTGAGTGGTTCGACACTCTCCAAAGGAATATTGATCCGCCAGGTCTGCGACCAGTTCCAGCTGGGTATCGGTGATATCTCCGGGCGCGAAGCCGGTGGCCTTCAGGGAGAGATTAACAATCCGGTACCCGGAAACCCTGTGATCGACGGTATTGCGCTTGACCCAGTTGCCGAAAATCGGGTCGGCGCCACACTTTTCCGCAAGCCCTGCGCGGGCGGTCGCGTCATCGAAGGCGACATAGGCCGGTTCCGTGAAAAACGACTTCGCCCGCATCATCTCTGCTTCGGTGAGGGTGGTGGGGCCGTCCTTCACCAGCGCCCACTCCTGCTCCACTGCCTCACGAAATGCATCTACGCCCATGGCCTTCACCAGGATCTTGATGCGCGCTTTGTACTTGTTGTCCCTGCGGCCATTCAGGTTATATACGCGCAGGATGGCTTCAAGGTAGGTGAGCAGGTGTTTTTTCTCCAGCCAATCACAGACAATGGAGCCGATTACCGGCGTGCGTCCAAGGCCGCCTCCGGCGAGAATCCTGAAGCCGACTTCCCCACTGGCGTTGGCCAGCAATTCGATGCCGATGTCATGGGCGTGGATCGCGGCCCGGTCCTGGCTGCTGCCACAGACAGCGATCTTGAATTTGCGCGGCAGGAAGGCGAACTCAGGGTGCAGGGTGGACCATTGGCGGATGATCTCGCACCATGGACGCGGGTCCTCCAGCTCGTCTGTAGCTACCCCCGCGTACTGGTCAGTGGTTGTATTGCGGATGCAATTGCCGCTGGTCTGGATGGCATGCATCTGCACACTGGCCAGTTCGGCGAGTATGTCCGGCACCTCCTCGATCCTGGGCCAGTTAAGTTGTACATTCTGGCGGGTGCTGATGTGGGCATAGCCTTTATCGAACTCGCGGCTGATCACAGCGAGCTTGCGCAACTGCCTGCTGCTCAACATGCCGTAGGGCACGGCAATTCGCAACATCGGCGCCAAACGCTGGATGTAAAGGCCGTTTTGCAGGCGCAGCGGCCGGAACTCGGCTTCTGGCACTTTTCCCGCGAGATACCGCCTGGTCTGGTCGCGGTACTGTTCTACTCGCTGGTCAACAATGGTCTGGTCGTATTGATCGTAGACGTACATCAAAGGTCCTGCTGGTATGGCTCCCCACCTCCACCGGTGGGGCGGGATGGCTACATTACCAGAAAAATCAGGCGCTAATTAGCAAGAATATTTATAAGGTTAGAACCTGGGTTTGCTTGGTAAAGGCCGCCTTGTTGAGCTCGTGGTGCATGCTTGGGAATTGCTACAATGCTGCTATAATCGCCCAGGCAAAAATAATCTTACGGAGAACATCATGGCAGACGACACTAACATCGAGCGCGAAGCAGATGGCATGGCGGATGCCATCGCCGTGACCGCCATAATAGCCGGTATTGTGCTGGCGCTGTGCATCTGGTTGCAGGGCATGCCATCCTGAGGCATCGGGGTTTCCCGGGCCCGGCGAGCGTCAGTTTCCCGCATTTTTCAGCACCAGCTGCACCACAGTTAGAACGGTGCCGATAAACAGCAGGGTAAAAATAATGCCGGCAGCGATAAATACACCGGCCCGGCCCTGTTTGAAATCCCTCTCCCGGTTTTTGCTGCTCTGTACCCCGAGGCTGGCGGCTAGCACGCTGCTCACCACCTGCAGGGGATTGAGTCGATTTTGGGAAGCGTTTTCCGCCTCGGTCTCATTTTTGGACCCGGCCAGATTCTCCTTGTTGCCAGCCATTCCGTGTCTTCTCCTCAGTAGCCAAGAACAGGGCGCAGCCAGCGCTCCATGGTCGCCAGTGTCTCGCCCTTGCGCCGCGCTATATCTCCCACCTGGTCCCGGCCGATCTTGCCAACCGCGAAGTAGTCGGCCTCGGGGTGTGAGTAGTAGAACCCGCTCACCGCTGCCGCCGGGCTCATGGCATAACTTTCAGAGAGCTCAACGCCACAGGTATTGCTTGCATCGAGCAGCCTGAACAGGGTCGCCTTTTCGGTGTGGTCCGGGCAGGCGGGGTAGCCGGGCGCGGGCCGGATGCCCCGATAGCGCTCCCTGATAAGGTCATCGTTGCTCAATCGCTCATCGCGGGCGTAGCCCCATAACTCGGTTCGCACCAGGCGGTGCAGATGCTCCGCAAAGGATTCCGCCAGCCGGTCTGCGAGGGCCTTGAGCATGATGCTGTTGTAATCGTCGTGCTGCGCCTCGAATTGCGCCGCCAGCTCCTTTACGCCATGGCCGGTGGTAACGCAGAAGCCGCCGATGTAATCGCTGGCGCCGCTACCGAGGGGGGCGATGAAATCCGCCAGGCTGAGGTTCGGCTTGCCGTTGGGCTTCTCCAGCTGCTGGCGCAGATGGTGCAGCGTGGCAATCACCCGGCTGCGGGACTCATCAGCGTACACGTCGATATCATCCGTCCCGCAGCGCGCCGCGGGCCAGAAACCTATCGTGGCCCGCGCCGTCAGCAGCTTTTCAGCGATAATGCGCCGCAACATGGCCTGGGCATCGCCAAACAACTCGGTGGCCTGGGTGCCCACGACCTCGTCCTGCAGGATATCCGGGTACTTGCCGGCCAGCTCCCAGGTGAGGAAAAACGGCGTCCAGTCGATGGTGTCCACCAGCTGCTGCAGCGGGAAATCGTCGAACACGCGGGTGCCCGTGAAAGCAGGGCGGGGCGGCGTGTAATTGCTCCAGTCGAGCTGCAGGCCGTTGGCCGCTGCCTCGGCATAGGTCAGCTGCCGGGCCTTGGGCTGGCGATTGGCCACGCGCTCGCGCACCTGCTCGTACTCTTCCCGGCGGGCCTCGACAAAAGCCTGCTTGCCGTTGCCGACAAGCTGGGTAGCCACCGCGACACTGCGCGATGCGTCTGGCACGTAAACCACCACATCCCGGCTGTAGTGGGGGTCGATTTTTACCGCGGTATGCGCCTTGGATGTGGTGGCGCCGCCGATCATCAGCGGCACGCTGAACTCCAGTCGCTGCATTTCACTGGCCACGTGCACCATCTCATCCAGTGAGGGCGTGATCAGGCCGCTGAGGCCTATGATATCCACCTTCTCCTCCCGCGCAACCCGCAGGATCTCCTCGCAGTGCACCATCACCCCGAGGTCGATCACTTCGAAATTGTTGCACTGCAGCACGACGCCAACGATGTTTTTACCTATGTCGTGCACGTCGCCTTTCACCGTGGCCATCAGGATCTTGCCGTTGGTGTTGTTACCGCCCGTTTTCTGGGCTTCGATGAATGGCTGCAGATAGGCGACAGCCTGCTTCATCACCCGGGCGCTCTTAACCACCTGGGGCAGGAACATTTTGCCCTCGCCAAACAGGTCGCCCACCACGTTCATGCCGTCCATCAGAGGCCCCTCGATCACCTCGATAGGGCGCGCATAGTGGTGGCGAGCCTCTTCCGCATCCTCGATCACCCAGGTATTTATGCCCTTTACCAGGGCGTATTCCAGGCGCTTGGCAACGGGCTGTTCCCGCCAACTGAGATCCTCGACCCTGGCCTCCCCTGCCCCGCTGGAGCGGTAGTTTTGTGCCAGGCTCAACAGGCGCTCGGTGGCGTCGTCGCGCCGGTTGAGGATCACGTCCTCCACCCCCTCGCGCAGGTCCGTGGGCAAGCTGTCGTAGAGCGCGAGCTGCCCCGCGTTGACGATGCCCATATCCATGCCGGCCCGGATCGCATGGTAGAGAAACACCGAGTGGATCGCCTCGCGCACGGCGTCGTTGCCGCGGAAGGAAAAGGACACGTTGGACACACCGCCGGAAACAAGTGCACCGGGTAGTTCGGCCTTGATGTATCGGGTCGCCTCGACGAACTCCACCGCATAGTTGTTGTGCTCCTCGATCCCGGTGGCAACCGCGAAAATATTCGGGTCGAAAATAATGTCACCGGGATTGAAGTCCAGCTTGTCAAGCAGCAGGTCGTAGCAGCGCTTGCAGATATCCTTGCGCCTCTGCAGGTTGTCTGCCTGGCCCTGTTCATCGAATGCCATCACCACGACCGCCGCGCCATAGCGCTGGCACAGGCGGGCCTGGGCGAGAAACTCGGCTTCACCGGATTTAAGGCTGATGGAATTCACCACTGCCTTGCCCTGGATACATTTCAGGCCGGCCTCGATGATCTCCCACTTGGAGGAGTCAACCATTACGGGTACCCGGGAGATATCCGGCTCCGAGGCGATCAGGTTAAGGAAGGTGACCATGGCCGATTTGGCATCCAGCATGCCTTCGTCCATATTGATGTCGATGATCTGGGCACCGTCTGCCACCTGGGTGCGCGCAACATCCAGCGCGGCCTCGTATTCACCTTCAAGGATCAGCCGCTTGAATTTGGCGGAGCCTGTGACGTTGCAGCGCTCACCGACATTGACGAAAAGGCTGTCTGCAGTGATATTGAAGGGCTCCAGGCCGCTGAGTCGACAGGCCGGGCGTGGTTGGGGCAGCCTGCGCGGGGGGATATCCCGCACGGCGTCGGCGATCGCCTGGATGTGGGCCGGCGTGGTACCGCAGCAGCCACCGGCCAGGTTCAGGAAACCGCGCTCGGCGAAGCCGCGAAAGTCCTCATACATTATGGCGGGGGTTTCATCGAACTCGCCGAAAGCGTTGGGCAAGCCCGCGTTAAGGTGCGCACTGAAGTAGCAGTCCGCAACATTCGAGAGCTCCTCGATAAAAGGGCGTATCTCCTTGAAGCGTCGACCACAATTGCTGCCCACAATCAGGGGGCGGGCGTGCGCGACCGCATTCCAGAACGCCTCCGGGTTCTGGCCTGACAGCACCCGGCCACTGATATCGGGAAAGGTCACCGAGATCATCAGCGGCCATTCCCGCCCCAGCTCTGCAAACAATTCCCTGACTGCGAATATCGCCGCCTTGGCATTCAAAGTGTCGAAGATGGTTTCGATCATGAGGAAATCGACGCCACCTTCCAGCAGGGCGCGCGCGGCAACGAGGTAGTCCTGGCGCAACTGGTCGAAAGTGACCGCGCGGGCGCCGGGGTCATTCACATCCGGCGAGATGGTAGCGGTCTTTGGGGTTGGCCCGAGAACGCCGGCAACGTAGCGCGGCTGCTGCGGGGTGAGGGCCGTCACCTCATCGGCAACCTTGCGGGCGATGCGGGCGGCCGCAAGGTTGAGCTCCGCCGCCAGAAACCCGAGCTTGTAATCGTCCTGGGCTATGGCGGTGCTATTGAAGGTATTGGTCTCGATGATATCAGCGCCCGCATCGAGATAGCGCCGGTGGATTCCGGCGATGATATCGGGGCGGGTCAGGCTCAGCAGGTCGTTGTTGCCCTTGAGATCGTAGGGGTGGTCGACGAAGCGTTCACCGCGGTAGTCCGCATCCTGCAACCCCTCGGCCTGGATCATGGTGCCCATGGCACCGTCCAGCACCAGGATACGGGTCTGCAGTGCCTGCTCAAGGGATGAACGCGTTTGCGGTTTGTCAGCCATCGTGGGTCTCTGTCCGGCCGCCGCAGCAGGCTGCGCCGGATAAAAGGTTCCTGCAAAAAAGCGGGCTAGTCTAGCAGATTGGGTCGGTGCCAGCAGGAGGTGCTCGCGTTTTTGTGAACAAGTTTGGTAGAATACCTGAGTAATTTACTCGGATAGGAATTTTCGATGGTCACCATCACCGAATCGGCCCAGGATTACCTCGCTGAATTGTTGTCAAAACAGGCGGATGCACTGGGTGTCAGGGTATTCATCAACCAGCCCGGCACCTCCAAGGCGGAAACCTGCATTGCCTACTGCCGCGAAGGCGATGTGCAGGAGGGCGACGAGTCGCGCGACTACAAGGCCTTCAAGGCCTGGTTCGACGCCCGCAGCCTGCCCTTCCTGGAGGATGCCCTCGTGGATTACTCCAAGGACCGGATGGGGGGGCAGCTCACCATCAAGGCGCCCAACGCTAAAATGCCGAGAGTTGACAGCGACAGCCCGCTGGAGGACCGCATCAATTATGTGCTGTACAACGAGATCAATCCCTCGCTGGCATCACATGGCGGCGAAGTCAGCCTGGTCGAGGTGACAGAGGATTTCTATGCCGTGCTGCGATTCGGCGGCGGCTGCCAGGGCTGCAGCGCCGTGGATGTAACGCTGAAAAGTGGTGTGGAAAAAACCCTGCTGGAACAGTTACCACAGCTGCGCGGTGTGCGCGATATGACCGACCACAGCGACAAAAGCCGGGCCTACTACTGAGTAGACTCGCGCGAGGTGCGCCCGCAGTTTATTGCAGGCGCCCGGGCAGAATCGTCCTGATCTTGTCGCGCATGGCGCGCAGGCACTGCGCCGTCGTCTCCCAATCGATGCAGCCATCCGTCACCGACACGCCGTAGGCCAGCTCATCAAGGTTCGCGGGAATGGATTGGCTGCCCGCGTTGATATGGCTCTCGATCATCAGGGCGACAATCGACTGGTTGCCCTCGAGGATCTGGTTCGCCACGTTTTCCACCACCAGCGGCTGCAGCTCCGGTTGCTTGTTGGAGTTGGCGTGGCTGCAGTCGACCATGATGTTGCGGGGTACACCGGCCTTGTCCAGTGCCTGCTCGCACAGCCGGATATGCACCGAGTCGTAATTCGGGCCGCTGCTGCCACCGCGCAGTACGATGTGGCCGTAGCGGTTGCCCCGGGTGGTGAATACCGAGACCTGGCCGGCGCTGTTGATACCCAGGAAGCGGTGAGGTTTAGCCACGGAGTTGAGGGCATTGGTGGCCACCGTGAGGCCGCCGTCGGTACCATTCTTGAAACCCACCGGCGAGGACAGGCCGCTGGCCATTTCCCGGTGGGTCTGGGACTCAGTGGTCCTGGCGCCGATGGCGCTCCAGCTGATCAGATCCTGCAGGTACTGGGGGGAGATCGGGTCGAGCGCCTCGGTTGATGTGGGCAGCCCCAGTTCCAGGATGTCCAGCAGTAACTGCCGGCCGATATGCAGGCCCTCTTCGATCTTGAATGAATCGTCCATGTGGGGATCGTTGATCAGGCCCTTCCAGCCCACCGTGGTGCGGGGCTTCTCGAAATAGACCCGCATAACGATGTACAGCGTATCGGCCAGTTCCGCCGCGAGCCCTTTCAGGCGCCGGGCGTAATCCATGGCCGCCACCGGGTCGTGGATCGAGCAGGGGCCCACTACCACGAACAGGCGGTGATCCTTGCGATCGAGGATATCCTGGATTACCTTGCGGCTGTCCGCCACCATATCGTGGACCTGGGTCGACATGGGCAGGGCGCGCTTCAGCTGTTCCGGCGTAACCAGAACCTGCTGCGAATCGACATTGATGTTGTGGACCTGGATGTTACTCATCGGTAATTACCTGATACAGACTGTCACGTTCCCCTTGCACCGGATTGCGCCTGGCACCGGGACCCGGGCCCGGCGTAGGGGGCGGAATTCTATAGCACCGCGAGCGCGATGGGTAGGCAGAGTTCCCCGTCCGCGATCCCCCCTGCCCAGGAGCCGGCATTGACCCGCAGCCTATACGATATCGGGCCGCTGGAGCCATTGATCAAGGGCGGTTTCGTGCTGCTCACCCCCAACCAGCGCCTGGCCCGGCGTATCAAGTCCGAATGGGACGCCCGTTGCGTCGCCGCCGGGGCCAGGGTGTGGGAACCCATCCCGGTGCTTCCGCTGGAGATCTGGCTGGAGCGGCAGTGGCAGCAGGCGGTCAGCGCCGGTCTCCTGCCCGCCCTCATACAAATCAATGAAGCACAGGCCATGCAGTTGTGGCAGCAGGTGATTGCCCAGGACGAGCGCGAGAGCGGGCAGTACCACCTGCTGCGCCCGGCCGCCGCCGCTGAAGTGGCCAGCGATGCGCGCAACGCGCTCCTGCGGTGGCAGGTAGACACCCGTGCCCCCGCCATACGTCAGCAATTCAGCCTGGAGGTCGACTGTGGCAGCTTCCTGCGCTGGCTGGACCTGTTTGAGCGGCGCCTCCAGCTTGCGGGTCAGGCAACCGCGCTGGATTGTATTCGCCAGCTCGCCCGCTGCGCCGGCCAACTGGCGCCCTCCCGGGTGGCGCTGCTGGCATTCGATGATATTGCGCCGCTGTACCGGGCCGCGGTCGACGCGCTGGCGGGGGAGCTGCAGGAGATCGCCCCCGGCGGGGCGCCCGCCCGGCGGCGGCTCTACGCCTTTACTGACAAGCGCGCGGAGCTGCAGGCGGTGGCCCGGTGGGCGGCCGCGACCAGCCGGCAAGAGCCGGCCGCATCCATCGGCATCGTACTTGGCGACATGGCCGCTGAACGGGCGGCGCTGGAATTCCTGCTGCGCCGGGAATTCGATTGCCTGGGAGGAAGTTACACCAGCCTGCCGGTCAATTTCTCCACCGGCATTGCCCTCGATCGGGCGCCGCTGGTGCGCGATGCCCTTGCCGCCCTGGCGCTGGCTGCGGGACCGCGCACCGCAATCGGGGATATCGAGGCCCTGCTGCGCTCGCGCTTCCTGCACCTGCCCGATGCCGGCACGGCGCTGGCGAATTGCTTCATCAACCGCCTGTACGAGGCCGGTCGCGAGGAGGTAGAGGTCGCCGAGCTGCGCCGTGCCGCCAGCGAAGTAACGCTGGGACAGGGCAGGGGCTTGCTGCTGGGCAAGTACCTGCTGGCGCTGGCCGGTATGCGCGAGCTGCGCAGGCCGGCGCTGCCCTCCCGCTGGGCGGAGCGGTTCTGGCAGATACTTTCCGTGTGGGGCTGGCCGGGGAGTGGACCGCTGGACTCGCTGGAATACCAGCAGCTGGAGCTGTGGTATCGCACGCTCGACGAATACCGGGCCTACGATGCTGTGTGCCAGCCCCTGGATTTCGGCGCTGCGCTCCTGCTGCTGCGCAGCAGCTGCAGGAACAAGATGTCGCAGCCCGCCACCGCCGACTGCAATGTGCAGGTGCTGGGGCCGCTGGAGGCGGCCGGTCTCGGCTTTGACCAGCTCTGGCTGTGCGGCATGCAGGCGGATCGCTGGCCCGCTCCTGCCAGGCCCAACCCGTTTATCCCGCAGCTGCTGCAGCGGCGCCTGAATATGCCCCATGCCAGCGCGCAGCGGGAATGGAACTTCGCCCTCGCGTTGATGGACCAGTTCACCCGCTCCACGGATGTACTGCACGCCAGTTACTGCCGACTGCTGGACGATGTGCCCCAGCTGCCGAGCGCCCTGCTGGATGGTTTCGCGCCGGCGCAGGCGCAGGCCGTCGCGGCGATCGACCCGGCGTGGGCCCGGCAGCGCGCAGGCCGGCTGCTGGAGACCCTCGATGACCAGCTGGCGCCAGCACTGGACCCGGCCGAACTAAGCTCGATCAGCGGCGGCAGCGCGCTGCTGGAGGACCAGTCCCAGTGTCCGTTCCGGGCCTTCGCGAAACGGCGCCTCGGGGTTGAGCCCCTGTCCGCTGCCAATCTCGCCCTGTCCGCCGCAGACCGCGGCGCGCTGCTGCATGAGGCGTTGAACGCTCTCTGGGCGCGGCTGATCGACCAGCGGTCGCTACTGGCATTGGGGAACGCGGAGGAGGCAGTCGTGGTGGAGGCGGCGGCGCAACATGCAATCGCGGCGTTTCCCACCCGCCGCCGGCGCCTGCTGGGGCCTGCCTACTGGCGACTGGAAGCGCAGCGGATGGCCAGTCTGCTGCGGGAATGGCTGGCGCTGGAGCGGCAGCGAGGTGAATTCCTGGTGCTGCAGCGGGAACAGGATGTTTTCCTCGACCTGGGTGGCCTGCCGCTGCGCCTGCGGGTGGACCGGATTGACCAGTTACCCGACGGCTCCCGGGTGATCATCGACTACAAATCCGGGGTCGGGAAGGTACAGGACTGGCTGGGAGAGCGGCCGGCAAAACCCCAGTTGTTGTTGTATGCCATCGCCGCCCCTGGCGCGGCTGCGGCGCTGGCATTCGCCCAGGTGCGGCCGCGGGATGCCAGGTTTATCGGACTTGGTCGCATCGCAGCCGCACCGGGCATCTCCGCCGAGCTGGGCAAGGCGGCCCGTGAGTACATCGATGACGCCGATTGGGAAGCGCTGAACGACTACTGGCGCAGCAACCTGGAACGCCTTGCCGCGGAGTTTGTCGCAGGGCAGGCTGGGGTCGACCCGCTTGCCAGCTCAAGTTGCAACTGGTGTGGATTACAGCCCCTGTGCCGGATCGGCAGCCCGGTTGATGAAGAGGAAGAAGTGCAGTGACCATCGTCGACGCTGCGCAACGCGCCCGTGCGATCGACCCTGCCGCCAGCTTCTGCGTCAGCGCGCCCGCCGGTTCCGGCAAAACCGAATTGCTGATCCAGCGTTACCTGCGCCTGCTGCCGCGGGTCGCGCGCCCCGAGCAGGTGCTCGCCATCACCTTTACGCGCAAGGCGGCGGCCGAGATGCGCTCGCGGGTGGTCGACGCGCTGCAGGCAGCCCTGCGCGGCGAGCCCTGCTCCAGCAAGCACCAGCAGGTCACCCGCGAGCTCGCGCAACAGGCGCTGGCGGCCGATGCCCGGGGCGACTGGCACCTGGTGCGGGACATCTCCCGGCTCAACATCAAGACCATTGACGGCTTCTGCGGTGGGCTGACCCGGCAGATGCCGGTGCTGAGCGAATTTGGCGGCCAGGCCAGGCTGCTGGATGACGCCTCAGAGCTTTACGCCCGGGCCGTCACGGAATTGTTCGCGCGGGTCGAGGAGAGCCACCCGGTGGCACAGGACCTCTCGGCACTGATGCTGCACTTCGATAACAACTGGGAGCGACTGCACAGCCTGCTGGTGGCGATGCTCGCCCGGCGCGAGCAGTGGCGGCGCTACGTCGGGGTGCATCGCCAACCGGAGGAATCGGAAGCCTACCTGGTGGCGACGGTGGAGGGCCTGGTGCGCGCCGAACTGCGCGACCTGGGCGATCGCCTGGACGCCTATCAGGCCGAGTTGCTCGACCTGCTGCAATACGCGGCGGCGAACCTCGGGGAGGTGGCTCCGAGTAGTTTCCCGGGCTGTGAGCCGGCGGATCTCGGCGCCTGGCAGCGGCTGCGCCGAATGCTTCTCACCGCTGCGGGCGGCTGGCGCCAGCGGCTGGACAAAAACATGGGTTTCCCGGCGGGCTCGGCCAGCGCCACCCGGCGCAAGGAGCAACTGAAAGACCTGCTGGTGCAGCTGGCACAACTCGACGGCCTCGAACAGCAACTGGGCGACACCGCCAGCCTGCCAGAGGTCAACACCGGCAGCGAGTCCTGGCGCCTGCTGGTCCACCTCTCCCGTTTACTGCCGCTGCTGGCGGCGGAACTGCTGCTGGTGTTCCAGCAGGAGGGCGCGGTGGACCACAACCAGGTGGCCCTCTCCGCGCTGCAGGCGCTGGGTGACGAGGAGGCGCCAACCGAGCTCGCGCTGCGGCTGGATTACCAGATCGAGCACATTCTGGTGGATGAATTCCAGGATACCGCCATCAACCAGTACGAGCTGGTGCACGCCCTCACCCGGGGCTGGGGCCAACACAATGCAGTCAATCCTGGCGCGCCGCGCACGCTGATGATCGTCGGTGACAGCATGCAATCCATCTACGGTTTTCGCGGCGCAAATGTCGGCCTGTTCCTCAAGGCCCGGC
>Ga0105103_10000276_pt1 | contig 28700 bp, 64 predicted proteins | sample PPLLaktember2015_2_FD_79107 | JGI IMG/M metagenome (GOLD analysis project Ga0105103, IMG submission 79107) | Freshwater sediment microbial communities from Prairie Pothole Lake near Jamestown, North Dakota, USA - PPLs Lake P7 Core (6) Depth... | ecosystem: Environmental > Aquatic > Freshwater >...
AAAATGGAACCGGAACTTTTACTTTTTCAGCATTAAACGAAAGAATTATATTTGTAGCCGATAACACACCGGCTGTTAAAATTTGGAGGCAAAAATAATGGCTTATAAACAAGAAAAATACGGACAAATTCATTTACCTGACGGGCTTTATGATGATTTACAAGTCAGTATATCAAACGTAAAAGTACCAACTTCAGGTGCTCCGACCGAAAGATTATACGCTTTTGGTATCGGTGGCGGTGTTACGTTCCCGGTCTTGGGATTTGCATTGAATAATTACATGTACTTTGACGTTCAAACCCGGCATGAGGGCAAGCTAAATGCAATTATAGATAATCATATTCATTTTACGCTCCCAAATACGACCAATATAGGGGATAAATTTAAATTTCAACTTGATGTAATTGCAGCAGGTATAGATATACAATGGGCAGTACCAACAGGTTCGCCTTTTTCGGCAGAATATACGGTAGCTACAAATGATAATACTTATCACAGATTGAAAGATATTGCTGATATTCCAGCGGTTAATTCAACGGTTTCAACGGTTTATAAATGCAAGCTCACAAGAATAGCGGCCTCAGCAAACGAATATGCAAGCGAGGTTTACGTATCATTTACCGATTGTCATTACCAAAAGGATAGATTAGGTTCATTAACTCATTCAACTCAATAATATGTATATAAAAATCAAAAATGCCAATGAAGGGCAAGGAATCAAGCTTAATAAATTGTCAAGAAATGCCGATGATTTATTGATCGTATTGGAAAATAACAACGCAATGACGTTTAATTTTGCGGACTTTTACGAATGCCTGCAAAAAAACGAAAGTCCGATGTATGTAATCGATGAAACCTTTCGGGATTATCAAAGCGACTTTCAGGACAACCCGATAATCAATTTAAAGAAGTTTGTAAATTATCTGAAAGAAAAGCACGGATTAACCGATACTGATTTTGAGATAATGTCAGATTTGAGTTGGTTGGATAACGGATTGAATTTACCGGTACGGGTAACGATTCCGCAAAGCGTTGTATTTAATAATCTGAACTATTTGGGATTGGTTGCACATGTCAAAGGGTTAATGGATCTGAACAGGGCTTTTTATTACATTAAAAACGGACTTGTATATCTTTATTTTGCGGCTTTATTGCCCGAACATGAAGCATTATTATCAGTTGATTCCAATGTTATGATTGAAAAGTAATTATTAACCAATAAATAAAATAAAATGAATGAAGATCAACAAAATTATGCAATTGCTTATGAAAATGTATCACCTCCGGAAAGCACCATTGCACCGGAAGATTGGGTATTGGCAAACTGGCCGGAACTTGTTTTACAGGGAATCCAAAAACCAATGAACGAGATTGAAAAACACGTTTTGAGAAATATTCAGTAATGAAACATTTCAAAAAACTATTCGAGTTAATCGCAGCGGTGATTCTTTCATCGCTGCTATTTCCGATTGCATTAATCTATAACATCGTTATCGGATTCAAGACGTTAGACCGCTTTTTATGGCTGTTCTTAACGGAAGTATTTCAATTAACATTCGATACATTTGAAAAGATAGCGGTAATAATTGACCGGCTCGGAAATGTCATTTTAGGCAATATGTTTTGTCGTTTCTTTGTGTTCAAGAATTTTCGTAAACTGACTCTTTTCTTTAATTCAGAGGTCACTATCTCGGCTTCATTCGGACACCTTCAAAAGTTGGGGTATCTCAATAAGCGGGGGGATAAATTCAGTAAAATACTTGATCGTGTTTTCGGGCAAAATCATTGTTTGAAGGCTCACGAATTTGACCTTTTAAAACAAACATTCAATAATTCAACGGGAATTTCTTAACCTTTTAAAACTTACAAATATGTTATTACAAGCAGGATTAATTGACAATGCCGGTAACAATCTTTTAAACTACGGTGCAATCGGTGTTATGGTGGTTCTTTTCGGGTTCGCTATTTATTTTCTTGTGAAATACGTAAAGGCGTTACAGGAAGGTGAAAGGGCACGGATAATAAAAGATAATGAAGAAATGAACGAGAAAGTCGGAGTTCTTTACTCAGAAATAAAAACAATGCAAGAAGGATATTCCGATAAATTACATTCAGTTTTAACTGAAACCAATGAAATTCACAAGCAAACAGTGGATGCATTGAATAAAACAACCGATGCCTTGAATAATAATTCAATAGTATTCAGTAAGTTAATTGATAAATTGTAAATTAAATACAATAATGCTTTGAAATTCAATTTATTATTTGTATTTTTGTTTGCAAATTTATAAACATGGAAATATTATGTAAACATTGTCAGTCCATTCAGGTTGTTCGGAATGGGTATAATACGAATATAGAAGGTGAAAGGTCGGAGCGGTATCTTTGCCGTACTTGTGGTAAAAGTTTTACGATCCAAAAGAATGACGTAGAAATTGAGTCAATAAATAAAATCCCAAATGTTTTATTATTGGATATCGAAACCCTCCCTATGGAGGTGTATGTTTGGGGACTTTACAAGCAAAGAATAAATCCGGATAATGTAATTCAGGATTGGTCTTTATTGAGTTGGGCTGCAAAATGGTTATTCCATAACGAAATCGAATCGGAAATATTAACGCCAAAAGAAGCGGTTGCACGGAACGATTTAAGAATTACAGAAAAGCTATGGACATTAATTGAAAAAGCAGACATAATAATTGCACATAACGGCGTTAATTTCGATATTCGGGGGATTAACGCCCGTTTTATTTTGAACGGTTTATCCAAACCGTCCCCTTATCAAGTAATTGATACATTAACAATATCTCGTAGGATGTTCAAGTTTTCATCTCATAAACTTGACTATTTGGGTAAGATAATGGCAAATAAAAGAAAAATTGAAACTGACTTTCAATTGTGGATTGACTGTTTAAAAGGCAAAAAAGAGTCTTTGGATTATATGCAAAAGTATAATATAGAAGATGTGAATTTGTTGGAAGAGGTTTATTTAGAGTTGAGGGGTTGGATGCCTTCACACCCAAATATGTCATTATATGCCGAAACAACAAAGGAATTATGTCCTATTTGTTTGTCTAAAAATATTACCAGTACCGGAGATTATGTAACACAAGCGAGTATATTTACTTCAATGAGATGTAATAATTGTGGTGGCATATTCAGAAAAAGAAATAGTGTTTTAGGAATCAAACAAAAGAATCTTACTTATATACCGTTAGCGAGATGAGATACCGAAACGACTAAAACGATGATCCATTACACACCGATCCTGCCAGAAATACGGATATGGACTTGTTTACTTTCATAACAAATCCCTATGTAATTTCAACTAAACTTAGAATGAATGACTTTGATTATTCAGATGATTATTTTGAAGATTGAAAGTAAGGTATATATTACACAATTAGTATTTATCTAAATATTATCATTCATATATAGTAAATTGATAATAATATACGGTTATCAATAAAATATAAACTGTATATATCCGGTAGTTAGCGGGCATTGTAATGAACACACCCAAACCAAATTTTTGTTTCATACATAAATCCTGAGCCATCGTGAATACAGATAGGCGTACTTTCAATACCTGTTATTTCCGTGTTAGGATATTGTTCAGGCTTATAAGTGCCACTAAGTTTTAGACACTTACCCATATCTACCGAATATGTAGCTTCTGGTATCTTTTCCCAAAACTGACAAGAAGAACAATGACCCGCTAACATGTGGTTAACGTCATTGCCTTTTGCTTCGTTGATAATTTCTTGATTTTCCATGTTTTGTATTTTAATTAAAGTTTTTACTAATTTGACAGGTCGGCAACGAACGCCAACCACCAACGTTGGGCGCAATATTAAAAACCGCAACTCGCAGCGAAGTACAAAAAATAATCTTCATTGCAACTTGATAATTCAATATAGCTTTTTTCCTCTTCTGGAAAAGTATGTATTGCTAGGTGACTTTCTCCAAGTAACCATAAAGCAGTATAGCCTTGCGGTTCAAAATAATATTCAACAAAATTCAATATTTCAAACCCACTTAATCCAAGCAATTCGCTAAAGTTGTTTTTTAACTTTGTCGGGTCGATCTCATTCACCCATCCGTTTTTATTCCATATTTTCGCTTCCATCTTTTATCTTATTAAAGTGTTTACTAATGTTTTTCGGGTTTCCTTTATAAAAAATCAATACGTTTTGGTGTTGTTTTCCAATCTTTCTATTTTGGTTCATATACCTACCTGCGCGCATCATTAAATTACCCACAGGCGTTTGTAATATCATTTCATTGTAATATAAAAAGCCTGCCCGCTCCATTATATCAATAATCTTTGGGACTAATCCAATATAACAGCCTGTTGTTTTATGTCTTACTTCGCCAATAACAACGGCAGCAAACCGTTCATTTTTTAAAACTTTGTAACAATCAAAAAAAACCTTTTCAATAGTTTCAAAAAACTTTTCATAAGTCATATTGCTAAGGTCGTTTTCGAGGTCAGAATAAACCTCTAAGTCGGCATAAGGTGGACACGTAAACATAAAGTCTTTACTTTCTTTTTCAAAGTAATTGAGTATATTCAAAGCATCGTCACAATAGTATTTTGACCCTGTATTAAGTTCATCTATTAATGTTTGGTTAAAATCAACTTGCTCTTTTCTTAATTCAATACCTTCAAAAAAACGACCTTTAAAAGCACTGCAAAAACCGAAAACAGCATCGCCTGCAAAAGGGTCGAAGCAAATATGTTTTTCTTCGGTAAACCAATGCAATAATACTTCACTCAATACAGGGTCTAATATGCTTGTGGTATCGCCTTTTATTGCCATAAATTCAACTCCAACTTCTGTATAATTGCGAAGTTTATTTTTTCTTGCTTGTGCCTTATCATTAATTCTATGTACCCATAGTTTTTTTCTTTGTTGCCATTCTTTTGAGCTTGAATTTAGTATCGAAAATGGCGGTACAATAAAGTAATCGCATAGGTTTTTTTTATCCTGAATAACTTCACCAAAAAGATTGAAAGAAATACTGCGCCCAACACGTGGTATAGTTAATTGGGGGTTTTCTGCATTATTCATCATTCGTTATATTTATTAAGTTTTTACTCGGCGGATAGGTTAGTGGGTTCTAATCCCCAACTAACCATACCACCAACGTTAGGGTTCATTCGGCTTCACTGCGTTACGCCGTTTTTATCTTCATTTAAAAATTCAATTTCATCAAGAAAAAAGTTCTTTGCTTTTGTTTCACCATCTATCCATACACTTATAAAATGCCATACGGATTCGAATGCTTCTCCTAATTGCCCAGAACTTTTAATTCTAACCCTCACGCCCGGTTCATAACATTTATATTCTTCCATACTTAAACAATTTTTAAATTCCAGATAAAAACCATGAACCCTAATGATCCGGCAAATAACAGGTTCTTATTAAGTGCCGTGCGGTCAACCCGCCAAACGTCGTAAACTAACCCTAACTGACCTGTAAGTGCAATCCGGGCGAACCTGTTATCGTTCCGTTCGTGCTTTACCCCGTTCTCCGAACGGTTCGCCCGAACTCCACTTACATGCCGGATCATTAGTTGCAATGCTGCCAATCACACACAAAAGACTTCGGTATATGTAAGAATAGTTCAGTTTCAGTCATAGATGGGCATTTAAATCTTTGAATAAATCCGCTAACTGCAACCCACAAAAGCACAGCAACTAACACAGTATATAGTGCATTGCTGGCGTAGTCTTTAATTTTAAGTTTGTTCATTGTATTATCATTTTTTAGTTATTGAAATTAGTGCATCTAATCGCAACGCACCATATACTAATCCGTTATCAATACAACTCATTAACGACCCTTTCAATCGCTTTCACATGAAAATTAGCGATCCTTTTTCTTCCGTGTTTAGTGTTTAATAATTCGGTAACTTCTTTGTAATTATCCATAAAGAAGTTTTCAAATAGGACAGCCGGGCAGTTGGTTTCTGAAATAATCGTAAAATTCTCTTTCTTTATTCCCCGCCATTTATTATTCGGAAATTCGTTTTTATATTCTGAATAAAAAAAGGTTGCAATTTTTAAGGATTGTACTGAATGATTTTTTGAAATAAAAACCTCCGACCCTTCACCGCCTCCGGCATTGGAATGAACCGAAACAATAAACGTTTTATCTGGCGGATATTCGTTTATTAATGCGACCCGTTGCTTTAACGGAATGTCGTAATCCGTATCCGGGCAAAGTTTGAATTTGATACCCTTTTCGATTAGTTTATTTCCTATCAGTTCGCAGATTTCCCGATTAAATTCCCACTCTTCAAAGTGAGTCCCGTCTTCAAAAGTCCATTGTTTACCGGGTGTATTATAGCCATGTCCGGCATCAAGAATTACAGTTACGTCTTTCATTTCGTTATAAATTTGGGTTAATATTTTCCGTGCCGGTTTCGGCAGTTGTTCAGTTTTCATTGGTGTAAATTTACAATTAAATAATCAATAAAACAATCTAAGTTACAAAAACGACTGTCAGTTATTTCTAATTTATGTTCATTATAAAATATGGTAGTTTCTGACTGGGTATCACAATATGATTCAATGATAAAATTATCATTATCTTCTAATATTTTACCGCAAAATTTACATTTAATTTCTTTCATTTTTTACCCATTAAAATATCCATTATATTATAAAAAGCCGATTTCGATTTGTCATTATAAAAGACATCATCATCATCAATCGGTTTAATCTTATCGAATTTCAATGCCGAATTAACGATTCTTTTCGCTTGCTCGATGTTGTCCGCTTCCACGTTTACAAGCATCTTTTTTCCGTATATCTGAAAATAAACTTTATATTTCATGTTAATTTTTTCAGAAGTTTAAAATACAAATCCGAACCGGGTTTAATTCCAATGATTAAATTTTCATCATCTTCAACGTAAACGATAATATTCTTTTTATCAAATTCCATAATAATTTCATCGTATAGAATACCGTTTATCTTTTCTTGACTTGAACATTCTGTATAAATGTGTTCATTGTCGTCTGTATAAATAATTGATGTTTTAGTACTCATATCTATAAATTTAAGCCCGCCCCCATTTCTACGTGGTGGCAATATTGCCGGCGGGCTGTTGGTTATAATAATCTTTTTAAGTTCTTTTTATTGTGAATTACGGTAAATTTCTGCAATTCTGAAATTAATTCTAAAACCTTTTCTTTGCTTGGTTCGGGTAAATTGTTATTCCCGCTGTCGGCTCCGATGTTCACTTGCTCTGGATTACATATTTTAATCAATTCAATAATTCCATTTAAATTAAAATCCATTATCGGTTCAATCGTAACGAATGTTTCAAAACCACAATCCGAAAGCATACCCATATATTTTGTCCGTTCGTAAGGAGTTGGACTTAATGCCATAATTTCAGGATAAAATATATCGCTTTCTATTGTCGTGCAAATTACTGAATTTGGTAATTTAAATTCAAGTAACCGTTTTGGATTCTTTGTTTGAAAAAGATATTTATTATTAAATTTATGGCAATATTCTAATGTTTTAGCAATCCACTCATGGGGGATATTATTAGCAAACATATCACAACTTGATCCGACAAAAATAAAGTTTCCAGTTCCTAAGTCTGTTTTAAGTTCTTTTTCATCAAAACGTACGGGATTTAATTTGCCCCATCTTTTCATATAACAGTAACTGCAATCGTGGAAACATTCGCCTTTAACCGTATTCCATGTGGCATCAATAAATTGATACATGTTTGACTTTTTACCCTTTACCCAATTAAGTGCCATATTATTTCTTATTTATTTCGATTTCCATAACCTCCGACTCATTAGCACCCTTGCATTTATTTAAAGTAATCATTTCATACACCTTTTTCCCGAACGGAATCCCAATGAACTTACGCTTTCGCTTCCAATAAAACACTGTTTGCGCTTGATAATCGACTTCTATTTTATCAAAATATATCAAAGAATCCTGAACATGCCCTGAAATTGACAGGCACGAATCAATATCTTTGTCAAAATATAAAAAAGGCGTGTTATCGTGCGTTATAAGCGACGTAAATGTCGTATCATAGGAATATGTATACCGGTGGTTAATCGTTCGTTCTATATGCTTTATTTTTAGATTTAGCGAGTCTTTAATCTTTTCGTAAAGTGCATTCGATAGAGTTGACTCCAATTCCTTAAACTCTTTTTTCGTGAGCTCATAATATTGTGAATTGTTTTGAGTGATTGCCATTTCAAAGTTATCTGTTATCCGGTCCATATTTCTGAACGCTCCGATTAATGCGAACGTCAGCAGGATAATGACTGCCAGTCCGATGATGTAAATTAGTACGTTTTTCATGATTCTGAATTTAATTTTTCATTTAATTTTACAAAAACATCTTGAATTGTTTTACGGTTCATTTTGTCCGTATAAGCGATTGACTCCCCTCCGAATCGGATATAATTGACAATCCATTTTGCGAACATGATCACAGCCCCTATGAATGCGATCCCAAAGAAAAACGGGAATGATAATGTCCGGCTTAAGATTAAGAAAGTAATCGATTCTTTATTCATCATTTTTTAATAAGAAATTTTCAATATAATTCAATTCAACCTCGATATTTAACCGTGCTTTGTGCATTCTTTCAATGTCAATTTTGCCGGCAGTGATCTCGATTTCATAAGCATCTATCAATTCCCGGAGTATGTCTAACCGGGTATATGTTTCGGATTGGTTCATTTCAAATATTTTCTACAAATTTAAACTAAAAAACAATACGAAAACAAAAAATTGATATGTTATATAACATATTTTTTATATTATTTTTTATAGTATCTTTGGAATAAAAAATATGATCAAAAAAACGGCTGCCGAAATTAAACAGGATAAAATGGTAAAATTCTTTTATAAGAGCAAAAAGAAAAAGGTATTTATTAAGAAAGATAAGAAACCGAAAGTAAAAAAACAGAAAGAAAAAACACCAAAAAGAAATTATTATGCTGAATTAAAATCTCCGGAATGGAAAAAAAGAAGAGCCGAAATATTGGAAATAGATAATCATAAATGTATTTATTGTGGTTCTAAAACAAAGTTGGTAATTCATCATACAAAATATATTGAGGGTAGAAAAGCGTGGGAATATCCGGATCAATATTTAATTACGTTATGTGATTTATGTCACAAAAGCATTCATTATATTATGTAAATAATAGGTAAATATTAATAAGATCACAAAATTTACATTATCTTTGCATCGATATAAATTCCGTTTAGCCCGGTTGCATTTTATTAGAGAAGATGAACCGGGTTTTTTATTCCTAACTTATTCCTAATTTACCCCGTCATTTACTCCGTCACTTACACCGTCATTTTTATACCCCAAAACGTATAAAGTATAGTATTATGCCCGTTTTATATCCTATCAGGTATAGTATTGCTTATTTAGAACGATTACAAATTACAAAAAATATTAAAAAAAGATTAAAAATATTTTGCCATGTCGGAAATAGGTTGTATATTTACATAGAATTTGAAAACAAACACAATGAAACTTTCAAGCAGCAAATACGGAATCGGAACTTTAATAAGTGAAGAAAATGGAAGAGCAAAGGTAGAATTTAACGGTAAGGTAATTGAACTGATCGTTAAGTTTGCAAAATTGACAAATGAAGACGGTACATTATATGAAGGAACTACCGGAGATGTAGTAGTGGTAGAATCGACCAAAAAGGTATATAAGAACAGACCTTGTAAAAATGACCCGAAAGCACATCAATTATGCCAATCAATGATACATGAAGCTTTAAAAGCTGAATACGGATCACAATATTCATTTACTGAATTGAAAAGATTAAACCAAATTTAAATAATATGAAAACGAAGAAAATTAAATTAGACTTGACCGGATGGACAAGAAAAGAAATCAAGGAAATGATGGAGTATGAAGGTTTGAAAAGTAACGCAAAGAAATTGCAAAAACGAGGGTGGATGTATGCATCAATAAATTAACCAGAGATGAAACAAAAACTAATCAATTTAAACAGCATCGACTTCATTGTCGAATTTGAAACAAGCGATCCAGACCCGGAGACAGGTTACAGGGGCGAACATGAAATCCACGCTATTTATTACGGCTCGGATGAATTTACGTATTTTTTCCAATGCAATCAAACTTTAATGAACGAAATAATTGAGCAATTATGAAAACGAATTACAGAGAAATTGAATTTAGTCCGGGCAAAAATATTACATCGGCAGTAAAAAAACTTAAATCATATGGTGAATTGGTTTGCGGTTCATTTAACGGACATATGCTTTATTCTGACATTGATGATGTGGATTCAGCATATATAAAAATTATAGGCATAACAAAGGCCGAATCTGATGCAAGGCTTTTAAAAGAACATTTAGAATATGAAGAACGAAAAAGAAAACATAAAGAGTCAATTCCGGAATTAACAAAAGAGTGGATCGAAAAAGGTAATTTTATACTTGATGATAAATACTATGAATATTGGGCAAAATGCGTACCGATAAGATTGGGAGATTTATATGAGGGTATGGAATTGGGATGTACTTTAGACATTGTGAAAGAATTAAATTCGGGGTGTGAGTTAGAGGTTGCAAAAGGAATTATAGACGGACAGGATCATTCCGGAATGTCTTTTGGTTTAGTTTGTTCAATGGTAAAATCATTTTGCGACAGAGGCAATGAATTTGTAAATTACGTACGAAATTAATATAAAAGTTATGAAACCAAGAATCAAAGAAAAAATCAATCTCACATCGATTAAACCGGAACTCAATAAGCTGTCTTTATTATGGCTAAAACTCCGATCGGATTTTGACGGTGAAATTAACGGATTATCAGGTAAAGGCAATTATATTGAAATTACTTTCAATTTAGAAAGTACACCCGAAAATTATGCAAACGTGCAAAATTATTTATCAACGCAAATACTACGATAATGAGAATAGAATTAGACAGCTCGTTTATTTTTCTTTTGCAATCATATAAAGAAGGCAATTATCCGGAAGAAAAAATGATAGAAAGGATAAAAGATCAAATCAATGGTCATTATGTGTTGGGTTATGCACAGGGGCAAATCGACCAAGTTAATGAATTTATTAAAAACAATCAAAATGAGGAATCATGACAACAAGGCATTTAGTAGAAATTACGATAGTATGGGATAATTTAAAAGCCGAATTATTAGACCATGATACGGAAGAACGAATGACAATGTACAAATGCATCGGAACCGGAAATGACGGAAATCAATACGAGGGTACTGCCGAATTTAGCTGTGGCGAATGCATCGGAATAAGTGAAATAATTAAACTCAAATAAACAAAACATGAAAATTTACGAAAAATTACAACAGGCACGGGATTTTATCAAATCTCAAAAAATCGACAAAGACGGGATGAACGAATTTGCAAAGTACAAGTATTTTAAACCCACGTATGTATCGAATTTGGTTTATACCGCTTGCAAACAGTCGGGGTTAATTACAAAGTTCGATTTAATTCGGGATCAATTCGGGTTGACGGGTTTACTCACAATTTACACCGTATCGGATGAAAAGGATTTTATACCCGAAACAATCGAATTTAAAATGGCAACCGATATACCGCAAATAAAAGCGACTAATATCACTCAGCAGATAGGCGGGGCGGTTACTTATACGCAAAGGTATCTTGAAATGGTTGCATTCGGGATTGTCGAGAATGATGCCGACTTTGATTCACAAAACAACGGGGCTACTTCAAAGATGATAAGCGAAATTTCATCTTTGCTTTTTACATCATCAATTTCGGATGCAAATGCTAAAAAGATCATGAACGAGATGGATGATTACGACATGGAACGAGCAGAAAAATGCATATCGTATTTAAAAATGAACCAAAAAGACCCGATGGAATCGGCTAACCCGTCAGCAACGGACATTAAAAACCACGTTAAAAAGATTTCACAATGATATTCAACAAATCACAACATACAAAAGCGGTTGCATACGTAACCGCTTTATTTGAAACCTTTGAACGGATTCTAATTAAGGAATACAGACCCAAACGCACTATTGACCAAAATTCATTATACTGGCTTTGGCTTGCAATTTTGGAAAAAGATAAATTTGAACAAACAGGAATGGAAAGTGAAGATTATCATAATTTCTTTAAATATGAATTTTTAAATGAGAACTATAAGGTATTAACCATTAATGAATCATCTTGGGGGTTTTATGAATTTCCGACTACTAAAAAATTGGATACAAAACAATTTGCCGATTATTTGGGAAAAATTGAAAGATTCAGCAATATGGAATTACAGGTAAATTTACCACATCCTGAAGATAAAAACATTCACGAAATATTTGAAAAATATGGATCGTAAAGACATAATAATCGAAGAAGTCTGTAAATTCTACGGGGTTTCATATGAGATGATACGGAATAAGTCAAGGGTTAAACCTCTACCGATGATTAGGCAAACGATAGCATTTTATTTACGTACCAGTACATATCTTTCATTGGTGAAATGCGCTGAATTGATAGGATATGAAAATCATGCATCGGTAATTTATGCATTCAATCAAATAAAAGACGGAATCAAATATTATCCAGATTATGCAAAAGAAATTAAAAACCTGACTTTTAAAATAAATGCGCAAATCGGATTAAACGAATCTGATGAACCTGTTTTGATAGCAGAATACAAGGACTGCAAGGCATATAAACACCCATTTAAAGGATTTTTACAAAAATAGAAAATATGAAAAATGAAAAACTAAAAAACGTAATCCTAAAATATTACGACATTACAGAAAATGACTTTATGACATGCTCAAATGCGATTTGCACTGAGGCACGTGGAATTTACACCCGGATAATGAAAGATGAACGATACACATTGACAGAAATTGCCGAAGAATTCGGAAAGACGGCTTCGCATGCTTCGTATTGGAATCGAAAAGTTAAAGATTCTAATTTAACTTATAAGCATATTATATTTCTGTATAGTGTTGTATAACATACGGACATTTACCAATAATTCAAAAATAAATTATAATTTTACGACATGAAAACAAAATACGAATTTTTAAAAAACTTAATCAAATCCCGAATTGTCAATGTGAAATATGCACAGCTTTTTGAAAGCATTTTAATGAACTTCATCTATACGAATGAAGAACGGGAGTATTTTAGATCACTTTATATGGAAACGGTATGAAACGCATATTTCACCATTACGAAATGTGGGAGGACTGGAAGTATGGATTTTACGACAATATATCAGGAACGGAAAAAGGAGTAATGATAAATAAGGTTATTGAAATGTTTTCAAGCGAAATTTTAACACGTGAATATATGAAAAGAGTAATTAATGAGTGGGGTTATTCGTGTGAACATAATTTGACAAATGAAGCATTAAATAAGATTGCCTATATAGGTCAAGCGGCATGCTGTATTTATTATAAAATACCAAATTCAATTACTATGGAGGCATGGAATTTATTGCCTCCAGAAGTACAAGAAAGGTCTGATAAAATAGCATTAGAAATGATTAATGAGTGGGAATATAAAAATAAATTCGTTCAATTATGCCTAAATTTAAATTAAATATAAACGTCTTACAGGCTGCAAAAAACAGGATCAAGTTTACTTTTGATGAATTTGAAAAAATATACGTCAGTTTTAGTGCCGGCAAAGATTCTACTGTAATGCTTCACCTTGTTATCGAAGAGGCAAAAATAAGAAATCAAAAAATAGGTGTTCTATTGGTAGATTTAGAAGGACAATATAAATTAACAATTAAACATGCTACCCAATTACTGAATGAATACAAAGAGTACGTTGATTTATTTTGGGTATGTTTACCGATTCACTTAAGAAATGCAGTATCTGTTTATGAACCTTTTTGGAAGTGCTGGGACGTAGAAAAAAAAGATGATTGGATTCGCACCCCTCCAGAATTTGCGATAACAGATTTGAAATATTTCCAATTTTTTAGAGATGGAATGGAGTTTGAAGAATTTGTACCTGAATTTGGAGAGTGGTATTCTGAGGGTAAAAAAACGGCTTGTATGGTAGGAATAAGATCGGATGAAAGTCTAAACAGATATAGAACGATAGCGAGCGATGTAAAAGAAAAGTATAAGGAAAAATGTTTTACCACAAAAGTAACCGATTCTGTTTATAATATTTATCCTATTTACGATTGGAGAACTGAGGATATTTGGACATTTCACGGCAAATATACAGATAAACAATACAATCAACTTTATGAATTGATGTATAAGGCCGGGTTATCTATACACCAACAAAGGATATGCCAGCCATACGGAGATGATCAAAGAAAAGGTTTATGGTTATTTCATTTAATAGAACCTGAAACGTGGGCAAGGGTAGTTGCAAGGGTAAACGGTGCAAATAGCGGGGCGTTGTATATTAATGAAAGCGGTGCAATAAATGGATATAACAGGATTAAAAAACCAGAAAACCATACATGGAAATCATTTGCAAATCTGTTTTTAAATTCAATACCGGACAAAACACGTGAGCATTATTTGAATAAAATATACGTTTTTATTTCATGGTGGAAAGAAAGAGGTTATACAAACGGGATACCGGATGAAGCACCATATATTTTAGAAAGCAAAAAACTTGTTCCTTCGTGGAGGCGTGTTTGTAAGTCATTATTGAGAAATGATTTTTGGTGCAAAGGTCTTGGATTTACTCAACATAAAACAGATGCATACAAAAAATATCTTGAATTAAAAAAACGACAAAGAATAGAATCTAAATTTAACGAAATATGAAAACTATTGATGAAATAATAAATGAAATCAGTAATTACGAATTAGAGGCTAAAATTGATGCAATAAACGAAATAAAAAGCAAATTGCATGAAATAAGCCCGTTTAACAAAGAACCCGTTGATTGTGTTATTTGGGTAAAGTGTGATACTGTATTTGCAAATGATTATAACCCTAATTCGGTTGCACCTCCAGAAATGGAATTATTAAAACGTTCGATTGATTCTGACGGATTTACGCAACCGATTGTAAGTATGGAAACGGAGGACGGAAACAGGGAGGTAATTGATGGGTTTCATAGAAACAGGGTAGGAAAAGAAAATAGCGAAATAAAACAAAGATTATTCGGATATTTGCCGGTTGTATCAATTAAAACAGACAGACGGGATAAATCGGACAGAATAGCATCTACAATACGACATAACAGGGCAAGGGGAAAACATAAGATTGACAGTATGTCGGATATTGTTTGCGATTTGCGTAAAAGAAATTGGAGCCCAAAGAAAATAGGGGATGAACTTGGGATGGATCAAGATGAGGTTTTGAGATTAACTCAAATCAGCGGACTTGAAGAATTGTTTAAGGATCGTGAATTTTCAATGGCATGGGAAACCGATTCATCTATTTATGATAATGATATTATAATCGATGAGTCTGTTAAATATCAAAATGATAATATTGATGAATTAGCATTAAGCGAATAGTTATGAAAAAACTACTGATCATTTTAGTCATTTTTGCAAGCTGCAAGAAAGAACCGATAGAACCAACCCAACCAACCAACCCTACAATTACCGGAATATGGTCACGATCTTTTGACGGTTATTCCGAAAGATACCGATTCGCAGAAATTGACGGCTCATATTTGTTACAAAATGACAGTAATCCGGCAGAAAGAGTTCACTATGATTTTGATTTTATCGCCTCCGATTCTGAAATCATTTTAGAATATTGGGATGAAACCGATACATTGAATTATTGTTTTACCGGGGATACGCTTGTTATAGACGGAAATAAGTTTGTTAATTAAAAGTTAATAACTACATCGGAAAAACCTTTGTAGATTCGTGAAAAATACATATATTTGCAACTGAATTAAAATGACGCCAAATGAAAATAGCAATTATTCACATTATAATAATCCGGGTACGGATAAAATCGGAAGTTTCAGATTGGCGTCTGCTTCCGTTTTTTATTTGGCCCGGATTTAATTTTATAAGCTATGGCAACAAAATTAATTTTTATCGGTACCGACAACAATGCAGAATTGGATTGTTTTATTAATGACAGTGGTGAGTTATTTATGGAAATAGATAACGATAAAAACGAGTCTTATTTTAAGGGATATGTTTGTTTAGATAAAGAAACGGCACTATCATTAAGAGATAGACTTGATGAACTTATAAATGAGATGGAATAATGAAAGACCCTGCTTTTTTATTTTATTCAAAGGACTGGATAGAAGGTACTGCTGAAATGTACCCTGTCGAAAAAGGTATTTATATTGATTTGTTATGTTACCAACATCAAAAAGGTGATTTGCCAAATGATATTGAAAGGCTTGCACGTCTGGTCAGATTAACTACGGATGAATTTATTCCAATTTGGGAAAATATTAAAGATAAATTTCAATTAACCGATAACCGATTGGTTAACCGAAAGCTTAACCAAGTGATGAATGAACGGTCAGAAAAGGGAGTCAGAAATTTTATTTCCGGTACATTTGCATCTTTATTAAGATTGAATAAACTATCAAAAAAAGACTATGATTCCATACGGTCAGATTTTAAAATTGATAATTTTATAGATTCAGATAGGGAACGAATAACCGAACGGTTAACCGAATGGTTTGATTTACGGTTAAAAAGCATTGCAAATGCAAATGAAGATGTAAATGTAAATAAAGATAAATACGATTTTGTAGATTTTGTCTACAAACCATATTTTGAAAAATGGTTAAAATATAAATCTGAAAGAAAAGAGTCTTATAAAAGTGAAACCAGTATTAAAAGTTGCTATAATAAATTAATAGCAATGTCAAATAAAGACTCCGATAAATTTGAGCAAATTATAGAACAATCGATAGCTAATAATTGGGCGGGGCTTTTTGATTTGAAAACACCAAATCCAAAAACTGACGGAGAATATTTTGACATAACAAAAATGAAGAAATGAAAGAAACCAACTTTGGCAAATTACCACCACAAGCGACCGACATCGAAAGAGATGTATTGGGAGGTTTAATGCTTGAAAAGAACGCGATTAATATCGTTTCTACTTTACTGATTCCAGAATCGTTCTATAAAAACGAACATGTAATTATTTACACCGCGATATTAGGATTATTTAACGACAAACAACCGATTGACTACCATACCGTAATTGAACGGATAAAGACAGACGGCTCGGTTTGTGAACCTTCTTATGTAATCGGATTAACTTCTGAGGTAGGATCCGCTTCTCATATCAAATACCACGCTCAGATAATTGCCGAAAAATATATGCTTAGGTGTATGATTAAATTAGGCAATGAAATTGAGTCGCGCGCGTATAACGAATCGGATGATTTGATGGATATATTTACACACGCAAATACCGAACTAATAAAGATACAAAGCACCGTAACAGGAACGGAAATTTCATCAATGGCTCAATCGGTTACAGAGGCAATGAAATTTAATCTGTCAAAAGGTAAAAGGATTCTGACGGCTTCCGCTTTGGATAATTACCTATTTGTTACCGATACGGATTATATCATGATTGCCGCGCGCCCTTCACATGGTAAAACCGCTTTCGCATTACAGACAGCCGTTAAAATGTCAGAACATAAGAACGGGCTTTATTTTTCTTTGGAGATGAACAAAATAAGAATCGTAAATCGGATTCTTTCAAATGAAGGTGAAATCGAACACGACATATTTTTTAACGAAATTTCAAAACAGGACGAAATCCGACTGGATAAAACCGCGCGCGAAGTGGTGACGCGTTACAATCTATTTATCGAAGATTCTACCTATGACATTGAAAAGATACGCGCGAAGATAATGACTGCAATTTTAAAGCATAATATCAAATTTGTGGTTATTGATTACTTACAACTGATCCACGCGAACGGATTCGGGTCAAACGATAATTCGCGCGTATCTTATATTTCGCGGACTCTTAAAAATATGACATTGGAATTTAAGATTCCCTTTTTCGTTCTTTCACAATTAAATCGGGAAATAGAAAAGGGCGCATTCAGAAAACCGAAATTATCTGACCTAAGGGATTCTGGAAGCATTGAACAGGATGCTGACTCTGTTGTATTTTTGACTAATTATGCAAAAGCCGGACAATTTAAGGATTCAAAAGGAAATCCGATACCGGATAATCTTGTTTGTTTGGACATTGCAAAGCATCGTAACGGGAAATTATCGGATAACATCGGGATTTATTTTGAGGGGCGTTATCAAAGATTTATTGATGATAATATCGTCCAGTTTAAAGATATTCCAGACATAGATTTTTAACGAATAAATATAGAAATATGAATGAACATAGATTCCCGTATAAATGGACTTTAAAAAATGCAATTTTTACAAAAGATAAAGGCAAAGTTTTTAGTTGTTTCGCTTGCGGAGGCGGTTCTACAATGGGTTATAAATTAGCGGGCTTTGATGTAATAGGATGCAACGAAATCGACTCCAAAATGATGGATGCATACATAACAAATCACCATCCTAAATACTCATATTTAGAGGACATTCGGAAGTTTAAAAATAGAACTGATTTACCGGATGAATTATATAATCTTGATATTTTGGACGGGTCGCCACCATGTAGCAGTTTTTCAATGGCGGGTAATAGAGAGAAAGATTGGGGCAAAGAAAAGAAATTTCGGGAGGGTCAAGCAAAACAAACGCTTGATGATTTATTTTTTGATTATATAAATTTGGCAAAGAAATTACAACCTAAAGTTGTGATCGCCGAAAATGTAAAAGGTTTATTAATGGGTGATGCAATTCAATATGTACGTGAAATATACAAACAATTTGAATTAGCCGGTTATTATTGTCAACATTTGCTATTAGATGCTTCAAAAATGGGTGTGCCACAAAGGCGCGAACGTGTATTTTTTATTGCTTTGCGTAAAGATTTGGCAAAACCTTTTTTAAAACAAGTGAATTTATTTGATATTTTGCCGGAGTTAAAATTGGAATTTAATGAACCTGAAATTAAATTTGGTGAATTAAAAACAAATGATAATGATGATATTTTTACTGAATATGATTTAAGTGTATGGAATAAAAGAATTGATGGCGATGCAGATTATTGCGAAACATTATTAAGAACTGAAAATAGAGAGTCCAACTGGAATAGTAAATATATTTATGATAATAAAGTTTGTAATACGGTTGCATCTTCATCGGGTTCAAAATTGATTTTATTTTCAGAACCAAGAAGTCTTAATAAAATTGAATTAAATTTAATAGGTTCATTCCCTACTGATTACGATTTTTTAGATATAAGAACAAAATATTTAATCGGAATGAGCGTTCCGCCTGTAATGACGGCAAACATAGCAACTGAAATTTATAACCAATGGTTAAAGATGTTATAAAACACAAATAAAACACCAAAAAAAAGTACATCGTATTGAATTAATTTGTATATTTGTAAAGTAAAAAAATGGTTATCATTAGCATTAAGCCCGTATCTGCGAAATGCGGGCTTTTAAAACTAAAAACATGGAATTAGAAGACAAAATAAAAGAATATTATTTTAAGAATCATCACGATGATTTTTTAGAAGTGTTTAGGAATCACAAATGCGATGTGAAGTATATCAATAAACTATTTAGTTATAATGGCAAATACGTTGCTGTTAAATATGAGATATCATCGGATAAGGTAATCGAATTAGAATATAGTTTTTATTTTGATAGAGGAAATCAAACTTTTAAGACTATCAAATTATGAAATTCAGCAGCCAACCGGCATATATTAACATCGAAGGCGGATTAATCTATTATCCACGCCTTAAATTGGATTACGAGCCGATAATGACAGGTGCAAACCTTATGACTGAATCGGAGGCGGTAGAATCTCAATTAAAAGACTGCCGAAAAATATTGGAGAAAGTTGAAAAGATTAAAAAGGCGTTGGAGTTGCATAAATCGAATATGAATCAAAAAAACCTATTTTGAGCAAACAACAAAAATACTATTTAGCCGAAATGATAGACGGTTATAAAAAGGGCAAAGTTTCGATGCCTGAAATTTGGGATTATATCGATCAATGTTTTAAACTAAATATAAAATAATGGATAAAATTTATGTAGGAAAAGGTACGTCAAAATTTGACGGCAAATTAATCGAGATTAACGTATGTCTTTCAACACTACCGAAAGAACATATTTTTGAGTATGAGGGCAAAAAGTATATTAAGTTGAAAGTTCAGGAAATGAAACAACCGGATAAATTCGGTAAAACCCACGTTGTTGAGGTGAACACTTGGAAGCCGGAAAAGAAAAAAGAAGAACCGGCAAATACTGAATTTGAAGATGTAACGGACTTACCTTTTTAGTAATGTATTAACAATCAAATAATTATAAAAATGAGAAAAGCAAAAATATACATAAAACAAGGCAATAAAGTGTTTTTAGCATGTCGAGAATATGGGGAGGCAATCTATTTTGAAGAAAGAATATCAGGATTTACTGACAAAGTTGTTAAAGTGTTTGACAAATTGGAAGATGCTATCAAATTTAAGAACAAGGTTAATTTTCAACTTTAATGGAACATTTCCAACATACAATGAGCCGAAAGGCAATCGAATTAGGAATAACCGAAACCGATGCCGAATTTCACAAAGAAGCGTATAACGGATGGAAAGTCGTTTGTATAAACAGGCATAAGCAAAATGAATGCAACTCACTTCAAACTTGGATAGATGAAAAATACAAAGAGCCTGCCGAAGCTGAAAGCGGAACTTGAAATTGTTTTCAATCGGTATATAAGAAAGCGGGATATTGAATTGCCGTGCATCTCATGTAACCAATTCAAAGAAAATGAAGCCGGTCACTATTTCGCAGTTAAGGGATATGACGGATTGAGGTTTGATGAAGATAACGTAAATTCTGAGTGCCATTATTGCAACTGTTACGATGAGAGTCATTTAATTGCATATGGAGAAAACCTTAAAAAGAAAATAGGTCAAGAAAGATATGACGCTCTTTGTGAACGGGCAGCCGAATACAAAAGGAACGGTTATAAGTGGAGCCGTTCGGAATTGATTGAATTAATCGAAAAATATAAAAAGCTATGAAAAGAATAATTATGTTAATATTGGTTATTGGATTATTTTTTGTCTTTAATTGTCAAAACAAGGCAATTTCAAACAATGAAACCATAAATAAAAGGATTATCGGAATTGAAAGCAGTGGATACGATACTGAACAATATCAAATAATTAAAATTGACGGAGTTGAGTATATATCGAATTGTTCTGGTGGTATTTGTCCGTTGGTGAAATGAAATACTTAAAATAAAAAGCTATGAATGAAAAATACATAAAATTCACAATTAACGAAGAGGGCAGTGTTACGGTTGAAGTTGAAGGCATAAACAATTTAGAGATAATCGGGATATTGTCATTTTATAAAGATTTGGAACAATCAAGAATGATAATTCCTATTTTGCGAAATGAAAAAAATCCGGATGAAAAAAACACTTAAAACGCTTGCATATTTCATAATTTCAATTATCTTTGCATTACTGATTTTAATTTTAGTTTCTGAATATGGCACAAGACATGAAAGAGATACGAGAAAAGCTCAAAAATGGCAAGAAGTTATCGAATGAAGAACGAATAAAGGAATTAGAGGCCACGCTAAAGGTATTGAAAGAAAATAAGGTTAAGTGCGCAACCTGTGACAGAAACGAGCTTATTATGTTAATTGTGAATGAACTTGAACGGATAAAATAATGGAAGGCCCGACCAATGATGAATATACATATATGGAATCTCAGAAATCAACACGTGAGGATTATTCCTTTATGGATAACGATATTTTAGATTTATTCCAATGAATGACAGCATATGCAAATATTGTGAATATGGAGACGAGATTTGCAACAAAGTCTATAAATGCAATTATCCTGAATATTTGAAATTGATCGATGAAGTAACGGAGTGCAATAATTTTGTAAGGTTTAGTGAAGTTGAAAACAATGAATAACAAAAACATATAAAACATGAAATACAAAGGACAATTAAAAGGATTTCCAAAGGAAGTCGTAAAAAAGATGCTTGAGAGGCAGGTTGATCAGGGGCGCGTAAGAGATGTAAGTGCATTTGAGAAATATATAGAAGCTAATTCATCTGGTTTTAATTGGTCAGAATCAATGGAAGGGGGCGAATTTTGGAAAAAGGTAATAAAAGAAAAGAACTTCGATTTATTCTTTCAAAAATACCCTAAAGAAGAAAAGATAGACCCAAGAATCGAAGTTGTAATAGACTCAAAAGACAGATATAACAGTTTTATAAAAATAAATTATCCAATTCCAGAGGGATATGAGATTGACGAAGCAAACAGTACATATAGAGAAATCAAATTCAAGAAGAAAGAAAGGGTACTTCCGAAAAGTTGGGATGAGTATTGTGAATTTGCCGGATTAAAGTCTATTAATTTGGTAGAATATAAAAGTTTGGATAGTGGAATTTCATGTGACGGGCTATCAATGAAAAAATATACAGCCCTCCGAAAGCTCGAATTACTCCGAGATTATTACAATGACGGATGGGTGCCGGATTATGAAGATGATAATGAAAAATTTCAAATTATTAAATATCATAATACAATTGACAATAGAGTGAACATATCTTATCACAGAATATTGACATTTAAAGATATAAAATTACTTGAAGAATTTACAAACAACTTCAAAGGCTTGATTGAAGAAGCGGGAGATTTAATATAAAGATATGTTTAGCGTTATTATCCCCACAATGTATAAAAGCGAAAAGCTGTTTTCAATGCTTCCGATTTACGAGCAAAGCGAACATGTGAACGAGATAATAATCATAAACAATGCCGAACAGCCGGAAAGTTTAGCAAAATATACGAAAGTCAAAGAGTACGGAAATTTTAGAAATATATTTGTGAACCCGGCATGGAATTTAGGCGCATCGGAATGTGAAAATGAGATATTGCTTGTAAATGATGATTTGTTGATACTTAACTTTGATGAAATTTGCGAACTGATTAAAAAATCGGATTTTGATATAATGGGGATGAGTTTAAGAAAGGATCAAAATTTACGGATAACCGAAGTTACCGGCGAATTTCCGAATAATTCATACGGGACTTTTATGTACATTCGGAAGTATCAATATCTACCGGATAATCTGAAAATTTGGTACGGTGATAAGATATTTTTTGATTGTGCAAAAAAGAGGGGAATAATAAGAGGGGCAAAAGTATTAACGGATAAATCTGAAACAATAAACTCAGATTCGGATTATTTTAGGGATAAAATCGGAGGCAATGACATAACAACATACGACAATTTCACAAGAAAAAAAGAAATGAATATCATAATCAGAACATCTTGCAGACCTGTTTATTTTTCAAAATGTATCCAATCAATAAAAAGAACCGGTATAAAGGCAAAACTTCATATCATTTCGGATTGTCAAAATGATTATATTGATGAAAATTGCACGGGGTTAGATTATGCCGTTTATGAAGTAGACAAAGACGTTGTTTCTAATTTGTGTAAAAAGATACCGATCGAACGGCCTCCGTTTATTTACAACTATTACTTCAACGTTGTAATGCCTTATATAGACGGGTGGTGTATGTTTCTTGATGACGATGATGAACTTTCAATTAATCCGCAATTCGAGAATGACAAATCAAAGTTTTATCTTTACAGGGTGGATATCGGCGGGCGGGTGGTTCCTTCAAATAAGAACTTTGGAAAAATTGTTTTAAATGACATTTCAGGGATAGGGGTTATTTTCCACAGTTCGCAATTTCAAGAATGGAAACCTCAACGGGGCGGCGATCACGATTTTATTAAAATGCTTTCTAAAAATTACATCCCTATTTTCAAAGATGAAATTTTAACACAAACAAAAAAAGGAAATATGGGAAAGAGAAACGACATAAAGGATAAATACATTTCGGTTAATTTAGCGACATACCCGGCAAGGTTAGAACAACTCAAAACGGTATTGGAACACCTGTCAAAGATAAGCATTATCGATGTGATCCGGGTTTATATGAACGAATATAAATCAATACCCGAAGGCCTGCCAAAAGACAAAATAGTCTATAAATTCGGCAAAGACTTAAAAGATTCGGGTAAGTTTTTTTGGGCTATGGAAAATAAAAACGAGTATTATTTTACAATCGATGACGATCTGCTTTATCCGAAAGAATATTTCATCCGTCATATCGAAACCCTCCAAAGGTACAATAATGAGATATTCGTTTCTTTGCACGGAAAGGTAATGAACGAGAAACCGACTGCATTTAATGATTGTGTTTCAAATTATCATTGTCTTAAAGAAGTCAAAGAAGATGTTTGGGTAAATAATCCCGGCACCGGTGTAATGGCATTTGATAATTCAAAGTTCACTATTTCGGTAAATATGTTTGAATATCACGGAATGGCTGATCTTTGGATGGCTTATTATTTGCAGAAAAATAAAATTCCTTGTATTTGCAGACATCATGAAGCAAACGAACTGACATACATTTTGCCTCCGGAAGTCGATACACTTTTTGAACAAAGGGATAACTTACATGAGAATCACAAAAAGGTACTTTCAAAAATAAACAAATTTATACTTTACGGAATATGAAAACAGCAATAATAACGAGGGCTTTTAATAGATTAGAATATACAGCGATGAATATCCGTGAGGTTTACAGACTTGCAGGGACGGCTGATTATGAACATATCATTATCGATCAAAACAGTTCAGACGGCACCGGTGACTTTTTACGCTCACTTGAAATCGAAGGATTTTACAAAATCAAAGTAAAATACAACAAAGAAAATACGGGAGATGCCGGCGGGATGAGAGACGGGTTTAATATTATTTCCGATGATTGTGAATATGTTCTACAATTGGATAACGACCTTATCCCTTTGACGGATGATTTTATAAATAAATTAGTCTATGCAATGGAAACATACCCTAAAATCGGTGCAATAATGCTTAAGCGTGAAGGTGTGGGACATGTTCTTGAAATGGGTGAAATTTATTGTATAAATGACGGTGTAAAATATTATCATATGCCTAAACTTCACGGCATGTTTTTCAGGGTAGAACATTTGAAAAAATTAAACCATTGGGCAAATAAAGAAGCAATCGGATGGGTTAAACAAATACCCAACCTCTTAAACGGACTCGGCTACATAACAGTGAAAACACCGGATATAAAAGTATGGCATGCCGATACGACCGGCGGACAAGGCCAACGGTTTCATAAATTAAATAGCGGGCGGGTAGCGGGCTCGAATTTTAAAAACTTTAATTATAAAGAATATGAAAAGTAAACAAATAAAAGAAGTACTTATTAATTATAATATTAATTGGTATGGAAATATAGAGATAAGTAGAATAAGAAAAGACTTGGATGAGGTCGAAAAAATGGGTGCAACTCATATTTGTATTAGTTCAAGTGATGGTTTTGATATTGATGCATATCAAATAAGGGAAGAAACTGATAATGAAGCAAATAAAAGGAAAATAAAAGAAGATGAGATATACGAAATGAATAAAATAAGTGCAATACATACAATTAATATATTAAAAAAACGATATGGTATTTGACAGCACACAATATTGGAAAGACAGATATTTAAAAGGCGGCACTTCCGGGGCGGGTTCTTATGGAATTTTAGCCGAATATAAAGCCGAAATAATCAATAATTTTGTAAAGGAGAATGATATTAAGTCTATTTTCGATTACGGTTGCGGGGATGGAAACCAAATAGGACTATTCAACTTTGAGAATTACACAGGGTACGACATAAGCGAAAAAATGATATTAGCCCACAATTTGAATCCCAAATTTAGGAGTAGAAAATGGCATTTTTTAAACAGTTTAGCAAATGTCCGACATAAGTTTGAATTAACTATTTCGTTAGATGTAATCTTTCACTTAACCAACCAAAAGGATTTTGAAACGTACATTAACAACCTTTTTGCAATTGCCTCAAAATACGTCATAATTTACAGTTCAAACGGGGATAAATTGGAAACCTCAAGCGTACATGTAAAAGATAGGGAGTTTTTGCCATTCGTTCCGAAAGAGTTTGAATTGATGCAAAAAATTGACAATAAATATCCGTATAATCCAAAAGATACGATCAATACTTCGATTTCGGATTTTTACATATTCAAACAAAAATAAAATGAAAACAATAAAGGAATTAAAAGAAGCAATAAAAGACCTGCCGGATGATATGCTCATCGGAGGGTCTGGATGGTTTGGGGAATATTTGGAATGTGAATCGTTCGGAGTTATAACAGTTGATAAATATCATTACATCCACGACAAAGAAGAAAAAATTGAAATATTTTGCATTACAAACGATTATCCAGGTGAAGAACCAGACTAAACAAATAACATGGAAACAAAAGAAATAATAGTAAACGGTTGCCAAGATTGCCCGTTTAAGTTAATCGATATTTATGATGCAAAAAACGGTCGTATTCAAATAATATGTAATATTGAGGAAATATCAGTATCAACGCAAAATACCGATATAATTAAGTCAAGATGTAGACTTGATGATGAAATAATTATAGTACGAAAGAAATGAAACAACTGACTAAAATAGTAATATTGATACCGGTATTCGGGCGGTCAAAGGTATTCAATAAGTGCATAAAACAGTTGAATTATTTGACAGGAATGTGCAAAGGTTATGAATTTATTGTTATATTTGTAGTCAGTAAAGAAGATACTGAACTTGAAAATATAGGTAAATTGATAAGCGAAGTTGATTTCTGGTCTATTACGGTATACGAAAAGAATGACTTTTTAGGGCTTAAAATGAACAAGGGAATTACAGAGGCAATGAACTACGAATTTGACTATCTCATGAATTTAGGCAGCGATGATTTAATACACCCCGCTATTATGGATTTATACGAGCCTTATATCGATTCTGGATATTACACTTTCGGGATCAGTTCTTATCTCATTCATGACTCCCTTAACGATGAATTGTATCATTTTGAACCTGATCTTTACACACGGGTAAAACAAAACAAGGAAGAGGTATTAGTACAACACCCTATCGGAGCCGGGCGGATGATTCATAAAACAGCATTGCAAGAAATAATCGAGAATGAAGGATTCTTTTATGATAACGACAGGATGAGAGGACTTGATATGAACTCCGGTAATAAGTTGGTAAAAAACGGATACAATCAGAAAGTAATCAATTCCGGGGATTTTCCGTATATAGTGGATATAAAGACCGGTAGAAACATTAACACGATCGAAGATATTCAGGCGCTGAAATCTGAAAAGTTAAGATTAATCGATAATAACATTATGACTAAAGCATTTAATTTATAAGATATGGAAAAGAAGGCAGGAAGACCGACCAAAATGACAGCCGAATTAATAGATGCATTTAGAAAATTAGTCGATGAGCCAATATTCTATACAGATAAAGAGTTGTTAAAATTAGTAAATGAGAAATTATGTGATAAAAATAAAATACCTAAGCGGACATTTATGTCTTATAAATTAGGTAATCGCGCAATGAATAACGATATGTATAATGAATTAATTAAAATATTGCTAAAAAACGAAATTAAAAAAAACACATATTTAATTAATAAAATCGGATGGAAAAGTTTAGCACATAAATTTGATAAAAAAATAATTGAAAAAGGAGAAGGGTATATCTATTTAATAAAAGTAAACGATTATGATTATTATAAAATAGGCATATCAAAAAATACTCCTTATAATAGATTATCCGGATTGCAAAGTGGGTGCCCTTTTGAATTATCCATAATTGACGTTTATGTAGTGAATAATTACAGAAAAATGGAAAACATATTACATAATAAATATAAAAAGTATCATACGTTAGGGGAATGGTTTAAATTTGATAATGATATGATAAATAAAGTTAAAAACGATTTAAAACTACTTTCTGAAAATATGGTAGTTCAAACACAATTATTTTAAAATGGAAAAGAATAAAGAAGGGCGCCCCTCTAAAATGACTGCTAATTTAATACAGGCAATAAAAGAAGTCTTAGTAGAAAAAGACGTAATTGTAATGAATGATGAAGAACTCGTTTTGTTTATCAATGAAAAATTGACCAAAGAAGAACAAATATCTTATACATCATTTATGCATTGGAAAACAGGAAATTTGCCAGAAATCAATGTAGATAAGGAAATAATTTCCGAGTTTTTACAAACAATAAAAAAAGCCCTGTATATCGAGCGGGATAATTTGATGAAGGAATTAAAAAAAGATAGTCAATGGCAAAGGTACGCATGGATATTGGAGCGTAAATTTAAAGAATGGAATTTAAAATCAATTTCCGAACAAGATATTAATCTCAAAGGATCGTTAATTGATAAAATAGAGCAAATAAAGAAAATATCGTTTATCGATGATGCAATTCAGGAATAAATACAAATATTTACTTCAAAAGGAATATCGGGCAGGGTTAAGATACTTCATTCTATACGGTGGTAGGGATTCGGGCAAGTCAACGGTTGCCTCTCATTTTGCACACGATATCAGTTTTGAACCAAATTATATAACACTTTACACACGGGTAACATTAACCTCCGCTCAAATATCTATTATCCCTGAAATCCAAAAAGCCATTAATTTCAGAAAT
>Ga0105103_10000277_pt1 | contig 28696 bp, 28 predicted proteins | sample PPLLaktember2015_2_FD_79107 | JGI IMG/M metagenome (GOLD analysis project Ga0105103, IMG submission 79107) | Freshwater sediment microbial communities from Prairie Pothole Lake near Jamestown, North Dakota, USA - PPLs Lake P7 Core (6) Depth... | ecosystem: Environmental > Aquatic > Freshwater >...
CAACTTCCCCCCGCGAAAAGAGAACGCTTCTCAGTCAACTCGATTTCGAAGCCGCCAAGCGCGTCTTGCACGGACTTTGGTGCCGTTTGGCGTGTCTCGCTTCAGTGCGTTCGCGTCGCCACTGAGCTTGTTGAGAATCACCGCGATGTCGTCCCGGCGAGATCGTTGTCGACGCTGATTACATGCGCATTCATTAGCAAAACAGTCGGCTTTCTGAAGTCGTTGATATGTCAACCGAACTTTTCTTCGGCATCTTTATTGCTGGGTTTTGGCTGGAGGTTGATCGCGCTGGCTCATGCCGAGCAAGATCAACGCAAGCCAGGCGTCGATCCAAGCTCCTTGTATTCACACAAGTGGAGCCATGCGATGACGAAGAAGAGAACTCTGGCACTGGCGGTAACCCTCGCCCTTGCTGCCTTTGCCTCAACGGCCAATGCAGCCTCCGGAGCGCAGGTCGACGCCGCAATCGACAAGGGGCTTGCGTACCTGAGCGGCGCTCAGAATGCGGCGGGCTACTGGGCCTACGGCGGGTTCGAGCCGGCCGCCACTGGCGGTGCGGCGTTCGCAATGCTGAGTCAGCAGGCGCACTGGAACGCCAACGCGGCGACGTATCAGGCGAACGTCGACAAGGCCATTTCATACTTGCTGGGCAACGCGACGATGGTCAACGTCAGCACGCGGAATGACGGCGTAAACATCTGCCCGGGCGGAGCGCCGAGCTGCACGGGCATCTTCTGGAACGCGGCGAGCAATGAGGATAGCTACACCACGGGCCTGATCGCCCCGGCGATCGCGCTGTACGGCGCACAGAAGGGCGCCGACACCAAGGTCGGCGGAACCTCGGCGCTGAAGGACTTGACGTGGAAGGAGGTCGCGCAGGGCATCACGAACCTGTGGGCGGCGAGCCAGAGCACTGCGAACCAGGGACCGAACCTGCGGGGCGGCTGGCGGTACATCCTCGGCGACTCCATCTATGACTCCGACATGTCCACCACGCAGTGGGGTGCGATCTCGATGATCTACACCCAGACGCTGGGTGCGACGGTGCCGGCCATCGTCAAGAGCGACCTGGCCAACTTCCTGGCGTGGACACAAGCTCCGAATGGCGCCGGCTGCTACAGGGGCGTCGAAAGCGGGCTCTGCAACCACGCCGACACAGGTGGCCTGCTGCTCAGCCTGAGCTTCATCGGCAAGAGCGCGAGCGACCCGGCGGTGCAGAAGGCGATGGACTTCCTGAACAAGAACTGGAACCAGGACGCAGGCGGCACTTGGTACGGAAACTTCAACCATCCGTACGCGATGTGGGCGGTGTACAAGGGCCTCGAGCTGAACATCGGCCTCGACGACACCAGTGTGATCACCAGCCTTCGCGACCTCCAGTGCGACACGGCCGGCGAGGGCCCGACCCTTCCCAATGTCTGCAACTGGTGGCAGGACTACAACGACTGGCTGGTGTCGAGCCAGGCGGCGAACGGCAGTTGGGGAGGCTACGACTACTGGTACGGCAACCTGGCCACGGCGTTCTATCTGCCGATCCTCGGCGGGACCGAAATTCCCGTTCCGGTACCCGAGCCGGCCACGTTGGCGGTGCTCGCGCTTGGTCTTCTGGGCCTCGCCGGTATGCGTCGGCGCAAGGCCGAGTAGTCCCGAAGGTGGCGTGATCAACGGCAGCCGGCAACGGCTGCCGTTGCTTTGTTGATGCCCGCCAAGGCTCGAGCGTCGTGCTGGTGCCACGCTTTGGATGGCAGTCTTTGCGGCCACATCGGAGATGCATTGATGAAGAGCAGTACGAAGCGAGCGCGTTGCGCGCTGATCGGGGCGGCGGTCGCCGGCCTGCTTCTGATGCAGGCGGTACCCACCGGCGCTGTTCCCATGGACGATGCCAAGAAGCTGCCCGGCGCAGCGACGTCTACGCCGTCCGTACCGTCATCCGCGCCTGTGCAGACGCCGGATGCGGCCCTCTCACCGGTGCTTGGCGCAGAGCTGCAGCGAGGCAACTGGCGCAAGGCATGCAGCATCGCGGCCGACGCGCTCGCGCGCGGTGAACAGAATGTCGATGCGCTCGGTGTCTTCGGCATGTGCGCCGCACTGCGCAATGATCAGGCGGCCGCCAGCCCTGCTCTGCAGCGGCTGCGCGAGACCGAAAGCCCGCCGTATTACGCCGCGCTGACGGAGGGAATTCTCCAGCTCCGCAGTGGCGCAGCGGCGAAGGCCAGCGCCACCTTTGCTTCAGTGCTGAAGTCCCGGCCATCGGACCCACTGGCGCTCTACTTTGACGGCGAGGCACAACACCAGCTCAAGCGCGACGCTCAGGCCATTGCTTCGTTCAAGGCGGTCCTCAAACGCTGGCCTGATCACGCTCCGGCCCTCGCGTCGGCAGCGAAGCTGCTGGCGGCCCCCAAAGCGCCGCCGCGGGAGCTCAAGGAGGCCATGGCGATGACCGAGCGCGCGACCGCCCTCGAGCCGATGAACCTGGACTACTGGAAGCAGATGGCAGAGCTTTACGAGCGTACCGGCCAGCACGACCGCGCTGCTGCCGTGAAGCTCCAGTGGTTGAGTCCGCCCAGTCTCAAGTAAGGAACCGTCGCGATCATCCAAGTCAGGGCGCTGTTACTGTCACGCGCGCGCCATGCGGTGCGGCAGATAACAGAGGCATGACGTTGCCGCGGCTACCGTGTCGCGGCGCAAGACCACTCGTGACGGCAGTCACGGTCGTGGCCTGCGCGGGGCGAGACCACCCGGTAACCGGCGCACGCCGGTTGCGTTCATCTGCACGGGCGGGTCGGTGCGACGAAGTTCCCTAGAATCCCAGCATGTTTCGCTCCGAACTCGATCATCTCGTTGTTGCCTGTACGCGCCTCGACGAAGGCGTCGACTGGATCGAGCGACAGCTCGGAGCGCGGCCGCAGCCCGGCGGGCAGCATGTCGCCATGGGTACGCACAACGCGTTGCTGAAGCTCGGGCCGCGCGTGTACCTGGAAGTGATAGCCATCGACCCTGACGGAGTGCCGCCCGCGCGCCCGCGCTGGTTTGCGCTCGATGAACCGGCGATGCAGTCGCGTCTCGCATCCGGGCCGGCGCTGGTCACCTGGGTCCTGCGCAGCGAATCACTCGCCAACGCCTGCGCACGCGTGCCGGATCTCGGCGAGATACTCTCGATGGCCCGCGGCGATTTCCACTGGAAGATCGCAGTTCCCGACGATGGCAGTCTGCCCTGGGGTGGCATTCTGCCGGCGGCGATCCAGTGGGAGCCGGGGCCCGACGGCGAGGCGCTGCATCCCTGCGATCGCCTGCCGGACAGTGGATGCGAACTGGAAAGTCTCGGGCTCGCGCATCCGGCTGCGGTGCTGGGCACGGCGGGAATCGTCGCGATGTTCCGGGAGTTGCGCGTCGTGGGGCCGATCGACCTGAAGCCCGGGCCGGTGCAGGTCTCCGCGAGCATCCGTGGCCCGGCCGGTCTGGTCGAGCTGTGATGGAAACCCTGTTGAGGCACGACATTGAAATTCTGCGCGTGCAGTGTCCTTTTTTGCGCCGCCCTGGCAACGGTGACCAACGTAATGGCGGCCGGCGCCGCCTCGCCGCCGCAAACGCCCGGTAGCGACATGGCCGCACCCGCCCCACCGGTCGCCAAGCGCGTTGCCCATGTGGTCAGGAGCCCGCACGGTGACCGCGTCGACGAGTATTACTGGATGCGCGACGACGATCCGAAGGCCAAGCGCCCGGAGATCATCGAGCACTTGAAGGCTGAGAACGCCTACACCGAGGCCATGCTGGCGCACGTGAAGCCGCTGCAGGACCGGCTGGTGGCGGAGATGCGCGCGCGCATCAAGGAAGACGACAGTTCGGTGCCCGTGTACGACAACGGCTACTGGTACTGGCGGCGCTTCGATGCGGGGGCGGAATATCCGATCCTGCTGCGCCAGCGCGGTGGACCTGCCGCACCGGACGCACGTGCCCCCGAGGAGGTCGTGCTCGACATCCCGCAGCTCGCGCGCCCGCACGCCTACTACAACGTCGGCGCCACTGCCGTCAGTCCCGACAACCGGTGGCTGGCCTACGCCGAGGACGCGGTCGGGCGCCGCATCTACACGCTGCGCTTCCGCAACCTCGTCACCGGCGAACTCGCGGCGGAGTCGATCACCGGCGTGCTGGCCGACGCCGAGTGGGCCGAGGACAGCGTCACGGTGTTCTATCTGCGCCAGGACCCGCAGACGCTGGTGCGCGGCACCGTGTTCCGGCACCGGCTCGGTACCGACCCGGCCGGCGACGCGATGGTCTATGACGAGCCTGACCAGGAGCTCTTCACGGGCATCGCGCGCAGCGCGTCGCGGCGCTACCTGATGATCCAGCTCGAGGGCTACGACACGACCGAAACGCGCGTCGTGCCGCTCGCTGCTCCGACGAGCGCCCCGATCGTGGTGCTGCCGCGTCGCAAGGACGTGCGCACGTATGCCGATCACCTCGGCGATCGCTGGATCCTGCGCACCAACGACGCTGCGCAGAACTTCCGTCTGGTGGCGGCGCCGGAGAGCGCGCCCGACGACCGTGCGCGCTGGCGCGACATCGCGCCGGCGCGCGACGACGCCGCGGTCGACGCCTTTGCCTTGTTCGACCGCGCGATCGTCGTCGAGGAACGCGTCGAGGCGAACAGCCGTGTACGCGTGCTGCCGACCGATGGCCGGGCGCCTTTCGTGGTCGGCGCCGATGAACCGGCGTTCTCGATGAACCTCGCCAGCAATCCGGATCCGGCGGTGCGCGCGGCACGCTACACGTACACGTCGCTCGCGACGCCGACGACGACGTACGACGTGGATCTGGTGACGGGCGAGCGGCACCTGCGCAAGGTCCAGCCGGTCATCGGCTATGAGGCGTCGCTCTATGCGACCGAACGCGTCTGGGCTCCGGCGCGCGACGGCCAGCGCATCCCGGTGTCACTGGTCTATCGTCGCGACCGCTTCAAGCGCGACGGCACGGCGCCGCTCTACATCGAAGGCTACGGCGCGTATGGTCTGGCGAACGATCCGTACTTCAGCGGCAATCGCGTCTCGCTGCTCGACCGCGGCTTTGTCGTCGCCGTCGCCCACGTGCGGGGCGGCTCGGAACTCGGCCAGGGGTGGTACGAGGCCGGGCGCCTGCTGGCCAAGCACAACACCTTCAACGACTTCGTCGACGTGACGGACCACCTCGTGCGGGAGCGCTACGGTGCGCGGGACAGGGTCTTCGCCTCGGGCGGCTCCGCCGGGGGCCTGCTGATGGGCGTGATCGCCAACCAGGCCGGCGATCGCTACCGCGGCATCGCGCTGCACGTGCCCTTCGTCGATGCCGTGACGACGATGCTCGACGAGTCGATTCCGCTGACGACCAACGAGTGGTCGCAGTGGGGCGACCCGCGCGAAAAGCACTTCTACGAGTACATGCTTGCCTACTCGCCGTACGACAACATCCGTCCGCGCGAGTATCCGCCGATGCTGGTCACGACAGGGTTGTGGGACGCGATGGTGCAGTACTACGAGCCGGCCAAGTACGTGGCCCGTCTGCGAGCCACCAAGACCGACCGTAATCCGCTGCTGTTCCACGTCACGCTGGAGGCCGGCCACAGCGGCAAGTCAGGGCGTTTCGAGCGGTTGGTCGAGGCCGCGCGTGAGTACGCGTTCTTCCTCGACCTCGCCGGGCTTGCGCCGCTGGCGTCGGCGGCGAAGTAGCCGCGCGGCCTAGGACGGCTGCTTGCGCAGCTTGAATACCGGCACGAAGCCGCCGGTCTCGATGCCGCGGTAGTTGCGGATCGGCGGGCAGTCGTAGACCGCGAGCGGCGTGCCACTCGAGTCCTCCAGCACGCCGAGCTGCTGCAGCACCTCGACCGTGGCGGCGTGCAGTGCACGCGGACTGCCATCGGCGATGCGGATCGCGATGCCGAATCCTTCACGGGCAACGCCGATGGCCTGCACGCCGTCGGCGCCCGCCTTGCTCACCCAGTTGCCGCCGCCGGTCTGCATGATCGCCAGATCGGTGCGCCGCGTGCCGGCCACGAGGTCCGGATGCCGCGTCATCGCAAAGAACATGGCCGCGAGCTCCGGCGTCTCCTGCGCCGCGAGCCGCGCATAGATCTGCGCGAGCCGCCGCAGGGGCAGCGCGAAGTTCGGTGCGCTGCAGCCGTCGATGCCCTGCGCGATGCCGTCGCCCTGGGCATAGCGCGCGACGATCGTGCGGATCCGCTGCTGCAGAGGATGACCGCTGTCGAGGTAGGTTCCGGTGGGCTGTCCGTGCATGCGCGCGTAGGCGAGGAAGCCCGCGTGCTTGCCCGAGCAGTTGTGGTAGAGCGGCGACCACCTCACCCCGGACGGCGCCGCGGTTTCCGTCGCCGCGAAGTAACTCGGCGTATGGCAGCCACACTGCAGTGCCGAGTCATCGAGTCCGGCCGCCGCGAGCATGCGCTGCACGATGCCAACGTGCACGGACTCGCCGCTGTGACTGGCGCACATCATGGCCAGCTCGTGCGACGTGAAGCCGTATTTGCCGAGCCCGCCGTCTTCAATGAACGGCAGCGCCTGCAGCGGCTTCAGGGCCGAGCGCGTGAAATTGAGGGAATCCGGGTCGCCGACGGCGGAGACGAGCTTGCCGGCCGGATCGACCACCGCGATCGAGCCGTAGTGCACGCACTCGGTCGTGCCGCCGCGCGTGGTCTCGACCAATGGAACATGACGCGGAATCATCGGCGGGCTCCGGCCGCGCCGCGTGCGCGGGGCGGATTCGAGGAGGCGACCCGGCGGTCGCCGCGCAGACTCAGGCGGCCTGCGGCGACGCGTCGGCCGGGGGCGTGCGTAACCGCGCCGCAATCTCCTTGCGGTAACGGTTGAGGTCCTGCACGGAATTGAACGTGCGCTCGAACAGCAGCGACAGGTTGTGCAGGATCCGATCGACGACCTTGGTCTCCCATTCCTTGTCGAATCGTATTTGTTCGTCGAGCCAGCGTTCGAGCCAGCCCGGATCCGGGAGGCGCGATTGTACGGTGTCGTTCGGGAAAAGCGACTGATTTACATGGAGATTGGTCGGGTGCAGCGCCTTGTCGGTGCGGCGGGCGGAAGCCATCAGCACGCCGATCTTGGCAAAAGCGGCGCGCGCCGCGTCGCCCACTTCGCCGAGCGACTTCTTCATGTAGCGCAGGTAGGCGCCGCCATGGCGGGCTTCGTCCTGCGACAGCAGGCGGTAAATCGCCTTGATCACCGGTTCGGTGTGCCACTCGGCGGCGCGGCGGTACCAGTGGTTGAGCCGGATCTCGCCGCAGAAGTGCAGCATCAGCGTTTCCAGGCGTGGCGCCGGGTCGAACTGGAACCGCACGGCGTGCAGTTCCTCTTCGGTCGGCACGAGTTCGGGCCGGAAGCGCCGCAAATACTCCATCAGCACCAGCGCGTGCTTCTGCTCCTCGAAGAACCACACCGACATGAAGGCGGAGAAGTCGGAGTCATCGAGGTTGTCGCGCAGGAACATCTCGGTGGCCGGCAGCGCGGACCACTCGGTGATGGCGTTCATCTTGATCGTGCGCGCCTGGTCATCGGTGAGCCGCGTGCCGTCGAACTCCTTCCACGGCACGTCGGTTTCCATGTTCCAGCGCACGGATTCCAGCGACTTGAACAACTCGGGATACAAAAACGCCATGATCGCCTCCAGCCGGACTCACCCGGCAGCACGGCGCTTGAGGAAGCGCATCAGCCCGCCCAGTACCGGCAGCTTTTCATACAGTTCCTCGGCGGCGTCCCAATAGTCACGGTGATACGCCACCCGACCGTCTGGAGCGAACTGTATATGAGTCGCACCGCGGATCACCTGCTCTCGGTCATTCGCCCCGTGCAGCCGGAACAGGAAATCCCACGTCAGGAACGCGTCATCACCGGCGGCCATCGACCGCGTAATCACGAAACGCGGAGCGTGCACCTGCTGGAACATGTGGCGGAAGACACGTTCCAGTGCCGGCAGGCCGCGTACCTCGTTGAACGGGTCCTTGAACCATGCATCTTCGGTATAGAGCGAAGCGAGCGCTGACACAGAGTCAAGCGTCAGCGACTCGAAGTACTGCTCCAGGCGAGCAACGCGGGCATCGTGCGAAGGGCTGGGACGGGGCATCAGGGACTGGTGAAGCGGCGCACTGCAGCAAAGTACGCCGGATACGGCAAGTTGCGCAACAGCCGCATGACGCGGGTGAAGCGCTTCGGAAAGTGGATCTCGAACTCGCCATCCTCGATCCCCTCGAGCGTCAGGCGGGCCGCTTCGTCGACCGGCATCAGGGCCGGCATCTTGAAGTCGTTCTTCTGCGTCAGCGGCGTGTCGACGAAGCCCGGGTTGATGAGATAGACGCCGATCCCGTGCGGGGAGAGGTCGAGGTACAGCGACTCTGCCAGGTTGATCAGCGCCGCCTTGGTGGGGCCATAGATGAGTGCGCGCGGGAGCCCCCGATAACCTGCGACCGAGGAAACGATCGCCACGCCGCCGCGGCCCTGCTCGCGCAGCGTCGGCAGGATGGCGTCAAGGCAGTTCAGCACGCCGATGACGTTGACATCGAACAAGCGCTTGGCGCGCGCGAGATCGAAGGTGTCCGCGCGCATCTCGACATGCGTGCCCGCGACGATCAGCACCAGGTCGATGCCGCCCCACTCGGTAAGGATGCTGCGCGCCGCCTTCGCCACGGAGGCGGCATCGGTGACGTCGAGCACCTCGACCCGTGCGTCGTTGCCTTCGGCGATCTCATCGAGGAGGCCGCGGCTGCGCGCCGACATCGCCACGCGCGCGCCGTCGTTGATCAGACGGCGGGCGAGCGCGGCGCCGATGCCGTAGGACGCGCCGATAACCCAGACGCGCTGGCCCGGCCAGCTCGGGATGCGTGGGTTGAGCGCCATCACAGCCTGCGGAATGAAATGAAGACTTCGCCGACCCGGAACCCATAGAAGCTCATGACGGCCCGGTTGAGCATGACGCGCTCGTCGATGAGGAACATCCAGTCGTCAAAGGCGACCTCGTAGCGCTTGCCGTCGTCGGTCTTGAGATCGAAGGTGTAGGTCCAGTTGAGTGCGTTGCCGCTGACCACGCCCCGCGCCTCGCCGATCACGTCCGCCGCCGTGCCGACCCAGCGCGTTCCCGACGTGTCACCAGCCGCCTTCCGCAGGGTCCAGACGCGCTTCTCGCGCTTGCCGTCGGACCACAGGAAGTCCTCGTCGAGCGTGCCGACGTCGCCTGCCCAGCTCGCCTTGATCGTGACGACGAAGCGCCGCTGCACCTGACCGCTGCGGTCCTGGAACATGCCGTGACCCTCGAGCGTGCCGTTGAAGTAGCGCTGCAGGTCGAGCGCAGGCTTCTCGCTGCGGTAGACCTGCGGGTCGATGCTGGAGCAGCTGGCCAGCAGCAGGGCCAGCGCGGCGAACAGTGCACGAACGAACATGGTGAGACCTTCCTAGAGTCGTCGGGTGCGCCAGGCGGTCGCCAGCAGCGCAGCCGCGACGAGCTTGAGCAGACAGGGAAGCAGCGCGTAAGCGAGGGAAAGCGAAGCGAGCGCCTCCGGCGCGCGCGTTCCGGGCGTGTAGCCCAGCAACTCGAGCGCCGGCAGCGCGATGCCGGCCGCCAGCGCGAGATTCAGCTTGTTGGCGAGGTTCCACAGGCCGAAATACGAACCTTCGTGGTGCCCGGTGTGGCGGTTGTCGTCGATGACGCGCGCCAGCAGCGCCGGGGGCAGGGCGAGATCGGCGCCAAGCGAAATGCCGGACAGCATGCAGATCAGCGCGAACGCGGTGAAGTCGCCGGCGCCGAGCCCGTAGGCCCACACGAACGCCGCGACGGCGGCGATCATCCCGAGCAGCCAGACGGCCTCGAGCCTGAGCCGCGCCGCGAGCCGCACCCACAGCGGCATGCTGGCCGCGCCGGCAATGAAATAGAGCGCGAGGAAGATGCCGGAGCGCGCCTCGAGTTCGAGCCGGTCGGCAACGAAGAACAGCACCAGCGACGCGGGGATCGCGGCCGCGATTCCGTTGGCGACGAAGATCGCCAGCAACCAGCGGAAGCGCGAAGTCCGCAGCGGCAGTGTGATGGAGGCGAGCGTCCCGGGGGCGTCCGCGTACGGGCGGGCCGCGGGTCGCGGGGCCAGGCGCACGAGCAGCACGAGTGCCACCGCCAGCAAGACGAGGAAGAGTGCGATCAGGCTCGGCGCGCCGAGGGCGTACGGAATGATCGACGCGGCGATGACGCCGAGCAGGCCGGCGCCTTCGCGCCAGCCGGTGACGCGCGCCCGTTCATGGTCATTGCCGGCCAGTTCCGCGCCCCACGCCTGGTACGCGATCGACGCGAGCGAGTAGCCGAAATAGGCGGCCGTCAGCGTGACGGCGAGCCAGGCGGTGGCGGCCGCCGGCCCGAGCTCGTCCGGCGGCAGGAACATCAGCACGAAGCCCAGCGCCAGCGGCGGCATCGCGATCAGCACGGGCCGCAGATACGATCCCCGCCGCTTTGCGCGATCGACCCAGGCGCCCAGGAAGGGGTCGACGAACGCATCGGCGAGCCGTGTGATCAGCAGCACCGCGCCGATGATCGACAGTGCCAGTCCGGTCGCCTCGAAGTAGAACTTTGGCACCAGCACGTACACCGGCAACGCCATCATCGCCAGCGGCGCGCCGAGCAGGCCGTAGGCCGCCAGCCCGCGCCTCGACGGTCGGTCGGTGCCGAGCGAGGCGGCGGCCGCCGTGTCGACGGTCTGCGAGGCTGCCGTCATGCCTCGCTCAGTTCAGCGGGCGCAGCAGACTGGCGCGCAGTTGGGGTGCACTCGTGCGTGGATCGAGCCAGATGGCGAAGAACGCGCGGCCGAACTCAGGGTCGGCGATCTCGCCGAGGAAGCGCCCATCGAGGTAGAAGCGAGTGCCGCTGCCGGGCCGGTAGATGCCGGCCAGTCGCTGGCCCGGCTTCACGTCGGGAAAGATGGCCGCCATGTCCGCCAGCCAGCGAGCGAGCTGGGCCTCCGAGCCGAACTTCAGGCGGGCGATCTCATCGCGGCTGCGCTCGGCGATCGCGCGTCCGTCGAGGCTGCGGGCATAGGTGAGTTCAAGGGCGAAGGGCTGCGCGGCCGGGTTGGCCGCATCGAACGCGCGCGGCACGTAGAGCTGCGCGTCGTACAGGTGCAGGCCGAACCAGGTCAGGCGGCCGTCGCCGAGAGGGCGGGCGTCGTCGATGTGGCGCCGTACGTGATCGGGGGCGAGGATGCCGTGCGGAGACGCCGCCGTGGCTTGCGTCGCTGCCGCGGCCGGCAGGGACAGGGCACTCGCGAGTGCGACGGCGCTCAGCATCGCGGCGACCGCAGCGCGGCCGCGGCGATGGCCCATGCTCCGCGGCTCAGCGGGCGACAAGCGTGTACTGCACGACATCGGTGTTCTCCCGGGCGAAGGCGGCTTCGCAGTAAGCAAGATAGAAATCCCATATGCGCACGAAGCGCTCGTCGAAACCGAGCGCACGGACCTCGTCGAGCCGGTCGTGGAACCACGCGCGCCAGGTCGCCAGCGTGCGCGCGTAGTCGGTGCCGAAGCGGTGCTCGTTGACGACCTCGAGTCCGGCAGCACCCGCCCGCTCGCGAAACACCTCGCGCGACGGCAGCATGCCGCCAGGAAAGATGTACTGCTGGATGAAATCGGTGCCGGTGCGGTAGCGCTCGAACAGGTGGTCGGCAATGACGATCGTCTGCAGGCAGGCGCGGCCACCGGGCTTCAGGCAGCGCCTGAGCGTGGCGAAGTACGACGGCCAGAAGGCCTCGCCGACGGCCTCGAACATCTCGATCGAAGCGATGCCGTCGTACTGGCCCGTCTCGTCGCGGTAGTCGCGCAACTGCAGGTCACCGGTCAGTCCGGAGTTCGTGAGCCGCGCACGCGCGTAGGCCAGCTGCTCGGTCGACAACGTGAGCCCCGTGACGTGCATTTGCGCGCGTGCGGCGGCTTCCGCGAGGCCGCCCCAGCCGCAGCCGATCTCCAGCAGCCGCGCGCCCGGCCTCAATTGCAGCTCGTGCAGCACGCGCGCGTACTTCGCGTGCTGGCCGCGCTCGAGTTCCTCCGTGGTGGCCACCTCATGCGCCGGCGCGGCGCGCTCGAACAGCGCGCTGGAATAGGTCATCGTGCGGTCGAGCCACAGACGGTAGAAGTCATTGCCGAGGTCGTAGTGCGCGTGGATGTTCTTCTTCGCCTGGGACCGGGTGTTCCGGTTGAGCAGGTGGCGCACGCGATACGCGAGCCGTCCGATGACCGACCCATAGATCAGGGACTCGGCGGCGTCGCGGTTGGCGATGAAGAACTCGAGCAGGCGCACGAGGTCGCTGGTGCTCCAGTCGCCAGCGATGTACGACTCCGCAAAGCCGATGTCGCCGCTCTTCAGCGCGGCCCGCACCAGGTTCCAGTTGGCGAGCCTGAGGTCGGCGCGTTCAGCGATGTGCAGGTCGCCGAAGTGGGCGCGCTGGCCATCGGGAAAGGTCACGTCAAGGCGGCCGTGCTTCATCCCGGCGAGCAGGCGCAGCGCAAGGCGGACGTCCGAAGGAAAGCGTGCGGTGTCGAGGGACGCTTGCGCGTTGAGGGCAGGGGCGTAGGAACTCATGGAATCAACGAGTGACATGCAGTGCCGGGGCTTCGGGCTTGTGGATGAAGGGCACGCGCTTGAGCCAGAGCTTCAGCGCCTGCCAGTGAATGCGTGCGATGACGCCGAACGTGAAGGCTGGATACGCGGTCAGGGCGCGCGCCAGAGCGCGATCGGTGGCTGGGGTCAGTTCGCCGGAGATCGACGTCAGCAGCAGCGGACCGCTGTCGTCATCGTGGTCGATGCGCCCGACCCAGCGACCGGCGTGCTGGGCGTTCGGTTCCGCGAGCATGAAGCGGAAACGGTAGCGGCCTTCGATGCGGCAGAAGGGCGAGACGTGGAAGACCTTGCGCGCCTCCATGGTCTCGCCGTAGCGCAGCGGTTGGCCATTCGCGTTTGCAAGCAGATAGCAGTGCCGCTCGCCAAACGTGTTGTTGACCTCGCAGACGACGGCTCGCAGCGCGCCGTCGGCGCGATGCGCGAACCAGAAGCTGACCGGGTTGAAGACATAGCCAAGCACCCGTGGGAACGTGTGCAGCCAGACTTCGCCCGTCGCATCGCGGATGCCTTCACCGCGCAGCAGGTCGTCGATCCAGGCAAGCAGGGGACGGCCGTCGCCGTGGTCCCGGTCGTTGACCGCGAAGACACCGCGCCGGTTGAAGCGCAGCCAGCGACCGGCGTAGGGTCGGGTGGCCAGCGACCGCAGCGGCAGGCGCAGGAAGTACGCCGGATAAGCGAACGTGTTCCGCACCGGCCGCAGCCGCTCGTGACGGATCTGGCCGAAGCCGATCATCGGGGCGACTGAAGACATAGAAGAAGGCGGGTTCGGGTTCAAGGCGCAGCAGGCGAGTCGCCAATAGTTCTTTTGAGTTTACACAATGAACTGAATAGTTCAAGCAGAAACGATATGGTATGATGAAAATACCGAGTCAGATTTCGGCTGAAGCCCAAGCCGAGGGAGAGGTCATGGTTGCGCAGATCGCTACGCTGGAGCCCCGCCGGTTGTCCCTTAAGGAGCAGCAACAGCGGCTGCGGGAGGACGTGATCCTGCAGGCTGTCAATGGCCTGCTTGCCGAAAAGGGCTTCGACCTGATGACGGTCGACGAGGTCGCCGCCGTGGTGGGCATCGCCAAGGCCAGCCTCTACAAGCACTTCGAGTCGAAGGAAATGCTGGCGGCGGCGGCGATGGTGCGCCTGCTCGACCGCACACTGGAAGTGATCGCGGCGCAGCCCGACGCCGCGGCGCCGATCGACAAGTTGAAGGCAGTGGTGCGCTGGGCCGTGCGCGAGCATCTGGCCGGCCAGATGCCGTCGCTGCCGTCGACGCGTTCGACGCTGCGCGACGCCCTGGTGAAGCACAAGCCCTATATTGATCGGTTGATCGAGGCGAGCGACAGGCTCGGCGCCTGGATCGAGCAGGCGCGCGAGCGCGGCGAGATTGCGCAGTCGCTGCCACCTGAAGTCGTGCTGTACACGCTCTATGCGCGCGCGTGCGATCCGGTGTCCGACTACCTGAAGGTTTCGGGCAGTTTCCGCGACGAGGAGATCGTCGAGCTGGTCACCGCGACCTGCTTCGACGGCCTGGCCGCGCGTCCCTCGTGATGTCATGGCGGTGCCGGTGTGCGCCGTCGGTCACGCCGCGCGCCGCTCGGGGAGCTGCTGAACGCGGCGCTTGATCGCCGTGGCGACCGCGAGTCCGGACTTCAGTCCGTCTTCGTGGAAGCCATACCCGGTCCAGGCTCCGGCAAACCAGACGTTCCTGAGTCCCTGCACGTTCGGCAGGCGCCGCTGCGCCTCGATCGCGCGCGCATCGAACACCGGGTGCGTGTAGTCGAACTCGGCAATGACGGTTTCGGCGCGCGGCTCGATGGTCGGATTGAGGGAAACGAACAGCGGCGTTGAAAACGGCAGCGGCTGCAGCTTGTTGAGCAGGTAGGTGACCGAGACCTGCGGATCGGCGCCGCCGTCGCTCATGTAATTCCACGATGACCACACCCTGCGCGACTCCGGCATCAGGCGTGCATCGGTGTGCAGCAGCGCGCGATTCGGCTGGTACTGGACGCTGCCGACGACGCTGCGCTCGAGCGGTTCGGCGTCGACCAGCAACCGGTGCGCCTGGTCGCTGTGGCAGGCCAGCACCACGTGGTCGTAGAGCGCGCTGCCCGAGCGGCTGCGCACGACGACGCGCCCGCTCGACGCTTCGCGTCGCACTTCCAGCACCGGGTCGCTGATGCGAACCTCGTGCAGGCCAGCGGCGATGCGGCGCACGTACTGGCGAGCACCGCCTTTCACCGTGTACCACTGCGGCCGGTCATTGACCTGCAACAGGCCGTGGTTATGGCAGAAGCGCACGAAGGTCGCGACGGGGTACGCGAGCATCGTGGCCATGGGGCACGACCAGATCGCCGCCGCCATCGGCAGCAGGTACCAGGTGCGGAAGGACGTGCCGTAACCGTTGCGATCGAGGAAGGCGCCGAGCGACAGGCTGCCATCCGTGGCCTCCTGCCCCAGCGCGATGCGCGTTGCGTGCTCGTTGAAGCGCAGGATGTCGCGCAGCATCGCGAGGAAGCGCGGCGAAACGAGGTTGCGGCGCTGAGCGAACACGCCGTTGAGGTCGGTACCGCTCCACTCCAGGCGGCGGCGGCCCAGATTGACGCTGACTGCGAACGACATGTCGCTCTTTGCGGTCGGTACCTCGAGTTCTTCGAGCAGCCGGATGAGGTTCGGATAGGTACGCTCGTTCAGCACCAGGAAGCCGGTGTCGACCGGATAGGTCGTGCCGTCGAGCGTCACGTCGACAGTGTTGGTGTGGCCGCCGAGGCGCGGTTCCGCCTCGTACAGGGAAACGTGGGCATCCTGCCGCAGGGCGTGCGCGCAACCGAGACCAGAAATGCCGGAGCCGATGACTGCGATTCTCATTCGTGTGGGTCCTGGGAAAGCTGCAAAAACGGACCCGCACAGGCGTAGTCCGGCCGACTCTTGCGAGTCTTCCCTCACGAATGCCCGACCCTTTTGCGGCCGCGGGTGCCGCGTGGGTCGTGTTCTGGCGCAGGGCCTCTCCGCCCCGCCGAGCGTTTAGCCCGCGTTCGCCTTGTCGCGTTCGATCAAGGCGTAGGCCGAATGGTTATGTATGGATTCGAAGTTCTCGGCTTCGACGACGTAGCGAAGCACCCGCGCATCGGCATCGAGCGCCACGGCGACGTCGCGCACCACGTCCTCGACAAATTTTGGGTTGTCGTAGGCGCGCTCGGTGACGTATTTCTCGTCCGCGCGCTTCAGCAGGCCCCAGACCTCGCACGAAGCGGCCTCCTCGGCCACGCGGATCTGCTCCTCGACGCTGATCGGCTCGGCGAGGTCGAGGGTCAGGGTGATGTGCGCGCGCTGGTTGTGGGCGCCGTAGTCCGCGACCTTCTTGCTGCACGGGCAGAGGCTGGTGACTGGCACCACGACCTTCTGCCGATAGAGCGTCGTGTTGCCGGTGCGCTCAATGGCCAGTGACAGCTGATAGTCCATCAGGCTCTCGACGCCCGACACCGGCGCGGTCTTCAGCACGAAATACGGCAGGCGCAACGTGATGGCTCCCTCGTGCGCATCGAGCCGCTCCAGCATGCGTTCGAGCAGCGCGTGCAGCGACGCGTACGACAGCGCATCCCGGTGGGTCTGCAGCACGTCGATGAAGCGCGACATGTGCGTGCCCTTCTGCTCGGCCGGCAGGGCCACGGTCATGTCGACCGACGCAACGCTCGGTTGCGGCCCGCGCGTGGTGGCGACCAGCAGCGGATGGGTGAGCGACTTCACGCCGACGCGCTGGATGGCGATGTTGCGGGCGTCCGCCGCAGACTGGACGTCCGGCAGGTACATGTCGTCGGGGGCGTTCATGGCAAAGCCGATATTGTCGCCGAAGTCGTCGCCGTGTCCGGTCGGACGGGCAGGCGCTACTGGGCCGCCAGCAGGGACTCGATCTGCCCCGTCAGCTTTCTGTCCAACGGCTCGACCTGGCTTGGAAACGATGCCACGACCTTGCCGTCACGGCCGATCAGGTACTTGTGGAAGTTCCACTTCGGCGCCTGGCCGGTGTCCTTGGTGAGCGCGGCGAAGAGCGCGTTGGCGCCGCTGCCCTTGACCGAGCTCTTCGTGAACATCGGGAACTTGACGCCGTAGGTGTTGTAACAAAAGTCCGCGATTTCCTTGTTGCTGCCCTTTTCCTGGCCGCCGAAGTCGCCGGACGGGAAGCCGAGAATCGTGAATCCGCGCGCCGCGTACTGCGCATAGAGCTTCTCGAGCCCCTCGTACTGCGGGGTGAAACCACAGTAGCTGGCGGTGTTGACGACCAGCACCACCTTGCCGCGGTACTGGCAGAGATTCTGCGGCGTCTCGTCCTGCAGACGTGCGAACGTGTGATCCAGCAGAGGCGGGCAGGTCTGCGCCGCGGCGGGCAGCGCGGCAAGACCGATGGCGAGTGCCGCAAGGGCGGACAGCAGGGGGCGGGCAATGAGTCTCATCGTGGGGCGCAGAAAGGGTGGGCGGCAGACGGTTCCGGCCAGCGGACCGCCATGATCCCAAGCACTGGGGCCTTGTGTCAATGGTTTGTCTAGGACAAAATGTCGAACTTCGACTTTCGAGTGGGTCGCCCCGGCGCATCCGGGGCGGTCTTCGCCGGGCATGAACGACCGCAACGTCCCAACCCCCGTCATCGTCTCCATCGCGGCGGTGGAACGGGATACCGGACTGTCCAAGGACACGCTGCGCGTGTGGGAACGGCGCTATGGCTTCCCGCAGCCGGAGCGCGATGTCTATGGCGAGCGGGTCTATCCGCTCGAACAGCTCGACAAACTGCGCCTCGTCAAGCGGCTGATGGACCAGGGTTTCCGGCCCGGCAAGGTCATCGGGCAGTCGCTCGTCGAGCTGCAGCAGCTGGCTGAGAGAATGACCGGAGCGCCACGGGCGGCCGAGGCAGTCGATCCGTCCGACGAGCTGGCGCGCTACCTCGAGTGCCTCACCGAGCATCGGCTCGACGATCTGCGCCGCCAGCTCTCCCAGGCCCTGCTGCGGCTCGGCCTGGCGCGCTTCATTACGGAAGTCGCCGCGCCGCTGACGGCGCTGGTGGGGGATGCGTGGGTGCGCGGCCAGGTCCAGATCTTTGAAGAGCATCTGTACACGGAAGCGATGCAGGCCATTTTGCGCAGTGCGATCGCGACGATTCCGGCCGACGCGGACGTGCCGCGGGTGCTGCTGACGACGTTCCCGCAGGAGCCGCACGGGCTCGGCGTGCTGATGGCGGAGGCAATGTTTTCGCTGGAGGGTGCCTGCTGCGTGCCGATGGGCGTGCAGACCCCGCTCTGGGAAATTGTGGCGGCCGCACGCGCGCAACGGGTCGACATCGTGGCGCTGTCGTTCACGCCGGTCGTCAATCCGAATCACGTGATCGCCGGGCTCGCCGATCTGCGCGAGCAGTTGCCGCGCACCGTCGAACTCTGGGCCGGCGGCTCGGCTCCGGTGCTGCGCCGGCGACCGCCGCGCCAGGTGCGCGTGATCGAGTCGCTGGCGGATGTTGGCGCGGCGCTGGGGGACTGGCGCGCGCACCACGCTGTCTCCTGAGGCCGCCCGGCCCACCCGCCGACGGACTGCCGCTGCGGCCCGCGCGCCAGCCGGCCGTCTACGCCACGCGCTGCCTGCGGGCGACTGACGACGATTCGCTGCGCGTCGGCACGTTGCCGGACCAAGGAGTGTCGATGATCCGGGCGCTGCCACCGCCAACGCGTGCGCTCGGCGCGGCGCGGATGCAGCAAAATCCTGCCACGCCAAACACGACGGAGATGCCATGAAGCTCGCCAACCGGGTCGCGGTGATCACGGGCGCCGCACAGGGCATCGGCGCGGCCTGCGCGCGCGTGTTTGCCGAGCAGGGTGCCAAGGTCGTCATCGGCGACGTCAACGAAGTCGGTGCCACCGCGCTGGCGAAGGAAATTGCCGCAGCCGGCGGCTACGCCGTCGCGCGCCGCGCCGACGTCGGGCTCCGCGCGGACTGCGAGGCGTTGGTCGAAGTCGCGGTGACGCAGTTCGGGCGACTCGACGTGCTGGTGAACAACGCCGGCATCGTGCATGCGGCCGACTTTCTCGACCTCGCCGAGGAAGACTTCGACCGCGTGCTGCGCATCAACCTGAAGGGTGCGTTCCTGTGCGCACAGGCCGCAGCGCGCCGCATGGTGGCGCAGGAGGCGCGGCCGGACGGAAGCCGCGGCGTCATCATCAACCTGTCGAGCGTGAACGCGGTGCTGGCCATTGCCAACCAGGTGCCCTACACGGTCAGCAAGGGCGGGCTCAACCAGCTGACCAAGGTGATGGCGCTGGCGCTTGCGCCGCGTGGCGTCCGCGTGATGGGCATCGGGCCCGGCTCGATCGCGACCGAAATGCTGAAGGCGGCCGTGCTGACCAACGAAGCGGCGCGCAGCCGCATCCTTTCACGAACTCCGCTCGGGCGCCTCGGCGAGCCGGAGGAGGTCGCGAAAGTCGCCGCCTTTCTCGCCAGCGACGACGCGTCGTACCTGACCGGGACGACGCTCTACCCGGACGGCGGTCGTCTCGCCCTCAATTACGTGATGTAACGCGCCGCGTCCGGTGACCGCCGGCGTGCGACCGGCGTCGGGGTGGCGGCACTACGACCGCGGTCAGGCTTTCTTGCGCGTGCGGCGAGCAGGCCGCTTGGCCTTCTTCGGCTCGGGCGGCGGCGCTTCTGTGGCCACCGACGCGATCCTGGAAAACTGGTCCTGCAGCGTGTGCCACCAGGCTGCCGGGTTCAATGCATCGTCGGCCAGCTTCGGAGTCGATGTTGGCGTTGCCTTCTTCTTGCGCGGAGCCCGGGCGACCGGCTCCGCGTGCGGCGGCGCGGCCGGCTCCGGCATGGGCGACGGCGCAGGCTTCGGCTGCGAGGGCGAAGCCGCGAATGGATTCGGCCGGGGCGGCGGCGCGGGCGCCTGGCTGAACATCGACCCCATCATCGCCCCGCTGATGCCCTTGAGCGTTGCGATCGTGGCGCGCTGAACCTCGAGCGTCTGGATCGTCGTGCGCAGCATGCTGGCATTGAGCTCGAGCCACTGCTCGACGGCGCGCAGGTCGGCGATGCGCTTGTCGAGCTCCTCGATGTCCACCGTGGGCGCAATCATGCTCGGCATCTGCTGCGGCAGGCGCGCCGCCATCGAAGCCAGGTTGCCGGGCGTCGGCATGCCGCTCATGCCCCACATCTTCTGCATGAAGTCGAGCGTTTCGCCCATCGCCGGAAACGGCATTGCGGGGGATGACTTCGATGCCATGGAGACTCCTCGGCGGTTCGTGGATGCGGCGCGTCAGCGGCGCGAGGGCGCAGCGACCACCTGGTCGATCGCACCGAAAATGGACTGCCCGTGCGCATCGAACATCTCGATGCGCACGCGGTCGCCATACTTCATGAACGGCGTACGGGCCGCGCCGGACTCGATCATTTCGAGGCTGCGCTTTTCAGCGATGCAGCAGTAGCCCCGGCTGCGATCCAGGTTCGACACCGTGCCCGAACCGACGATCGAGCCGGCGCGCACGTTGCGCGTCTTTGCGATATGGGCGATCAGTTGACCGAAATCGAACGTCATGTCGTCGCCGGCATTCGGCGCTCCGACCTTCTCGCCGTTCCAGTGCACGACCAGCGGGCGGTGCACCTTGGCGTCGAGCCAGGCCTCGCCCAGCTCGTCCGGCGTCACGGCAACCGGCGAAAAGGCCGTGGCTGGCTTGCTCTGGAAGAAGCCGAAGCCCTTCGCGAGTTCGGCGGGAATCAGGTTGCGCAGGCTCACGTCGTTGACCAGCATCAGCAGCCGGACCTGTGCCGCGGCGGCCTGCGGCGTGGCGCCCAACGGCACATCGTCGGTGACGACGGCGACTTCGGCTTCGAAGTCGATCCCGAACTCCTCGCTCGGGCAGACAATGGCGTCGCGGGGGCCGAGCAGATCGTCGGAGCCGCCCTGGTACATCAACGGATCGGTCCAGAACGAGGGCGGCATTTCCGCGCCGCGCGCCTTGCGCACCAGCTCGACGTGGTTCACGTACGCCGACCCGTCGGCCCACTGGTAGGCCCGCGGCAGCGGCGCCATGGCCATGGCCGGATCGAACGGGAAGGCGTGGCGCGCGCGGCCCTCGTTCAGCGTCTGGTAGAGATCGCCCAGCTGCGGCGCGATGAAGTTCCAGTCATCGAGTGCACCTTGCAGGCGGCTCACGATGCCGGCGGCATGATGGGCCAGCGTGAGGTCGCGCGAGACGACCACGAGCTGCCCATCGCGCGAACCATCCCTCAAGGTCGCAAGCTTCATGGGGATTTGGCGGGAAATTCGTCAGGAGAGGAAGCCGGTATCTTAGCGGTGGGTCCCGCCTTCGGCGGGAACATCGACGGATGCAGGACGAGAGCGCCGCTCACGGCAGATGATGAGGCCGCGAAAGATCAGACCGCGCTGGCCCGGCCGCCCATTTTGGCGCGGCGCACTGGTGCTGGCCGTCGTCCTGGTGATGCACGTCATCGCGATCACGGGCGTGCGGCGCGAGATCGCGATGGCCGAACCGGCCGAGCCCACGCAGACGACCCTGTCGATCGCGCTGCTGAAGGCGCCACCGCCGCCGGCGACGGTCGCGACGGCGCCGACGAAGCCCAAGCCACCCCCGACGGCGCGCACGCCTTCGTTGCCGGCGCCAACGGCCGCGGCGGCGCCCGAGCCGGCGCCACCACCACCACCACCACCGCCTCCCCCGCCTCCCCCGCCCGCGCCGGCCGAGGAGCCGGCGCCACCCCCACCGGCCGCGACCGAGCCCGAGGCGGAGCCGTCGAAGTTGCCGCCCGGCGTCAAGCAGCTGCCGACCAAGGGCCGCATTGCCTACCGCACGACGTATTCGCGCATGCGCGGCATCGAGGCGCTGACCTACGTCGACTGGAGCATCGACCTCGAGCAGGGGCGCTACGAACTGTGGCTGCGCACGGTCGATCCACCGGGCCTGCTGGACCTGCGGTCCACCGGCGAGCTACGGCCCTTCGGGATTGCGCCGTTCCGCTATGTCGAGCGCGTCGACATAGCGAACCGGGAGTTGTCGGTCGATTTCGACTGGACCGAGCACACCGTGCGCTTTGCCGGTCGTGGCGCCGGCGAGCCGGCGAAGTTCGAGGACGGCACGCAGGATCCGCTGTCGCTGCAGTTCCACCTGCCGCTGCTGGCGCAGACCTATCCGTGGCGCTTCACGCCCGGCTCGCAGATCGACTTCCAGGTCGCACGGCGCAAGGTCGAAAACTACAGTTTCGTCATCGACGGCTTCGAGCAGATCACCCTCGGCGGCAAGGTGATCCACACGCTGAAGGTCCTGCGTCCCAAGACGCCGGAATCGAACCGCGCGGTCGAGCTGTGGATGGCGCCGGAGTTCGACTGGATTCCGGTCCGGCTGCGCTATGTGGATCCCAACGGCGAAACCTGGGACAGCACGCTGGCGCACGTGCCGGGTGGTGAGCCACCGGTGCCGGCCAGCCAGCAGGAAGTCATCAAGCCTTAGGTCGGCAACCGCGCGTCCAACCTGCGCGGCGCGGAAGGGGCCGGCGCGGTGTTGCAATGACTGCGGCGGCCGTCATGCGACCGGCCGCCGCGGCGAGTCGGACTACTTCAGGGCCTGCAGCTTGTCGTACGTCGCCTTGTCCCAGGTCGCGTCCGGGCCGTTGTGCAGCTTGGCGGTCGCATCACGGAAGGGGACGCGGTCGACCTTGACGACGTCTTTGCCACGCTTGGTGAACTCGGCACCCAGCTTCGCCTCGATCTCTACGATCTGCGCGGTCGCACGTGCCGCCGCCTCCCTGAGCACTTCTTCGAAGATCTTCTTGTCCGCGTCCGACAGCTTGTTCCATGTCGGCGCGCCGACGATCGTCAGCAGCGCATCGGTGATGTGGCCGGTGAGAACGATGTACTTCTGCACCTCATAGAATTTCTTCGCATCGATCGTCGGCAGCGGATTTTCCTGCGCATCGACGGTGCCGTTCTGCAGCGCCAGATAGACCTCGGCAAACGCGATCGGCGTGGGATTGGCTCCAACCGCGCGCGGGAACATCGTGTAGAGCGGCGCGTCCGGCACGCGGATTTTCAACCCCTTCATGTCCTCCGGCTTGTTGATCGCCCGGTTCGACGTGACATGCCGCTCGCCGTAGTAGGTGATCGCGAGCACCTTGTTGCCGCCGCTCTTGCTGCGGTAGCCCTCGGACAGTTCCGCGAACAACGGACTGGTGGAAAACGCCTTCCAGTGATTGAAGTCGCGGAACATGTACGGCGCGCCGCCGATGGCGATGGGTCCGTAGGTGCGTCCCGCGAAAAGCTGCCCCGTGTAGATGATGTCGACCGTGCCGAGCGTCAGGCCCTGGTTGATGTCGGTTTCCTTCCCCAGTGTCGATGCCGGAAAGACCTCGACGGTGTAGCGATTGCTGGTGCGCTTGGCGATCTCGCTCGCGGCCCATAGGGCCGCCGTGTGATACGGCTCGCTGACCTCGTACACATGCGCGAACTTGAGCTTGGTCTGAGCCGACACACCGCTCACCGCAAGCAAGGCGGCCGCGGCCAGGGCCCAGCGGGCCGGGCCGATGCGAAACTGCGTGAAGATGCTGTCCTTCATGTCTCCTCCTGGTTGGACTGCGTATTGCGTCATCAAGCGGCGCTACATCGTTGCGCCGAGTTGCCACGGAACGAACTCGCTCTGGCCGTAGCCGAAGCGCTCACTCTTGGTTCTTTCCCCCGACGCGGTGGCGAGGATCAGTCCGAACAGGCGTTCGCCGACCTGCTCGATCGTCGCCGCACCGTCGGCGATCTCGCCGCAATTCAGGTCGATGTCGTCTTCCTGTCGCTGCCACAGCTCGCTGTTAGTCGCGAGCTTCAGCGACGGCGACGGCGCGCAGCCGTAGGCCGAGCCGCGCCCGGTGGTGAACACGATCATGTTGGCGCCGCCCGCGACCTGCCCGGTGGCCGACACCGGGTCGTAGCCGGGCGTGTCCATGTAGACAAAACCCTTCTTGTCGACCGGCTGCGCATACTCGTACACGTCGACGAGATTGGTCGTGCCGCCCTTCGCGACCGCGCCGAGCGACTTCTCGAGAATCGTCGTCAGTCCGCCCGCCTTGTTGCCCGGCGACGGGTTGTTGTTCATCTCCCCCTTGTTGCGGGCGGTGTAGTCCTCCCACCACTTGATGCGGGCGATCAGCTTTTCGCCGACCTCGCGCGATACCGCGCGCCGCGTCAGCAGGTGCTCGGCGCCGTAGATCTCGGGCGTCTCCGACAGGATCGCGGTGCCGCCGTGCGCGACCAGACGGTCAACCGCATTGCCGAGCGCCGGATTGGCGGTGATGCCTGAATAGCCGTCGGAGCCGCCGCACTGCAGGCCGAGCATCAGGTGACTCGCCGGCACCGGAACGCGCTCGACGCGGTTGGCCGCGGGCAGCATCTCGCGCACCAGCGCCACCCCGCGCTCGATCGCCTTCGCGGTGCCGCCGACGTCCTGCATGTTGTAGCGTGCGATGCGCTCGCTCTCCAGCAGGTTCTCGGCGCCGAACAGCGACGTGATCTGGTTCGCCTCGCAGCCGAGCCCGATGAAGATCACGGCGGCGACGTTTGCGTGTCTTGCGTAACCGGCCATCGTTCGGCGCAGGACCTGCATGCTCTCGCCCATGTCCATGCCGCAGCCGGTGCCGTGCGTCAGCGCGATGACGCCGTCGACGTTGGGAAAGTCCGCCAGCGCGTCGGGAAAGATGTCGCGGCGGAAGCGGTCGGCGATTGCGCGCGCGACCGTTGCGGAGCAGTTCACGCTGGAGAGGATCGCAATGTAGTTGCGGGTCGCTACCCGGCCGTCGGAGCGCACGATGCCCATGAAGGTGGCGGGTGTTGCGACGGTCGGCGTCGGCTGGACGTCAGCGCAGAACGCGTAGTCGCGTTCGAAGGCGCCGTGCTCGACGCCGATGCCGAGGTTGTGCAGGTGCACGTGCTCGCCCGGCCGGATCTCCCGAGTCGCAAAGCCGATGATCTGGTTGTAGCGCCGCACCGGGCTGCCCGTGGCGATCGCGCGTGTGGCGACCTTGTGGCCGGGAGGCACGAGCCCGCTGACGGTGATGCCTTCCGACTTGATGAGCGTGCCCGCGACGAGCTGCCGCCGCGCGATGACGACATCGTCGGCGGGATTGAGTCGCAGCACCAGCGGAACTTCCTGCAACATTGCTACTCCTTCGCCTACAGAAATTGCCGCGGCAGCCACAGGCTGATCGACGGCACGTAGGTCACCAGCCCGAGGCTCACCAGCAGCGGGATCAGCCACGGCAGGATCGCCATCGTCGTGCGCTCGATCGAAAGCTTCGCCACGCGCGCCAGCACGAACAGCACCAGTCCCATCGGCGGGTGCAGCAGGCCGATCATCAGGTTCAACACCATGATGAGACCGAAGTGGACCGGGTCGATACCCAGTTCGCGCACGATCGGCAGAAGGATAGGCACCAGGATCGTGATCGCTGCCGTCGGCTCGAGGAAACAGCCGACGAACAGCATCAGCAGGTTCGCGAGCAGCAGGAACATCCATGGGTCGGTCGTAAAGGCCAGCACCCAGCTGGCAATCAGCTCGGTCGTGCGCGTGACCGTCAGCATCCAGCCGAAGATGGACGCGGCCGCGACGATCAGCAGCACGATCGAGGTGGTCTCGATCGTGTCCATCGAGACCTTGACCAGCATCTTCCAGTTGAGCGAGCGGAACCAGAAAATGCCGAGGAAGAGCGACCACACGCACGCCGCGATCGCGCCCTCGGTGGCGGTGAACACACCGGCCGTCATGCCGCCGATCAGCAGCACCGGCGTCATGATCGGCAGCACCGCGTTGAACCTGAAGAGGCGGTCGGCGAGCAGCAGGACCGCCAGCGTGGCCGTCACCGTCGGGACGTGCGGCAGCCCGGCCTTGGTGGTCAGCACCCAGATGACGAGCGGAAACAGCGCGACGACCAGCAGTTCCGCCAGCGCCTTGATGATGCGCGCCCACTCGAAGCGGATGTCGCCGCCCCATTTGTTCTTGTTTGCGAAGTACGCCACCGTGGGCATCATCAGCAGCGCCATCACCGCGCCCGGCAGGATGCCCGCGAGGAAGAGCGCGCCGACCGAGACGTTGGCGAACATCGCATAGATGACGAACGGCAGTGACGGCGGAATGATCGGCCCGAGCGTGGCCGAGGCCGCGGTGACGCCCACGGCGAACTCGGCGCTGTAGCCGTGATCCTTCATCGCCTTGATCTCGATCGTTCCGAGGCCCGCCGCATCGCCGATCGCGGTACCCGACATGCCGGCGAAGATCATCGAGCCGAGCACGTTCACGTGCCCGAGGCCGCCGCGCAGCCAGCCCACCAGCGCCAGCGCGAAGTTGTAGATCCGGTTCGTGATGCCGGCCGAGTTCATCAGATTGCCGGCGAGGATGAAAAATGGAACCGCCAGCAGCGGGAACGAGTCGATGCCGTTCACCATGCGGTGGATGACGACGAAATCCGGCACCGTGCCGGTGGCCATCACGAAAATCAGCGAGGAACCGGCCATCGCGATGGCCACGGGCACACCCGTGCCCATCAGGCCGAGGAACAGCAGCTTGAATGCGCCCGGGCTCACTTCGGCCGCTCCGTGCCGGCCGTCGGCTCGCCGGGAGTGTCGATCAGCTCCGGGCGCTCGAGCACCGAGGCGCCCCGCGTCCAGTTGGCGCGCGCCACTCCGATCGCGCGCCAGGTCATCAGCGCGAAGCCGGCGAGCACCACGCCGTACATGATGCCGATCGGCAGGTCGACGACCGCCATGCGCTGGCTGCCGATGCGCTGCATCAGGAGAAATGTCAACCAGGTCGCATAGGCGAAGAACGCGATACGCGCGGCGTCGACGAGTGTCGACATCACCCGCATCAGCCGCTTCGGCAGGATCCGATAGAAGAAGTCGACGTGGATGTGGTTGTTCTTGCGCACGCTGACTGCGGCACCGATGAACACGGTGCAGATCAGCAGGTAGCGTGCGATCTCCTCGGTCCAGCCGGCCGAGTCGTTGAGCGCGTAGCGCGTGAAGAACTGCAGGAAGACGGTGCCGGCGAGCAGCCAGAAGAAGCCGAACGAGATCCAGTCCTCGAAGCGGTAAATGCCGAGGTCGATGGGCTCGTCATGGACATCGAACTCGCCACTGGCGGTGAGCACGTGTTCCTGCGGTCCTTCGGTGGTCGGCGTCGTCGGTTGCATGCGTCTGCGTTGCGGCGCTGATCGGGCGTGCCAGTGATCGCCGTTGGGCGGTCAGCGCGGTGCGCTGGCGCTCCAGCTGCGCTGGAAACGCCGGGCCGCCGCATCCATGTGGCGGCGCATCGCCGCGCGGGCGCCGCCGGCGTCGTGGCTTTCGATCGCGCTCATGACGGCGTTGTGCTCCGCGATGGCGGCCTGCCACAGGTCAGGAGTGTCGAAGTGGTGTTCGAGCTGGAGGAAGAGCGGTCCCGTGCGCTGGTCCCAGAGCGTTCGCACGGCCAGCGCCAGTGCACTGTTGCCGCTGCCTTCAGCGATCTCGAGGTGAAAGAGGCGATCGTTGTCGAGCGGCATCACGGCGCGCCGCCGGTCACGCTCCATGGCAGTCAGTGCAGCCTTCATGCGCCGAACCTGTGCGGGACTCGCCTGGCGTGCGGCCAGTGCGGCGCACTCGGACTCCAGCAGGCGACGCGCCGTGATTAGTTCGAACGGCCCGGAATCGGCGGGCAGGGGATCCGCACTGCGCGCCGCCGGCCGCCGGTGCGTGACATAGACGCCGGAGCCGACCCGCACTTCGACGTAACCTTCAACCTCGAGCGCGATGAGCGCTTCGCGGACCGAAGGCCGGCTCACTTCGAGCAGGCGGGCCAGGTCACGCTCCGGGGGCAGGCGCGCGCCAGGCTTGTATTCGCCGCGCCGGATCAGCCGGGCGATCTGTTCGGCGATGCGTCGGTACAGCCGCTGCGGTTCGACGGCCTTGATCGGCATGGCGAAGGATCGTGCTCCCGTGCGGACTGGAATCGTTGGGGCAGGCTGGACAGTGCAGAGCTGTGCCGCTTACACTGCCGCGCACTGGTCAAGTGGTCAGACCAATTTGCGCGGCTAGCTTCACACGCACACCCCGGGGTGTCAAGCCGCAGCACAGATCAGCGGAGGATCTCGATGGCCGGGCGTTTGCAGGGCAAGTCGGCGCTGGTGACGGCCGCCGGCCAGGGCATGGGGCGTGCGGCGGTCTTGGCCTTCGCCCGCGAAGGCGCGCGCGTCATCGCCACGGACCTGAAGCCGGAGCTTCTGGCCGGCTTGCCGGCCGGCATCGCGACCCACCCGCTCGACGTTCTCGACGATGCGGCGGTGCAGGCGTTTGTCGAGCGCATGGCTCCAGTGGACATCCTCTTCAACTGTGCCGGCTATGTGCACCAGGGCACGATCCTCGACTGCAGCGTCGCCGACTGGGACTTCAGTTTTGACCTGAATGTCCGCAGCATGTTTGTGCTGACGAAGGCGATGCTGCCGAAGATGATCGGCGCCGGCGGCGGCGTGATCCTGAACATGGCGTCGGTTCTGGGCGCCCACAAGGCGGCGCCCAACCGGCTCGCCTACGCGGCGAGCAAGGCGGCGGTCGCCGGCTTCACGCGCGCACTGGCGGTCGATCACGTCAAGCAGGGCATACGCGTGAACTGCGTCTGCCCGGGCACCGTGGATACGCCGTCGCTCGGTGAGCGCATCCAGGCGTTCGCCGATCCGGTGCAGGCGCGCAAGGACTTCATCGCGCGCCAGCCGATGGGGCGGCTCGCAACGGCCGAGGAGATTGCCGAGACGTTCGTCTACCTGGTCTCTGACGAGTCGTCGTTCATGACCGGCCAGGCGATCTTCGTCGATGGGGGTATGTCTCTGTAGGCGCGCGAAAGTGCAAACCTGCTTTCGCGCGGAATCGCTAGAAAAAATCGCTGGCGGATCCAGACGATTTTTTTCATTACAACTGCAAGGTAAGGGTCGCAAATGAAACTACTTCGATTTGGTCCGGCGGGTTTTGAGAAGCCGGGGATGCTCGACAAGCAGGGGCGTTTGCGCGACC
>Ga0105103_10000278_pt1 | contig 28624 bp, 29 predicted proteins | sample PPLLaktember2015_2_FD_79107 | JGI IMG/M metagenome (GOLD analysis project Ga0105103, IMG submission 79107) | Freshwater sediment microbial communities from Prairie Pothole Lake near Jamestown, North Dakota, USA - PPLs Lake P7 Core (6) Depth... | ecosystem: Environmental > Aquatic > Freshwater >...
AACTACCAAAGCAACTACAAATACCTTTTTCATTCTTTGTTCCTCCTTTTCTATGGGAATCATTGCTAATAGTATAAGGAGGGAATGTGAAAGGGTGACGAACAGATTATGAAGGATTGTGAATTCACCAACATTCTGAAAATGCATGAAGTAGCAAGAGTCATTGTGGTGTTGTTGATGGGTGTAGTATTGAGAAAAAGACAAGCGCAACATTCATTCAACAATGAAGAGGAGGACTTAATGAAGGTATTGAAAACGCTCATGGCTTTTGTGCTGCTTGTGTTTCTATCATCATTTGCAGTAGCAGGTGAACGCGCTATGGGCAACAAACGGCCCTGATGGAACCCGGCTAATAGGAATGCGGGGATTGTCACGCGGCCTTGCAAGCATCGCAACGAAGTCATTGATTATTTAGGCAATAGGATTCATCAGGGAGCCTTTACCGATAGCTGATCACAGGGTTTACTCAAGCCTTACTCTGTAAATCATTTCCCCTTCCTTCTTACCGGTTACATCAGAACGGAGTGTAAGGCCGATAAGGATTGTTTTTCCATCTTTGCTCCAAGCGCTCCTGGTTGCTATGGGGTGTTTTCCTTTCCATTCCTGATCAGCAAAACGAGTGAGGCGTTTGACAACCTTACCGTCTCTGACCATGAGAAAAAGGTCGGTGGAAAGATTTCTTACAATGAAGTGACTGAATCGTTGCCCGTCCTTCTTCCATGAATCGTGCATGCGTTTCTCGTAATGGGTGTCGAAGTTGTTTGCCATGAATGCGATCAGCTTCCCGTCAGGCGAGTAAGATGCCTGTTCCTCATAGAAATCCTTCGACTTCGTAAGATTTTTCAGATTTTTCATGGCGCCGTCATGTTCGATATCTGCTTCCCATATATCTATTCTATAACCGGGATAGGGTAATTCTGCATACCCTATGTCGGCTGCAAAAAGCAATTTGCCATCCGATGACCACCCTTGAGGTTCAAAGAAAGCCCCATCCTGGGGTGGATGAAGCTTGACGTCAGAGAGCCGTGCATTCTCACCATCTATATGGATTTTTGCAGTCTTTAGAAGCCACCGGGCGAGAGGATACTGGTCAAAGGGTTTCGTTCCTCCAATGCGCTCAGCCCAGGCAACCATCTTTCCGTCTCTTGAAAACTTCGGGTACAGTACGCCGCTGTTAGGATCATTGTTCGTAAAGCTGGTGAGTTTGATCCACACCCTGCCGTCCTTGCTGACGAGGAAGAGATTATTCCACCATCCGGCCTCAGGTTCGGCAAGGAGTCTTGCGCCAGGCATACGCTTCTCCTGTTTCCAGCTTATGTTGTTTGGTATCTCGCCTTGGGTAATGAACCACTCGCCGGAAGGATGCCAGTCTGAGGCTCCTTTGTGAATTGCGGGTATCATGGACAATGTGAAACCAACTGCCCGCTGAGGATTACAGCTAACGCATGTCTTTTCTGATTCCGGATTTATGGAGCCTTCTTTGACTTTGAAGATCTGCATGATACCCTTCTCATCTTTTCTCAGGAAGAGAACGTCATAGGAATTAGGGTCCCATGCGTCAAAGACAGCATTATCGATGAATTTGTCAACAGACTTTACTTCTATGGCAAAGGCATAAGAGAAACCCATGAAGAAGGAGAGAATACATAACACAAGAATCTTTACAAATGACTTCCTCAGGTAAAAAATGTCACATCCAAAATTTCTCATCATCTCTCCGCAGAATATCAGCATATATCTTTGCAGCTGCCTGTCACACAAAAATGCGGAATGCAGAAAATACATCCCGCATCCCGCATTAACAATTCATCATAGGTAGTGCTGCTTTGAAGAAAAACCACCCTTAATTAATGTAATCCATCAAAGCTTCAACAAGAAAAACAATGAAGCTATTTGTTGTGAGACGTTAGGCGAAAATTTTAGGCCTTTTTCAACTTCATTGGTTTTGCGCAGCAGATGAGATCGCATGCTTCGACGCAACCGCAAGCAGTGTCAACTGATACGACCATACCGCACACGCCGCACGTGTATTTACTGCCCTTCGGCACGACTGGTTTCTTTGCCGCCTTGGCTGCTGGCTTTGCTGCTGCCTTCGGAGCAGGTTTTGCTGCTGGTTTTGCTTTTGCTGCTGGTTTCTTTGCCGCCTTGGCTGCTGGCTTTGCTGCTGGTTTGCTTTTCGTTGCCATTGTGTTACCCCCTTTTGTTTTTTTACTGCTTTAGTATCTTTATTTTATGCATATTAAATATTTAGTCAAGAAAAGTTTTTTATAATCGTCATAAAAAAATACTTTCCTCAAAAAGATTTAGCGAGGGCCCGAAGTAGCTGATCCCGGAAATCCTCAATGGGAGAAGCTTTTATCCTACCTAAGCCATTACGATGTTTAGAGAAAAGTCAAAACATTCAAATGAAATAAATTGAATGAAAAAATATTCCGTGCTAATTATGTTAGCATGGCACGAATGAGAAAGTTTGTAATTCTTCTCTCACTTTTAGGCCCGGCAATCATTACGTCAAATATTGACAACGATGCCGGCGGAATTGCCATCTATTCTATTGCCGGGGCGCGGTATGGATACAATCTTCTCTGGACACTAATTCCCACAGTGTTTCTCCTGGCGGTATTTCATGAAATGTCGGCAAGAATGGGGATGGTAACGGGAAAGGGTTTTGCAGATCTCATACGAGAGAATAATGGCGTCAGAGTTGCTTTCTGGGTAATGGTATCTCTTTTTATCACGAACCTTGGCAACACCATGGCGGAATTCTCAGGGTGGGCTGCAAGCATGGAGCTTTTCGGTGTAAGTAAGTATTTCTCAATTCCTATAGGGGTTTTTTTTGTTTGGTTTCTCGTAACAAAATGGAATTACAGCATCTTTGAAAAAATCTTCCTTGGTATTTGTTTTATATACATGACATACATAATCTCTGCATTTCTCGCGAAACCCGATTGGGGTGAAGTGATGCATAAGACGGTAACACCGAGTATTGAGTGGAGCAAAAGCTATCTCATCATGATCATAAGTATAATCGGAACCTCGATAACTCCATGGCAGCAGTTTTATCTCCAGGCTGGCGTTGTCGAGAAAGGCCTCAATGAGCAGGACAGGTGGGCATCCAAGATTGATGTTATCGCCGGCGCTGTCATGATGGGTGTGGTGGCCTTTTTTATTATCGTTGCCTGTGGTGCAACACTTTTCCCCGCTGGCATACAGATTGAAACCGCTGAAGATGCAGCGCTCTCACTGAAGCCTCTGGCAGGAAAGCATGCATATATCCTGTTTGCTATCGGCCTAGCAAATGCCTCGCTCTTTTCTGCTTGTATCCTGCCCCTTGCCACAACATATTACATATGTGAGGCTATGGGCTGGGAAACAGGTACTGGTAAACGTTTCAGAGAAGCGCCGCAATTCAATTCCATTTTTACCATCATCGTCATTATGGGCGCATCGATTGTCCTCATTCCCAACCTTCCCCTCATAAAAGTCATGTGGTTCAGTCAGATTATCAATTGTCTGTTGTTGCCAGTTATTCTCATTTTTATGCTCATGCTTGTGAATAAAAAAGAGCTGATGGGCGATTATCGAAATTCCCAATGGATGAATATAATTACCTATGTCAGCACTGCCCTTTTAATTGGCCTTAATCTTATCCTTTTTTACAATGCCTTCATTGATATGATGAGGTGAAACACATAAATTTTTTATCCTTTCCTTTCAGTACTTTTTTAGGTAAAATGATAGGCATGATGGGAATGAAAATGTTTTTTGAAAGATCAACCGCAATTTTTATATCTATTTTGCTCATAACATCAATCGTTATGATCAATAGAGGCTTCGCAATCGGAGACCTCGGTATTGTTGTGGAAAAAATGGAAGGCACCGGTGAAGTCAATAAATGCAAATATTGCGGGCGGTTCATGAAGGTTGGCAATATTCCTAAAGATGTACATGTAACCCTTGGCAATATTATGCGAGAAAATCTTTCAGCGCGGGATGTAGGCTATAGGATGGATAGCAATAATGGAAATTACATTAATCTCCTGGTATATCGTTACGAGGAGAGAGTTGGGGGGAATCTTGGCGTTGATAAACCTGCCGGTGTTGGTTTCCATGTGCATCTCATGGAAAACAACGTGCTGAAGCGTGTATTTACCTTTGATGAAGATCAACAGGCACTATCAGAAAATCTATTGAACATAGGGAAGTTCTTCAGAAGAGGTGCAAAATGGCTCACCGTGGAGGAACTCTCCCGGGATGCCATCAACCAGGGGCTGGATGCAATCCTTGAGGAACATAGATGAAGGCCCTGTTCGCCATGGATCTTATAGGTGGCGAATGCGTCCGTTTAGTAAAAGGCGATTTCTCGAAAGTCACTGTATACAGTAAAAATCCAGTCAACAAAATCGAAGAGCTTGTGGAGCGTGGCGCCAGGGATTTCCATATTATCGATCTTGATGGTGCACGAACCGGCCATCGTGTCAATTCAGAGATCATCCGCAATATCCGGGGGAAAGTGCCTGGTTATATGGAAGTAGGGGGCGGCATACGGCGTGCCGAGGATATCAGAGACTATAGTGCCATGGGTATTAATGGTGTTATTGTTGGAACGCAGGCCCTTGAAGACGAGCTCTTCTTTAAGGGCCTTTCGGTTTACGGCAATATCGTTCTCGGTCTGGATGTGCTCGACGGAAAGCCCATGGTGAGGGGATGGAAGAGTTCTGTCAATAGGGACGTCAAAGAGATCCTTGAGGAGGCAAAGCAGGTTGGCGTTATGGCAATTCTCTGCACGAATGTGGCAAAAGACGGTATGCTTGCAGGGCCTGACTATGACGGCATGAAAAAAATGTTACAGTGGACGGATATCCCGGTCATCGCGAGCGGCGGAGTAACTGAGATTGATGATGTGAAAAGACTCAACGACCTCGGTGTGTGGGCGGTCATCCTCGGCAAGGCAATCTATGAGGGTTTGATAAAGGTAGAGGAAGCCATACAATATGCTGACTAAGAGAATCATACCGTGCCTTGATGTTATGGAGGGCAGGGTGGTGAAAGGAATAAATTTCGTAGAACTTCGAGACGCCGGTGATCCTGTCACGAATGCGAAGGAATATGAGGCTCAGATGGCTGATGAACTTTGCTTCCTTGATATTACAGCATCCCATGAGCAGAGAAGGACAATTATAGATGTTGTAGAGAGGGTGGCAAATGAGGTGTTTATGCCTCTTACTGTGGGTGGAGGGATCAAGGATTTGCAGGATATTCGAGATATCTTACTTGCAGGGGCTGACAAGGTGACTGTCAACACGACCGCAGTTGAGAATCCTGAATTCGTACGCGAGGCAAGCGAGGTGTTCGGAAGCCAGTGTATATGTATTGCAATTGATGCAAAGCGCAAAGGTGATGGCTTCGAGGTTTTTACATATGGAGGCAGACGATCCACGGGAGTTGATGCAGTGAAGTGGGCGATAGAGGTCGAACGGCTTGGTGCCGGGGAGATTTTACTCACAAGTATGGATAGGGATGGAACGAAGGTCGGATTTGACATAGAGCTGACGCGAGCCATTTCAGAGTCGGTGAATATCCCGGTGATTGCCTCCGGTGGTGTGGGTACCCTTGAGCACCTTTACGAAGGTCTTGTTGATGGAAGGGCTGATGCTGTTCTTGCAGCATCCATTTTTCATTTCCGGGAACACACTGTTCTCGATGCAAAGAGATATCTGGCAGACAGGGGAGTGAGTGTACGAATGTAAAAGTAGAATGTTCAAATTTTGGAGTGGAGCGTTCGGCTGCAAAAGGCAGGATATGAAAAATCCCGAGGGAGAACATGAACGATGAAATAAAGTGGGACGAGAGAGGACTTGTGCCTGTGGTTGTACAGGATATAAATTCGAAAGACGTCCTCATGGTTGCATACATGAATCAAGAAGCCTATGATCTGACGCTGAAAACCGGCAAGGCACATTACTATTCAAGATCGAGAAAGAAGCTCTGGCTGAAAGGTGAGACATCCGGCCATTTCCAGGAGGTCAAATCTACCTATATTGATTGCGATAATGATACTATACTCATCATGGTAGATCAGAAAGTTGCAGCGTGTCATACAGGGTTTTGGAGCTGTTTTTACAGGATCTGGAAGGATGGCTGGAACGTAGTGGGCAAAAAGGTTTTTGATGACAAAGAGGTTTACGGCGACAACAAATAGCGTGTTTCACCTCTTCGTGACGCTTGGCCCCATTGGTTATTTACCCTATGCACCAGGAACATATGGATCGGTCCTCGCATGTATCCTTCTCTATTTTTTTTCTTCCGTTTTTACTCATCCTCTTTTTGTTCTCATCTTTATTGTTGTCTCCCTTATTGTCTTGAATAGCCTTACTTTGGAGGTAAATGATCCCGGGTACATCATAATCGATGAAGTTGCCGGTATGTTTATCGCTATGACAGGTCAAGGTATTACGTTTTTGAGCCTGTTGGCTGGTTTTGTACTTTTCAGATTTTTTGACATTGTAAAGCCTTATCCTATAAGACGGGTGGAGGCTCTCCCAAAGGGCTATGGTATTCTTGCAGACGATATCGTAGCAGGAGTTTTTGCAAACCTTTTACTTATTCTGGGAAGGAGGATGATGCCATGATAGAGGCAAGGATAGGGAGGATCCTCAGGGAAAGACGCATGAAAATAGCGGTGGCAGAATCATGCACCGGTGGTCATATAGCGAACAGGATTACTAACATACAGGGTGCCTCTGATTATTTTGATTTGGGATTTGTTACATACAGCAATGACTCTAAAGAACTGTATCTTTTTGTTCCTGAAGAGGTAATAGCGGAAAAGGGATCAGTGAGCAGCGAAGTTGCAAAGACAATGGCAGAGGGCCTCAGAGAGGCTACCGATGCTGACATTGCGCTGTCGGTAACCGGGGTCGCGGGGCCGGGTGGTGGTTCCCCGGAAAAACCTGTAGGAACTGTCTTTGTTGGCCTTGCGTCAAAAGATGGTACCTTTGTAAACAAGTTTCTTTTCAGTGGTGACAGGATCTCTACCAAAGAACAGACGTCTGAAGAGGCCCTGAAGCTGGTGCTTGATTATTTGGAAGGAAGACTGAGATGAGGGCGTTTCTTGCTTTCGAGATTTCTGCCCCTGTTAAGGAATACCTTCAGGGGGTCTCACGGATCATGGCGTCAAAAGTCACTGGTGTTAAATGGGTAAAGAGCAATGGTCAGCACATTACCCTGAAATTTTTTGGCGAGATTGAAGAAACCATGGCCAAAAACGTAAAGGAGAAATTGACTGGTCTTGAGAGTAAGTATGGTCCTTTCGAAGCCACCATCAAGGGGGTTGATGCTTTTCCAACCAAAAGAAGGGCCCGGGTAATTATAGTTTCCCTTGAAAAGGGGGTTGACATCGCAAAAGCGATATTTCATGATATAGAGGATACCCTTTTGACCCTTGAAATCGAGGTTGAAAAAAGGGATTTTACACCCCATATAACACTTGGGAGAAAGAAGGAGCCGTCCCCCCTTCTCGAGCGAGATATCCCAGGCCTGGATGAAATGAGTTTTGTCATTGACCGGCTCGTACTGTTCAGGAGCACCTTGACCCCCCAGGGGGCGATTTACTCACCGGCGTGGGAGATAGGTTTCAAAGGCAGGAATGAATAGTGAAACGCATATCGTATTTCGTGAATGAAGAATCTTTAACGATATACGATATACGAACGACGATATGCAATTTATTAAAAGTGATATGTTTTGTGAGCTATCAGCTTGGAGCTATGAGCTGAATTTAAATACTGGAGGAATCAATGGCTGCGAAAGAAGAAACCGGTAATAAGGCGAAGGCAATAGATATGGCGGTAACCCAGATAGAAAGGCTGTTCGGGAAAGGGGCTATCATGAAGCTCGGCGAAAAGCCCGTGGAGGATGTTCCGGTTGTTTCGACAGGTTCAATAGCCCTGGATATAGCTTTAGGGGTAGGCGGGTTGCCCCGGGGAAGGGTGATAGAGATTTACGGACCGGAGGCGTCCGGAAAAACAACCCTTGCCCTGGAAGTTGTCGCTCAAATTCAGAAACCGGGAGGCACTGCTGCCTTTGTTGATGCCGAACACGCCCTCGATATAAGCTATGCAAAAAGAATCGGCGTGAATACGGATGATCTCCTTATTTCCCAGCCCGATACAGGAGAGCAGGCACTGGAAATCACCGAAATCCTGGTAAGGAGCGGAGCGGTGGATGTGATTGTCATTGATTCGGTAGCCGCCCTGGTACCGCGCGCTGAGATTGAAGGGGAAATGGGAGATGCTCACGTTGGATTACAGGCGAGACTCATGTCCCAGGCATTACGCAAACTTACCGCAACCATAAGCAAATCCCTCACAACAGTCATTTTCATCAACCAGATACGGCACAAGATAGGAATCATGTTTGGAAACCCTGAGACAACAACAGGAGGGAACGCCCTGAAGTTTTATGCATCAGTACGGCTTGATATCAGGCGGATTGGGGCGATTAAAGATGGGCAGGATATCGTAGGAAACAGGACCAGGGTGAAGGTGGTCAAAAACAAGCTTGCCCCCCCCTTCAAGGAAGTTGAGTTCGACATTATCTTTGGAGAGGGGATTTCAAAAGAAGGTGAAATGGTCGATCTTGGTGTAGAAGCAGGTGTCATAGAGAAAGCGGGTACTTGGTATGCATACGGAGAAACCCGTATTGGCCAGGGCAAAGAGAACACCAAGGACTATCTTAAGAAACACGAAGAAGTTGCGAAAGAAATTGAAGAAAAAATCCTCGCACACTACGAAATGAAAAAGGCTGAACAGTGAGAGCGAACGAAATTAGAAAAAAGTTTTTGGAATTTTTTAGCGAAAACGGCCACACAATCGCATCAAGTTCATCTCTCATCCCGGAGAAGGATCCCACCCTGCTCTTTGTGAATGCCGGAATGGTGCAGTTTAAGAACCTTTTCCTCGGTATTGAAAAGCGTGATTATATACGGGCCACAACCTGTCAGAAATGCGTCCGCGCAGGGGGCAAACACAACGATCTTGAAAATGTTGGCAAGACTTTGAGACATCATACGTTCTTTGAGATGCTCGGTAACTTCTCCTTTGGTGATTATTTCAAGGATGATGCTATCGCTTATGCATGGAAACTTTTACGGGATGTCTACCAGATTGATGAGAAGAGGATGTGGATAACAGTTTACAAGGATGATGATGAAGCAGCCAAAATATGGAAAAAAATCGGCATCGGGGAAGACAGGATTGTGAGACTTGGAGAGAAGGACAATTTCTGGTCCATGGGCGATGAAGGACCATGCGGACCATGCTCGGAGATCCTCTATGACCTGGGGGAGCACGTGGGATGCAAACAGCCATCCTGTGCCGTTGGATGTGACTGCGATCGTTTCCTCGAGATATGGAACCTTGTATTTATGGAGTTTGACAGGTCCCGGGATGGGAAGATGACAAAACTCCCACGCCCGTCAATCGACACCGGGATGGGTCTAGAACGTATTGCTTCAATCATGCAAGGAAAGCTTGGCAATTATGAGACAGACCTTTTCAGACCAATTATTACAAGGCTCGAAGATGTTTCCAGGAATGTATACGGTGAAAATGAGAAAATAGACATTGCCATGCGCGTCATTTCAGACCACGTGAGGGGAGCAACCTTTGTCATCAATGACGGGGTTCTTCCGTCAAAGGACGGAAGGGGCTATGTATTGAGGCGAATTCTACGGAGGGCTTTGCGATATGGCAAAAAAATAGGGATTGAGCGTGAGTTCCTCTCTGATCTTTCCGCAGCAGTTGTAGACATCATGGGAGATGTTTATCCCGACATCAGGAACAATCATCCCTATATCGTAAGGGTCATAAAAGGTGAAGAAGAGAGATTTATAGAGACCCTTAGCGCGGGCATGAAGGTGTACGACGAGTTTGTGGATGAGATCACCTCAAAAGGCGGTACCGTGATGCCCGGTGAGATGATCTACAAACTGTATGACACCTATGGTTTTCCCGTCGATATCACTGCGGAGATGGCTCAGGAGGATTGCCTTTCCATGGATATGGACGGCTTCGCACAGTCGCTGGAAGAGCAAAAGGAGCGATCCAGGACTTCGTCGAAAATCAAAGGTGAAGGGCTTGAGGAAGGCCATGTGGCAGTGCTGAAAGAAGGCATAAGCAGCGAGTTTCTTGGGTACAAGGCAGTTCATGTGCCGCAAGCCACGACCATAACCCTTATCAAGGAAGACAAGATCGTTGATGCAATCAATGCAGGTGAGGCAGGGGAAGCCTTCTTTGATCAAACGCCATTTTATGCGGAGAGCGGTGGCCAGGTAGAAGATGAGGGTTCAGTGAATTGGCCCGGGGGAAGAGCCCGCGTTACAGCAGCAAAAAAAGTTAAGGCTGATCTATTCTCCCATTCCGTTATCGTCGAGGATGGTACCCTGAGAAAAGGCCAGAAGGTAGACCTATCAATTGACATTGAGAGAAGGAAGGGTATTGCAAGGAACCACACGGCCACCCATCTCCTCCAGTATGCCCTCCGTCAGGTACTGGGTAACCATGTGAAACAGTCTGGTTCTCTTGTCGACAAAGGCAGGCTGAGGTTTGATTTTACCCATTTCCAGACAATGGACGAGGCAGAGATTGCCAAGGTAGAAGATATTGTCAATGAGAAGATCATGGAAAGCATTGATGTGTCCACCCAGGAGAGGATGAGGGAAGAGGCTATCCGTGAAGGTGCAACAGCCCTCTTTGAAGAGAAATATGGGGATAAGGTCCGGGTGGTCAGCATCAGCGATTTCAGCGCTGAGCTGTGCGGAGGTACCCATGTGAAGAACACGGGTGAGATAGGCAGCTTTTACATTGTCAGTGAAGGCTCTCTTGCCTCAGGTGTCCGCAGGATAGAAGCGGTAACAGGAAAAGGAGCTGTGGCCTACAAGAGAAAAATGGACGCAGCGATTAAAGGGATTGCCCAGGTCGCCAATACAGAGCCCGACCGTGTCAGGGATCGGGTTGAAGGCCTTGTTGAAGAACTCAACGTCCAATCGCGGGAGATGGAGAAGTTGAAAGATGAGTTGACCGCGTATCAAGTTGAGGATGCCATCAAAGGAGCCCCTGAGAAAAATGGTGCAAAGATTATTTCTCTCTTTATCCCCAATGCAAAAGCTGAAGATTTAAGAAAAGTTACCGATATAATAAGAGACAGGATAAAAAGCTGTGTTGCAGTGGTTGGAACAAAAGACGATGCAAAAGGGATGCTCATTGTGGCGGTAAGCAAGGACTTGCTCAATACATACAATGCAGGGAAGATAATCAAGAAACTAATGGAGCATTACGGCGGTAAAGGTGGTGGCGGTCCACAGATAGCTCAGGGTGGTATTCCGGGAGATAAGATCAAAGCTGCATTGAAATCTGTGACTGAAGTGATGGATACCTAACTCATTTGGGTGAAAAGTTATGAAATTGTACGCAGAAAATATTCGGAATGTAAGTTTTTTTTCCGCTTTAAGTGACCATGAGCTTGAGATGGTTGCTAAAATTGCATTTGTGAAGACCTTCAACAAAGGTTTCATGGTGTTTGAAGAAGGTGAAAAGCGGGATACGCTCTACATCGTCCTCAAGGGACGGGTTAAAGTTTCCCTCTACGACGAGGATGGCAGAGAGTATATTCTGGACATCATCGGCAAAGACGGATTTTTCGGTGAGCTTTCACTCTTTGAGGAGTTGTCAGGTTTTGCAAATGTTATGACCCTGGAGCAGAGTGATCTCCTGGTGATCCGAAGGAGCGACTTTATGAGGCTTCTCATGGAAAACCGGGATTTTGCCGTGAGCATGATAAGGGAACTGTCGAAAAGGCTGCGGGCAGCAAACGAGAAGCTGAAAAGATTTGCCTTCCTCGGTGTTGAAGGCCGCATTTTGGAATATCTGATGGATGTAGCTGAAAAATCAGGTGTGAAGATCAAGGACCGCATCATTATTGAGAACGGCCCCACCCAGGTTGAGATAGCCAGTGCCTGCGGTTGCTCACGGGAGACGGTTTCAAGAATGGTGAAGAGCCTCGTTGAAAAAGGCCGTCTGAGCGTCCTCAAAAAGCAATACACCATACGGCCAGTCTATGAGCCAAACGAAATTGAAAAGTAAATTTTTTGCAGGTTTAAGTGCTATTCTGAAGCATTACGCACGCAATACAGTCACCCTTTAAACCATATGTTTCCTGGGTCGCTTCCCGTGATGCTAGAATAACCTCATAGAGCCCAAGCTTTACAAATTCCTTCAATCATGCAATAGTACAGATAGAAAAGGCAGAAGAGGTGTTTGTTATCCTGTTCTGAAGTTGCATAAAGATGTTTTTCATTACGAGATCTGAGGTGCAAAAAAATTAACATGGCAACATGGATAGACTTTTCAATCTCGTCGGCCTATAAAGTCAAATACCCAGGCGTGGCTTTTGGATTGACACTCATTTCAGGCTGCCGGCCCTTAAGCGACAATGCGGAGTTTGATCAATACAAGCGAAATCTTCTGCGAAGAATGAGAAAACGGGAAACACTTGCTTGTATCTCCCAGCGCATAGATGTCTACGATCGGTTTTTCCAGGACTTCGGATTCGAATGCCCCCTACCCCAGCATCTTAAGAGAACGATCAATAGTGGGTTTCCAAGGTACAATCTCATGGTCGATGCCCACTTTATGGCGGAGATGTGTGCAGGTATCCTCGTGGCGGTCACTGATTATGATCGAATCGAAGGGAGGCTTGTGCTTGATGTTGCCCAGGCAGGGGAGACATGTGTTGGAATGGGAGGTCGCCAATTTATTACGAAACAAGGAGAGATCGTGCTGCGTGATGAAAAGGACATCATTTGTATTCTATGTCAGGGAGCAGATGAAAAAACAAAAGTGAAGGATAATACACGGAACGTTCTTTTTTACTCCTACGCTATTCCCGGTATTGATGCGGTTTATATCAAGGAAGGATTGGCTGTTGCCGCGCAAACCATGGCTCAGTTTGGAGGGGGAAACATCGAGGGCTTAGAGGTATTTGTCGACGGAAGCATGTGAGTTTCAGTGTCTGCGACATACGCTGCACGGTAACGATTGGGCCCAAACGCTGTCGCAGTGAAGTATGAGACGAGGATTGCTGGATCCATATGTCCAACAGAAAAAACAAAGTCGGATGTGAACAAGTTATGAAATGGTGGAGCATCACGCTCATGGTGATTTTCGCAGGGGCGGCTTCCCACATAGCCTTTCTCGATATTGCCGGGGCAGAAGGACCGATTGGATCCCGTCTAACCGCAAAGGAAATGGGAGCACTGATTAATCTTCATAACAAGGCTCGTGCAGACGTGGGAGTTGGACCCCTTGCCTGGTCGAAGAATCTGGCAATGTATGCACAGGCATGGGCTGATCATCTTGCCTCCACAAACTGCCGGATGGAGCATCGTCCACATTCCGGACAATGGAAGCAAAAGCATGGCGAGAACCTCTTGATTGGAACAGTGGGCTACCATAGCGTAGTGGATGCGGTTCGGGCATGGGAAAGCGAAAAGTCAGTGTATCATGGTGAAGCCATCAACTCCTCTAACTGGTACCCCTCGGGTCACTACACGCAAATGGTATGGAAAAATACCAGCAAGATCGGTTGCGCAAAAGCAGAGTGTCGCGGCAGTGTTATAGTAGTCTGCAATTATGATCCACCGGGTAATGTGCTGGGCCAGAAGCCTTATTAATCCTCCGAATAAGAAGGTTCGATCTTTTCTATTATCAGATCATCGTCTCGCCCGCGTGGCGGCAGGCCAGTGGCAGGAAAAGTGGTGTTTAAAGATAGTTAGCCGTTCGTTCGGCCTCCATACATGGCAGCATAAGCTTATAATGTTTATATTATTCTTTGTAAACCATCCAAAGGAGGAATCTATGATGATAGAGGAAAATACTGTGAAGTGGATTCCGAAGCTAGGTATCTCATCATTAATTCTTATGCTGATAACTATGGGGATGCTGGTTACCTATACGACAATCGCCACCGCTCAGCAGCCGACCCATACGGCAGCGAAGACAGCTGCCTATCCTCCCTTGCTCGATCCTGCTGATACCGTCATACTCTTGCTCGACCACCAGAGCGGCCTGTTTCAGACCGTCAAGGACATCAGCGTGGCAGAATTGCGCACCAACACCGCGATTCTGGCAAAAGTAGCCAAGCTGGCGAAAATTCCCGTCATCACAACCGCTTCCGAACCGAATGGTCCGAACGGCCCCCTCATGCCTGAGATCCATCAGTATGCACCCCATGCGGTCTTCGTCCCCCGGAAAGGTGAAATCAGCGCTTGGGACAACAAGGATTTCGTGGAAGCCGTTCTCAAGACAGGCAGAAAAACATTAATCATGGCGGGTGTGTGGACAAGCGTTTGCGTCGCCTTCCCTGCAATCCAGGCGAAGGCGGAAGGCTACAATGTTTACGCGGTTATTGATGCTTCAGGAGACCCGAGCGAAATAGCATCGAGAACGACAATTGCCCGCCTGACGCAGGCCGGGGTTATTCCTGTTAGTACGAATGCGGTGTTCTGTGAGATACAACGGACCTGGGATCGTCCGGATGCCGCAGAATACGGGGCCCTGTATTCAGACTACGCCCCAAACTATAAGGCCGTGTTGGAAAGTTACCTAAGAGCACAGGAGGCCCTCAAAGGAAAGAAGTAAAGGTTCATTGAAGCGACCGGAAAAGGACATGAAAACATGATAGACATAATCAAGGCAAAAGATCGGCATTTCTCGGACTTCGGGTGGTTGAAGACGTACTGGCTTTTCTCTTTCTAAGACTACTTCGATCCCCACAACATCCAGTTTGGTGCACTTCGGATATTAAATGACGATGTGGTTGATCCCGGCACAGGATTTCTCACACATCCCCACAAAGAAATGGAGATCGGAAGCGACACTCCGCCTCCCGCTAGTGGTGACGTTATGCTACATTTCCTTTGGTAATCAATGTTTTTCATAATGTGTGCTGTGTTCACATAGCGAATGTACCTCGCACCCTTCATAACCTCCTGCCAATAAAAAAGTTGAATTACCCAAGGAGTGTGCTTATGCCCCTGGTGGGGTTTATACGGGTATTCTTTAATATACTTTTATAGAGCAAAACCAGACCTCTAAAGCCTCCGTGGTATGATGGCATATATGGAACTCCCCCTAAGAATCTTTTTTGCCCTGGAGGTTCTTTTTTCAGATTAATTGACGTGACAATGGTTGGGGCAATGCAATTAGTACTTGACGAGTATTATAATGTGACTATTCACAGATAGATTAAAGGAGAATAAACAATGGTCACAATCGAAGTTGACGAAGATGTTTACAACAAAATACAATCATTAGCAGAACCATTTGTTGACACACCAAACACGGTGTTAAGACGCCTTCTGTTTTCAGAGCAAAAGGGAGCCAACACAAAGCCAAGAAATAATGTTCGTACTATATCTAAGGCAATACGAGAAGAACAAGGACTATCACCTGTAGCTTTTATGAATTGGTTCCTGAAAAATAGGTACAGTGAGACTTTTCGCACAAAATCACCGTACCGTATGATGTTTGAATCAGAAAAACACTTGGTCTATTTCCAGAATTTCAGCAAGGTTGGCACCAGCGACCTTTGGTACAGGCTCAGCAAAGACCCTTTAAACATTTTGAGAAATACTCAGAAGATTGCACTGGTGTGTTTTACTAATCCATCTGAAAATATAGTTTTCGAGATCCCAATCAACGATATTGACAAACGAGCTGCGGAAACAAAGTGGATCAAGGATTTCTTTGAGGTCAATATTGACCCAGCCAACTCTACTTGGCGTGAATTAGATTGGCAGATTGAGAAGTATCTTGTCAACTTTAAGGCATAACAAGTTTCATAAGACAACACCGTTGTTCGAGGAATGCCGGTTCCCTATGGAGAGATGAATTGACGAGTAAACAAGTATTTCAAATGATTGTGTCAAGCTATAGAAAAACCAGGTAAGGCGTATGAGTTCTTTGAAATGGGGTTAAGGCTCTTACAGACTGATGATTGCCACAATGCTCTTCTCTCTATAGCAATCATTTTACAGAAAAGACTCCATGTTATCTTGATGGGTGCAGGCCATAGTTTTATCCGTTGATTATTTTGAAAATTAGTCGAGATTCACTCTGTTACTCTGCTCCGTCCTTCATAGTGAAGCGCCATTTGCAGAATAGTTCTTGAGGATGTGGGTCGGGAGGAGCAAACAAACATTCGACTTTAATGTTCCGATCAACTTCCTCGATGATGCTCATAAATTCTCCAAAATGCATGTCCTTGCAGTTGTATTCTCCCAATCCTTTCTTCAGTCGAGCCTCCTGCGAAGCGCAATGGGGAATTGAAACAATGATTTCCTCGTCTTTTACCTCGATTTCAAACCCTGAAATCATCGTCCAAGGGGAATATCTCAGAACCTTAGCAAGGGCTTTCAGCCCCTTTTCCTCAACAGAGAACTTCTCTTTGATTTCCCGGGCCATGATCTTCCCCATCCTGTGCCACACTTCTTCGTTGATCTTAATTGCGGCATCGTAGCCATAGGCATTCTCCACCCCGAGAAACCAGAATCCATCCGTCCTTCTGAACTGGTTCACCATAAACTCAATATAGGGTAGAAGCTCTTCATTATTGAATTGAGGTATCTTCATGTAAGTTTTTTCTCCTTTGTCTCAGCAAGTTATGCGTATACGCGAAAAAATAGCTTTTTTCCCAGATTCTATTCCTCAAACATGTCTAAGTCAATTATGGTATACTATATGTCCTCAAACACCTTCGGGTCTTGCCTTGCGATCCCATCCCCAAAACGATCAATGCAATAACTCCGCAGATTCTTTCTTTTATTTTTAACTAATACAACCGAATTGTCGATTATATAGGTAACCACAACTCTTCATTCTTCTCCTTTCCTCCGGGTAGACTAACCAAATAACTACCGCTGCTGAACGGCACACCCGGAGGTTCCTATTTAAAATTGCACTTATCATCACAATCAAGATTCTGGGCCTTTGTCCGGCACTCCGTCTTTCAATCTTAACCCTACAAATAACCGTTTGATCTAAGTTGCGCGCCTCAAGGTCAATGATTATCTTAAAAATATGGATTAGTCCACGTGCTTTGCGGCAGTACTGATCTCTCCTCTGGAAGTAAGTAAGCACCCTCTCGGCCTGTGTCATTTTATGAATTGATTATCCCTTTGTAACTCTCTTCCACGCAGGCTTTCCAGACTATCCTTATTTTCAGTTCAGCCCTTAAAGCTATTGTGGGGCAAATATAAAGGATCAGAGCGTGCATTACTGCGGCGCCGTTGGGATGACGAACATGTTTCCTTCGATCACCGACACTACAAGCATGATCTCCTGATTTATCTCAGAATCTTAAGAGGTAAAAGGGAATTTCCGCAGTATACTCTTTATAAGATCATATCTTTCCTGCACAGATAAGGTGAAGTAGAACTTACTCCCCATCAAAATACGGACTACTTCTCTTACTTTATTCTCATGTCTCACAGTACCAACCTCCGTGTTATAGTAGCACCCATGCTAATTGGATGATGAAATTTCCTTGCTGTTGAACATCACTCTGCCCATCGGGTCGATTACGATATGAATTTCCTCTTCAAACTTCTTAAGATTCCGGAGTTTCGTAAACTCAATCTCTGTGCCCATAAAAAAGAACCAAAAAACCGGAACTAAGTCCTTCTCGAACACTACTTCTTCCGATCTTTCAACCATCATTAGCTCCATAAGATCCTCCTGAGTTAGAATTATCTTTTAATACCTCCCCTTGAGCATATCTTGTGCCACTAATAGTGAAAGAATAATAACGAGTGTAAATAGTTATTAGTATCAACCTATTATGACATTTTGGTCTTATAGAGAGAAACTATTGATAATCCTGAGTATGACTACAAGATGCATAACTCAGTCTACACATTTTGTGGCTTCCCCTCGGATTATCCTGAAGGAAGGTTAGGGAGATGACCCACGATATTAAACCTGCTGCTCAATTTGGGTTTAGGAATGTGCAGAAGATGCTCAACGAAAAGGGTATTGTCCGTTAACAGGGAATACTCTCCAAGATTCTGTTTCAAATCAAATATCTTAATGAATAATTGAGAAAGGGCGAAAATAAGGGTGCTGGCCTCAAAAGCTTCAGGTACCATGCTTGACCAACCGTGATACAATACCAAAGATTCCTGAGTCATTTGAAGGATATGCTATTCTTATATTGAAGGTGGTGCAGCATGATTCTATCCTACACCGATCTTCTCTCTTTATGCGGCCCGATCTTCGATAATCCATACATTGTTGTCATGTGTTCCCTCTATATAGCCTCTATTGATGCGTAGCACTCGTTGAGGTGAAGATTTCTCGGCCAAGAGGATTATTCCTCTCCCTTCCCCCTTATAAACCGGTCACTTCTCTTTATTTGGTTTGGGGCAGACGGCCTTATGCATTGAATCGCCTATAGAGCCTGGAGTTAGTGGAGACCATCCTTCTGAGGGTCGGAGTTTGATAGTATATGAGGCAAGTATTACCCCGTCAGCAGCATAGTGTTTGCCAAACGTGGTCAATCGCCTCTCTCGCCTTGTGCAGTTAATTTCCCACAAGAGCAAAGAGTGGCTTATCAAATCGTAACGGTCAACAGGTAACTTATCGCTAATCCTCGTTTGGGTCTTTCTCTTTCTCCCTTCATCGAAAAATACCTGCTTTGTCCACGCCTTAATTATATCTTTTGAAGGTTTTGTCAAGCTTGCCCGGTCATAGAACCATTCGGTGTCTAACATGCTTTCACCTATAGATACCCACTCCGCAGCATTTGCCTGAGATACAAGAAAAATCATTGTGACGGCAAAGAGTAAATAACATATCGTTTTCATCATGAGATGCCCATTATTCAGTATTTTATATCATGACGATTGTCTGATGGAGCTTGACTTCTTCACTCTGTTATAATTCTCGGTCAACCCTGCATTTCCTTTAGAGAACATGATTCCATCCGGTGATGCAGGCGTTATAATCTGTTTCAATCCGTAATTTTTACCTTGATGCCAGATGCCCTTTACAACATTGGTAGGCGCAACAAATTTTTATTAACTCATAAAATATTCCACAAGATAACAATAATACATAGTATCAAATTCAAGAAAATTAGACATTGGTATCTGAAGATATATAGACTATCAAGAAGACAGGGAGATGAAGAATCATTGTAAATACTTTGCAGATAGCAGCAAATCTTTTGAATATAAAAACGGGGCAGACAAAAAGATCAGGACTGACGATTACTTCTGACAGAGCGTTCCGGATCGTGACCTCCACCGATCTCTTGTTGACAACGTAATCATAGATACACTATGCTTACATACGGTAATTATTGCCGTAGGCTGAAAATATATCGAAGGGACATAGACCATTGAAGCTTAGTGAAAAGCTGGAACAGAAAGAGCAGGAACTGAGGATACTCCACGAGGTTGCCAAGGACATCAGCAGCAATCTTGAGTTAAAAGAGCTCCTTAACCGTATCGTTGCAATGATCATGAACTTTGTTACGGCTGATTCCTGCCTTATCTATCTCTATGACCGGCAAAACGATGAGCTTATTCTTACTGCATCAAACAAGCCTAAAGAAAAGTCCATAGGAAGGGTAAAGCTGAAAATTGGAGAAGGTGTCACTGGTTGGGCTGCTAAAGAAAAACGGCCAGTGGTTTTACCGAAAGAGGCATATAAGGATCAGCGCTTTAAGACCTTCTTGTCTCTTGAAGAAGACAAATATCAGGCGTTCATGTCCATACCCATTCTATCCAAGGATGAGGTTATCGGGGTCATGAATATTCGTAATATGGAGGCACACACCTATCCCGAACACCAGGTTAACCTCCTTTTTACCGTAAACCGTTATCTTGGAAGTGCTATCCAAAATGCTATTATTTACGAAGATGTCATCAGAAAGGCAAAACAGTTGGACCTTCTCTCGGAGGTTTCGAGGACCATTGTGTCGGATCACTACCTGAAGGAGATACTCCAATTAATCGTTGCCATGACAGCAAAGGTCATGGATTCACAAATCTGTTCCATCATGCTTCTGGATGAAAAGAGAAACGAATTATTTATTGCTGCAACCCAGAGCCTGAGCCAGGAATATCTCAACAAGCCGAACCTTAGGGTGGGCCAGTCGATAAGCGGAAGAGTCGTTCTGGAAAAGCGGCCAATCACAGTCCTTGATGTGACAGAGGAATCCGGGTATATGTACCCTGAGGTAGCTCGGCAAGAAGGGATCGTTTCACTTCTCTCTGTCCCCATGATGCTCAAGGATAGAGCTATCGGAGTTATAAACAGCTATACAAAGAGTGAGCATAAATTTAGGCAGGAAGAAATAGGCATCCTCCAGGCCGTGGCTAACCAGGCGGCCGTTGCCATCGAGAACACCCATCTTAGCGAGGAGATACTGACAGCGAAAGAGGCTCTTGAATCGCGGAAGATCATTGAACGGGCAAAGGGTATTTTGATGAAGGAGCTTGGTGTCACAGAAGACGAGGCCTATAAAAAGATCCATAAGAAAAGTATGGACCTGCGCAAGACCATGAAGGAGATTGCAGAAGCAATTATCCTCTCGTCTGAGCTGAGGAAAAAACCTTGACAAAAGCAATTCAAAATATGTATATTATTTGTGTTTCAAGAAAAGAATCTTTTAGCAACGTATGCTAAAAGGATACATGAAACGGACTACGGCGTCCAAATCACACATGGTGGTTTGAGGCGCTTTTTTTTTAATATTTGGCTCTATGGTGATGGATATGGCAGAAAACTGGCGTATTGCGATTGCACAAATTAATTGCACTGTAGGGGATCTCAAGGGGAACTCTGCAAAGATTGTCGAATTTGCTGGAAGGGCAAAGGACTCAGGGGCAGATATCGTGACCTTTCCTGAGCTTGCAATTACGGGTTATCCCCCGGAAGACCTCTTGTTGAAACCAAAGTTTATTGAAGATAATATAACGGCACTCAGAAATATTTCACAGTCAATTAAGGATATTGTGGCGGTTGTAGGCTTTGTGGACAGGACGAATGACAAGCTTTACAATGCAGCTTCGGTCTTATATGGTGGCGAGATAATAGGGACCTACCACAAGACCCTTTTGCCTAACTATGGCGTATTTGACGAGAAGCGTTATTTTTCCCCGGGCGAGAAGTCGCTGGTCTTCAAGTTTGGTGAACTCGTTTTTGGGGTCAATATTTGCGAGGATATATGGTTTGATGAGGGACCCACCGCATCACAGGCCAGTGCAGGCGCTGCCTTGATTCTTAATATCAATGCTTCCCCATACCATGCCGGCAAGATAAAGGTCAGAGAGGAGATTGTGAGACGACAGGCCTCAATGAATAACGTTTACATCTTCTATACGAACCTGGTCGGCGGCCAGGATGAGCTTGTCTTTGATGGTCAGAGCATGGTTACTGACAGTGGCGGAAATATCATTGCCCGAGCTGCAGCATTCAGAGAAGACCTTCTGATCATTGATATTCCAAGGGATAGACTTGCAAGAGGGCAGACACTGGAAACAAGTAATGCTCCAGCCAAGAAACTCGAGATGATTATTGTTGCTGATAATTTAGAGTACGTGGACAAACCGAATATTGCCTGGCACCAGGAAGAGATGCTGGATCCTGTTGCTGAGGTCTATGAAGCACTTGTGCTCGGTCTCCGGGACTATGTTGTAAAGAATTGTTTTGGCAATGTCACCATTGGTCTGAGCGGTGGAATAGACTCGGCCATCGTTGCTGCTCTTGCTGTGGATGCCCTGGGGAAAGATCGTGTTGTTGGTGTTTTTATGCCATCACGCTACACATCCAGAGAATCAGAGGAAGATGCGCGGGAACTTGCCAAAAACCTCGGCATTGAGATACTTGAAGTACCTATTGATGAGATATACAAAGCTTATATAGGGACATTTAAGCCTCTATTCAAAGACCGCTCAGAAGATATTACAGAAGAGAATATTCAGGCCAGGATTCGTGGCAATATTCTGATGGGCTTGTCTAATAAGTTCGGATGGCTTGTGCTGACCACAGGTAACAAGTCTGAAATGAGCGTAGGATACGCAACGCTTTATGGAGATATGGCAGGTGGTTTTGCAGTCATCAAAGATGTGCCAAAGACGCTTGTCTACATGTTGGCTGCCTACAGGAACTCATCAGGGCCGGTTATTCCCCTGCGGATTATCGAAAAGGAACCGACTGCCGAACTCAAACCTGACCAAAAAGATCGCGACACCCTTCCTCCTTACGACATGCTTGATCCGATTCTCAAGGCTTATGTAGAGGAGGACAAGCATCCCGAGGAGATCATTTCTTCCTCTCTTGAAAAGGAAGTTGTAAACAGGGTATCGAGAATGGTGGACGGAAGCGAGTATAAGAGGAGGCAATCTCCTCCAGGAATCAAGATTACCCCTAAAGCGTTTGGCAAGGATCGGAGAATGCCCATAACGAACAGGTACAGAGGGTGAGTTATGTCCTTCGAACATCTCATAACGCGAATATCACCTACCTTAAAGAGAATCACCCATAGACTCAATGGGCATCACTCTTTCTTTGATGATGAAGACCTCTATCAGGAAGCCCTGATTCATTTGTGGCTTCACTATAATGATGGCTCCCTTTCTGACAAAACGGATAGTTATATCCTGCAGGGCTGCTATTTCCACCTCAGGAACTACTTGAGAAAAGTACAGGAAAAGGTGCCTATCCTCAGCATCAATACAGGTGTTGGAGAAGACGGAACAAAGCTGGAAGATATCCTCACCATCGATGGCGTGGCAACCTTTGATTATCTGGAAAGTAAGATCGATGTCGAGGCGCGGGAAGAAAAATACCTTACGGACAGGGAAAAGAAAATTCTGTCTCTTATTATAGAAGGCATGTCCATGCGGGAGGTTGGGGCAAAGATTGGTATTTCCCACGTAATGGTCTTGAAAATACGAAATAAAATAAAAGAAAAGTATCTTCAGCTCAACAATGAGGCTCTAAACTAGGTTACCAACATATAAATCATTTAACTTGTAGTAGCATATTAGCCCGATGTGAGGGCAAACACAGTGATGTGTATTTGACAATGGCGTTCTGAGCATCAGAACGCTTTTTATTTTGGAGACGAAGGCGTCTTTAAGCCGCGATAGGCTTAGAGACGCTTTTTTTGTTTCAAATCTAAATCATTTGGAGGTGCAACGTGGCAAAAATTGGAATTGTTGTTCGGTTAATGTTGGTGATTGGAATGTTTTTGTTGTTGGTAGGTGGCCTCTGGGCTGAAGAGGCGAAAAAGGCAGATGATCCAACTCTTGCGAAGCCTGCAGAGGAGACAAAGAAGGTTGAAGAGCCAAAGGTGACAGGTGTGGGTTCGATAGGTTTTTATAATAAATATATTTTCCGAGGTTATGAGATTGGTACGGAGAATTTCGTCGCCCAACCTTCCCTGAGCGCATCATACAAGGGCTTCACGGCAACCTTCTGGGGCAATTATGACAGCAATCAACGAAATAGCACGTCAGCTGGTTTTACCAACCAGGGAAGAAGCGGTATAGACGAGGTTGATGTTACCCTAAGCTACACTTACGCAATTCAGAAGCTATCCTTGACAGGAGGATACGTTTATTACAACCTTAAATATGCCCAGGACACGGAAGAGTTTTTTTTTACCCTTGCCTATGACATGATTGGAAAACCTTCAATAACAATCTTTCAGGATATTAATTCCTATCCTGGAACGTATATAAATCTTGCCCTTGCCCATTCTTTTCCCCTACCCAAGGACATTAGCCTTGATCTCGGTGCGTCCTTTGGATATTTCGCCGGACAGGGTAAATATTGGAAGACCTATGAGCCGGCAGCGGGCAGTTATACAGGAAGCAAGTACAAAGGATTCCACGATGGCATGGTCAAAGCCGGCCTGACCATACCGGTTACAAAGGCCTTTTCCATACAGCCGGTGGTTCAATACTGGTTTCCGCTTTCGAGCGATGCAAAGAAGACCTATGGCTATAATCCGGAGACTGGCCTTAAAGTCGCTTATAACCCGAATGGGTATGTAAAAAATAATTTTGTCTACGGTGTTGGCTTTAGTTACAGCTTCTAATTAGTATTTCAAAACCCGCGACGACGCGGCCCAAAGCCTGACCGACCAGGCAATAGATCCAAACTCACGACATTGAAGTCATGGTGGTTTTACTCCAGGATGTTCGGGGTACACATCCCATGAAGGGAAAAAAATAATTCGAAGGAGGTTTGTTGTGAAGGAGCGTTTATCTTTGTTGTCACTTTGTTTTCGCGGTCAATTGGTATTTGACGGGATTGCTGGAAAAATCCGGAGCAAAGTCAGGCGATATAGAGCCCAGGAGGTTCGAAGGCAAGGACCTAGCCGGACATGGTGATTCAAATAGAATTCTTCAAGAATGCTAATCTAAGGAGGAGCAAATGGATCCAAAAATAGTTTTAGATACATTATGGGTATTAATTACTGCAATGTTGGTTTTTTTCATGAATCTTGGTTTTGCCATGGTGGAGTCAGGCTTTGCGCGTGCTAAAAACTGTGTGAATATCCTCTCAAAGAACTTTATCGTATTTGCGGTTTCATCACTTGGGTTTCTGGCGTTAGGCTGGGGTCTGATGTTCGGGGATGGCAACCCCTTTCTTGGATTGGATGGACTCTTTTTCTTGAACGGCGCCGACAATTCACCAGCAATGGGAGACGCTTATAAAGGGGTATACTCGGCACTCAATTGGACAGGCGTACCGTTGCTCGCCAAGTTTTTCTTCCAGCTGGTCTTCTGTGGAACAGCCGCCACAATAGTCTCGGGGGCCGTGGCCGAACGGATCAAATATAAATCCTTTATCGTCTTCACATTCATAATGGCTATATTCATCTACCCAGTGGTAGGTCATTGGATCTGGGGTGGCGGTTGGTTATCAAAAATAGGAATGTTTGATTTTGCAGGTTCGACTGTAGTCCATTCTGTAGGCGGATGGGCAGCTCTGGCTGGCATCCTGATCCTGGGCCCCCGTTTTGGCAAATATACCAAAGATGGAAAGATCAACCCCATCCCGGGTCACAACCTGACTATCGCCACGATCGGTGTGTTTGTGCTTTGGCTGGGGTGGTTCGGTTTCAACCCCGGATCGACTATGGCCGCTGATCCCAACGCTATCGCTCACGTAGTCATGACCACAAACACTGCGGCTATTGCTGCAACATTGAGTTCGACTGTTATAGCGTGGATAATACTGGGCAAACCTGACCTTGGTATGACGTTGAATGGTTGTCTGGCAGGCCTGGTGGCGATAACCGCTCCATGTGCTTTCGTCAGCATCAGCAGTTCGCTGATTATAGGTTTCGTTGCCGGAATACTTGTTGTATTAGCAGTTATCTTCTTTGATCGTGCCAAAATCGATGATCCTGTAGGTGCTTTATCAGTGCACCTGGTGAATGGAGTCTTTGGAACGCTTGCAGTCGGACTTTTTGCACAAAATAAAATTACTGGTACTGAGACAGGCAATGGTTTGTTTTACGGAGGCGGTATGAAGCTATTGGGCGCTCAGTTTGCTGGAGTTGCCGCCACAGCAGTCTTTGTTTTTGCTGTTGCTCTCATTGCATGGGTATTGATTAAAACTACGGTAGGCCTGAGAGTATCGCTTCAAGAAGAGATTGAAGGTCTGGATATTGGCGAGCACGGTAACAGCGCATATCCGGAATTCCTCACGCGGAAGCCGGCATATTCTTATGTGGGGACGGGTGACCTAACACCCGTAAGAGAGACATCCTTGGTGAATGAAAGATCCTTGGTAAAGGAGGGTAGATAGATGAAACACATAATCGCAATAATCCGTCCGGAAAAACTGGATGATGTAAGACATGCTCTGGAGAAGGCAGGATGCTCCGGCCTGATGATCTCTGAGATTTCAGGCCACGGAAAACAAAAGGGAGTTGTACAACAATGGCGTGGCGAAAAATACAAAGTAGATTTGATCCCGAAAATAAAGTTGGAAGTGATGATCAAGGACAGCGAGTTAGGCATCATCAAAAAAACCATTATGGAAAACGCGAGGACCGGCGAGATAGGTGATGGAAAGATGTTCATTTCTACCGTGGACGAAGTTGTTCGAATTCGGACCGGTGAAGAGGGTGAAATTGCACTATGACCAATTTTGGCAGAGTGAAAATAAATGGGGAAAATCTATTTCATTACATGAAGCCGAGATTTAATTGCATTTAGATGAGAAGAAGTTACAACAGTCTAATGTCGAGTATCCCCCGGTCATCGGTGCCAAAGAGCCCACAAAGCTCCGGACTTCGCACCTCCGTGCGCCAGTGGCCGGGGGCACAAACAAGCCTTAAGCAGTATTTCCCTTATACGTTTCAACCACGTCGTAGTTTTTTTCGAGCCGCTCGACCCTCGCCTCTCATATCATGACGGAAAGATACATTTACCAGGCGAAACATAATAAAAGCATTGCTTTTTTGAATCGTATTGGATACATTCTTCAGGGATTTGACATTTCATAAAAGTTAATATCTTTGTGATTCCAATATAACGATATGAAAAATCTTTTTGTTTTATTCCTGATTTTTGTTATCAGTCTGTTGGGTTTCTTAAGGTGTGCCCTTGGAAACGGTTTTGACATTTATGAGCAAAGTGCGAAAGCGGTGGGAATGGCAGGGGCCATTATTGCACAGGCCGATGATCCTTCTGCAATATTTTTTAACCCGGCCGGAGTAACGCAACTTGACGGGACCCAGATTTCCATGGGTGCATGCCTGGTTATGCCTACCATGCAATTCAAAAGTAACGGCAATGTGCTCATGGGAACATACCCCGGAGAGGCAGAAAAAATCAAAGATCACACATGGGCCATTCCAAATTTCTATGTTACCCATAAGATAAACGACAAGGTCAGCGTGGGTATCGGATCCTTTGCCCACTTTGGACTTGGCGTGGAATGGCCACAACACTGGGAGGGTCGTTTCACACCTGGAACAACGAAAACTATCCTCAAAACAACCTCGATTAGCCCGGTTATTGCGTTCAAACCTCTAGAAAACTTATCCATCGGCCTAGGACCTTATATTCAGTATTTCGACATTCAGCTCAACAATCTTGTTTTTATTGCCCCTCCTACTCCGCCGATAACACCAAACAACAACAGGGCCCAGACGGCAGATGCCAATCTTACGGCAAATAACTGGGACTGGGGGTTGCAGGCAGGATTTCAACTTAAAATTATAGAAGGTCTTACCTTTGGTGCCGCCTATTTGAGTGAGGTTCGCCACAAGATTAACGACGGAAAACAGAAGCTGACAAACCTTGTAAATGGAGCCGTAATACTTAAACAAGGGTTCTCGGGAGAGTTTACCCTACCTGCTACATTACGGCTGGGACTGGCGTGGCAAAAAGATCTGTGGACTGTCGAGGCGGGGGCCCAATGGACAGAATGGACCAGCTATAAAACGTTGCAGGCAATCTTTGAAAACGGGACTTCTCTTACAAGCCCTAAGAACTGGCATAATGCCTGGCTGTGGCGCATAGGGGCCCAATATAAGGTAAATAAGTATCTTGACCTCAGGGCCGGTTTCTTTTACGATGAAACCCCTATACCGAGTTCAACCATGGATCCACTAGTGCCATCGGGAGACCGGAAGGGGTATTGTGGTGGTTTAGGATTTCACTTAGACCGATTAACCTTCGATGTTGCTTACAATTTTATTCAGGATGAAAGCCGCGCCTGGAATAATCCCTCAGGAGACGTTAAAGTGGGTCCCGGGACGATCACCCGTGTTACAGGCAAATTCGAAAAGGCTTATGCCCATATATTCGCAGTGAATGTAACGTATCGCTTCTAGGAGCCTCAACTTACTTTGGTTCAGCGAGAATCTTTGTTTTCATCCGGTCAATAATGTCCTTCAGAAATTTTTCTCGATTTTTCAAGGCATCTCGAAACTCTCGCTTGTCGGTGTGCATAATCTCAACTTGCAGGTGATAGAGATAGCGTTCGATGACATTCTGAACAATGTTTGCTTCGTCCTTTGACATTTCGAATTTGATCATAGTTGCCCCCCTTGATTTTTTTTGCCTTACTAATAAATATAGCGGTGATTTTTAAAATAGCAATAAAATGAGCATTTTTTCGCATGTTTTGATTGCAGGAAGGATTAAGGGGTAGGGAATAAAGGACTAACCAGCCCATTCTTGGGCGAGAGGGGAAGGCTCTACCGCTTTGCTGGCCGGGTACCCACGGAGTGGGTGGCGGGCGACGCAAGTCCCAGAAAGTGGACAGGTTACCAATCAACAATTAAATTTACTTTTATAGTAAGAATGTAACAAAACACATTGATGTGTAACGAAACATAGGCGTTCCAATTTATTGGAACGCTTTTTTTGTTTCTGTTTTAGACAGAGGTGTCTAAATCCAAATGATTTGGTTTAGACACCTTTTTTTCATTAAATCGGAGGTGCATTATGAAACGATGGATGGTTGTAGTAGTGTTATTGCTCAGTATAGCTTTGGTAGGAGTGGCAATTGCCGAGGAAGAAAAA
>Ga0105103_10000280_pt1:0-27500 | contig 28563 bp, 22 predicted proteins | sample PPLLaktember2015_2_FD_79107 | JGI IMG/M metagenome (GOLD analysis project Ga0105103, IMG submission 79107) | Freshwater sediment microbial communities from Prairie Pothole Lake near Jamestown, North Dakota, USA - PPLs Lake P7 Core (6) Depth... | ecosystem: Environmental > Aquatic >...
ACGGCGAAGTAGTAAACGTTGGGGTCACCGGTTGCGGGAAATTTTGTGTAGCTCGTACCCGTGGTCACATACACAACATTGCTGAGCTCGTTGAAATCGATCGGGAGCGACGTTGATGAGTAGACGAGATAGCGCGCTGGTACTTCTCCATCGGATGCAGGCGTGGGGGCTTTCCATCGTATGAATGCATACGTCTTTCCGGCGGATGGTTCGATGCGGAAGCTGTCCGGCATCACCGGGGGAACGGAATCGCGCCACGGCATCGTCGGGCGCAGCGCGAACGGGCGCCGGATGATCTCGGATGTCACTTTCGGATAGACGGAACCCCGGAGCGAATCGTTGACCAAACGCGAGTTCGACTTGAAGTACTTCGCACTGAAATGAACGCTGCCGAGGATGTTCGCCTTGGTCCTGTTGAAATCGATCTGATCTGCGAGTTCCTGCACGGACCATCCCGCCGCCGCAGGATCGATCGCGCGATACGTCGCCTGTCCAATGTAGATGTGGCGGGAGAATGCGTTGTCATTCCACCAGTTCGTCAGGATGCCGTACGGAGCGACCGAGTGGCTGAAGGGCCAGTAGATCTGCGGCACAAGATAGTCGATCCATCCTTCCTGCAACCATCGCCGCGAGTCGGCATAGATCGCGTCATACGCTGCGTACGCGCCAACGGTTGGACCGTAGGGGGAGTTTCTCCACACGCCTGGCGGGCTGATCCCGAACTTCAACCGCGAATTGAACGCCGCGAGACTGTCACGGATCGTACGCACGAGAATATTGACGTTCTCGCGACGCCAGTCCCCCAGCGACATGCCGCCACCGTAAAGGTTGTACTCGTTCAGGTCCTCAGTAGTGATGCTGCTGGAATAGAAGTAGTCATCGAAATGGATGCCGTCCAGATCATAGCGCCTCGCCACATCCATGATGACGCCGGTGACATATTCGCGCACGGATGGAATGCCGGGGTTCAGGATCTTGAGCGTACCGAACGTGAGCACCCATTCAGGATGGGTGACCGAGACATGCGTCGGCGCGACACTCGAACTCGACGTGTTGACAACGGCACGATACGGATTGAACCACGCATGGATCTCCAGTCCGCGCTGACGGCATGCATCGATGACGAATTGGAGCGGATCATATCCGGGATTGGTCCCTTGTGCGGCGCCGCTGATCCATTGCGACCACGGTTCGATCGCCGAGGCATAGAACGCGTCGCACGACGGGCGCACCTGGAAGAAGATCGAATTGACGCCAACATTCACCAGCGAATCGAGTGTGGCGGTCAGGTTGGCCTGCGAGTTGCTTGTCGTCCAGTCGATGTTGACCACCGTTGCGATCCACGCCCCACGCATTTCGCGCTTCGGGGGTGAGACATATGCGGATCGGGAAAGATACTGCGCTTGAAGCGCGGACGCCGTGAGGACAAGGAGGAGAAGCCGCAGAGAGAAGCGAAGATTCATGGGGAACTTGATCGTGGTTGTTGGTGATGATGAAATTAAGATGAGAAAAGAGTGCAAAAGATGCCATGTTCGCAGTCACACAAATCACGAACCCGGACCCGACCCGGGTTCCGACCCGGGTTCCGACCCGGGTTCCGACCCGGGATCGATCTTGAAGGTTTGGGACGGACTACTAATTCACCACTGATTTCACTGACTTGCACTGAGGCTCATCTTGTGTGAATCAGTGAAATCTCGTGGAAGTTTTCAGTCTTCGGGTTAGACCAGCTAAAGCTTGTCTAACGATCTTCATCCGCGGCCATCCGTGTTCGTCTTTGAACAGAGTTACCCTCTCCTGACTTCCGAATTCTGACACCTGCCTTCTGCTCCCGGCTCCAGGCTCCAGGCTCTCGGCGCTTGGCTCAACGGCTCTAGGCTCATAGGCTCAACGACTCATAGGCTCACCAGGCCCATCGCCTCATCTCCCCACAACCTCTCTCACCATCTTCTCCTCGACAGCATCCGTCACGCACACCTTTCCAATGGCCACGGGGAGCACAAACCGCGGACGGGCGCTGACGTTCTTCTTGTCCCGTCTCATCGCGGGGATGATCTTCGACCGATCCAGCGTGCGGAGCTTCACGCCCATGGGGACACGAGCGATCAGCGAACGAATGCGCTCGGCAGCCACATGGTCGATCAACCCGTGACGCTGCGCGATGGTCGTCTCCGCCGCCATCCCGAGCAGGACTGCCTCGCCGTGTTTGAGGAGGCGGTAGGCTCCCGCAGCTTCGAGCGCGTGTCCGACCGTGTGTCCAAAGTTCAGAATGGCACGCAGATCCCGCTCATGTTCATCCTCTGCCACTACGGCCGCTTTGATGGCAATGCAGCGCTCCAGCACCAGGCCAAGCTCTCGTTTCTCGAGCGCCATGACCCGTTCGAGATTCTCTTCCAGAAAGGAAAACAACTCCGCGTCAGCGATGACCCCGTACTTGATGATCTCGCCCATTCCGCTGATCACCTCGCGACTCGGCAAGGTCTTGAGATATGCGGTATCGACCCACACGAACCGCGGCTGATGGAAGGTGCCGATGAGGTTCTTCCCGAGTGCGTGATTCACCCCGGTCTTTCCTCCGATCGCACTGTCCACCTGCGAGATCATGGTCGTCGGAATTTGCACCACCGGAACGCCGCGCTGAAAGACCGATGCGACGAATCCCGCAAGATCGCCGACGACGCCCCCGCCGAACGCAATGACCGCGGTTCTCCGTCCCATGCCATGCGTTAGCATCTCCGCGATGATCGCTTCCGCCCGCCGCATGTTCTTCTGTCGTTCACCCACCGGAATGACGACCGGCAGAACCTGAAGTCCTGCCCGCAGCAGATTATTCTGGAACGCCTTCAAATGAAGCCGCGCGATTGTCGCATCCGTCACAACCACGGCCGATTCCGGCAATCCATTCCGGCGCCAGAGGGCCGGGAATTCGCTCCCCGCACGCTGCCCGATGTGGACCGTGTACGAGCGTTCACCCAACGCAACCTGGATCGATTTGGAATGCATCGTCAAGGGCTCCTCAAATGAACTTCCGCACGCGACGTACGATCTCATCAACGGTCGTGCCGAGACGGCGGTTGTTGACGGGAACGATGATGTCCGCCTTCGTGTAGTACACTTCGCGCACCGCGAGCAAATCGCAGATCCGCTGCTTCATTGCGTCTGGGAGGAGCTGCTGACCTTGTCCGTCGTGCAGCATCGGACGATCCGTCCGATGGGAGACCCGTTCGAAGATCTCTTCGGGAGATAACTGAAGGTAAACGAGAAGGCCATGGTGCCGGATGAGGTCGAGGTTCTCCTGGTTGGAGAGCGTCCCTCCGCCGAGCGACACGACGTGCTCGCGAAATGAGGTCGTGGACTCCAGCGCTTGCCGTTCCAACGTGCGGAATCGCGGTTCGCCATCGGTCGCGAAGATTTCCACAACGCGCTTCCCTGCCAACCGTTCGATCAGCGTGTCAACATCTGTGAAATTGAACCCCAGAACATTCGCGAGGATCGGCCCGATCGTACTCTTCCCCGACCCCATGAATCCCGTGAGATAGATAAGGGATTGACGCTGATGTTCGGGGACGTGGACCACTATCGCACCTCCAACGCCAATCCGATCATGATCCGCATTCCGTCGACAATGATATGCGATGGAAGCGTACGCGTCGGCAGCGATGCCGTGACACCATCACGCGAGATGGTCCCCGGATCGAATCGATTATCAGAAACCGTCTCCGGATCGCGGAAACGAACCCCTGCCTCGACGTAGAGTGCGCTGGCGAGACGATACCCGAACGTGATGTCAACGAAGATATTGACGTCCGTGGGGGTGTTCACGGTGTGGGATGGTTGACCTTCAATGCGGAGGATGCGCGAAGCGTGATAGAATCCGATCCCACCCCCCATGGACAACCGAACGACTTCGGACCCCATCGGGATCCGCACGTGGGCTCCCAGTTCGACGGGAATGAATCGAATCCCTTCTTCGCTCGAGACCAAGCGCATCTGATCGGGGAATGCGTACGCTTCCTCCGAGCGCCGGATGGATTCTCCATATTCCGCAGTCACAAAGAGGAGAAGTTCGTCGTCGAACAATGGCATGCCGACTTCGACCCCTCCGCTGAACATCCCGTCAAACGACCGTGACGAATTCCGCTCGAATGGATCGGCCGCGTCAGGCCGGTCCAGGAGCCGCGCGGCCGTGGTGTAGCCGCCAAATGCCTTCACGGACAGAAGACGATCATCCCCTTGCGCGTCGGCGCGCTGGAGGACAAGGAGCAGAACGCTCAGATGAAAAAGGGTGACGAGGTTACGGTTCATGGGGGATGCTTCTGCGCGAAAAAAAAGGCGCACCGTGGTGCGCCTTGATCATCTCTGAGCGCAGGCTCAGCGATAGTACTGATCTCGATTATCCTCGATGTCCGCCTTCTCTCGAAGAGCGGTTTGCCACTCATTCAAGACGCGGCTTCGTTTTTCCTGCAGCAATTGGTCACGGAGCCCCGTCCGTTCATCGGCGAGACGTGTTGTGTCTACTTCGGTCTTCGTGATGAGCTTGATGATGAAGGCCCCGCGGAATCCTTCGAACGGCCTGGAGATCTCGCCCGGCTTCAAGCCCATCGCGACACCGGCGAATTTCGGGTCGCGTCCAATCGCGGGGATCGCGTCGCTTACTCTGAACGGACCGGTCGCTTGAGCAATCACACCATCCGCCTTCTGCGCTTCCGCGAGCAGATCCGCCCCCGGTGTCAGGGTCTTCACGAATTCCTGTGCTCTGGCAAGAACAACCTGAAGCTTCTTCTGGCGGAGCGCCCCATTCCGGATAAGGCTCTTTGCTTCGTCGAACGGACGCAATCCATCCTCACGCTCACCGGTCACCACAAAGACCCCGACCGCACCGGACATGTTGAGCGGCGCGCTGATGGTCCCCACCTTGTTCTTGAACGCAAATGCATTGACGCTCTCGTTCAATCCGATCCCCGGAACCATTCCGCCCTTGGTGAACTCCGGCGTTTCCTTTACTTCGTAGCCGCCGACCTCAGCTGCCTTCTCAAAACCCTCTTCATTGGCGAGGTAGGCAAAGTCCTCTGCCTGCTTGTATGCGAGTTCCACCGTTTGCGAAGACGCTTTGACCTTCATCGACAGACTCGCAAGCTTCAACTCCCTGCGGTCTTTCGCACTGACCTTGATGATGTGGTAGCCGAACTGCGTGCGCACGGGACCGACGATCTCGCCAACGCGAGCCCGGAACGCGGCATCTTCGAACGGCTTGACCCAAGCACCTTTGCCCGTCCATCCCAATTCTCCACCCTGCTGCGCCGATCCGTAGTCCTGGCTGTTCGCGCGCGCAAGTTCGGCGAAGTCCGCGCCGCTCCGCGCCTTGCTCAACAATTCCCGCGCCTTTTGCAGGGCACTCGCCGTGTCCGTTCCGGACGTGCTCAGCAAGATATGGCTCGCACGGATGAATTCATCCTTCCCTTGGCGTTCGTCGAGCACTTTCAGCACGTGGACACCCTCAAGATCCCGAACGGGACCGACGATATCCCCCTTGCGCGCTGCAAAGACTGGGGCCTCTTTCTCCCGGCTCAACTCTCCATGTTTGAAGAACGCCTCGGTGACCGGAGTTTCAGAATAGGTCTTCGCGAGTTCGACAAAGTCTTCCCCCTGCTTCACTTGGGTGAGTACAGAGGCCAGTTCCTGCTCGACTTCGGCGCTATCGGCGCCCGAGGGTGCGAGACTGAACGTCACATACTTCACCTTGCGGGATGCCTTCACCTTGTACTCTTCCGGATGTTCATCATAGTACTTGCGAAGGTCGTCATCGGTAGGCTGGACAGCGGAATCAGGAACCATGCGGTTCGCGTCAAACAGGGCAAACTGAGCGTCCAACGTGACGTTGCGGTCGGCGAAGCGCTGGCGGATCTCTCCGTCAGTCACCTGAATGCCGCTGAGCAGAAGGCTCTGCAGCTTCCGACGTTTCTGCTCCAACCGTAAAGCCTGTTCCACCTGGATCCAGGCCGCTTTGTTCTGCGGGTCCATCATCGCCCGTTCATAGGCGTCACGCCGAAACACACCGGTTGAATCGCGGAATTGCTGAACGAGGAATTCCGGAGGATTCGGGCCCTGAACGATGTCCCGAATCTCCTGGTCCGTGACCTTGATCCCCAACCGTTCGATCTCCTGATCGACGAGGATCTCATCGACGAGCTGGTTCCACACCTGAGCGCGGACCTGCCGCTCGGTCTCCTCGTCGGGATCGACGTTGGTCTGTTGCTTCTGGTTCTCCAGCGTCCGGCGAACGAGTTCAGAATACTGGCGGTAGTCGACCTCCTGTCCGTTCACGTTGCCGAGGACATCCGCCCCGGAACCGGGACCACCCCGCTGGCTGGAGAGGTCCAATCCCCAGTCGAAGATGATCATGATGATGAAGAAGAAGGCGAGAACAGCGAACAGCTTGGACAGATTGTTCCGGATATCGGTCATCAACGCCATGACGGTAACAGCTCCTGTTTCAGAAAGCGGTATGGTGCAAGTTCACGTAATTTAGAATATACCCCGTAAACCGTTGAAATGCAATGGCTTTATTGTTGACTTTCGAGCAATCGAGGGTTATATTTTTTACTCTGTAGTAGCCAATATCCACGACGCCTATCGGAGATTCATGCTGTGAAGAATCAGCTCACCCGGGTCTTCCTGATCATCGCCGCGGTGATCCTTGCCCTCTACTTCCTGTGGCCGACCTATAAAGACTATTCGTTCCGGCAGCAGCTCGGGGCACTCAGCGGTCAAGACAGTATCACGTTCGTCGACCAGAACCTCGACGCCATGACCGAAGCCAAGCTGAAGCGGTTGAAGCTCGGCCTCGACCTCCAGGGAGGAATGCGCGTCGTGCTCGAGGTCGACCTGATCCAGCTCCTCGACGACCTCGCAAAGAACAAGGACGAGAACTTCAAGACCATCGTCCGCGATGTGCGAACGCAGGTTGCCACCACAGAACTGGCGGTCATTCCGCTGTTCGTCAGGCAGTTCCAGGACCGAGGTATCCGGTTGAGCCGGTACTACCTCAGCATCCGGGATGACGACGCCCGCATCACGGCTTATCTTGAGGACGAGGCGGAGAAGGCCATCGATCGTGCCATCGAGATCGTCCGGAATCGCGTCGACCAATATCGCGTTTCCGAACCAAACATCCAGAAGCAGGGAGGCCGGCGGATCATCGTTGAACTCCCCGGCGTGAAGGATGAGTCAGAAGTGCGGCAGTTGCTTCAAGGAACGGCAAAACTCGAATTCAAACTGCTGAAAGACCCGCAGATCGCGTATCGCGTCATGGAATCGATCGACAAGTTCCTGACGGGAATCACCGACGTCGATACGACCGGGGGCAAAAAGCCCGCCGCTGTAGCGACGCAGCAGAAACCGACCAGCGCGTTGTCCGAGCTGATGGGCGAGAGCGCGCCAGCAACGACAGATACAACGGCGGAAGCAAAGTTCGTTCGCGAACACCCGTTCTTTGCCTACGTCCGGCCGGATCAGCGCGGCTCGGGCGAGGGCTATGTCCTCGAAAAGGACAGAGAACGCGTGGTTCGGCTCCTCGAGCGTCCCGAGGTTCAGCGCCTGCTCCCACCAGACTTCCAGTTCGCGTGGTCTGCGAAAGCTCAGCAGATGGGCGAGGATGGCAGCAAGTACTTCCTGCTCTATCCTGTCCGACAAACGGCGGAACTCACCGGCGGTGTCGTGACCGACGCGCAGGCGAGTGTTGATCCCGAAGACAACCGTCCCATCGTCAACATGGAGATGAATACGGAGGGCTCACGCGACTGGGCGCGCATCACCGGCGCCAACATCAACAAGCGGATCGCCATCATGCTCGACAACGCGATCTTCTCCGCTCCGGTCGTGCAAAACAAGATCACCGGCGGCCGCTCCCGCATCACGGGAATGGAATCGCCGAACGAAGCGCGACTGCTTGAGATCGTGCTTAAGGCAGGCGCACTTCCGGCACCGGTTGCTATCATTGAGCAGCGTTCGGTCGGACCGTCGCTCGGCGAAGATTCCGTCCGTTCCGGTATGAACGCCGCGATGTGGGCACTCTTGATAACGATCTTCTTCATGCTGCTGTATTATAACACAGCCGGCTTCGTTGCCGACATTGCCCTCGCATTCAACATGCTCTTCATCCTGGGCGTGCTGGCTGGTTTCCAGGCCACGCTGACACTCCCCGGCATCGCCGGCATGGTGCTGACCATCGGCATGGCCGTCGACGCGAACGTGCTCATCAACGAACGCATTCGAGAGGAACTCGCGGGGGGCAAGACGCTCCGTGCCGCGATTGACGCTGGCTACGACAAAGCATTCACCGCCATCTTCGACTCGAACGTCACCACGTTCCTGACAGGCATCATTCTGTTCCAGTTCGGCACGGGCCCGATCCAGGGATTCGCGCTGACGCTGATGATCGGTATCGCCGCAACGATGTTCAGCGCCGTCGTCATTACGCGTGTTGTGTTCAACGCCGCGACGGACAAAGGAATTACTCCCAATTTTGGATAGACTGAAGCGACAACACGATGCGACTCTTTAAAGCAACCTCCATCAACTTCCTCGGCGCCCGCAATGTGTGGTATCTTGTCTCCACACTCGTCATTGCCGCCGGACTCACTTCACTGCTCATCCGCGGGATCGACTTCGGCATCGACTTCCGCGGCGGATCGGAGATGATCGTCCGCTTCCAACAGAAGGTCGACATCGCTCAGATTCGAACCGCGCTGGGAGAGGTCGGCCTCGGACGGAGTGAGATCAAGACCTTCGGCATTGAGCAGGACATCCTGATCCGCGTGTCGGAAGATATCAACGCGGCGCAGACCTCCACGCAGATCAAGGAGGCGTTGAAGGTGGGATTCGCAGCCAACCCCTTCGAGGTGCTCCAGGAACAGCGGATCGGCCCGAAGATCGGTAAGGAATTGCGAACGAGCGCGACCTATGCCATCGTCTGGTCGCTCGTGGCGATCATGGCCTACATCGGGATCCGTTTTCAGTTCATATACGGCATCGGTGCGCTCCTGTCGCTGGCGCACGACGTCCTCGTGACCCTTGGCATCTTGTCCATCCTCAACTCGCTGGACCTCGGATTCTCCGTCGAGATCACGCAGGAAGTGGTTGCCGCTTTTCTGACGATCATCGGCGTGTCGGTGAACGACACGGTCGTCGTGTTTGACCGTATTCGGGAAACGCTGAAGATCCATCGCGCGCTTCCTCTCCAGGAAGCCATGAACAAGAGCGTGAACGAGATGCTGGGCCGGACGATCATCACGAACGGCACGATCTTCGTCGTGCTTCTGGTGCTTCTCCTGTTCGGCGGAGAGGTGATCCGCGGATTTGCATTCACGCTGGCCATCGGCCAGATCGCCGGTACGTATTCGTCCATCTACATCGCCAGCGCCGTTGTTCTCGACACCGAGAAGCTGAAGCTCTCGAAGAAACCGAAGAAGTCCTGACTCCAGGGAGATCTGCGATGAAGTTCGCCTCGAAACAGCAGAAGGGCATCACCGTCATTGAACTGAGCGGAAACGTCATGGGCGGACCGGATGCGACCGCCCTGAACGAGCAGATCCACAAGCTGCTCGACGCCGGGACGAAGAAGGTCGTGATCGATCTCCACGAGGTCCAGTTCGTCAACAGCTCGGGCCTCGGCATGCTCATCGGGAGCTTGAACACGATGCGCAAAGCGGGGGGAGACCTCAAACTCGCGCGCGCATCGAAGAAGGTTCAAGCCCTCATCGAGGTCACCAAACTGCACCACGTCTTCGATATCCACGAGTCCATCGCGAACGCGGTCGCGGCCTGCAAGTAGGCACAGCCGGGAATCCCCCGCATGCCCTCCCACCCCCTGTTCATCGCCGTCGCCGGCAACATTGGCGCGGGAAAATCCTCACTCGCCCGCCTGCTCGGCGACCGATTCAATTGGAAGCCGTACTATGAATCGGTCGACGACAATCCGTACCTCGCCGACTTCTACGCGGACATGGAGCGCTGGTCCTTCCACCTGCAGATCTACTTCCTCGCAAACCGCTTCAAGGGACACAAGGAGATCGTCGAGTCGAGCGAATCGGTCATCCAGGACCGTTCGATCTATGAGGACGCAGAGATCTTCGCGCGGAATCTGTACGACATCGGCAAGATGACGGAGCGGGACTACACGAACTACGTGTCGCTCTTTCATGTGATGATGGAGTACTTGAAGCCTCCCGACCTCCTCATCTACTTGAAGGCGAACGTCGACACACTTCTCCAGCAGATCAGCCGTCGCGGCAGGTCATTCGAGCAGGGAATACCGCGGGAATACCTGGAACAATTGAACAGGCTGTACACGAGTTGGATCGACAATTACAGGCTTGGTCCGTTGCTCGTCATCGAGAGCGACAACCTGGACTTCGTCAACAAGAAGGAAGATCTGGAATACATCATTGCACGCGTGAAGGAATCACTCCCGCAGATGCAGCTTTTCGGACCATAGATCGAACCGTTTGAACTTGATGAAAAAGGAAATCCCCGGTTTGCGTCCGGGGATTTCTGTTTTCTGCGGGTATCTCCCCGGGTTTTTCCCCGGGTATCTCCCCGGGGGTCTCCCCCGGGCAGCCTGAGAGCCATGCCCTCATCTTCCTCCCAAGATCGCCTCATACCGCTTCTTGTTCTTCAAGATGCCGACCGCTGTTTGTAACTGCTTGTCCGACGGGAACGTTGCCTCTATCCGTCCCCGTTCCCCTTTCACCATCCCAAGAATCTCCGCCATCAAAGCGACACGCACCTCTTCGTGGAAGCGGTGGATCTGCCGTTCCTTCTCTTCCTTCAACTCCACTTCCATCTTGTCGAGTTGGTCGATGAACGGCTTGCCATACCGTGCGGCAGTGGCGGCCTTGCGCAGGTCGCCCAGTTCTCGCTCCGCATCTTCCTGATAGTCGAATCCACGCCCCCGGATGAACGATTCGAAATCCTCGATCATCGCGTCGGTAACCGCAAAGCGTTCCGTCACCGCGCCATTCTTCTGAACATACGACTTCGCATACTTGAAGAACATGGCTTTTCGGGTCAGGGCATCAAGGTAGGGAACGCGGACTGTATCGATGACGGTGCTATCCGGCACAATTCCTCCGGCATCAAGCACGGGTCGCTTCCGCGACGTGAAAAAGGCTTTGCGCATGCTGTCGGGCTTCACGGTTTCCTTCCCGTTCCCGTCTCGATGCCAGTAATCGAGTTCCTGAATGCAGCGCCCGCTGGGCGTGTAATAACGCGCCGTGGTCATCTTCAGCGACGCGGTCTCCGAGAGACGCGAAATGGTCTGCACCAGCCCCTTGCCGAACGTCCGCGTGCCCACGATGACCCCACGATCTATGTCCTGCACGGCCCCCGCAACGATCTCGCTCGCACTCGCACTGGTTCGGTTTGTCAGAACGACGAGAGGGAGATCCGGCACCATCGGCGTTTCCGTGGAAAAGTACTTCCGCTCCGAATCGCTCCGTCGTCCGCGCGTGGAGACAACCAGAGTGCTTTCCGGCACGAACTTCGAGACGATGTCGACGGCGATATCCAGAAGTCCTCCGGGATTGTCGCGGACATCGAGCACGAGCCCGTTCAACGTCCCCGTCTTCTGGAGATCTCTGATCGCCGTGCGGACATCTTCACCGGCGGTCCGAGAAAATCGCTCCAATCGAATCAGACCGATCCCGTCCGCAACGTATCCGGTGTACGTCACGTTGCGCACCGGGATATCCTCCCGGATCAACACAAACTCGAGCGGCGCGGATTCACCATCCCGCTCGATCTTCAGACGGATCTCGGATCCCGGAGTCCCACGTACCAGCAGCCGGATCGATTCCAGCGACATGCCGGAGACCGGTTTCGCGTCGACCTCGAGCACGCGATCGCCCATCTCGATCCCCCGCTTCGCCGCGGAATATCCATCCATCAAATTCACGATCGTGACCGCACCATCCCTGATGCCGATCGTGACTCCGATCCCTCCATATCGGCCGGACGTGACCAATTCCAGTTCATCGCTCTCTTCCTCACCCACATAGGTGGTGTAGGGATCCAGCGTGCGGAGCATGCCGTCGATGCCTGCACGGAGAAATCCGTCCGGATCGATGTCGTCGACATAGTTGACGGCGATCTCTTCGTAGACCTTTCCGAACGTTGTGATCCCCCGGTGAATGCGGAAGAGCAGATTCGCCTCATCCTGGACGAAGAACCCGGTCGCGCAAACGACAACGAGCGCTCCGAGCAAAAGCACTACCACTGGCCGCTTCCATCCAGCGGCATTCCTTGAGCGTTGAGTATCCTTCACGGTCTTCGTCCTCTTCTCCTGTTGTTTCGTCATCTTCATCAAACCCCTTCAATCGTACGGATGATCTCTTCATGGATCGCCGCGACAGCTCTGGTACCGTCCACAACTACGAATCGGTTCTCAGTTGCCGCCAAGGCGAGAAAGCCGTTTCGCACCCGTCGATAGAAGTCGTCTCCGCTCGTTTCCATCCGATCGCGCGCAGCCCCCGATTCGCGGATCCGCCGCTCGATCTCTTCAAGCGGTATGTCCAGAAAGAACGTGCGGTCCGGCGTCAATCCCCTTGTAGCGAACCGATTGACCGCACGAATAACATCGAGTGGAATTCCACGCCCATATCCCTGATAAGCGGTTGTGGAATCGAAGTAACGGTCCAGGATCACGGTCACGCCGTCCGCGAGCGCCGGCCGGATGACATCCTCCACCAGTTGTGCACGGCTGGCGGAAAAGAGAAAGAGCTCTCCCGCCTGCGTCAGATGCATGTTCGTCCGGTCCAGGAGGATCGATCGAATGCGTTCGCCGATCTCCGTGCCTCCGGGTTCACGGAGCACCAATGCGCGGCGTCCGCGCGACTCCAGCCAGTCGGCCAGCAACCGCACTTGCGTCGATTTTCCCGAATAGTCCAGGCCTTCAAATGTGATCAGCATATCATTTAATCTACGCGATTTGTAAAGGGAATGCAAGAAATGTGTGACAAGCGACGCTTTCTTGCCGATGGCCCCTTTTTTGAGTATGTTGGAAACCACGATGGCATCGACCGAAGGAATCAAACGCTCCCCGTCGCGGGACGAAGACTCGGCACTGATCCGCCGCGCGTTGCGCGGTGACCAGAAAGCCTATCAGCGGCTTCGACAGAAGTACCACGATGTCATCTCCGCGCTCATCTATCGCATCGTCCGAGCACCGGAAGAAGTGGAAGACCTCACACAGGAGGCCTTCATCAAGGCGTTCACATCGCTCGCTTCTTTCAACGAAGAGTACGCCTTCTCCACCTGGCTCTATAAGATCGCAACCAACAATGCGATCGACCACATCCGTCGCAAACGTCTTCAGACCTTCTCGATCGACAAGCCCATCGAGTCCAAGGACAGCGACTTCTCGTTCGAATTGCCGGATACCGATCCTGAACCGGATCAGGAACTGATTTCTTCTCAGCGACATCGCATGCTGGAGGAAGCAATGAACGCGCTTCCACCAAAGTACCGTCAAGTGATCATCATGCGCCACGTGGAGGAGAAGGAATATTCGGAGATCGCCAAGGCCCTCCATCTTCCTCTCGGGACCGTGAAAGCACACATCTTTCGCGCGCGGGAAATGCTGTACAAACGCCTCAAGGACAAAATGCGGCACTATTAGCAGTCCGATGCGGATTCACCCTCGTTTTCCCCGTTTTTCGACCAACCGGATCACCACAGTGCCCGCAACTTTGTTCCAAATACACCCGTAAACCTAAGATAGTCAATCACTTGGGGCTACGGCCATGAAACGACTCACCGCTTCCTTTGCGATCTTCGCTTTCAGTGTCACTTCGCTTTCCGCATTCACACCGGAAAACACACGCCGCGAATTCTCACGCACAACCGAGAAAGAACTGAGCATCATCATTGACGTGGCCTTCGGAACGCTCTACGTTGAGCGAGGACCCAAGGATCGCGTCGCAGTCGTCGATTACGATCAGGACACGGACGACAAGCTCAGGATCGCCGTGAGCTACGAGGTCTCTGGGTCCAAAGGGACCTTGCGGATCAAGACGAAAAAGGATTCCAAGATCTGGAAGGATGAAAACTCCAACGACCACGGGGATGATCGTCGCATCACAGTGATGCTGTCGGAAGACCTGCCGATCGATTTCGATCTCGAACTTGGCGCGGGAAGAGGAGAGCTGGATGTCACCGGTCTTCGGATCCGGCAGCTTCGGATCGAGACGGGCGCGAGTAGCGTGGAGCTCATGTGCGAAAAGCCAAATCCGATCGTTGCCGAGGAGATCGAGATCGAATCCGGTGTGAGCAAGTTCACCGGGACGAATCTCTCGAATCTCAACTTCCGTGTTTTGAACTTCAGCGGTGGGATCGGTTCGTACAAGCTGGACTTTGGAGGAGCGTTGCGGCAGAGTGCCAAGGCCAGCATCGAGGTCGGTCTCGGTTCCATCGTCGTTAACATCCCGTCCAACATTGCTGCTCGGGTCGTGCACGATGAGAGCTGGCTGTCGAGTTCCAACCTTGACGACGAGTTCATCCGCAAACGGGGCGACGTGTACGAAACACGTGAGTACCAGGATGCCGATCATCGCCTCGACCTCTCGATCGAATCGGGGCTCGGCAGCGTGAAAGTAAGGCGCTACTAGCACCACAGGTCGTTCCACCGTTTCAGGAAGGAAAGGGTTCTCCCTCGGGGGAACCCTTCGTTATTTGTATCTCTCCCGAGTTTTCTTCATCTTGCATTTCAATTGATCTTCCCGCATTCAGGACCGACCCATGCATGTTCGCCCGTTCTGGCTTGCATCCCTGATCTGCCTCCCCCTTCTTTCGTTCGCGCAACTCGATACCGCAGGGCGCGGTCCCGACGAGCTGTTCGAATACGCCCGACAACTGGCCGCGAAGGGAAGATATGCCGACGCCCGCATGGTCGCACGTGCTCTGCTCCAGCGCGCTCCGGGATATCATGACGCGACGGTACTCACCGCCCGGACGTACGCATGGCAGCGCCAGTTCGATTCGGCACGGGTCGTTCTCCGCAGCCTCCTCCAACGTTCTCCCACTGTCCTCGATGCTCATTGCGCACTCGCTGACGTCGAGCTTTGGGCTCAGCGCTATGACGCAGCGGTACGCGCGGCCGATGTTGGGCTGAAACTCTATCCGGAGAACGAGGAATTGTTGAAGCGCAAAGCAACCGCTCTCGGACGGGGGGTCCGATCGAAACCAGCAGACAACCGGGTCGCCTTGACCTACAGCGGCGACTTCTTTGAGCAGTACTATGGTCCGATGCACGCGCTGGAGTGCGTCTACGAGCGTCAGACGGTACGCGGTCCGCTCATCGCCCATATCACTGCCGGGAGCCGGTTCGATCGGAACGGAATTCAGCTAGGAGCGGATTGGTATCCGCGAATCACCCCAACGGTGTCGGGATTCATCTCATATGCCTATTCGGGAAGCGTCCTGTTCCCGGATCATCGAATAGGGCTGGAGGCTTCGGCAACGGTCAGCGACCAATGGGAAGCCTCTGTGGGCGGTCGTGCGTTTGTGTTCGAGGAATTTGCTCCTGTCTGGTTGGCCACCGTGTCCGGGACGATGTATACGGGGCGATGGTTGATCAGCCTTCGACCGTACCTGACGGTTCGCGGAACATCGTCCGCTTTGTCCGGGGTCATATCGACGCGGTATACCTACGGAGAAGAGACGGAATACGTCTTCGGCAGGATCGGGACAGGATTCTCGGCCGACGAGCGATTCATTCAGACGAGCGAAGGATTCGCAGGAAAGGAACTCTTTTTTCTCGAATCGCAATTTGTCGGAGTTGGAGCGCAATTCCCGCTGAGCGGTTCCGTCGACATGCGTATCGGAGGGGATTACACGAGGCGGGAACTGGGATTCCAGGCAGGAACATTCGTCTCCATGTTCACCGTGACGGCAGGGATCTCATACCGCTGGTAGCGTGTCCGCGGCGTTTCACGATGTTCCCGCATCACCTTGTTCGGTCGGAACGCGAAAGCAGATCCTTGAGATCCTTCGCGCCGACAAAACCGATCACCACTGCGGCCCCAAAGAAAAGCATCGCGGCGATGCAGTAGATCACGATCCACACAAGTGCAGCATTACTCATGATCGGAACCCGTTCGAGGCGTGATGACGATGGGGGGATGTGTCCGCTGCGTGAGAAGTGAACCGATCACCATTCCCAAGGCGGCGAGCAGGAAACTCAGAAAGCCGGAGATGTTGACGTCGAGCAGGAATCGAAGAGATTCCGGCAGTTCGGGGGTCGACAGGGAGAGCACAAGGAATACGACCGGCGCTGTTCCTCCCAATGCCAATGCCGCGTATGCTCCCGCCGTGTTCGCCTTCCGCCAGTACAAGCCCGCCACCACACACCCGAATGCCCCCGCCGCATACATCGCACCCGTTATCGCAGTGTACTGAAACACCGTTGACGGAAGTTCATACCAGAGTCCAAACACGAGAATGAAAACGCCGATCGTTGTCGTGATGACGCGCGTCATGGTGATGGTCTGGCGTTCTGTCAGCGCGATCTTCCGGAGCGGCGACACGATGTCGCGAGTTCCCACCGAACTCCAGGCGAGCATATACGCGCTATACGTGGACATGGATGCGGCAAGCATGCCCGCCACCATGAGGCCGAGAAATCCGCTGGGAACAACCATGCTCAAGAGCCGGGGCATGGCAAGCGTCGTCTCAACCCCGGGTCCGAAGACCGCAAGCGCTGCGACACCCCAGAACATCGGGATCATGTAGCGGCCTGCGAGTGTGATCCCCGTGTACAGAAAGACTTTCCTCCCGACCTCGGGATTCTCCGATGCGAACGATTTCGATGCTGCCGGCTGATTCAACGCCGAGAGGGCAACGCTCCCGATCAACATCCAGACCAAGAACGTCCAGCCGAAGCGCGGATTAGCCACCGGATCGACTCCGGCAGACCCGAGATGCGTCTGCACCGCGGCAGCGATCTCTCCAAATCCAACATGCGAGAGCACGGCGAGCGTCGCGACCAGCATCCCGATCGACAAGACAACGAACTGAATGAAGTCCGTGATCACGACCGAGAACATGCCCCCCAGAACGGTGTAGGCGATGACGATCACGAGCATCAAGGTCATCACAAGCGCGAGCACGCTGGGATCGAATCCCATCATCGACGTGAGGAACAGGCCGTCCATCTTGAGGAAGACCCCCATATTGAGCACGCCGCCGAGGAAGAGGAGAATTCCGCCGAGCACTCGGACTCCCCTGCTGAATCGGAGCTCGTAGAATTCGGGAATCGTGATGACGTTGAGCGCGCGCAAGCCGGAGACGATGAACCCGGTCTTCCCGATCACGGCATAGCCGATGAACCCGATGATCCCGAGCACGAAGCACGCGAAGCCGGTGACGTAGCCCAGCTCGCCGAGGTACATGAAGGTGACGATGCCGATCTCGGTCGCAATGAGGGTGGCCGAACCGAGAGCAACCTTGACCCTTCTGCCGGCAACGAAATATCCCTCCAGATTCTCGACATACCGTCTTGCACGTATGCCGACATACACGGTCACCACGAGATAGACAACAAGAATGATCCAATCAAGCGTCTGGAAATGCATTCACTCCACCTCGAATTCCCGGATGGAATACGTGGAGATCGTTGTGCGTCCCCCGGTTCCCTCAGTTCCATTCATTCGCAGAAAGCGCCCCTCGACCCTCTGCAGGTGGACCTCATCGGTCTCTTCCGTCCCCCTCGCGACCTGGTGCACGGTCCTCCAGGCGACTCCATCAGATGAGATCTCCAGCGTGTAGGCGACAGCGCGCGCTTCTCCCCATCGGATACGCACCGTAGAAAACCGCTGTGGCGCTGGCCATTCCAGCTGGAACCACTGTGCCTCCTTCCCGTTCGACTTCGTCCATGCGGCGGTGTTCCACCGCGTGTAGGCTTTGCCATCGATCGCGCTTGTCGGTCCGAAGTGTGGGCCGATGGTCGAGAAGGATGACGCAGTCGGCGTGGCGAGACGTGCGATGTTGATCGGGGGCTGGACCGAATCGCGACGCAGCAATTCGAGTGCGACGAGAGAGAATGGAGGAACAACGGAGGTGAACGTACTGCCGTCCACCGGCACATCGGGGAGGCGTTCGTTGTGACGCTTCTCATTGAGGAGCCACGCCGACGCAACAGGATGCGGATCGAACGATCGAAGCGTGAACGAGATCTCTCGATCCCGGCTTTTGCTTTTGTTGACGATCATGAACGTCAGGCGCTTCCCGTTGGTCGACGCATAGACCTGCAACAGGGAATCGCCCCCATTGACCTTCAGCAACGAGCCGCTAAAGTGGTTGCGGAACATAGGGAACACATAGTACGAAAGTCGCGGCGTGTTGCTCCCTTCCGAGGAGAGATAACCGTAATCCCCATTCCGTGGAGGAAAGTAGTTGTGAACAGCCCAATAGCAGGCGATGTCCGTTTCCGTCTCAGCCATGGCGCCGAGCATATCGGCGATCCACAAGGCATTCGTCATGGTGAGCGTCTGCGGGCCGGGCGAATGGTTCACCGAGTTGTAGCCGACGTTGACAAAGAGCATTTCTGCCGCCTTCTCGCGTCCGACGACCCGTTCCACTTCCGCCTTCAGTCGTTGGAAGAGCGTGCGGTAGGTGTCAACGCTCGCAAGGAGGACGTCATCATCCTCTTCCCCCCATTGCTGCGGATAGAATGTGATCGTGAGCATGTCAATGTCATCACTCGCTGCGCGGAGCACCCGAGCCGTCCACCCTTCCGATGCTCCCCCCAGGGACGCGGACGATCCCGCCAAGGCAACGTTGGTCGCGATCTTGATCGACGGATCGACCGCCTTCATTGCACGGGCGAAGCGCGAGAACTTTCGGGCATATTCTTCGGGAGAGGAATGCCCCTTCGCCCACGAACCCCATTGCTCGTCACCCACCTCCCAGAGCTTGACGCCGAAGCCGCGCGTCACGTTGCAGTAGCGCACCCAATCGGCGGCGAGTTCGGGGGGCTCATTGAAGTTCACTGTGATGAACGGCTCGGCTCCCGTTTCGCGGCACAGCGCGAGGTACTCATCGGTATCCATTTCTGAAGCGTTGTTCGCGGGGGAATTCCAGACGTAGTGATCCGCATCGTTGCCCCCGGGATACTTCAGCATTGTGATCCCCGATGCCTTGATCTTCGCGATGGCGTCGCGGTCGGAGGAAAGCAGCATCTCTGTGGATGAGCCCGGAAATAGCGATTCATCCCAGCGCGCGGTGTTGATGCCGAAAAGCAGCGGATTGATATCCCCGACAACCACGGAGGCATCGACGGAGAGGCGGACAGGTTGAGCAATGAGAACGGAAGCGATGAGCGCGGAGGAGATGAGGAGGAAGAAGAGCGGTTTCATGGGCTTCTTGGGCATCGCTGAGTGTTTTTTCACAACTTGGGACGGAGATTCGGTGGTCTCCGGGAATCTAGTGCCAACACCAATAAGTTGCCTTGTATTAAGGCGAACGGTCATGCTGAGCTTGTCGAAGCATGACCGTGGATCAGGCGTCAGTCCTCGATACCGTTCGACCCGTCCGCCTAAACGACTCTATGCGGTCGGGCGGACAAGCTCAGACTGACGGTCTTTGCAAAACACAAGACGACTTTCTGGAACCGGCTCTCGCACTCCCGGTGTCTGACATGATTGATGCCCATCCGCTCATCTCACCGCCGGATGGTATCACGTCACCTTGATGATCATGGAAGCAGGCTATCCACCCGCTTCTTCTCAAAGGGATCGACGTCGAATGCTTCGGCGTATTGCACTCCGGCTTCCGCACCGCGAACGCGCATGAGCGCGGAGTAGTATTCGAGATACGGGAAGTTCGAAATGCCCCCCGCAATGAACTGATACTGGGTTACGCATTCCCGCCATCGTTCGAATACGTCGCTTGTGTCGATATACAGGTACGGCTTGAATCCCTCCGGATCTTCCCAGTTTTCCGTGAAGACGATCGATCCCACGCCGCGGTGTCGCGGATGGCCGGTCACAACTCCCTCAAGCGATGCAAGCAACACCGCATCCATCACGATCGCGTGTGCCGCCGCATGGTCGCGATGAATGCTCGTGCGCCAATGGGTGATGATGTGCGTGGGTCGAACCTGCCGGATGACGTCCGCGACCCAACGGCGCGTCGGCTCGTCGTTCGGGAGTTCTCCATCACTATACGCACCGAAGAGAACCTCCGCATCCAGCACCCGGGCGGCTGCCTCTGCTTCTCGTCTCTTCTGAACGCCATATTCCGCCGGCGTCAGCCGTGGGTTTCCGCCTTCGCCGAGCGTCAGATGGCAGAGAACGACGCGATCACCCCCGTTCCGGTGTTTCGCCAGCACCCCTGCACACGTCACTTCGATGTCACCGCAATGTGCGCCGATCGCAAGAACCGTTCGAGGAGTCTTTGACGCAGTGCTCATACATCGTCTCTCAGAGTGTTTTGCGAAGAATGGAAAATCGGCGGGTCTCGTTGAAGCCGAATTTCGAATACACCCCCGCGGCAGCGTCGTCCGTCCACAATACCCACGCGTCGTGGTGTCCTTGCTGCTTCATCCGCTCGATCGTTCGAGCAAGCAACACCGTGCCGATCCCTCTTCCTTGATAGGCATCAGCGACGCCAAACGGTCCGAAGTGAGAACCTTCGAACTGACAATAGCCAATCACATCGTCGCCGTGAAGCACAAGCGAGATCTGTTCCGGCTGAAATCCCCCGTCGGTCATCTTGCGGAGATTCGCCCGCTCGACGCGCACCCAATCGGAGGGCATCGTGCGGCCGAGGAAGTCGAGGAAGCGGACGAGATCGGTACGCCGATACGGTCGGATCATGATCCCCTCGCGGGCAAGCGCCTCTTCCTTCGCCACCACCGATTCCGGAACGCGGAACAGCACGATGGGAGCATCCATCGAGATAGCTTCTTTCTGCTGTGCGTATCCAAGTTGAAGAAAGATCTCCAGCAGCGGTCCGTTATTCCGCTGATCGATCCCCGGGACGAAGTACCCCGGAGGATACGTCGACACCCATACATCCTTTTTCCCGAGTGTCCGGAGTCGTTCCTCAAGTTCTCCGATCAATACGCCGGCGAGTTGCCGTCGGTCGCGCTGCGGATCGAGCGCAAGGACTGTGATCCAACTTCGCGTTCCCTCAGGATCCGCATCACCCAACGGCATGCGGGACGCATAGGTCCCGATCACGAAACCGGCGATGGATTCGCCGTCCCGGGCGAGGAGAAGCGTCCGGGGATCGAAGTTCTCGTCCAGCAAGACCCGCGATTCGAACTGCCCTTCCGTGACCGCATCCAGCGGAAGCGCTTTATTCCACAGCCGAAGGAGGTCCGCGCGGTCAGCATCGGTGTACGCAGACAATGTGTACGGTCGACTCATCGGTCATCCAATGCCGTAATGGAAGAATTGTCCCCAGGCGCGCGGATGATTGAGGTCTCGCAATTGAAGCAGCATGAGCAATGCCTGACGGTAGGCATCCCCCGGCGCCAGGCCGCTCGCCAGGTGTGTGTAGAAATACTCGCTGAAGAACTTCCCCGCTCGCCGGTCTGCGGACCAGCAATTCAGGAAGACATCTGAGGCTCCGTTGAGCCGGAACATCGCTGCGTGCACGCTTCCAAGTCCCGTTCCGTCCCCGCCGCTATTCGAGAGTACCACAACCGGAATGCTCTCGAGTTCGGAGAATTTGCCGAACAGCACGGGCACCGTCCCTTCAACATTGACGCCGTTGGAAAGAATGACGGTTCCCAGCGGATTCGTCCGCGTTTGGTCCGTAAAATCGGTTGACAACTGAAGGACTTCGCTGTTGACTGTTTTGACCTTGCTCCACGCCGTTTCCAATCCGACGAACACGCGTGTCCCCCGCGCGAAGCTCCTGAGATCTCGCAACTCATAGTCGACCGCCCAGTTCTTTCCGGAGGGATTTCCAAAGGCGACGATATCCTTGGTCCGCGTCGGCGGTTGCACCCGATACCGGAACGCAGACAGACTCGGCACGTAGTCGACCCCCATGATCTCGATGAGATACTTGACATCGTCCTCATCATCCGATTGCCGTTCAATCGTGTGGAAGGGAAGTCCCTCCGTGAGCGCGTCCGGGATGATGACGAGGTTGCGTTCCAAGACATCTGTTGCCGGACGAATGAACACGTCGTACAACCGGGCGGACAGTCCGGCGAACCGGGTCATGGCATCGACGTTTGCAGCAGCAATGTCGGTGCTGTAGACGCGCGGATCGAGCAAGAGCTGTTTGTATTCTCGCACCAGCATCGTCAACGAATCGAGACGAATCGACGTGGAGCGGACGCTCACCGCACGGTGAGTCACGACGAAGAGATAGAGCCGGTCGTAGGTTGGCAAAAATGTGAGGACCGCATTCCCGCGCGGGATGAATCGTTGCAGCACCGCCACGTCGGGAACCGGCGAAGGGACAAGCAGGTCGTAGTTCGCGTAGAGAGACTGAACACCGCTCGAACCCGCTCGCACACGCTGAATGAGCGATTCCAGATTCTCCCGCATGGACTGTGTCTCCGCGGCAGACGAATTCAGATCGCGTTGTCCCAGGCGCGCTCCCAACTCGACCGAGAGGATGGTCGCTTCTTCAAGGGCATTCCGGACATCATCCGTCTGCTGCTTGACAGACGGCTGTCTCGCAATGACCTCCGGTCCACGAAATGCGGAACGCAACTGACGAAGCCGGCCCATCTCCAGCACGCGCAACCCTTCGCTCGAGCGTTCCCGCCGGACGAGCACGCGTGCCAGCGATCCGTACCAGTCCGCAGGCGGATCCTGGATGGACAGGAGGCGCCGCAACGGTGCATGTCGTTCGGGATGGACAAAGTCGGGGAGTGCGCGTTGGTCGAGCGCGATACCTTTCGCTAGATATTCCTGCGCCTCGGCAAGCGCTCCCGTTCGCTCGGCGAGAAGCCCAAGCTGAATGTATGCGTACGCCTCCCCGCTCGCGCATGCGATCGCGCGGAATTCAGTCGCCAACGCAGACCACTGATCACCGACCGGCAGCGTTCCTTCTTCGCTTCTTCCCGTACGAATCTGTGCCGCCTTGAGGTAGAGCTCTCCGATCCGATCGCCATTCTTCCGCGCGACGCCGGAGGCTTCGCGGTAGAATTGTGCTGCGTCTGTGCTTCTCCCCATTCGCTCGTAGATCGAACCGAGATACGCAAGGAACGTCGGCTCATCCTCCCGTCCAGCCTGCTGACCACGCAATGCATTGACGGCATCGCGCAATCCCTCAACGGCCGCGGCGGTATTTCCCATCGCGGACCGCACCAACGCAATTTCCGCCTTGATGCGCGCTTCCAGTTCCGTCGAACCGCCGCGGACAACCTCTTGCGCAGCGGTGAGCGCATCGAGCGCCTCGGGATATTTCCGCAGGATTCGGAACGCCCGGCCGCGACCGAGTTCCGCGGCGGCAAGGGTGGCGACATCACCGATTTCGCGAACCATCGCGGCAGCAGACGCATATTGAGCCAGCGCCGCCTCTGCGTCGCCAGAGAAGAGCAAGGAACGCGCGACTCCCGCTTCCGCCGCTGCTCCACCCGCTTTGTCCCCGAAGGCAAGCGCTCCGGCGGCGGCTTCCTCGTACCGCTCGATCGCGGTCCGATACCGCCCGAGTGCGAACTCCACATCCCCTGCGATCGCTGCGAGCCGAGCCCGGCTTCTCGAATCGCCCAGCTTTGTGTAGAGCGATTGCGCCAGTGCGATATCGCTGGAAGCCGCGCGGAATTCCGACAACTCGAGATGCACTTGCGCGAGATATGTGCGGGCGATGGCGAGCTTCTCCGGATTTGCCGTCACCGCCGGCTCTGCCACTGCCTCTTCAAAGAGCCGACGGGCGCTTTGGAGATCGCGCTCTTGAAGCGATTGAACGGCTCGGTCGAAGGTATCCACGGGGAGGACACTCGTCCCTCCGAAGCGATCGCAGCCCGCAAGAGCGATCAACCAGCAGCACATCAGCAGACGAAGGACATTCACGGTCGGTTCCATCCTGATTGAATGATGGGGACAACGTCATCAGCCGCGTTCGAAATGATGCCATCGATTCCCATGGACATCATTGCCTGAATATCGGAGGGGATGTCGATCGTATAGACGTACACCGCCATCCCAACCCGATGTGCATCCTCCACAAAGGAACGTCGCAACTCGTGCCGCGCACAGACGAACACCTCGGCGTCCGTGCGTTCGTGAAAATATGATGGTGAATATGGGAAATCCCAATAGAGGTTGTAGAGCGCTCCTGTCACGGAGTCGGGTGCGAGGGATTTTACGTTGGCAATCAGGCGATGGTCGAAGGAAGAGAACATCACGCGATCCATCAGGTTCTGCTCACGGACCGTCTCCAAAACGCGGCGTTCAAGCAATCCCGGCGGTTCGCGATGCATCCAGTCGGATTTGATCTCGACGTCGAACCACATGTGGTCTCCAACGCCGGCAAGCACCTCTCGAAGAGTCGGCACCTGTTCACCCTTGAACGAAGGATGGAACCAGGAACCGGCATCGAACGCATGGAGTTCGGCCGCGGAGTACGCGCGTGCGGTGCCATTCCCCGTCGTCGTACGTTGCAGCGTCCGGTCGTGAAGCACGATCACTTCTTCATCGCGGGTCAGACGGACATCCAACTCGATCATGTCGACCCCCCGAGCATCCGCTGCCATTCGGAACGCAGCCAGCGTATTTTCCGGTGCCTTGGCGGAGATGCCTCGGTGCGCGATGACGTAGGGGGTGGCGCCGGATTCCGGTCTGGGTCGAAACGGCCTCATGCGGCTACACGTGTGTTCCGTCTCGATACAGGAGATCGAGGATCATCTTGTGAACATAGCCGATCTCATTCATCCCGTTGACGGTCGCGAGACGATCGGTCGACCGGTAGTACTCGATCAGCGGGCGCGTTTGCTGTTGATAGACATCCAATCGGCGTCGCACGGTGGCAGGCTTATCGTCTTCCCGCTGATGAAGCTCCCCGCCGCAATGCAAGCAGCGGTCTCCCCCTTTGAGCAGGTCGAGGGGATAGATGTGGCCGCACGCCTTGCAGAGGCGCCGCTGATCCAGACGGCGGATGATCTCCTCCGGATCGACCTCAAGGCTGATGACTCGATCCAGCTTGATATCAAGTCGCTCGAACAATGCATCGAGCGCCTTGGCTTGGGGCAGCGTTCTCGGAAATCCGTCCAGGATGAAGCTGTCTTTCGCCTGGTCTGATTGGAGGACTTCCTCGATGAGCCCGATCACCACATCATCGGGAACGAGATTTCCCGCATCCATGAATGACCGTGCCTTGACACCCAGCGGGGTTTGGTTCTTCACTGCTTCGCGGAGCAAGTCGCCGGTGGAGATATGCGGGCAGTGGAATTCTTCGAGGAGGAGCTTCGCTTGGGTTCCTTTTCCAACCCCCGGAGGACCAAAGAGAATGATCTTCATGCAATCAACCGATCGTGGTGAGACATCGATGAGTGAATGACGGTACGGAATTGCGTCAATGTAAGGGATTTTTCGCACATCCCCAACGAACAGAGGTCAGATGGCGTTTTCGGGGCGATGCGTCACGGCGAGCTGGCCACAGGCGGCATTGATATCTTGTCCGGAGCTGGACCGCACCATGACGGTGATCTCCGATCGTCGGAGAGCATCCGCGAACCGTTCGATGTGGGCGTGGGGGGCAGGACGAAGGGTTGCGCCGAACCCGGTGAGTCCGGTGAACGCGATCGAGTGGTAGGGAATCAGGTTCACCTTGCAAGGCACGCGGCGGCTGACCTTGACAAGGGCGCGGATATCGGCGGTCGCGTCGTTGAAGCCGTCGAAGAGAATGTACTCCAGCGTCGGCCGTCTGCGGACGCGGCGGTAGTAGTAATCCAACGCGTCGATGAGGTCGCTGACACTGAACTTCTTTGTGATGGGCATCAGCTGCGTTCGTTTCTCGTTGTCCAGCGTATGCAGAGAGAGCGCCAATTTCACGCGACGGTCTTCGTCCGCCATTTGGCGGATCTTGTCGGCGTAGCCGGCCGTCGAGATCGTAATATGTCGCGCGCCGATGTTCAACGAACGGTCATCGGTGATGATATCGACCGCCTTCATGACATTCTCGTAGTTGAGCATCGGTTCTCCCATACCCATGAAGACGAGATTGGTCAGCCGTTTGTCGCTGCGGCGCTGCACTTGGAGAACCTGGTCGACGATCTCTCCCGCATGAAGATTCCGCGTGAAGCCCATAGTCCCCGTTGCACAGAATTTGCAGTCGAGCGGACAACCGACCTGGGTTGAGACACACAGTGTGAGACGCCGATCCACGGAGGGGGAGGAGGGATCGGGGGGGATGAGGACGCTTTCGATCATGCGGTCATCGGAAAGTCTGAAGAGGTACTTTTCCGTTTGATCCGCAGACCGCGACGAGGTGACGACATCGAGATTCTGGATCACCGCCGACGCCTCAAGCAACGCGCGGAACTCCTTCGAGAGGTCGGTCATTTCCTCGAAACGCTGGGCGCTCTTGGCGTACAGCCAGGAATAGAGCTGCGCGCCGCGGAACTTCCGTTCGCCAAGCGATTCGGCAAGCGACTGCAGTTCTTCGAGCGAGAGGCCTTTGAGGTTCGTGCGCTGCATGCGTGGTCCGGAAACAGAAAACCCCGAACGACATGAGCCGCTCGGGGTCTTCAATTTAAACCTGGCATCGACCTACTCTCCCGTGCCGTCACCAGCACAGTACCATCGGCTCAGAGGGGCTTAACTTCTCTGTTCGGAATGGGAAGAGGTGTAACACCCTCGACATTGACACCAGGAATTTCAATTGGGAAGTTTGGCAACCTATCATTTTCCAGCCAGTACTCTCGTGATGCCCTTCATTCGCCGGAGGATCGCTCCGTGTATCAACGAAAATAAATGGCTAAGTCCTCGACCTATTAGTACCGCTCGACTCACGCATTACTGCGTTTACATCTGCGGCCTATCAACCAAGTCATCTCCTTGGGGTCTTAGTCTCCGAAGAGACGGGAAACCTCATCTTGGGGCGGGTTTCGCACTTAGATGCTTTCAGTGCTTATCCCATCCGGACATGGCTACTGAGCAATGCCACTGGCGTGACAACTCATACACCGTCGGTCCGTTCACTCTGGTCCTCTCGTACTAGGAGCGACACCCCTCAAGTTTCCTACGCCCGCACAGGATAGGGACCGAACTGTCTCACGACGTTCTGAACCCAGTTCACGTACCGCTTTAATTGGCGAACAGCCAAACCCTTGGGACCTTCTCCAGCCCCAGGATGCGATGAACCGACATCGAGGTGCCAAACCTGGCCGTCGATATGAACTCTTGGGCCAGATCAGCCTGTTATCCCCGGCGTACCTTTTATCCTTTGAGCGTTGGCCCTTCCACTCGGAACCAACGGATCACTAAGTCCTGCTTTCGCATCTGCTCGACTTGTAAGTCTCACAGTTAAGCTCCCTT
>Ga0105103_10000282_pt1 | contig 28509 bp, 23 predicted proteins | sample PPLLaktember2015_2_FD_79107 | JGI IMG/M metagenome (GOLD analysis project Ga0105103, IMG submission 79107) | Freshwater sediment microbial communities from Prairie Pothole Lake near Jamestown, North Dakota, USA - PPLs Lake P7 Core (6) Depth... | ecosystem: Environmental > Aquatic > Freshwater >...
GATGCGCACAACCGCTGACGTCGTCATCGTGGGTGGCGGCTGCATGGGATGCAGCCTCGCCTGGCACCTCGCCCAACGCGGCGTCACCAACGTCGTCCTCGTTGAGCGCGAGGCGCAACTCGCCGCCGGGTCCACCGGCAAGAACGCCGGTGGCGTGCGCCATCAGTTTTCGAACCCGGCGAACATCAGCCTGTCCATCGAGTCGATCGCGATGATGGCCGACTTCGAGGCACGCGTCGGCACGCCCATCGATTTCCACCAGGACGGTTACCTCTTCCTTGTCTCCAAGGCGGCCAACGTCGCCGCTTTCGAGAAGAACATCGCGCTTCAGCGCAGCATGGGCGTGGACGTGCAGTGGTTGTCGCCCGACGACGCCGCGCGCATCTCGCCGGGCATCGACCTCGCGGGCATCCGGGGCGCCGCCTATTGTGCCGCCGACGGCGTGGCCGATCCCAATGGCGTCACCGTGGGTTTTGCGAAAGGCGCGCAGGCTCGAGGCGTGGAAATCGTGCGCGAGACGGAAGTCACCGGTGTCCGTCTCGAGGGCGGACGCGTAACCGAGGTTCTGACGTCGAGAGGCAACATCAGCACCCCTGTCGTGGTGAACGCCGCCGGGCCGTGGGCGAAAGCCATCGGTCGCTATCTTGGCGTCGATGTGCCGGTCGAGCCCGAACGCCGCCACATCTTCATCGCTACGCCGGAGCGCGGCGGATCCTGGGACGCGCCGGAGTGGAACGGTCGCATGCCGCGTTCGAGGGTGCTGGTCATCGATTTCGAGACGACGTTCTATTTCCACCGCGAGGGTCCGGGGCTGCTGTTCGGGATGGGCGATCCGGACGAGACGCCCGGATTCGATACCACGGTCCGGTGGGACTTCCTGCCCAAGGTCACCGACGTGGCTGTGCGCCGGCTCCCCGCAATGGGCGATGCCGCCGTCTCGCACGCGTGGGCCGGCCTCTACGAGATGACGCCGGACCACAACCCGCTCATCGGCCCGTCATCCGACGTGGCGGGCTTCTACGCGATCGCCGGCTTCAGTGGTCACGGCTTCCAGCACGCGCCAGCGGCGGGCAGAATCCTCGCGGATGTGATGACCGGGCACGATCCGAAGTTCGACCTCACGCCTTTCGCGCTCGATCGCTTTGCCGGAGCGGTGAAGAGCGGTGAGCTGAACGTCGTCTGAGAACCGGTATCCGGTATCCGGTGTCCGGTGTCCGTAAAGAACCTGGCTGCTGCAGGGGTCACCGCGGAAGTCGGCGACCCAGCCGGCCTACCGCGCGAAGCGCGACCTGTTCAGCCTCTCTTACACGCCGAAGGCGCCTACCCGAGCGGCAGCGAGGGCCATCTCCGTCCTACCGCGCGCAGCGCGGCCCCTACGGCGTCGGTCCCCGGTACACCTTCCCGCTCTTCATCACGAATGCCACCCGGCGTAGCGCGGTCACATCGGTGAGCGGGTTGCCGGTCACGGCCACCAGATCCGCTGCGAACCCGGGCGCGATGGTGCCGACCTCCTTGCCCAGGCCCATCGACTCGGCCGCGATCGACGTCAGCGACTTGATCGCGTCCGCAACGGGCTGGCCCGATTTCACGCGCTCCAGCAGTTCGCGCATGTTCTGCCCGTGCGCGCCGGCGACCGCGTCGGTGCCCATCACCATCTTCAGGCCAGGCGTCTTGAGCGCGGCCGTGAACATCGTGTCCTTCTGGCCCAGCGCCTTCTCCATCGCGGCAAAGCCCTCGGCGTTGTAGTTGCCGATGCCATCGAACCGGGCTCGGTTCTCGAGGTAGTTCTGCGTCACCAGGCCGATGTTCGGGTCGAAGAAGACGCCGCGGTCGGCGAGCATCTTCAGCGCCTCCGGCGTGGCCAGGCCGCCGTGCTCCACCACCGTACAGCCGGCGCGAGCCGCGCGCATCATCGACTCGGGGCTGTGTGCGTGCACCATTGACCGCAGGCCCTGCGCCTTCGCCTCGCCGCACGCGGCGTCCACCTGCTCCTGCGACAGGGTCGGCACGCCGCCATCGCGAATGCTGGCCGACGCGAAGATCTTCACGAGGTCGGCACCGTCCGCCTTGCGCTCGCGTACCTGCTCGCGAATCTGGTCCGGTGTGAGCTTCGCGTTGCTGATCTGGCCCAGCGAGGTCAGCACGCGAGGGCCGGGCAGCACGCCGCGGGCGATGGCGTCACGCAGCGCCTTGTCGCGCGGCGAGCCCACGCTCTGCACTGTGGTGAAGCCGGCCATCAGCGTCACGTAGGCGTTCTCCGCGGCGTAGAGCGCGTTCTGCTCGGGCGGCTCGGGACCGGTGTGATACCGCCCTTTCGCATCGAAGTGCCAGTCGATGTGCACGTGCGTGTCGATGAAGCCGGGAAGCAGCGTGGCGTCGCCCAGGTCGATGGTCGGCGTCCCCTGCGCGGGCCCCACCCGCAAGATTCGGCCGTCCTGCAAGGTGACCATCGCGTTGTTGAAGACGCCACCGGCCCCGTCGATGACGCGCGCGGCCCTGATGGTGATCGCCGGAGACTGTCCGTGCGCCACTGCCGGGATGAGCCAGAGAAGCGCGCCGACCAGAACCACAACAGTGCGTGACATAGGCTCCGCAGATTACGCGGATCGGGCCGAATCACCAAGCGCGAACGGCAGAGCCCGCCGCACTGACGAGCCTCGGATCACCAGGGAAGCACCCTTGGTGAGCACGACACTACCCAATGCGGTTACCGGTGGGCCCATCCGGGGCGGCGTGTCCCTTGCATCCCGAGATCCCCATCCCCCGAAACGAGGAGGACCGATATGAAGCAGTACCTGATTCCCGTGACACTGGCAGGGGCGCTCGCGCTCTCGGCGACCGTGGCGGGTCAGACTCCACCGCCCACCGCCCCCACGACTGCCCAGAAGCCAGCCCCAACCGCAGCTGGCCCCGTGACCGTGGAAGGCTGCCTGATGCGCGAGGACGACGTGCCGGGACGGAAGTCCAACGTGGCCGAGCGGATCGGCGTCGGCGAGGACTACATCCTGACCAGCACCAAGATGGTGAAGGGCACCGCGCCGGCTGCCGCGGCGGCTCCGACCGGTGGAGCCGTGGGGACCAGCGGGACGAGCGGAGCGATGTACGACGTCAACGGCATCGACGACGAGACCCTGAAGCGCCATGTCAACCGGCGCGTGCAGGTGGACGGAACGTTCGAGAACCTCGATCGCGGGATGAAGGGCGATGCCTTGATCGAGATTCGGGCGACCGGCATCCGGCCGGTGCCTGGCGACTGTCCGCCCAAGTAGGGGAGCGACGGACGCGGGTGGTCCCCTCCCGCGTCCGATCGTCTCAGCGCTTCAGCACCGACTCCGCGCGAAACAGTTCGTCCGCCGACTGGAGCGTGATGTTCTTGAGCCGCTCCGGATAGTTCGCGGGCAGCGATGCCAGGAACTGCCGCACCATCGCCGCCACCTCGGGTGAGTTGTGCCCGCCAAGCATGGCGTCGAGCCAGCGCTTCGGAAAGAAGATGTCGCCCGTCTTCTGGATGTCCCACAGCATTTCCAGGCTCGGGGCCACGTAGCCTGTCGACGCCCGCGCCCGCAGCGGGTGGTGCAGGTAGTTGAGGCCTTCGAGCACCCACGGCTCGCGCCGGCGGTTGTTGACATCGGCGAGCGAGCGGAACCACTTGTCGCGCTCGATCGGATCGGCGGAGAGCGCGGGCATCACGAACTGGAAACGGCCCTTGCGGTCCGGGTTCTCGATGCGGGTGAGTTGGTCGGCCAGAATGCCCTTCCAGCCATCCACCTCTCGGACAGCGAGCTCGAGCGCGAGCGTCGTGTAGTCGGCCTCGGCCAGCGGCAGGCCGGGCACGGTCTCGCTCTTGGCCCACACCTTCCGCAGCCACTCCACGGTGGGCGCGGTGAGCGAAACGTTCCGCAGCGCGCCAAACCACGCCGCCTTCTGACTCGCGGTGCCCGCGCGAGTCAGTCCCTCCCGCAGGAGCTGCTCGAAGGCCGAGGCGCGTCGCGTGCGCTCGGCGGCTGGGAGGAAGCGCCACCAGGCGTTGCCGGCATAGCCGAGCACGCGGGACGTCATCTGCTCGTCGATCTCTTTCGGCAGGGCCGCCGTCGCGAGGTCCATGAACGTCGACGGTGGCACGCGGCTGTTGAGCAGCCCATCCCACAACGTGACCCAGGCGCTGCCCCGGGTCAGCGGATCGGCGATGTCCGGCAGCGAGCGCGACAGGTAGGCCAGCGACGCCGGGTCCGGCACGATGTCGCCGTAGGCCCAGCCCTCACCATTCGGGAGCACGAACGACGGCGCTGCCTGGCCCACGGCTTCCCTGGCCTCCGCGACCGTTCCGTCAAGCGACACACGCAACGTGCGTGCGCCAGTCGCGTCACCGAGTACGACGCGCAGTTCCTGCGGCCAGACCAGACCACGGCCCATCGGGTCGCTCTGCTCGAAGGCGAGCCTCGTGATCTTCCCGTTCGCAACCTCCAGCTTCGTCGTGATGGTGGGACGGCCCGGCTGCTCCACCCACACCTGGCTCCACGCGCGCAGGTCGGTGGGCGTGCGGCGGTCCAGCACCGCGATCAGATCGTTCCATGTCGCGTTGCCGAACTTGTGTGCGTTGAGGTATTCGCGCAGCCCGTCGCGGAACGACTCCTCGCCGAGCAGCGCCTCCAGGTGCCGCATGATGACCGGCGCCTTCTGGTAGATGATCGCGCCGTAGAGGCTGCCCGCCTCGTTCAGGTTGTCCAGTTGCTGACGAATCGGATTGGCCCCGGGCGTGCGATCCACCTCGTAGGCGGCCGGGTAGTGCGACAGCAGGAACCGCAGGTCGTGATTCACGGTCGGGAACGAAGGGTTCACGATCTTCGCCGCCATGAAGTTGGCGAAAACCTCCTTCATCCACACGTCGTTGAACCACCTCATCGTCACCAGGTCGCCGAACCACATGTGCGCGGTCTCGTGCGAGATGACCGAGGCACGGCCGAGCATCTGGTTCTGCGTCGCGGACTCGTCCAGCAGCAGGCCCGAGGCGTTGTAGAGAATCTTGCCGGCGTGCTCCATCCCGCCGAACTGGAACGCCGGTATCAGGACGAAATCGAACTTGCCGAACGCGTAGGGGATGCCCGTGTAGCGCTCCATGTAGGCGATGGCCGCAGCATGGAGGTCGAAGATCGCCTCCCGGTTGCGCGTCACTTTCGCGGCATCGGTCTCGCGGTGGAACATGCGGAACGTGCGGCCGCTGCGGGTCGCGGTCTCCACCTTGAAGTCGCCGACGACGAAGGAGAAGAGGTAGGTGGAGAGCGGCTCGGTCTCGGCAAAGCTCGTGGTAGTCGTGCCGATTGCCGGGGCGGCGGCCCCATTGCCGCCGGCACGGGCTGCACCTGGTGTGGGAGTCGTGCCATGAACGACCGCGGTCGGCGATTCGAGCCCGTTGCTGGCCGTCTTCCAGTCGGACGGATAGGTCAGGTCCAGCGTCCAGCGTGCCTTCAGGTCCGGCTGATCGAACACCGGGATCGCCTGCCGCGCCCGCGCCGGCACGAACAGCGCATACATGAAGTCGGTGCTGCGGTTCAGCGAGGCGTCCCCGGCATTGAACGAGACGACGATCTCGTTGCGACCGGTCTTGAGCGCGGTGCTGGGCACGATGATGTGCCCGTTCAGGTATTCGAACGCCGCGGCGGCGCCGTTGGCCTGCACCGACTGGACGTGGTCACGGCTGGTCTCGAAGTCGATGACCAGCGGCTGGGTGTTGCTGCGAAGATCGAACGTGATGCGATTGGTGCCGGTGATGGGCTCGGCCAGCGCCTTCGGGACAGTCAGGGTGAGGTGATATCGAAGGTCGAAGATGACCGCGGCGCGGCTGGTGGCGACATCGAGCGGCACTCCGGCCGAGGGCGACGACGTCTGAGCCCACGCCGACGCCGCGCCCCCGCTCACCATGAAGACCATCGACAGGCAAAGCGTTCGCATGGGGAGAAAGTACTGCGCGGAGTTCAAAGTTCATAGTTCAAAATTCAAAGTGGGACGCAGCGAGTTTGAGCCGCGACGCGCCGGGTACGTGTCCACGGCTGCCCCATGCGCCCGAGAACCGGCACGCACGCCCGAACCAGACCGCATCCCTTTGAACTCTTGAACTTTGAACTGTGAACTCTCTTATGCGTTTCGCAACGCCGTGACCGGCTCCACATCCGCCGCACGGCGGGCGGGCAGATAGCCGGCCGCCGCGCCGACGATGGCCAGCGTGACAGTGGCCACGATCAGCGTGATTGGGTCCGTCGCCGAGAGGCCGAACAGCTGCGAGGCGACCAGACGCGAGAGCGCGAGGGCAGCCGGAACTCCAATAGCGATACCGACGCCGGTGAGGAGAGCCACCTCGCGCAGCACCAGCCAGACGACGGTGCCGCGCTCGGCGCCCAGGGCCATCCGGATGCCGATTTCGCGTGTCCGCCGCGCCACCGTGTAGGCCATCAATCCGTACAGCCCGATCGCGGCCAGCAACGTGGCCAGCAGCCCGAAGGCCGCGGACAGCACTGCGAGCATGCGCTCGGTGAACATCGCCTCGTTGATGGTCTGCTCCATCGTCGTGACGTTGTAGATCGGCAGCGAGGCGTCCAGGCGCCGGACCGACTCTCGGATCCGGTCGATGAGGCCGTCGGCGCCATCGGGCGTGGCCCGCACGTAGACGGTCATGCCCGTGAGCTCGGTCCCCTGTTGGAGCGGGGTGTAGACGAAGCGGCGAATCTCATTGTCCGGCGTCGTCCCCTCGCGCATGCCGCCGTGGAGCGAGTCCTTCACCACCCCGACGATCTCGATCGCGCCGGGGTTGTTCAGCGCGCGCCAGCCGAAGCGGCGCCCGATCGGGTTCTCGCTGCCGAAGTAGTAGCGCGCGAAGGTTTCGTTGACGATGCCCACGAGCGGCGCGCCCTCGGCATCGCGCTCGGTGAACTCGCGGCCGAGCACGAGCGGCATGCCCATCGTCCGGAAATGGCCCGGCGCCACTTCGTTGGTCCAGGGGTTCATGTTCTCGTCAGGCTTGGTTTCGTAGCCCTGCACCTGTACGGTGCGGCTCGACACGCTGTCGGTGAGCACCGGCTCGGCGGCCAGCGACGCGCCGCGCACGCCAGGCAGCCCCTGCAGCTCCTGCTGCAATGTCTGGTAGAAGCGCTTGATCCGGGCTTGATCGTAACCAGCCAGTTCGGGGCTCACCGCGAATGAGACGAGCGAGGTGGCATCGAAGCCGGGGCTGAGGTGCTTCAGGTTATAGAGGCTGCGGGCGAAGAGCCCTGCGCCAGCGACGAGGAGCAGCGATACGGCCACCTGCGCCACGACCAGGCCTTTGCGCATGCGTGCGTGCGAGGCGCTGCCGGCCAGCGATCCGGCTTCCTCGCGGAGCGTCTGGTTCATGTCGGGGCGGGAGGACTGCAGCGCGGGAGCGAGCCCGAACACCACTGCCGTGAGGACGGAGACGCCGAGCGTGAACAGCCCGACACGGAGATCCGGCGTGGTGGAGAGCGCCTGCGCCGCGGGGCCGGACGGCAGCAGCCCGACGAGCAGCTCGCCGAGCCAGATCGACAGCACCAGGCCCACCACGCCGCCCGCCAGCGAGAGCATCAGGCTCTCGAACAGCGTCTGACGCACGATCCGGCCGCGGCTGGCGCCGAGCGCGAGACGTACGCCCATCTCCTTCTGCCGCGCGGCCGCGCGCGCGATCAGCAGGTTGGCGACGTTGGCGCAGGCGATGAGCAGCACCAGGCCGACCATACCCATGAGCACCGCGATGGGGGTGCTGAAGCCGCCCCGCAGTCCCGAGAGCCCCCGGCCCGCGGGTTCGACCACGATGCTCTTGGCCCGGAACCGTTCCTTGAACAGCGCGCTCGCCGACGCGAAGTCCGGGACCGATTCCAGCTCGCCGGCGTTGATCTGTTTGTAGAGCACATCCAGCCGCGCGCGCGCGGCGTCGATTGACAGTCCGGGTCTCAGCCGTCCGACGAGATTCACCCAGCGCGAACGGCGGTTGTCGAGGTCGTCCCAGGTGGGCGTGATCTGGGCCTTCATCATCAGCGGGACGAAGACATCCGGCGTGTCGAGCGCCACAACGCCGGCGAACGCGGGCGGCGCCACGCCGATGACGGTCATCGTGGTGGTATTGATGGTCACCGCCTGATTGAGGATGTCCGTCTGGGCGCCGAACCGCCGCGTCCAGTACGTGTGACTCAGCATCACCACGGGATGCCCCGCGCGCACGCGATCGTCATCCGGGGCGATGGCGCGTCCGAGGACGGGCCGGGCGCCCAGCACCTCGAAGGTGTTGCCCGAGATCATCTCCACCGTCACGCGTTCCGATTGCCCGCCCTGCACCAGGGTGGCCGCCGCGGGCGCGCGGGCGATGAGGCCGGTGAAGACGTCGTTGCCGTCGCGGAGGTCCTGGTACATCGGATACGAGAACGTCCGATTGTTCATCGTCCGGCCGCTGAAGGTGCCTGGGCCGTCGAGCTGGACCAGTTCCTCCGGGCGGTCGACCGGCAGCAGCCGCAGCAGTAACTGATCCATCAGCGAGAAGATGGCCGTGTTGGCCCCGATGCCGAGGCCGAGGGTGAGGACGACGACCAGCGAGAATGCCGGTGCGTGAATCAGCGTGCGCAGTGCGTAGCGGAGATCGGTGACCATGGGCGCCTCAACCCGTATCTGACGGTGGCGGCGCCTTGCCGGTTGGGGGGCAGGATCAGATTGCGGGGACGGCCAGCACCATCGTGTTGTGCGCCTTCAGCACGGCGGTGGCGATGCCGCCCGGCATGCCGCGCCCGCGCTCGCGCAGGCCCATCACCACCAGGCCGGCCGGCTCGGTCGCCGCGGCGTGGCCGATTTCCTCGGCCACCATGCCGGTGCGCACGATGACCTCGCGGACCGCTCCCGGCGGCAATGCCTGGGCGCGCTCGAACAGCGCCGTCTCGGCGTCGGCGGCACTGGCACCCGGCTCCACCACAGTGAGCAGTACGAGCGGTTGGTGCGCCAGGTCCGCCACGTAGTGGGCAATCGAGACCTGGCCGCGATTGTGCTCCGCCAGGTCCACCGCCGCCATCACCGTGCCCACGTGGAGCCGTGCCTCAGACGAGGTGAGGGTGACAATGTCGAGGTCGCCCGGCGGGACGAGCAGCGTGGCGCAGGTGGCGCGTTCGAGCAGCCCCGAACTGGTCGAGCCCAGGAACCACCGCGCCAGACCGGAACGTGTATGGGTGCCCGCGACCACGAGGTCGCAGTCCTCCCGAGCGAACTCGAGAATGGCATCCGTAGGATTGCCTTGCGTCACCCGCACCACGCGAATGCGCGGCTGGCCCACATATGTCGCGCCCGCCGGAATCGTCTTCGCGAGGAGGGCCTCGATCGCAGTGTGCTGTTCGCGCGGGTTGTCGTCCGAGACGGTGAGCACGGTGAGCTTTGCACCGGACACGCCAGCAATACCCACCGCATGTCTGAGGACACGGGGGGCGAGTTCGGAGTGATCCAGCGCACAGAGCACGGAGGTGAACGGGGTCATGGCCTCCATTCTACTGGTGCGGCGGCTGGACGCCTATCGTCCGGCCTGCGACAAGGGGCGGGTATTGGCATCGGCGACGGCCGATTCCGCCAGCGCGCGCTGCACGGCGGCCAGCAGTTCCGGGCTCTCCGGAGTGACGAGACTGCCGAAGAATGCACGCGGTCGCCCATCGCGGCCCACCAGGAACTTGGCGAAGTTCCACAGCGGGGTTTCGCCCGTCGCGGTGAGGAACGTGTAGACCGGCGACTGCCCGGCGCCGCGCACGTGCGACTTCGCAAATACCGGGAAGGTGACGCCGCGGGTGTCACACACTTTCTGGATGTCGGTGTCGGCGTTCGGCTCCTGCCAGAAGTCGTTGCTCGGGAAGGCCAGGATGACAAACCCCTGATCGCGATATCTCCGGTAGAGCGCGTCGAGACCGGGATATTGCACCGCGAGGCCACACTCGCTGGCGACGTTCACGACCAACGCCACCTGCCCGCGGTAGGCCGCAAGCGGGGCTTGGTGCCCGTCCAGATCCGGGACGGTGTAGTCATAGAGAGACGTGGCCGATGCCGGCTGGCCGAACGGCGACACGACGGAGAGCCGCCACCACGCGACGGCGGCAAGGACGGCGAGTGCGACGCCAAGAGCGAAAATCCCTTTCAGGAGGGAGCGGCGGGGGACCATAGTTGAGCTGTCAAGCGGTTAGGACGCCTGGCAGGCGGGGAAGGGTTCGACAGACGGCAACCGGCAGACGGCGGCCAGCCGCACACCCCAGGCCCCAAGCCTCAAGCCTCTAGCCCTAAGTCTCAAGACCCAAAACCCAAGACCCAAGACTCAAAGGAGGATCTGTGACCCGACGAGAACTGGTGACGGTAGGCGCGTTAGGTGCGTTGTCGGCGTCGGCCCCCGGGGAAGTCGCGGGGCTGGTGGCAGAGTCCGAAGCGGCCGCGGCGCAGTCGGCGGAGATGATCAGCGCTCAGGCGCTCCGCGACATCTCCGAGGAACTGGGGCAGATCCGCCGGCTGCTACGGGATGGGTTGGTCGGTCCGTCGCTGAGCGACGGGGTGGTGGTCGAGATCAGGCGCCAGTTCGGGTTGTTCATGCGCGCCAACCAGAAGTATCCGGACTTCTGCGAAATCGGTCCCGCCGTTTTCACCGAGCTCTACGACTGGCACGTCCGCCATCGCCAGCCGATCGAGATCACACGCACCGACAATCGCATGGCCATCCGGTTCATGTTCACCGCCATGATCCTGCGGCCCGAACAGGATCCCCTCTACGTGGGCATTCCGTTCGACCGCGGGTAGGCGGACGTGCGCGGCGAGACCGGACGCGCGCGGCCCGATGAGCTCGTCGCCTACGTCATGAAGCCGGCGAGGCGCTTGATGCCCTCGGTGATCTTCGCGGTGTCGTTCACGAGCGGACCGAACGAGATGCGCACGCCATTGGTGATCGACGGGCCGAAGCCGCGGCCGGGGACGACCAGCACGCCGGTGGCCTTGAGCGCCTCGGGCACGAACGCCTCGGCGTCGCGGCCGACGTCCACGACCGTGTAGAGCCCGCCACGCGGCACGAGCCGCGGGCGCTGGAGGTAGGTGTCGATGGCGTCGAGCGTCACCTTCGCCGCCTTCTTGTAAAGCGCGTTGGCGAAGTCCACGTAGCGCTGGAGCGATCCGCTCGGAATCGCCACCTTCAGGTAGCGGGCCATCGCCATCTGCTCGAGCGTGTCGGGGCACAGGATGCTGCACTGCTGCACGCGCTCGATCGCTTCCACGACGCCCGCGGCTGCTTCAATCCAGCCGAGCCGCCGACCCAGTCCCCGCGCCCACTTCGAGTTCGAGTGGATGCCGATGACATGCGGGTGATCCGCGGGCGACCAGCGGTAATACGCCGGATACGGCGAGAAGTACTGGCACTTGTAGGCGAAGTCGATGGCGAGCCAGGCGCCGGCATCGCGCGTGCGCTCGAGCATCACCTCGGCCAGCGCCTGCGGCACGATCTGGCTGGTCGGGTTGTCGGGCGCGCCGAACAGCACGAGGCGGGGCTTGTGCGCGTCGAACAGTCGGCGGAAGTCGCGCGCCACGCCCTCCGGATCGGTGTCCGGCAGATAGGCCCAGGTGGCCGGATCGATCACCGGCAGCCGCACGATGCGCACGCCGGGCGCCGCGAATGCGAGCTGTCCTTCGTAGTTGGCATAGGTCGGGTCGAGCAGCAGCACCGTATCGCCCGGATCGACGAGCGTACGGAAGAGGTCGTGCGTCAGCTGTGTGCTGCCCATGCCGACGGCGATGTGCTCCGGCCCCAGCCGTGGCACGCCGAACAAGGTCGCCTCGAACAGCGCGATCTGCTCACGGCACTCGAGGTCACCAAGCGTCGCGGTGTAGCCGCCGCTCTTGTGGAACAGCGCCGGGTCGCTGACGATGTCCTGATACGCCTTCCGGAACTCCTCCGGCGCCTCGTGATTCACCCAGCCGCCGCCGAACGAAATCACCTCATCGGGATTGAGGCCCATCGCCACGATGTTCTGCCGCTCGGCCATCTTCATGATTTGGCGGATCGGCGAGGGCGACGACATCTGGGCGCGAACCAGGGACGAGAGCAGCGGGGCGGTGGCCGACGGCATGACGCGAATGATAGCAACGTTCAGGGGCTCCCATCCGTCCAACCCCGGCATGGACACCCTCCTGCAGGACCTCCGGACCGGACTGCGCGGCCTGCGGCGCAGTCCAGGCTTCACGGTCGCCGCGCTGGTCACGCTCGCGCTGGGCATCGGCGCAACATCCGCCATCTTCAGCGTGGTCCGCGCCGTCCTGCTGGCCCCGCTGCCATATGCCGAGCCCGATCGCCGCGTGCTGATCTGGAGCCGCTGGGTAGGGTTCGACAAGACCTGGCTGTCCAGTCAGGAGGTGGTGGACTACCGCACCCAGAGCCGCTCGCTCGCCTCGGTGGCGGCGTGGAGCTCGGGACAGCAGAACCTGACCGGCGATGGCGATCCCGTCCGTGTCGGTGTTGGCAGCGTGACCGCGAACACGTTCGAGGTCCTTGGCGCCGCGCCGCTGCTCGGCCGGACCATTCGCCCCGAGGAGGACGTGCCGAACGGGGCGCCCGTCGTGGTGCTGGGCCACCGGCTGTGGCAGGCACGCTACGGCAGCGATGCCGGCATCATCGGACGCAAGGTGCTCCTGGACGATGTGCCGTTCGAGGTGGTGGGCGTGATGCCCGAGGGCTTCCGGCTGCCGACGGACTTCACCGAGGACGCGGCCGAGCCCACGGAGCTGTGGCGCGCCATCAGGTTCGACCTGTCCCGGTTGCAGCGCGGCAGCCACGGCCTCTACGGCGCGGCCACCCTGGCGCCAGGGCAGACCGCCGCGTCGGCCACCGACGAGCTGCAGGCGCTCACGCGGCGCTGGACCGAAGAAGGGCTCTATCCCGAGCCGATGCAGTTCAGCGCCTTGGCCGTGTCGCTGGACGACGAGATCCGAGGCCGCGTGCGACCGGCGCTGTGGATCCTCAGCGGCGCAGTCGCGTTCCTGCTGCTGATTGCCTGCTCGAACGTGGCGAGCCTGCTGCTGGTGCGCGGTGATGCCCGGCTCCGCGAGATGGCGCTGAGGACCGCAGTGGGCGCCGGCCCCGCCCGGCTCGTGCGGCAGCTCTTCACGGAGAGCCTGCTGCTGGCGATGGGCGGTGCGCTCATGGGCCTGGCCGTCGCCTACGCCGGGCTGCGCACGCTCGTCGCGCTCGACCCCACCAGCCTGCCGCCGCTGGCGCCCGTGGCCCTCGACGGCACGGTGGTGATCTTCGCGCTCGCACTCGGCGTCTTCACCACGCTGCTCTTCGGGTTGCTGCCGGCGCTGCGGACGCTGCGTCTGAACCTGGTCGATGCGCTGCGGGAAGGCAGTCAGCAGGCCACCCTGGGAGGCGGACGTCAGCGGCTGCGCGCCGCGCTCGTGGTGTCGGAGGTGGCGCTGGCCGTGATCCTCATCGTCGGTGCGGGGCTGATGCTGCGGAGCCTGTCGGCGCTGGGCCGCATCGACCTCGGCTTCAATCCGGATCAGGTCATCACGATGCGCCTCTCGGTGCCCTCCGCCCGCTACGACACGCCCGAGAGGGTCGTGAACTTCTATCGCGAAGCGCTGTCACGCGTGCGTGCGCTGCCTGGCGTGCAGTCCGCCGGGGTCGTGCGCGTGCTGCCGCTCGCGACCACGATCGGCGACTTCGGCCTGGACATCGAGGGCTATGAGGAGCGCCCTGGCGCCAACGCCAAGGGCGACTGGCAGATTGTTTCGGACGGCGCGTTCGAGGCGATGGGCATGCGGCTGGTGCGCGGCCGCTGGTTCACGCCCTCGGACACGATGGAGGCGCAACCGATTGCCGTCATCAACGAAACCATGGCGCGGCAGTACTGGCGTGACGGCAATGCGGTCGGCGGGCGCCTGCGAGTCGGCAGCATGAAGAATCCCTGGGCCACCGTGGTCGGCATTGTCGCCGACGAGCGGCACAACGGCGTCACCGGGCTGGTGAAGGAGAAGTTCTACATCCCGCACAGCCAGTGGCACGTCGCCACCGGCGGCAATCTCGTCCGCAACGCGTTCATCGTCGTGCGCAGTGCCAGTGATCCGATGCGGCTGGCCGGTCCCATTCGATCGCAGATTCGCAGCCTCGACGCCAGCGTGCCAGTGGCGAACGTCCGCCTGATGCGCGACGTGGTGTCCACGTCACTGGCCACGCCCCGGCTCACCGGCTTCCTGTTGGGGACCTTTGCAGTGATGGCGCTGCTGCTCGCCGCCGTCGGCCTGTACGGCGTGCTCGCCTATGTCGTGTCCCGCCGCACGCACGAGATCGGCATCCGACTCGCGATCGGGGCGGATCGAGGCCAGGTGGTGGGGATGGTGCTGCGGCAAGGGCTGACGCTGGCGGCGGTCGGACTCGCCGTAGGATTCGCCGGTGCGTTCGGTCTGACGCGGATGATGGGGAGCGTGTTGTACGAGGTGACGCCCGGCGATCCATTGACCTATGCGGCAGTGGGCGCGGCGCTGCTGGCCGTGAGCGTCGCGGCCAGCGCGGTGCCCGCTCTTCGCGCCTCGCGGGTGAATCCAATGGCGGCGCTCAGAATCGAGTAATCCCGAACGTACAATTACGGGCGATGTCCGCCGCAGTCACACCCGCCATCCGCGTGCTGCGCCAGCATGCGGTGCCCTTCACCGAGCACGTCTACCGCTACGAGGCCCGCGGCGGCACCCGCGTGTCGTCCCGGGAACTCGGCGTCGACGAGCACACGGTGATCAAGACGCTGGTGATGCAGGACGAACGGAAGCAGCCGCTGATTGTGCTGATGCACGGCGACCGCGAAGTCTCGACCAAGAACCTGGCACGCCAGATCGGGGTGAAGACGGTGGCGCCGTGCGACGCGGTGGTGGCCGAGCGGCACACGGGTTACCAGGTGGGAGGGACCTCACCCTTCGGCACGCGGAAGGCAATGCCGGTGTACGTGGAACGGAGCATCCTCGACCTGACGCGCCTCTACATCAACGGTGGCAAACGAGGCTTCCTCGTGGCGATGGTGCCGGCAGACCTCGTCCGCGTGTTGTCGCCGACGCCGATCGACGCCGCGGTCGCACGCGGCGACGCCTGACCAGCCCTGCTGCACGTCGCGTTCCCTGCCCTGTCCGGGGCAGTAGCGGTACGTAGAACCTGCCATCGCGGACTCCCTCAGTGACGGATTGTGGCCGGAATCCCCTTGGCCACCGTTCGCATCGTCCTTCGGCCGGACGACGGTATCATGCGCGGATGCACGGGGAGGGTCCCATGGAACAGATGGCGGCGGCGGATCGGCGGCTCACGTACGCCGACTTCCTGCTGTTCCCGGATGATGGGAAGCGGCACGAGATTATCGACGGGGTGCACTACGTGACCGCCTCGCCGAATCCTGGACACCAGGAGCTGGTGGGACGGCTGTACCTGGCCATCGGCAACCACCTGGCGGCGCGACGGCACCAGGGCCGGGTCCTTCTCTCGCCCCTCGACGTGGTGATGTCCAACCACGACGTGGTCGAACCGGATTTGCTGTTCGTGGCGGGCGATCAGCAGACCATCCTGACCGAGACCAACGTGCAGGGGGCTCCCGCGCTGCTGGTGGAGGTGCTGTCCCCGAGCACCCGTCGTCGCGACGAGGGCATCAAGCGGCAGTTGTTCGATCGGGTAGGGGTGCGCGAGTACTGGATCGTCGACCCCGCAGTGCGCCGGGTCGTGGTGTTCCGTCGAGCCGACGATGGCGCGCTACAACCGGCGGAGAACCTGCGCTGCGACATGGGGGCGCATCTCACGACGCCGCTCCTCCCGGAGTTCACCCTGGCAATCGACGCCTTGTTCGGGGCCTGGTAAGGGCGGCTTCGCGCGGTGTGCCCGGTCACAGATCCAGGCGCATCATCGGCTCGGGCGTGACCGCGTAGCCGAGGCCGGTGTAGACCGGTTGACCCGCGGGGCTCGCATTGAGCGCCAGCCGTTCGATGCCCTCGGACCGGCACCACGCGTGCATCTCGTGCATCAGGCGCTTGGCCAGATCTCGTCCGCGATGCGCCGGGTGGATGTAGACGTTGTAGACGAACGCCATCCGCGGATCGAAGCGGAACGGGCCCGGCGACCACGGCATCACGATCAGGCCGCCGCCGCCCACCACGCGCGTCACTTCACCGGCGTGGGAACCGCCTCCGTGCTCCTCGACCATCCAGCCTCGATAGATGCCGGCCGGCACCGCTTCCAGGTACCACCGTGTGCACGCGTCCGCCATGGCCGCGTAATCGCATTCGGTGCCCATCTCGCGGAACATCTGCTCGCGGTGGAGCACGATGTGCGGGATGTCGTCGACGGCCGCCGGCCGAATCACGTGAGTCATGGCATCACTCCTGATGCACGGCGTCCCCGTCCCATGGCGAGGATGACCAGCGCGGCGACGGTCCACACCCCGCCGACAATCTGCGCGAGCGGGCTCGCTTCGGCAATCACCCACAGCGTGACCGCGGCACCGAGCACCGGCACGACGTAGTGCGCCACCCGCACGACGCCACGCCGCTGACGCACGAAGTATCCCACTACCGAGGCGTGCAGCAGCGTGAAGGCGGCCAGGGCGCCGACGTCGACGATCGAGACCAGCACATCCAGCCCATCCGGGCGGCGGGCGGCCCACACCGAGACCACGAGCGTCAGCACGGCGGCAGTGACCAGCGAGGCACGCGGCACGCCGTGTCTGGCATCGACGGCGGCGAGCGCGCGGGGCAGCCGGCCGTCGCGCGCCATACCGAACAGCAGTCGGGCGGCGGCGGCCTGACCGGTCATGGCCGCGAACGCCGGGCCGACCGCCTTGCTCACCGCAATCACGGTGGCGAGCCAGGGGCCGAGCGCGGCTCGCGTGATGTCGTAGAACACCGTGCCCTGGCGCTCGGGATGGGCAGCGAGCTCCGCCGGATCCATGTTGCTCAGCAGGCTGGCGAGGTAGGCCTGCGTGACGAAGAGCACGCCGGCCACCACCAGGCAGAAGAGGATGGCGCGACCCACCTCGCGCGCATCGCCGGTGTTCTCTTCGGCGAAGCCGGCGATGGCATCGAACCCCAGATACGAGAGCACCGCCACCGAAATGGCGCCGACGACGACCGACGCGTCGAACGCGCCGAGCCCGACGAGAGGAGACAGCCACGGGCGCGTGGCGCCGGTCGACGCCAGTGTGGCAACGGCGACCACGACGAACACCGCCAGCACCGCGATCTCGGCGACCAGCACCACGGTGCCGACGCGCGCGGCCACGCCGACGCCGACGAGATTGAGCGCCGTCGTCACGGCGAACGCCGCGACCGTGAAGATCCAGGCTGGCACGGAGGGCACCAGGGCGTGGAGCGCGATGCCGGAGAAGAGATAGGCCACCGACGGAATCAGCAGGTAGTCCAGCATCGCCAGCCAGCCGGCGAGAAACCCGGCCGGCCGGCCGAGGCCCTGAGAGGCGTACGCGAACACCGAGCCGGCATGCGGCACCACGCTCGACATCTCGGCGTAGGACCAGGCCGTGAACGCCATCGCCACTGTCGCCAGCACGTACACCAGCGCCACGCCGCCATTGGTGCGCGCATCCAGCACACCGAACACACCCACCGGCGCCAGCGGGCCGATGAACAGCAGCCCATAGACGATGAGATCGCGAAGGGTGAGGGTGCGGCGGAGCGCGGGCGCGGTCACGACGGTGGTTATAGTAGCCTGTCGGTCGATGACGCCTCTTCGGCTCGACGCCCGCCGGTCCGTGCTGGTGATGCTGCTCGCGTGCGCGTGCACGACAGCGTGCGGCCCCTCTCGCACGGTCGCCGATCCACCGCAGGGAAAGCCGGTGACGACCCTCGTCCCCGGCGTGCTGACGGTGGCCGTGACCACCGGCTCACCCAGCAATCCCTTCGACTCGCAGCTCTGGATCCGGCGCTACGTCGAGCGCTTCGCCGCCGACCAGGGCCTCGCCATCACCTGGATCGTGGTCCCCTTCAACGAATCGTGGAAACGCGCCGGGCGCGGTGACGTGGACCTGGTCGCCACCAACGTGGCCAGCTTCCCGGACCGCGTCAGCCCCGGCGGCACGTTCTCGGCGCCGTTTCTCTACGAGCGCCGCGCCTTGCGCATCCACCCGGCCGACGCAGGGCGGTACGCGCACATCAACGACTTCATCGGCAAGCGCGTCGGAGTCGTGGAAGGCATGGCCGCCGAGCGCGACGTGCGGCGACGGGCGCCGGCCGGCGTCAACATCGTCACGGCCACGACCTTCCCGGAGCTGTACGCGATGTTCGATCGCGGCGACGTGGACGCCATCGCCGAGGCCGAGTACTACGGCCTCGACGGCGTCGTGATTCCGTCGCACGGGTCCGAGGTGGTGCTGATCGACCTGCACGATCTGACGGAGGGGCAGCGGGAAGAATCGGTGTTCGTGATCCGCGACCAGAGCACGAACCTGCTCGACGCCGTCAACGCGTTCATCGCGCGGACGCCGTTCCCGCTGCCTTAACGCTGCACGTACGGGATGTCGGTGAAGATCGGCAGGCCGGCGATGCGGATGATCTCCAGCAGGTCGAAGCGCTCGTGGAACTCGCGGCCGTCGCGGTCGATGACGACGGCGTTGGGGTAGAGCGGGGCCAGGCGGCGGAACTCGTCGTCGATCATCTGGAAGCGGCGCACCATGTGGGCGACATCCTCGTGTGCTCGACCGCGCATCAGGATCTGGCGTTCGATGGTCGCGCGGCTGGAGGTGAGAACGATGATGCGGTCCGGATTCCAGGTGTCGCCAAGCGAAGCGACCTGCCGCAGACCGTCGTGGTACGACGCCGGGTACTCGACGATATGGGCCTCGAGCGTGATGCGGGCGCCCTCGAAGAAGATGACGCGGCCGTCGGCGTCGTGGGCGGCGGCATCGCGGTAGTTGGCGTCGTAGAGGCGGGCGAAGTATTCGGTGACGCCGATCGGGTTGCGGCCGGCGGCGATGTCTTCGAGGACGCGGGGATGCCACACCCCCTTCTCGCCCTCCCCATAGGAGCCATTGTGGTAGAGGTCGGCGAGCTGGCGCACGAGCGTGCTCTTGCCCACGGCCGGGCCACCGACAATCGCGACTCGCATTGGATGCGCTGTCCTCTCCTGGGTCGCGTCCCCGCCGTTTACGCGCTGTCGCGAGCCGTCGCCCGCGCCCACGCATCCTTCAGCGACACCGTGCGATTGAAGACCGGCGCTTCGGGCCGGGAGTCCGCGTCGACGCAGAAGTAGCCGAGGCGCTCGAACTGGAAGCGCGTGCCCGGCGCGGCCGCCGCCAGCATCGGCTCGAGACGGCAATCGGTGAGCGCTTCGAACGAGGCGGGGTTGATCAGGCTGGTGATGTCCACGCCGGTCCTGGTGGCCGTCCCATCGGGATCTTCCACCGTGAACAGCCGGTCGTAGAGCCGCACCGTGGCCGTCGCGGCATGCGCCGCCGACACCCAGTGGAGCGTCGCTTTCACCTTCCGCCCATCCGGCGCGTCTCCGCCCCGCGTGGCGGGATCGTAGGTGCCGCGCAGTTCGACGACCTCGCCAGCGGCGTTCTTCACGACCTCGGTGCAGGTGATGAGATACGCGTTCCGCAACCGCACCTCGCGGCCGGGCGCCAGGCGGAAGAACTTTTTCGGCGGGTCCTCCATGAAGTCGTCGCGTTCGACGAGGACCTCGCGCGAGAAGGCCACCTTGCGCGTGCCGGCGGCCGGGTCCTCGGGGTTGTTGACGACGTCCATGTGCTCCACCTGCCCCTCGGGGTAGTTGGTGAGCACCAGCTTCAGCGGTCGCAGCACCGCCATCGCCCGCGGCGCGCGCCGGTTGAGATCCTCACGCACGCAGTGCTCGAGGAGGCCCATGTCGATGACGTTCTCCTTCTTGGCGACGCCGACGCGCGCGCAGAAGTCGCGGATCGATTCCGGCGTGAAGCCGCGCCGGCGCAGGCCCGAGATGGTGGGCATGCGCGGGTCGTCCCAGCCGCTCACGTGTTTCTGCGCGACCAGCTGCAGCAGCTTGCGCTTGCTCATCACCGTGTAGTTCAGGTTGAGCCGCGCGAACTCGTACTGCTTCGGCTGATGCTCCGTCTCCGCCTGCTCGATGCACCAGTCGTAGAGCGGGCGATGATCCACGTATTCGAGGGTGCAGAGCGAGTGGGTGACTCCCTCGATCGCATCGGACAGGGGATGCGCGTAGTCGTACATCGGGTAGATGCACCAGGTGTCGCCGGTCCGGTGATGGTGCGCGTGACGGATCCGGTAGAGCACGGGGTCGCGCATCGTGATGTTGGCCGCGGCCATGTCGGTCTTCGCCCGCAGCACGTGCGCGCCATCCGCGAACTCGCCCGCGCGCATGCGGCGGAACAGGTCCAGGTTCTCGTCGACGCTGCGCGTGCGGTAGGGCGAGTCCTTGCCCGGTTCGGTCAGCGTGCCCCGGTGCTCGCGAATCTCGTCGGCGGTGAGCGAGTCGACGTAGGCCACGCCCTTCCCGATCAGGCGCTCGGCGAATTGATAGAGCTGTTCGTAGTAGTCCGAGGCATAGAATTCGCGGTCCGCCCAGTCGAACCCCAGCCACCGCACATCGTCCTTGATGGAATCGACGTACTCGACGTCCTCCTTGACCGGGTTGGTGTCGTCGAACCGCAGGTTGCAGACACCGCCGAACTCGGCGGCGACGCCGAAGTCCACGCAGATGGCCTTGGCGTGACCGATGTGGAGATAGCCGTTCGGCTCGGGCGGGAAGCGGGTGACCACGCGGCCGCCGTTCTTTCCGGCGGCGACATCGGCGCTGACGATTTCTCGGATGAAGTCCTGCGGGGTGGTGTCCGCCTTGATATTCGCGTCTGACATACGTGGAGGCTCTTCAGCGTATCGCAAAACGCGACCGCTGAGGTGCCGGCGTTCGAGCGGATGGGCCCCTCAATTCAAGCGAAGCGAGGGGTCAGTTGCCCGCGCACGGCGCTCCCGCCAGGAACGCGAGGACGATGAGCGGGTTCCTGCCGCGCCGCGAGAACCCGTAGCTCGTGCCGCGCGGCACCACCGCGAAGCTGCCCGCGGCGAGGTTGATGTCGCGCCCGTCCATGCGGAGCGTGCCTTCACCGCCGATCACGTACATCATGGCGTCCGCGGACGGGTGCTCACGGTCGTTCCACGGCTCGCGCACCTGCCACAGCACCGACTGGCCGACGCCACTGCAACCCACCAGGTTCTCCTTGTGCGCTTCCTTGCTGGAGATGAAGTTGCGCTCGATGTAGTCGAGCAGCGCCATCGACTTGGGCGCCGACGGCGGCGGCAGGGACAACTCGCTCTTGGCTGGCTCGGCCGGTGGGGGCGGCGGTGGCGGTGGCGGCGGCGGGGCGGCGTTCAGTGTGACGATCATGGCCGGCGCGGTCATGCCGGCACGCCAGGTAATCTCCTTTTCGAACGTGTAGAACCCCTCGCGCTCGAAGCGGGCGCGATAGGTGCCCGCAGGCACGTTCAGCAGCCGCAGGCGGCCCTCGGCCGTGGTCTCGCCCTTGCGATCGGCGGCGCCGATCAGGGTGACGGAGACGCCTTCCAGCACGGCGCCGACTCCGTCGGTGACGGTGAAATTGATGGTAGTGCCGGCCGGCGCCGCGGCCTGGGCTCGTGGCCGTGCGGGCTGCGTGCGCGCCGGCGCCGGAGTGGGAGGAGCAGGCTGGGCGGGGGCGACCTGCAGCCACGTCAGCAGGAGCAGAGTGACCATGGCCGATGGTACTACGGCCCTGCCGCCGGAGCTAGCTGACCAGGGCCAGCCACGCCGCAGCCACCACGAGTGTAGCGAGCGTCACCGGCACGCCCACGCGGGCGTGGGTCCTCCAGTCGATCTCCACGCCGAGCCGCTTCGCCTGATCCACCACGATGATGTTCGCGATGCTGCCGACGATGAAGAGATTGCCGGCGAGCGTCGAGGCGAGCGCGAGAACCGCGCCGGAGAGCGGATGCGACGCCACCGGCAGCAGCAGCATCACGGCCGGCACGTTCGAGACGAGGTTCGACAGCACCGCCGTGACGCCGAACAGCACGCCCGGATTCGCGAGATCCAGGTGCGCCATGCGGAATGCCATGAACACGCCGCCCAGCAGGCCGGATTGCTGCACGGCCGCGTTCACGATGAACAGGCCCGCGAACAGCACCAGCAGGTGCCAGTCCACCAGCCCCAGCATCTCGCGCGAGGCCATCTCTCGTGATGCCAGCAACACGCCGGCAGCGGCGAGCGCCACCACCTCGCGGGGCGCGCTGGTGAACAGGAACGCCGCCATCACGACCGTGACCACGGCCGCGCCCTTCATCGTCTGCCACCGGTCGTACGGCGGTTCGGTCACGGTGGGCACCGGGACACTGCGGTGCCAGTGGCCACGGTAGCTGAGATCCAGGACAGCCCAGACCGCGCCGAGCCCGAGCAGCGCCGGGACGCCACCCTGCCAGAGATAGCCGGCAAACGACAGATCCAGCACTTCGCCGATCAGCATGTTCTGTGGGTTGCCGATCAGCGTGCCCGCCGAGCCGACATTGGAGCCGCAGGCCAGCGCCAGCAGGAACGGCACCGGATCGAGCCCGCGCCGCGCGCACAGTTCCAGCAGCACGGGCGCCATCGCCAGGCACACGATGTCGTTGGCGAGGATGGCCGAGAGGACGCCGGAGGTGAGGACGACCAGCGCCAGTAGTTGCGGGGGCGTGTGGTCGGCCGCGCCAAGACGCCGTGTGACGGCAGTGTAGAAGCCGCCGAGCCTGAATTGCGCGGAGATCACCATCAACCCGAGGAGCAACGCGATCGTGGCCACATCGATGGCGCTCCAGGCATCCTGCAGCGAGATGCGGCCGGAGGCGATGAGCGCGATGGCGCCGAGCAGCGCGATGCCGGTTCGATCCAGCCTCAGCCCCGGGACCTCACCCAGGATCATGCCCAGATAGACCAGGACGAAGACGCTCCCGACGACCGGGTCCACCTGCTACGCCGCCCAGCGCTCGGACACGAGCATGACCACGGCCACCAGACGAACGAGATCGTCGACGTCGACCCACTCGTCGGGGCCGTAGAACCCTCCGGCGAGCGAGCCGATGCCGAAGGCGGGCACGCCCGCCAGGCGAATCGGGTAGCGGATGTCACCGGCGTAGTGACCGGTGTACGACGCCGGCGCCGTGCCGGTGACGTCCGTGATGGCCTCGCGCAACGCCATGGAAGCGGGGCTGTTCCAGTCCACGGCAGCGTAGTTCGCGCCCAGCCCCTCGCGTTCCAGGCGCACCGTGAACGTCCGGCCGCCGGAGGCCCGTGCGGCCGCCTCCGCTTCGCATTCGCGCCGCGCCCCGGCCACGAGATCGCCAAACGCGCGCTGGTCGTCGTAGAGCACGCGGATGCGCGCGCGCGCTTCGTGCGCCACCGAGCCGACGCGGTCGCCTGAGACGAGCTCGCCGACGTTGACGTCGCAGCCCTTGAAGACGGTGGTGCGCAGCCGCTCGATCATGGCCAGCGCCGCCGCGAGCGCGTTGCCGCCCTCGGCGAAGGGCGCGCTGTCCGGACTGCCAATCTCCTTCGGTTGGCCACGCCAGCCCGTGACCTCGAGCCGGAGGTCGACGACCCCGCGCACGATGTGCTTGATGTCGACGAGCCCTCGTCCGGTCTCCGCGGGGTGCACGTAGAGGACCTGCGAGAAATCGCGGAGCCGCTCGAAGGTGGGGAGGCTGCCGCGGCTGCCGCCGCCTTTGCCGTGCAGGCTGAGGACGACCGGGCTGGGGCGGCTTTCGGCCTGGAGGATCGTGGCGGCGACGAGCATCGCGGCCACGCCGCCCTTGTCGTCGGCGGCGCCGAGGCCGTAGAGCCGCCCATCAGCCACGCGAGCCTTCAGCGGATCGCCCGTCCAGCCGGCGCCTGCGCGCTCGGTGTCGATGTGCGCGAACAGCCCGACGCGCGACGGCAGTCGCGCGGGGCGGCCAATCAGGTTCGTGGCCAGCGCCGGATACGGCGTCGCCGGCGCCATGTAGTCGGGATGCGACACGTACTTGGTGGGATCGTCGACGACGAGATCCGCGCCGTAGCCGCGCGCCCGCAGGTAGTCGGCGACAATCCGCTGACCGGCCTCGGCCGATTCTCCGAGCGGGCTCGACACAGCCACCAGCCGTGACAGCAGCTCGACGAGCTCGTCGCGCCGCCCTCTGGCCAGTGTCAACGCGCGCGTGGCGTCCAGGCGCTGCCCGCGCGCCCGCGGCTGCCCGAAGGCAGGCGCCGACAGCGACAGGCCGGCCACGACCCCCGCCGCGCCCGCCGCGCCGTCACCCAGGAACTCGCGGCGGCTCGTGAAACGGGACGATCCGTCCGCTCGCTGCATGCGGCGAAGTGTAGCATTGCGATCTACAGGGGCGTGCCATGACCGTTCGACTGACTCTCGTGCTCGTCGCCCTGTGCCTCGCTGGCGCGAGCCTCGTGGCCAACGATCGGCCGAAACCCACCGGCGCGGTGAACGACTTCGCGGACGTCCTGAGCGACGCGCAGGAGCGGGCCCTCACCGACCTGGTCCAGGGCGTCGAGGACGCCACGACCTCCGAGATCGCCGTGGCCACGGTGACGACACTGGACGGCATGACCGTCGAGGAGTACGCGAACCGGCTGTTTGCGGACTGGGGCATTGGCCGCGCGGGTCAGGACAACGGTGTGCTGATCCTCGTGGCGCCAAACGAGCGCGAGATGCGCATCGAAGTGGGCTACGGCGTCGAGGAGATCCTTCCCGACGGCCTCGTCGGCCAGATCGTTCAGGAAACATTCCTGCCACGATTCCGCAGCGGCGACTACGGTGCCGGCATCGTCGAGGGCACCAACCGCGTGGCCGCCATCATCCGTCGGAACCAGCCGCTCACGGCGGAGCAGCGTGCGGCGCTCCAGGAGTCCGCGTCTGGCTCGAGTTCCGATCTCCCCATCGAGTGGGTGCTGGTGCCGTTCTTCGGTCTGTTCGTCGCCATCGGATTCGGCATGGGCGGATCGGGTGCCGGCGCCCGGGCGCTGGGCCCGATTTTCTTCGGGATCGTCTTCGGTGGGGTCCCGTGGCTCATCTCGTTCCTGCTCATGCCGGGAACGGGCGCGCAGATCCTCTCTGGCGTCGCAGTCGTGGCGTCGGTCATCGGCATCTTGATCGGGCGCCAGCCGTCCTACCGCGCCAGTATGCGCGGGCCCTCGGCTGGCGGGTCGAAGACCGGCTGGGTGTGGGGCAGCGGTGGATCCCGTGGGGGATCGTCTGGGTCCAGCGGAGGGTCGCGGTCCTCGGGCTCGAGCTTCGGAGGCGGTCGTTCGGGTGGCGGCGGCGCGAGCGGGCGATGGTAGGGCGCGCCGGGGCGCCAGTTCAAGAGTTCAAAGTTCAAGAGTTCAAAGTTCAAGAGTTCAAAAGTTCAAGAGTTTGAGGGCGCGGAACCCACTCCGACCTAACCTTTGAACTCTTGAACTCTTGAACTTTGAACTCTCGAACTAGCCAATCTCCCTTCCGCACCTACTTCTTCCGCACGACGCGGAATGCTGCCGCGTGATCGGGCTTGCCGTTCCGCCAGTTGTGCCAGTTGGCGCGTAACTCGTCCGGGGACAGGATCTCCAGCGTGACCGCGTGCATGTGCGAGGTGGTGGCCGGGTCGATGTTGGTGCCGCCGTCGAAGTCGAAGGCGAGCGTATTGCCGCTCATCGCCTTCGCCCGCATCCGCGGCTGGTTGCCCGCGGAACAGTAGTGGGTCAGCACCAGGTCGTTGCCGTCCTTGTGATAGATGGTCACCATCTCGCCGGGCGTGCCCACGGGGAAGGTTTCGACGACCGTGGTGCCCCCACCGGTGATGCGGTAGGTCACCGCGGTGGCCCCCTTGGTGCCGAACACGCCTTCGACGTCGATCCACTCGCCCTCTAGGCTTTTCAGTCGTTCGAAGGCATCGGCCGCGGTGGTGGTCTGCGCCAAGGCGGTGCCGGGGAGCAGCAGAGCGACGAACAGGGACACGGCAGCAGGGCAGATGTGTTTCACAGCGTGACCTCCATTCGGTAGTATTCAACAACCGGTGGGGCGGCGTGTACACGTCGCGTGGGGAGGGCTGACGCACGAGCAGCCTCGCATCGGAGAGGTGCTTCATGACGCTCGAACGGCTCCGCCAGCTCTGTCTTTCGATGCCCGGCACGACCGAGCAGATTCAGTGGGGGGCGGACCTGGTCTTCAAGGTGGGCGGCAAGATGTTCTGCGTGGCGTGTACCGAGACCCGGCCGGAGGCCGTGGCGCTCTCGTTCAAGTGCGATGCCGAGCGGTTCGCCGAACTGGTGGAGCGCGAGGGCGTGCGCCCGGCACCCTATCTGGCGCGGGCGAAATGGGTGGCGCTCGACCGCTTCGACACGCTGCCGGTGCGCGAGCTCACGCCCTTGCTCAGGGAGGCCTACGCGCTGGTGGTGGCGAAGCTGCCGAAGGCGACGCAGCTGACCCTCACGCCGGCGCCGAAATCCTGAAGTTGCGCATCATGCCCATGTCCTCGTGCTCGAGGATGTGGCAGTGATAGAGGTAGAGCCCCGGGAAGCGTGAGAACGTCGCCTGGATGCGCACTGTCTCGCCTGGGAGCACCAGCACCGTGTCGTCCGCGGCCGAGTCGGCGATGCCGCCGAGCAAGGCATTGCCCTCCGCACCGGAGCGCGACAGCACGCGGAACTGCGGCCCGTGCAGGTGAACGGGATGGGCCATGCTCATCCCCATGGGATTCGGCTGGTTGTGGATCTCCCACACCTGCGTGGATCCGGGGGCGACGGTCTCGTCGGGCGCCACGGCCTCCATCTCGAAGGTCCGGCCGCCGAGCAGCCAGTTCATCTGCATGAACGTGAGCGGCACGCGACGCACGGGTGCGTCGGCCTGGACGCGCCAGGCATCGGGCGGCGCGCAGAGACGCTCCGGCAATCGCACGCGCGGTCCGGTCGCACTCGAGACACGCAACGTCATCAGCGCGATCGGCGCACCCTGTGGGAGCGGACCGCTTTCGCCCATCATGCCGACCCGACCCACGGCCTCCGCCGGGAACGCGATGCTGCGCAGCTGAAACTCGGCGCCGGCTGGCCGCTCCGACAGATCGAGCAGCACGTCAGCGCGCTGGCCCGGCGCGAGCGTCAACGCCGGCATGGTCCGAGCCCGCTCCAGCAACCCGCCCTGCCCGCCGATCAGCGTGATGGGCGCCTCGTCGCTCCATGCGAGCTTGTAGATGCGCGCGTTCGAGCCGTTGATCAGGCGCAGGCGATAGCTGCGGCGGTCGACGTCGAAGGTCGGCTGCAGCTGGCCGTTCACGAGCACCTTGTCGCCCAGCCAGCCGTTCATGGTCTGCATCATCTCGGCCATGCCGCCGCCCATGCCCATGCCCATGCCGCGGCCCCTGCCACCGCCACCGCCCATGCCCATCCCGCCGCCGATCCTGCTGGCGTACACGAATTGGTTGTTCGCGTCGAATCGCCGATCCTGCACCACGCACGTCAGCTCGGCGCGGCCCGAGGGCAGGGCGAGCCCGTCTTCTTCCTCGTCCGACACGACGAGCAGCCCGGCCAGTCCCTGGTAGACCTGTGCGCCGGTTCGCATGTGGGGATGCGGGTGATACCAGTAGGTGCCCGCGCGGTTCAGCACCTCGAACTCGTAGACGTAGTCGCGGCCACTGGCCACGGCGAGTCGGGGATGCCCATCGGCCAGTTCGGGCACGTCAAGCCCATGCCAGTGCACGATCGAGGGCTCGCCCAGGGTGTTCCGGAAGCGAATCCGCACCTTCTGGCCGCGCCGCAGGCGGATGATCGGACCGAGATAGGAGTCCGGTATCACCTGCAGTGCTGTTTCGGGGCCACGCTGTACCTTTCCGGTGAAGCGCCACACGCGTGTGGGGGCGCCGGGCAGCACGTTCATCTCGGCACGAGAGGCGGTGAGCGCGAGCTCCACATCGGGCGCGCCGGTGAAGGCCCGCGGCGGCTGTCCGCCACTCGCCGTTTCGGCGATGTCGCCCAATGCGGCGAGCCCCGAAGCGAGGGGCGCGATGCCCATGAGTCGCAGGAGTTCTCGGCGCTGCATCATTTCGGTCCTCCGACGAGCGCCACCAGCGCCCATCCCGTGGTCGACAAACGGAGCGCGGCGCTCGGCTTCGCGCCGGGCCGCACGGTGTCGGGCCAGCTGCCATCCGCCTGCTGCTGCGCAGCGAGGTAGGCGCGTCCCCTGGCGAGGGCGTCGCGGAGCTCCTCGACGCGATACGTGGAGCGGGCGAGCCGAGGATCGCTTTCCAGCTGGTGCAGCGACAGCATCACCAGCGACGTGTCGAAGACCGTCGCCGGCGAATCCGCATCCGGGCCCCAGCCGCCGCCTTCCTGCTGCGCCCGCCTGATGGTGCCCAGGCAGGCCGCCCGCTGCTTGTCGGCCATCACGTCCGACGTCACGCCGAGACCGAGCAGGACGCCCGCCGCATCGAAGACGTTGGTGATCTCGACGGTTCGCA
>Ga0105103_10000283_pt1 | contig 28499 bp, 24 predicted proteins | sample PPLLaktember2015_2_FD_79107 | JGI IMG/M metagenome (GOLD analysis project Ga0105103, IMG submission 79107) | Freshwater sediment microbial communities from Prairie Pothole Lake near Jamestown, North Dakota, USA - PPLs Lake P7 Core (6) Depth... | ecosystem: Environmental > Aquatic > Freshwater >...
AAGGGGATGGGATGTCCTCGATGTCATACTCATCACAGGTGATGCTTATGTAGATCATCCATCTTACGGGACTGCCGTCATCGGAAGGGTCCTTGAAAAAACAGGTTACAGGGTTGGCATCATTGCCCAACCAGACTGGCGCTCAAAAGAGGATTTCACTCAGCTCGGGAGGCCACGACTGTTCTTTGGAATAACAGCCGGAAATATGGATTCCATGGTTGCAAACTATACTGCTAATAAAAAATTACGTAAGAAGGATGAATATTCGCCTGGGGGCCGGCCTGGTCTCAGACCTGACAGGGCAACCATAGTTTACGCGAACCGCGTTCGTGAAGCCTTTGAAAATATCTTGATTGTCGTAGGTGGCATTGAGGCCAGCCTTCGAAGGCTGGCTCACTATGACTGGTGGGACAATACGGTAAGGCGGTCAATCCTCCTCGATGCCCGTGCAGATATTCTTGTTTACGGTATGGGCGAGGGCCAGATCTTAGAGATTGCCCGCCGGGCGGATAAGGGAATTGACCTCGCTGGAATCAGAGGTACGGTGATCGTTCGCAAGGGTGTCGATTCATATGAAAATGTCGAAAAAATTCATTCCTATGAGACTGTCAAAAACAATACTGATAAATTCAACGAAGCCTTTGTTGCGATCTATCACAATCAAAATCCGATAAAGGGGAAAATTATCGTTCAGCCCCATGGTGACAGATTTGTTATCCAGTTCCCTCCGGCTAAGCCAATGAATAGCGAAGAGCTCGATGCTCTCTACAGGCTTCCTTTTGAAAGAAATCCTCATCCGACTTATCAGACAAAAAGCTCTATTCCAGGCTTCGAGACGGTAAAATTTTCTATCGTATCTCACCGGGGTTGCTGTGGAGAGTGTCATTTTTGTTCTCTTTCCATGCATCAGGGAAGAATTGTTCAATCTCGGAACAGTGCATCAATTCTCAGCGAGGCGCGATCACTTGCTCAAAGACAAGATTTCAAGGGAACTATAACTGATGTGGGTGGCCCTACTGCAAATCTCTACATGGCAAAATGTTCTTTGTGGCAAACCAAGGGAGGCTGCCAAAATAGACATTGCCTCATGCCGGAGAAGTGTCAAAACCTGCACCTTGGTTACGAAGAGGGCATGCGACTCTACGGAGAGATTCTCACTATCCCGAAGGTAAAGCATGTTTTTCTTGAAAGCGGCATTCGACATGACTTGCTAATCGATAACAAGGCAACAAAATATCTTGAGCATCTGTGCAGGCATCATGTGAGTGGCCAGTTGAAGGTTGCCCCTGAACACAATATCGCACACGTGCTAAAAATGATGAATAAACCTGATTTCAAGATCTATGAAGCTTTTGTTAGGAAATTCCGTGACATGAATCAGCAAATAGGAAAAAACCAGTATCTTGTAAATTATTTCATCAGCGCTCATCCTGGGTGCACATTGGAAGACACGTTGGAGTTTGCCCTCTATCTGGCCAAGAGAAGGATGCATCCTGAGCAGATTCAGGATTTCATTCCATTCCCAATGACCGTTTCAGGGTGCATGTTTTACACAGAAAAACATCCTTTTACAGGCGAACACGTTTATGTGGCAAAAACCTTCCACGAGCGCAAGATGCATCGATCACTTATTCAATACAAAAATCCATCAAGCAGGAAATATATCCATGAGGCATTGAAAAAGTTGGGTAAGGAACCATTATTGAGATATTTCTTGCAAAAAAACTAAGTGGAATGAAAAAAATGATTTATAATGGTAATGTTCACCGATTTCGAGATTTATATGAATGATATTCAAAATAATAAAAATCAACTTCTGAGCGAGCTCAATACGTTACGCAAACGGGTAGCGGAATTAGAACAATATGAGGCTGAGCGTACTACGTGTGAAGTCTCCTTGAGGAAGAGCGAAGAGGCCTTTCTTGAGCTTTTCAACGCTACAGAGGAGATTGCATTCCTCCAGGATTTAGATGGCGCGATTCTCATCGCAAATGATAACAGCCAACGTTTTTACAAGATATCAAAAGGCAGCATCGTAGGGAAATCTATCTTTGACCTTATACCGAAAGACAGGGTCGAAAACACGAAAGAAAAAGTAAAAGCGGTCGAGGAAACTAAGAAAACTGTTCGCTTTGAGGGTACCCTTGGCGACAGCGTCTTTGAGAATAGCCTCTACCCGGTTTTTGATCAGGCAGGAAATGTAAGACGTATAGCAGTCTATGTAAGGGATATAACAATAAGAAAACGTCTCGAAGCTGCTGTCCATCAGGCAGAGGAAAAATACAGAATTATTTATGAAAACTCTGTGGAGGGAATCTTTCAGACAGACCTCGAAGGTCGTTTCATCAGCGCAAATCCTGCACTCGCCCGCATCCATGGATATGAATTCACAGAGGAACTCATACAGGCAGTCACCGATATTCCTCACCAGCTCTATGTTAATCCGGGAGACTTTGCCAATCTTGTGAAGCTGTTACATAGTCAGGGAGAAGTTCAAGGGATTGAAGCCGAGATGTATCGAAGGGATCACAGCCGCCACTGGATACGCATCAATGTTCGCATAGTAAAAGATGAAGATGGCAAAACCCTGTATTATGAAGGCACTATGCTCGATGTCACGAATAGAAAGCTTGCCGAGGAACAACTCCGGGAGAGCGAGGAGCGATACCGTATAGCCATTGAACACTCCAACGACGGTGTGGCAATAGTCCGAGGTGACATCCATGAATTTGTGAATCGACAATTTCTGAAAATGTTTGGCTATGACTCACCCGAAGATCTTTTAGGTAAAAAGGTTTCTGTTATTGTTCATCCCGATGATCGAGACAAGGTTGTTGAGATCAATCATCGAAGACAAACCGGACAGCCAGTGCCTTCACGATACGAATTCAAAGGCATTACCAGGGACGGGGGGGTTATTTATGTTGAGGTCTCTGCCGCGACCATCAGCTATCGCGAGAATCTTGTTTACCTGATCTACTTAAGGGACATTACTGAACGAAAAAAGGCTGAGCAAGCATTGCGTAACGAACGAAACAGATTCCAGACACTTTCGGATAATGCCCCTTTCGGGATTATGGTTATTGACGAACAAGGTAATTTTACGTATTTAAATCCCAAATTTACCGAGTTGTTCGGGTATGACCTCAAAGATGTTCCGAACGGTCGGGAATGGTTTAAAAAGGCTCTTCCTGACATCAAAGAACGGGAGTCGGCACTTTTGGGATGGATAAGAGATGTGAAAAACACAAAACCTGGCCAAAGAACGGCAAGGATGTTTTCTGTGATATGTAAAGATGACATGAAAAAAACAGTCAACTTTATACCCGTGCGTTTATCAACAGGCGAATACCTTGTCAGTCTTGATGATATCACCGAGCGTATCCAGGCCCAAGAGGCTCTCTTGCAATCACACAAAGAATTGGAAAATCTGAACAGGGCAAAGACCAAGGCTGTAAACCATATATCCCATGAGCTCAAGACCCCTCTTGCTGTTATTCAGGGAAATATTCGTATTCTTAAACGCAAAATCCAGTCGCAACCAAACGATGGGGGCCTGCAAGGAATTATTACAGTTCTTGAAAGAAATCTTGAACGCCTCTTTGGCATCTCAAAGGAAACTGATGAAATCTTCAGGGTAACCCAGGAAGTTGAGGCAAATGTCCTCCTTGATGATCTTGAGCGCCTATGGGAACGGATTGAAGGTCTGTCCGATCTTCCGGCAGATATGCGTGAACATCTGGAGGTTTTGAAGGGGTGGGTAAGTCAATACAGGGCTGGCGGTGTTCTTTCAACGCAGGCTATCGACCTCTATCCTTTCATTATGCAGACTCTCGAAAAGGCAAAGCAATCTGCGCACAGCAGAAAGATTGACTTCAGCCTGGAAGGAGAGAATGACCTCTATATTACAATAGACCCGGTTATCTTGCGTGAAGTTACAGAAGGACTCATCAAGAACGCTATTGAGAACACCCCTGATGGGGGAAAAATTGAGCTCTCAGTTGAACAGAAGAGCGACCGGATATGGTTGCATGTGACGGACTATGGTATTGGCATCAGGGAGGAAAACCAACAATATCTATTTGACGGCCTTTTTCATGCACATGAGACTGATTTGTACAGTTCCCGGAAGCCCTATGATTTTGGCGCAGGTGGCAAGGGTCTCGAACTCTTACGGATGAAGGTTTACGGGCAACGCTTCGGTTTTGACATTACCATGAAAAGTAAGCGCTGTATTTACCTCCCAACAGACCAGGATGTCTGTCCGGGGGATGTAACCCAATGCCCTCATATTACCAGTCCGGAAGGATGTTATAATTCCGGAGGCACAACATTCTCTGTCTCATTCCCTGTTGAGAATAACAGTTCGGAGTCAACAGTTCTGAGCTCGGAGTAACCACCCCTCGAGATATATTTGAGCACAAACTTAATTGTAATCCTAGGAAATTGACTATATGGTTATGAAAACTTTGGAATTTCCCGTTGACATCATCGACATAGCTCTGCCAAACGACTATGGGGTTGCAAAAAAGGATGGCCGCGTCATCTTTATTCCCGGGGCAGTCGTTGCCGACAGAGTTACAGTGAAAGTAAGCCGCGAATACAAAAAATTTGCCTATGGAGAGATCACGCATATTGACGTTCCATCACCGTATAGGGTTCCTCCGGAGTGTCCTCATTTTGGTTCCTGTGGGGGTTGTACCATGCAACATTTACGGTACGACAAGCAGCTCGAAATCAAACAAAGATATTTATCTGAAAATTTAGGCCGCATCGGCAGTATAGACCTAAAAAACATCGAGGTCTTGCCGGTTATACCATCACCTGACCTGTATTTTTATCGGAACAAGCTCGAGCTTTCCTTTGGTGAAAAAAACGGGGAAGTTGTTCTGGGCCTGCGAGAAAGACTGTCTCCCTTCAAATCATATACTGCCAATGTTGTACCCGTCAGTAAATGCCCTGTGTTCAGCCCTGTAGCGGAACGGATTGTTTCCATTTTTGCCGAATTCGCCCATACCGAAGGTTTTATGGCTTTCAATCCCCTCTCAAAAAAGGGGGTCCTGAAACATCTTGTTCTGAGGGAATCGAAATCAACAGGGGAAATTATGGTTATCCTTGAAACGAGAACAGAGGCACTGCAAAACATCGAAAATGTTGTCCATGAAATAACACAAAAGGCTCCTGAAGTAACAAGTTTTTACCATGCAACCAACAGGAGAACCGACGATATTGTTCATTTTGAAAGAATCAAACGGCTATTCGGTACCCGTTCGATTATCGAAAAGGTTTCCAAGCTGAATTTGAAGGTCTACCCTCAAACATTTTTCCAGCCCAATACAAAAGGTGCCAACCTCTTATATAACGAGCTAAGCGGCCAACTGGATCTGAAAGGCAACGAGACAATCTTAGGCCTTTACTCTGGCAGTGGTCCAATAGAAATCTTCCTTTCAAAAAACGTACGCCAGGTAATCGGTATTGACTCGGAGCCGGCAAATATCTCAACCGCGAAAGAAAACTGCAAGCTCAACCAGATCAAAAACTGCACGTTTTACCAATCACGGGCCGAGGATGTTCTGAAGAAAATCAACATTCCGAAGGCTGACGTACTCGTCATGGATCCCCCAAGAACCGGCTTGAGCAAGCAAGGACTCAATGTGGTCAAAAAGCTGAATCTTTTGAAAGTTGCCTATATTTCATGTAACCCTGCGACACTTGCTCGTGACCTTCGTGAACTATGTGGTCATGGATACGCGATCCATCGAGTCACTCCTTTTGACCTTTTTCCCCATACAGGTCACCTTGAAACTCTCGTAATACTGAAACAATCATAACTTCTTTCTCTTTGTTTAGAGTTCTGATAGAATTGAAACAGAAAGTTTTTTTAAGGATAAGCCCGGGAATAACAATGATTAAAGAACGCATAGATGAATTCAGGCGAGAGCTGGATTATCACAATTATCGATACTATGTCCTTGATGATCCGGTGATTTCAGACGCCGAGTATGACAGGCTCATGACTGAGCTTGTTGCGCTGGAAGAGAAACACCCTGAGTTCATGAGCCTCAACTCTCCCACGCAAAGAGTTGGCGCAAAGCCATTGGAGGAATTTGAGACAGTTACCCATACGATTCCTATGCTAAGCCTCCAGAATGCAATGGCCGCTGAGGAAGTAGTGGAGTTCGATAAGCGGGTTAAGAAACTCCTTGCCGTTAAAGACATCGACTATGTCATGGAGGTCAAGATTGACGGATTGGCAGTTGAACTTGTCTACCTTAATGGTGAGTTTACCATTGGTTCTACCCGTGGTGATGGCTTCACAGGTGAGGATATCACTCAGAACCTTAGGACCATTAAGTCTATTCCTATGAGGCTTTTACGTGATCATGACATTCCGATTCCAGACCGGCTTGAGATTCGTGGTGAAGTCTACATGGGAAAAAACGAATTTAAAGAGCTCAATAAAAAACGTGAGATCGAAGGGGAACCGCTTTTTGCAAATCCAAGGAATGCAGGCGCTGGATCAGTTCGCCAACTCGACCCCAGAATAACCGCCGGAAGAAAGCTGAATATTTTCTGCTATGCGCCAGGCGAGATTCTCGGTGTCACCTTGACAACACATTACCACTTCCTTGATTATCTCAAGAAATGGGGTTTCAGGGTGAACCCTTATGTAAAGCTCTGCCATAACCTTGTGGAGGTAATGGCCCATTATACGTATATTCACAACATTAGGGGTCAGATCCCATATGAGATTGACGGTACTGTTATCAAGGTAAATCGTTTCGACTACCAGGCAGCGCTTGGTAATGTATCACGTTCTCCTCGATGGGCTATTGCTTTTAAATTCGAGGCTCATGAAGAAACAACAGTGATCGAGGATATTATTGTGGGTGTTGGGAGAACAGGGGCACTTACTCCTGTGGCAGTCCTCAAACCTGTCATTGTGAGTGGCGTTGAAGTAAAGAGGGCTACCCTTCACAATGAGGATGAAATTGTTAGAAAAGATATCCTGGTTGGTGATACAGTAATCGTCTCCCGTGCTGGCGATGTTATCCCTGAAGTGGTGAAGGTTATTAAAGAGAAAAGGACAGGGCAAGAAAGGCCATTTATCATGCCTGACAAATGCCCGGTTTGTGGAGAGAATGTTGTGCGGCCGCCGGGAGAAGCAATCAGACGCTGCGTTAACATCAATTGTCCTGCCCAAATCAAGGGTAGCATAGAACACTTTGCATCAAAAAGAGCTATGGACATTGATGGTCTTGGAGAAAAACTTGTAGAGCAGTTCGTGGATAAGAAAGTCATAAGCGACGTCTCAGACCTCTATTACCTCAGAAAGGACGAACTGATACAACTTGAACGCATGGCTGATAAATCTGCTCAGAATCTCATCGACGCTATCGATGCTTCAAAGAAACCATCTTTCCAGCGCTTTATCTATGCCCTTGGCATACGCAATGTGGGAGAGCATATTTCTGGGATTCTCGCTGATAAGTTTAGTAACATTCAGGATTTGTATGCTTTAGATGAAGAAGCGTTGATGGTTATCCCAGAGATTGGGCCCGAGGTAGCAAATAGCATCGTTACATTTTTCCTTGATGAGAAAAATAAAAAAACAATCGCGCGAATGCTTGATGCCGGAGTATCTATTGAGTATAAAAAAGAGGGTAGAAAACCTTTCCTTGGTATGACTTTCATCTTTACCGGTGCACTCAAAGGCATGGGCCGAGAAGATGCCCGGAAACGCGTTGAGGCCCTTGGGGCAAAGACCGCGTCTTCAGTGAGCAAAAAAGTTGATTATGTTGTCCTTGGTGAGGAAGCAGGATCCAAGGCTGATAAAGCCCGCTCCCTCGACTTGAAGATACTGAGTGAAGATGAATTCCTCGCCATGTTACAAAACCCTTGACTAGTTATTCCATAGGGTAGTAAATACAGGATTGTGATGCCCTTGCTTCTGATTTTAATCGCCCGTTGCCTATCGCCTATCGCCCATCGCCGGGTTTATATATGATCGCTTTTATCGGCGGTACCTCACTCATTAATTCAACCATCTTCAGGAATTGGTCACAGAAAAAAGTGCAAACACCCTATGGTGTTGTCACTCTGAAGAAAGAACAAAACTCCATCTTTCTCCAGCGTCACGGCAGCCCTCCCCTGCCACCTCATCAAGTCAATCATCGGGCAAACATTTGGGCCATGAAGCACCTTGGTGTTCAAGAAATTGTCGCTATCAACTCCGTGGGCAGCTTGAAGTTCACCATCAAGCCAGGAACTTTTTTGATTCCCGATGATTTTCTTTCTCTATGGCATATACCGACCTTTTTCGATGACGAGATGCGGTTTATGGTGCCTTGTATGGAATCAGATCGTGCAGCACACCTTTACAAACGATGTAAAACTCTCAAAGTACCAGTAAAACAGGGTGGAATCTATATCCAGACCAAGGGACCACGACTTGAGACAAAAGCAGAGATTAACATGCTTAAAAAATTCGGTGATATTGTGGGTATGACCATGGCATCCGAGGTCACATTGTGCCTGGAAGTCGGTATATCCTATGCGAGCATATGTTCCATTGACAACTACTGCCATGGAATTGTAAAAACGCCTCTTACATTAGAAGAAATTCAGGAAAATGTAAGAAAAAATTCGCAACACATTGAAAAACTGATTGAATCAATACATCGAGAGACGCTCCGATGACCATCCTGATCAAAAACATCATGGTGGATGGGAAAATACAGGACATTTTTTTAGAAGATGGAGTAATCCACGAAATTTCGGATAACTGCATCAAACCAGCAGATAAGGTAATCAATGGGAGAAACAAGGCTGCCCTGCCCTCTTTTATTAATGGTCACACCCATGCAGCAATGGCTCTTTTCAGGGGATATGCTGACGACATGCCCCTGAAACAATGGCTTGAGGGAAAAATTTGGCCCCTCGAAGAGAAATTGACCGAAGAAGATGTCTATTGGGGGGCAAAACTGGCGTGCCTCGAAATGATAAAAAATGGGGTCACTGCCTTCAATGACATGTACTGGCAATGGAAAGCGACAGCAATGGCCGTCAAAGAGATGGGCATCAGGGGATATATTAGTGCAGTCTTTATTGATATGTTTGAACGCAACAGAAGTAATGAACAGATAGATCTTAATGTACGGCTTTTTGAAATGTCGAAACAGTATCAACCATGGGTCACATTTACCTTTGGACCTCATGCAATCTATACTGTTTCAAAAGAAAGCCTTGAATGGATGCGGGACCTTGCCTTTAGGGAAAAGATTCTCATCCACATGCACCTCTCAGAAACGGAAGATGAGGTTCATTTTTCAAAAGAAAAATACGGCATGTCACCCGTAGAATTCCTTGATTCTATTGGTGTTCTGACTAAACGCTTTATTGGTTGTCATGGCTGTTTTCTGGATGAGAACGATTGCAATATTCTCAAAAGAAGTGGTTCAAAATTGGTCCATATGCCTGTTTCAAACCTCAAGCTGGCCGTTGGAAGGATTTTTCCCTATACACTCGTCAAAGAATATGGAATACCATTCTGTTTTGGCACCGATGGGTGCGCCTCCAATAACAACCTTGACCTGATCGAAACGATGAAATTTGCTGCACTACTCGCTAAGTTTTCCACTCATAATCCAACCATGATGCCCGCGATGGAGGCTTTCGGCCATGCCACTAAGACTGCCGCCGCTATATTTGGTATGGGTGAATGGGAAATAAAGGTTGGGGCAAGCCCTGATATCATCCTTATTGATCTCGCCCGCCCGGAAATGACACCTGTTTTTGATATCTGCTCCAATCTCGTGTATGCATCGAATGGTTCTGTTGTTGATACGGTTATATGTATGGGAAAAGTTATAATGGAGAATCGCACTGTACCGGGCGAAGAGGATATCATGAGAAACGCCTCAAAGATTGCACAATCGTTAGTCACCAGATGAAGTTTATTTGTGATGCCATGCTGGGCAAACTCGCCAAGTATTTAAGAATCCTTGGTATTGATGCAGAGTATACAAAAGACAGAAGAATTATCGAGCGTTTCAAGAGCCAAGCTGATGTCCCATATTTTCTGACTCGAACAACTAGGAAAATAACCTATGAAAGAATTGTTTTCATCCAGTCTGATACTGTGGAAGAACAACTGCGAGAGATTAAGGAGATCATCCGCCCATGTATTGATCCCGACAAAATCATGAACCGTTGTATCGAATGCAATATAGAACTCATGGATGTACAGAAACAATATATAGAACAGAAGGTGGCGGAATTTGTTTTTCACCAATATGGACAATTCAGAGAGTGCCCTCAATGCGGGAAGGTCTACTGGGAGGGATCACACACAAGAGGCATGGCCGAACTAGTCAAAAAGATTATGGCGCCAGAAGAAGGAAAGAGCAGTGAAAAGTAAAATGCTTGGGCGGGAAAGACGCGAAAAGCGGGCCAAGCGCGAAAGAAGTTAGAAAACTATTATGAAAAAATTTCCCTTTGATGAGATGATAAAAACTCTGAAGACTTTTCTCAAAGATGATATTCCCGTTGTCACAAGGATTTCCAAGAGCGAGGAAGGGAGTCCATTTCTCGTTCTTATCAGTACCTTGTTGAGCCTTCGCACCAAGGATGAAACAACAGATAAGGCAATGGATCGGCTTATCAAAAGAGCACAAACACCAGGGGACATTCTCGATCTTCCTACTGAAGAATTGGAAAAAATCATATACCCTGTTGGTTTTTATCGTAATAAAGCAAAAATCTTGAAAAATGTTTCTCGAATTATTCTTGAGCGCTATGGCGGAAAGGTTCCTGACAGTCTTGATGAATTGCTAACTATCAAAGGCGTAGGCCGTAAGACAGCAAATCTCGTTGTCACTGAAGCGTATGGTAAACCTGGCATCTGTGTTGACACCCACGTCCACAGGATTTCAAATCGCCTTGGGATTGTCTCCACAAAAAACCCTCATAAAACAGAAGAAGAGCTCAGGAAGGTTCTTCCACAAAAATACTGGATAATTTACAATACCCTTTTAGTTGCCTTTGGCAGAAGAACCTGCCAGCCTGTTTCCCCCCAATGTAGCCATTGCCCCATATCTCACGTATGTAAGCAAATTGGCGTAATAAGGCATCGATGATTGTAAGCATATTACACCTGCAAATAGCCTTAAGTGCTGAAGCCTAACTCTAAACCAACGATACCTACGCTCATAGAAGGAAATGAATAAAATTGGGGTTTTCGCACGCTGCAACTTTTATTCTTTACAATAATGTTGTTTTTTGTTAATTATTGCTAATCGTATGAAAGCTATCAAATTTTTATTGCTTCTTTGCATCATATTCGCCCCCACATTCCTGTGGGCTCAACAGCTTGACAAAATCGCCAAGATTGAAGTCACCGGAAACGAATCCATTGATCGGGCAGTCATACTGAATAGTGTAAAGACAAAAGAAAATGATCCTTACAACCTCGATAGACTTCGCGAGGATATGAAAAATATTTACAAGACTGGATTTTTCAGTGACATACAGATTGATGTAAAAGATTCCGATAGAGGCAAGTTAGTAACCTTTGTCGTCATTGAAAGGCCTCCAATCAAGATGATTTATATTGAGGGCAATAAAGAAATAAAAACAGAAGACATCCGAGAGAAATTAAAAATAAAAACGAACACAGTGATGAACATTGAGAAGATAAAAGAGAGCATGGACGAAGTGAAAAAACTTTACGCCACCAAGGGATATTTCAATACAAAAGTAATCTACGAAATTATTCCTGAAGAAGGCTATGATGTAGGGGTCAAATTCCTTATCGAAGAACCAAAAAAGGCCTTCGTGAGAAAAATCTCATTCACTGGCAACAAGAATTTTAGCTCAGACAAGCTCAAAGGATATATGCTTGTTCGCGAAAAGGGGTGGTTTTCTTGGTTTACCGGATCAGGCATTCTTGAAGAGGATGCGCTTGATGATGATAGAAAAAGGCTTGAATCGTATTATTCCAACCATGGCTATATCAAAGCCAAGATAGGCGTACCTGACGTCTCAATTTCAAAAGATGGCAAAACAATCAGTATCGTTATGCCCATAGAGGAAGGGAATGTTTATAAGGTTGGGAAAATTGATTTTTCTGGTGATCTCATATTTTCTGCCGACATTCTGGAAAAAGACCTCAAAACCAAACCAGGCGACACCTTCAGATCTTCCCTGTTTCGAGAGGATGTAATAAAGCTCACTGATCTCTATCAAGATAAGGGATACGCCTTCACTGATGTTTCTCCTATTACCTTAGTCGACGATACTGCTCAAAAGATTGATCTTACGTTTAACATATCAAAAGGTAAAGAGATTTACGTTAATAGGATTAATATTCTTGGCAATACAAGAACACGGGACAAAGTAATTCGGCGGGAATTGAGATTAGCAGAGGGCGACCGATACTCGGGTAAAGGTCTAACAAGAAGCAAGGAAAGGCTTACTAATACACAGTATTTTAAGGAAGTTGATCTAAAACTTATCAAAACAGAAGATCCAGAAAAGATAAACCTTGACGTTGCGGTCGAGGAAAAACCGACTGGTACTTTCAATGTCTCTGTTGGTTATAGTACAACAGAGAAGGCAATCATAGGTGGTTCCATTTCTCAGCAGAATTTATTGGGAACTGGCAGAAAACTTTACTTCAATGCGGGAGTAGGAGACATAACGAATAATTTTAATGCCAGCATTGTTGACCCATATATTTTTGATTTGAACCTTTCTGCAGGTCTCGGTCTTTCACATTACACTCGAGAAATGGACAGCTATGACTATAAATTAGTCGGTGGAAGCTTAAGTTTTGTGAGACCCATGACAGAGTTCACAAAACTGAGCACAAGGTATAAATATGAAAAAACAAAAATAGACAATATCGATGTGGATGCAAGTCACATCATCAAAGAACAGGTAGGCTCATCAAGCACGAGCAGCGTAACCGTTGGCCTTAACAGAAATATAATAGATAACATTTTGAATCCCTCAAAGGGTTCAAATGCAGAAATTTCCTTTGAACTTGCTGGTGGACCTTTTGGCGCAGAAAATGATTTCTATAGATCCGTCGGGCAATATGGCCTGTACATTCCTGCAGGATTCTGGAATTCTACATTTTTTGTAAAAGGAACTGCTGGTGTTATTCGTGGATATAACGGCAAACCCATTCCTATCTACGAAAACTTTTATGTTGGTGGTTTGCACACAGTTAGAGGCTTCAAATATGGTGAGGCAGGCCCGATGGATGAATACGGAGACCCTATCGGGGCAAGGAATCAATTATTCTTCAACCTGGAATGGATCTTTCCCATTTTTACGCCTGTAGGATTGAAAGGAGTTATCTTTTTCGACGCAGGGCATGGTTTTGAAGAGAATAAAGGCTTCCTTTTAAATGGAACACGAACTTCTGCGGGCACAGGTATCCGTTGGTTTTCTCCTTTTGGACCTATAAGGCTTGAAATCGGGTTCAACTTAAATCCTAAAAAAGATGAAAAAAGAAGTGTATTTGATTTTGCAATTGGCTCACAATTTTAATAGGAGGTAGCATGAAAAACGTTTTTTTATTGGTTGGAATATTCGTTCTGGTAATACTTCCTTTGACCGCACATAGTCAAAGTATTGCCTATATTGATCTTCAAAGGGTAATGGTGGAGTCAAACAAAGGGAAAGAGGCAAAACAGACGCTAACCCAGGAAGCTGACAAACTGAAGAAAACCCTTGATGGCAAGCAGGATGAGCTGCAAAAAATGAAAGATGCCATAGAAAAACAAGGAACCACCATCACTCCGGAAGCAAGGACTGAAAAAGAGAAACAATATCAGAGTAAGCTGAAGGATTACCAAAGATTGGCGAATGATTATCAGACCGAACTTCAACAAAAGGACATGGAATTAACACGGAATATGTTGAAAGAGCTTGAAGGCGTCATAAAAAGTCTTGGAGAAAAAGAGAAGTATACCCTTATCGTCGAAAAAAGCCAGGTACTCTTTGCGGCGCCGACCATTGATATAACCTCAAAAGTCATTAACCTTTTTAACGAGGCGGCGAAGAAAAAACCAACCAAGTGATGATCAGGTTAAGAAAATTAGCTGAGAAAGTAAACGGTCGCTTAGTTGGAGAAGGCAACACAGCAATAACCGGTATTGCAGGGATTAAAGAAGCAAAACAGGGAGAGATATCGTTTCTCTCCCAATTAAGTTATCAGAAATATCTCAAGGACACCAGGGCTTCAGCAATAATCCTCGGCGAAGATATCGATATCCAGGGTATTAGTGACCTTAATCTCATTATCGTAAAAAACCCTTCACTGGCGTATGCTGTTATTGCAGATCTATTTAATACCAGGACCCGAAAAAAAGTTACCGGCGAGATAAGTAAACTGGCTTTCATAGCAAAAGGAGCAAAAATATCAAAGAGTGCGTCAATTGCACCCTTTGTCCATATTGAAGGAAGGGTTGTCATTGAAAAGGGTGTAACGATATTTCCCCTTGTTTATATTGGTGAAAACACCACAATTGGCGCGGGAACACAAATATTCCCGAATGTTACGATCTATGGCGGTGTGAAAATTGGTAAAAATGTTATAATTCACAGTGGGACAGTTATTGGCAGTGATGGATTCGCTTACGTGTGGAACGGAAGCAAACATGTAAAAATAGAGCAACTTGGCACCGTCGATATCGAAGATGAAGTTGAAATAGGCGCCAATGTTACCATCGACAGGGCCTCTCTTGGAAAAACCACAATAAAGAAGGGTGTGAAAATTGATAATCTAGTTCAAATAGCTCACAACGTTACTATTGGAGAAAACTCTATCATAGTTGCCCAGGTCGGGATAGCGGGCAGCGCTACCATAGGGAAAAATGTAGTTCTTGCAGGACAAGCTGGCGTCAGAGACCATGTTAAAGTGGGAGACAATGTACAAGCAGGTGGGCGGACCGGGATAACAAAAGATGTTCCGGACAATTCCCTCATCATGGGAACTCCTCACCTCCCCTTTAAGGAATGGGCAAAGTTACAAGGCTATTTTAAGATGTTACCCCAGCTCTTTATAAAAATGAAACAGATGGAAAAAAAGTTTCACCTGGAGGATGAGGATGATTGATATTAACGAAATAATGACTCTCCTGCCACATACATATCCTTTTCTTCTCGTTGATCGAGTTGTGGAGTTTGAGCCAGCAAAACGTGTGGTGGGTATCAAAAATGTTACCTTTAATGAGCCTTTCTTTACGGGACATTTTCCGGGTATGCCTATTATGCCAGGCGTTTTAATTATAGAAGCCATGGCTCAAACCGGAGGCGTCCTTGCATTCAAATCCTTCCCGGGCATGAAAGGTTCTGTTTTGTTCATCGGCATTGACAATGCACGATTCAGAAAACCTGTCATACCTGGCGATCAGCTAAAACTCGTGGTGGAGGTTGTGAAACATAAAAGAGAGATATGGGTTTTTGAAGGAAAGGCATATGTGGATAATGAAATGGTTGCAGAAGCCAGAATCATGGCCATGCTGAAACAAGATTAGGAGAGACGCTTGATACACCCAACTGCCATTGTAGATAAAAATACTGAAATTGATGCATCGGTTGAGATAGGGCCTTACTGCATCATTCAACGCAACGTCATCATAAAGAAGGGAACGAAGCTACTTTCTCATGTGGTAATTCAGGGAAGAACAGAGATTGGAGAGAACTGCACAATCAGTCCTTTCGCATCGCTTGGAGGCCCTCCGCAGGACATTTCCTATAAGGAAGAGGATACGAGCCTTTTTGTTGGCAGCAATAACATCATAAAAGAATATGTGACGATGAACAGGGGAACGATACATGGTGGCGGTATCACAAAGGTGGGAAATAATAACTTTATTATGGCTTATACCCATGTTGCCCATGATTGTATGGTAGGTAACAATATTATAATGGCAAATTGTGCTACCCTTGCCGGTCATGTAGAGGTTTCCGATTCAGTGATTTTTGCAGGCCTTTGTGCAGTACACCAATTCTGTAGGATTGGAAAACATGCTTTTATAAGCGGCCTTACAGGGGTCCCCAAGGATGTTCCTCCCTTTATGATTGCAGCAGGAAGCAGGGCCAAACTTTACGGCTTGAATGTCGTGGGATTGGAAAGACACGGTTTTCCAAAAGAAGAGATTTCAAAACTGAAAAAGGCTTATCGAATACTCTTCAGATCTGCCCTGCCCCTTACGGAATCGTTAAAAATTATCAAGGAAGAACTGGCTGGAGAGCATATCACGGAGCTCGTCGACTTCATTGAGTCATCAAAGAGGGGTATATGCCGATAAAGATAGCCCTTGTGGGTGGCGGCCACATGGGAAGAATACATCTTGAGAAGTTATCTTCTTTCAACGAAATCGAGATTGCCGGAGTTGCAGATGTTGACACGGAACGCGTCAATGTGATCGCACAACAGTTTAAGGTTCCGGTTTTTAACGATTACAGGAAGTTGTTGGGAAATACACATGGAGTGGTTATTGCAACACCAACTGAAACTCATTATCAGATTGCCAAGGATTTCCTTGAAGCAGGAACTCATGTATTTATCGAGAAGCCCATAACGTCTAGTCAGAAGGAAGCCAAGGAACTTATTGATTTCAGCAAAACCAAAAAACTCATTCTCCAGATAGGATTTCTTGAAAGATTCAATCCTGCATTTTTAAAATCCTTTTCCCTCATCAAAAAACCACTTCTTCTAGAGTCACGCAGGGCTAGCGAGTTTACAGGGCGGTCTATTGACATTGATGTTGTTCTCGATCTTATGATTCATGACATTGACTTGATTCTATCGATTGTCAAAGAAGATGTGTACGATATTAGGGCGCAGGGAGTATCGTTTATTATGGATAAACTGGATATTGCAAGCGTCAGAATAGAATTTAGCAACGGATGTATCGCTAACCTTAATGCAAATCGCATCTCTGCAAAAAAAGAAAGGACCCTTACGATCTTTGAGAAAAATCAGAATCTTTTTATTGACCTTTTGAACCGTAGAGTTATATTTACGGTAAAAAAGAATGGTGGAGGCATCGATACAGAAGAATATTCGGTTGATCCAATCGATGCTGTAAAATACGAAATAACAGCCTTTATTGAATCAATTGACAAAGGTACCAGTCCTATTGTAAAAGGCGAAGACGGCTTACGGGCTCTTGCCCTAGCTGACCAGATTAAGCAATACATTGCAGAAAGAAAACTCTCATAATAATCCTGCGTTAAAAATAGTCGTCATAACAGGTGAGTTTTCAGGAGAAATCCATGCATATCATCTTGTAAAGGCCCTTGGCAACTCGCTGCATATTGAATTCAGTGGCATGGGCAGCAAAATGCTTCAGGAAGCTGGCGTTCGTGTTATCTATGACTACAGCAACATCTCCGTCACAGGTTTAAGTGAAATCTTTGGTAAATTGAAATACATTCGAGAAGCCCTTAGAACCATGAAGCAACATATTATCAGGGAAAATCCATCCCTGCTGATCCTTGTGGATTTTCCGGGTTTTAACCTTAAAATAGCAAAGTTCGCCAAGGCACATGGTGTGCCTGTTATCTATTTTATTCCACCTCAAGTTTGGGCATGGAGGAAATCACGTATCCTTAAAATCCGTGAGCGTGTAAGCAAAGTAATCTGCATCTTGCCGTTCGAAAAAAAGCTATATGAAGAATATGGGGTTGATGCAGCTTATGTAGGGCACCCGTTTCTTAATACCGTAAAACCTGTTTTTTCAAGAACGGAATTTTACAAAAAAATAGGGGTAGAGCATGAAGGTCCCGTCATCACTATATTGCCTGGGAGCAGAGAAAATGAAGTAAGCAAACACATGCCAATACTGCTTTCTATCATTACAAAACTGGAGCAACATATTCACAATTTAACTATCTTATTGCCCCTTGCGGAAAACATTGATTTCCGTATAATAGATAAATATCTCACAGGACCTCGTGCAATTAGGGCTTTCAAAGGATTGTCCTACGACGCTATGGCATATTCTGACCTCGCAATCGCAGCATCCGGTAGTGTTACGCTCGAGGCTGCTATTCTTGGTACGCCTACGATTGTTATCTATAAGATTTCGCTATTGTCATACCTTTTCGCAAGGATGCTCGTGGATGTTCAGTATATTAGCCTCCCCAATATTATTGCCGGCAAAGAGATTTTCCCTGAATTCATACAACAGTTAAACCCTGAAAAGATTGCAGAAAAAGCACTTTATATGTTAAACAATGGAAGAGAAAGCATAAAAGATGACATTAAAGCAATACATGATAAACTTGGTACGTTTGATTCTTATCAACTCGCGAATGACGAGATTGTGCAATTTTTAGAGCATATCTATGGCACTCTACCTAAGGCTCCTTCAGTTCGTTAAACCATACTGGTTCAAACTTGCCTTTGCCATGGTTTTCATGTCCCTTGTCGCCGCAACGAATGGCCTGACAGCATACATCGTAAAGCCTGTCCTCGATAAAATCTTTTTTGAGAAAAACGCTGACATGCTTTATATCATACCCTTCGGTGTTATCCTTCTTTATCTGGTTAAAGGGGTTTTTGAATACCTTCAAGCCTACCTCATGGGATTCGTTGGCCAAAAGGTTGTTAATGACATCAGGAATCTTGTCTTCAGTTCCCTTCAGCGTCAGCCCCTTTCTTATTTCGACAAGACTCCCACCGGTTCAAGCATATCCAGGGTCATCAATGATGTCAACCTCGTCCAAACCGCCGTAACGGATGCCTTCACAGCGATAATGAAAGACGCTTTTTCCATTATTGGCCTTCTTTTTGTTGTATTTTACAGAGATTGGAAGCTCGCAACCATTGCCTTGATTATCTTGCCGTTTTCAGCATACCCGATCGTCGCCTTTGGAAAAAAGCTTCGGAAAATTAGTGTAACAGCCCAGAGAACAATTGCCCGGCTAACAAGCTTTCTCCATGAAACAATCACCGGTCAGCGAATCGTCAAGGCCTTTTCCATGGAAGAGTATGAGAACCAAAGATTTCAGGTTGAAAATAACAACCTTTTTCGGATTAACCTGAAACGTTATAAAATCCGCGCATTGTCTCATCCGGTTATGGAAGTTCTCGGCGGTGTTGCAATTGGCGTTATCATCTGGTACGGCGGCCGGGAAATCATTTCGGGTAAATCTACTCCTGGAAACTTCTTTTCCTTTACAGCAGCGCTGCTCATGTTATATGAGCCAATTAAAAGATTAAATAAAGAGAATCACAATATTCAACAGGGACTCGGGGCAAGCCAGCGGGTCTTCGAAGTCATCGACAGGGAACCTGAAATTGTTGAGAAAAAAGGTGCAATCCAGCTTGAACAGGTTCAAGGTATTATAGAATTTAAAGATGTGTTCTTCAAATATGAAGACAAAATGATATTGAAGAACTTGAACCTGAAAATCAATAAAAATGAAGTTATTGCTGTTGTAGGGGAAAGCGGGGTCGGCAAAACAACTCTTGTTAATCTTATTCCCCGGTTTTATGACATAGCCAGTGGATCGATCGAGATTGATAATATTGATATCAAGGATGTAACGTTGAATTCTCTCAGAGATAACATCGCCCTTGTCACTCAGGATGTTATCCTTTTTAATGATTCGGTTAAGAATAACATCGCGTACGGATTCGAGTCCGATATGATCAAGATTGAAGAGGCTGCGCGGACTGCGTATGCCCACGATTTTATCACTAAGCTGCCAAAGGGCTATGATACTGTCGTTGGTGAAAAAGGTGCACGGTTATCCGGCGGGCAAAAGCAGAGGATTGCCATAGCAAGGGCTCTTCACAAAAATGCTCCGATTTTGATCCTGGATGAAGCAACAAGCTCACTCGATGCAGTATCAGAGTTAGAGGTACAAAAAGCCTTCGAAAATCTGATGAAGGGACGAACCACAATAATTATTGCTCATCGCTTGTCAACTATTATGAATGCTGACAGGATCATCGTGATCGATAGCGGGACCATCATACAGGAAGGTACACACGCCAAGCTTATTGAAACTGAAGGTCCTTATAAAAACCTTTACAATCTTCAGTTTCGTGATAAAGAGATTAAGAAAATCATTCAACTCGGGAAGCGAGCCAAAAATGAATAAAAGAATCAAGGCCTTTCTCATGGTCAACGTTCTACCACCCCTGATTTTTGTGTTTCTCAATCTGCTGCGGGTTACCCTCAGGATTAAACAGGTAAACAGTGAAACAGTGGCTGACGGCTGGAAAAAAGGTGAGAATTTCATCGTCTGTTTCTGGCACGGAAGGCTTTTGATGATGCCTTTTGCAAATCTGAGGGGAAAGGGGAAAGTTCTCATCAGCAGGCATCGTGACGGGGAATTGATTGCCAGGGTAATGGCATTTTTCAGGCTTGGTTCCATCCGGGGCTCCTTCCGTAAAGGGACTGTATCATCCATACGGGAAATCATGAATAACTTACGTGAAGGCTATGATGTTGCGATCACCCCCGATGGCCCAAAGGGTCCACGGTATTGCGTAAAAGAGGGAATTGTTGAACTGGCAAGGTTAACAGGAAAATCTATTGTTCCCATAACCTACAGCGCAAGTAAAAAAAAACTTTTCAGTCCTGGGACAGATTTATCCTTCCATATCCATTTTCAACGGTGCTAATTCTCTGGGGTAACCCAATTTCCATTGAATCAAAAACCCCACGTGAAGCTTTAGAAGTGAAAAAACGTGAACTCGAGGATACACTCAATCATCTCACCGAACAAGCTGATATATTGGCATGTGGAAAATAATATACAATTTCCTTGCTCATCTCGCCCTTCCTGTTTTCGTCCTTTACGGGTTAACTCAGAAGAAAATCAGAAAAAATCTCTGTGAAAGGCTTTTTGTAACAACAAAAAAAACACCTCTCAAGGATGCGTTGTGGATCCACGCTGCCTCTGTGGGAGAGGCTGCTATCGCTGAAAATCTCATACGCTATATGAGAAAATATACGAATTTGCAGAATTTTGCTATCACAACCAACACGTATTACACAAAAAACATGCTTAAGACAAAGTTTGGCAATGATGTCCAAGTTTTCTCTCTTCCCCTCGACCTGAGTTATCTGGTCAACCGGTTCGTTGCGACCTCTCACTTTAAAGCACTGATCATCATTGAAACCGAAATATGGCCCAACCTCATCTGGCAGGCCAATAAACGGCATATCCCTGTGTTTATCTTAAATGGGAGGATTTCTGATAGCACTATCACTACATATCGCCGATTTTCTTCATTCCTCGGCTATGTTCTCAACCATGTTGAACATGTTGCTGCCCAATCAAACAAGCACAAAGAGCGATTCATATCAATCGGGATGAACCCTCAAAAAGTCACAAGCACCGGGAATATCAAGTACTACAGAATTTTAAAAGAGAATGATAACATTACACCAAAAGAAAATATACTAACCTTCGGAAGCATTAAAGAGAAAGAACTCGATATAATCCTGCCCGTAATAACGTCTTTAAAAAACGATTTACAAGATACCATCATTTATATTGCACCACGGGAGATTCACCTCGTATCCATCATCGAAGAGAAACTCTCAAAATTCTTCAATGTTGCACGATTTTCATCAATCAAGGCAGGTACGAAGGGGAAAATTGACATTATAGTAGTGGATACAATGGGCGATCTCATGGGTATTTATGAAAAAAGCAGGGTTGCTTTTGTGGGCGGAAGCCTTGCACCCTATGGTGGTCAGAATATTCTTGAACCTCTATTCTTTTGTACACCTGTCATTTTTGGGCCTTATATTGAGAATTTCAGAGACATAGCTGATATCGTTCTCGAGAATAAAGCAGGCGTGATGGTAGATAATGGAAACGATCTCTCTATGACAATGAAAAATATTATGTCAGACGAATCACTTCAAAAGGAGATGGGGCAAGCCGGTAGGCTCATCATTCAGAAACAACAGGACGTGATGAAGAAGACAGTTGATATCATTATGAACGTCATCGAAGCAGGCCATAGGCTATAGGCAATAGGAAAAGCTAGACGGACGGGGAAACTGAGCAGGATTTCCTACTTACAGCTAACTGCTATCAGCTGATTTATTGGAGGTTTCATGGAAGAGTTTTCGAAGCTTGTTGAGCTCATGGCTACTTTGAGGAGCGATAAGGGCTGCCCATGGGACAAAAAACAGACTATCAGTGCATTCAAAACATTTCTCCTCGAGGAGGTCTATGAAGTAATAGAATCTATTGATCAATCAAACCACACAGCTATCAAGGAGGAACTGGGTGACTTACTTTTTCACATTGTCTTTATTGCACAAATTTGTAAGGAAGGTGGGTATTTTGATATCACAGAGGTTGTCAAAGGCGTGTATAAAAAAATGTATCATCGTCACCCCCATGTATTTGGAGGCATGCCCCACGATACACCCATTGAGTTGAAATGGGAGGAGTTAAAGAGAAACGAGAAGGATGGTTATTCTCTTCTTCAGAATATTCCCCAGATGCTCCCTGCCCTTCTCAGGGCCTATATTGTTTCCAAAAGAGCTGCACGAGTGGGTTTTGATTGGCCAAAACTGGAAGATATCCACGAGAAGATGCATGAAGAGATTGATGAATTGAGAAAGGCTGAACAGTCTGGCAATGGTGAGTTCATTAAGGAAGAGATTGGCGACCTTTTATTCACCATTGTAAATATTGCCCGTTTTCATAATATCGACCCTGAAGATGCGCTTCGGGCAACATCAAACAAGTTTGTACATAGGTTCAGTTATATTGAGAACAATACAGACGTTTCCAGCGCTACATTAGAGACAATGGATAAATTGTGGAATGAAGTAAAAGGTATGGAAAAAAAGGGGCATTAGCCCCTTTTTTTATTCGCTTTTTACGACATTAGATGCTTGTGGGCCTTTTGGGCCTTTGACAATTTCGAATTCTACTTTCTCCCCCGTTTTTAACGACTTAAAACCATTCTGTTTTATGGCAGAAAAATGTACAAAAACGTCTTCTCCATTCTCTTGCTCAATAAAACCGTACCCCTTTGAATCGTTAAACCATTTTACCTTACCTACTGGCATACTGCTAAACTCCTTTCATTGAAATTATTAAGCATTCCTGCTTTCTTTGAATCATATTGCTATTTATCGGCAACTGTCAAGGAAAATCTTAAAATTTTTTAATGAAATAAATTGCTCTTAATATTATATGAAAAAATCTTTTACATTATGATAAATTCCTTGCGGGGACGGGTTAACACCTTTATAAATACTCCTCACTTAATATGTTTACCGGTACTCGACATACTTAATGTCCCGTGTTTTACTCCTTTAATTGATTTGAGCATATCAGCAAGCCTTATAACATCCTTCGGCTTCCCCCTCACAGCAATAATTTCAAGACAGTTGTCATGATCCAGGTGAATGTGTTGCGTTGAGATAATAATCTTTTGAAAATCATGTTGGAGATCAGTGATTTTGTTGAGGAGATCTCTACGATGGTGGTCATAGATCAGCGTGATTGCCCCGGCCACGTCATCACCTTCATTCCATTCCTTTTTTATGAGTTCCTGTCTGATGAGATCCCTGAAAGCCTCAGAACGGTTCGAATAGTTACGTTCCTTGATATAGCGATCAAATTTGTCGAGAAGACTTTTATCGAGGGAAACCCCGAAACGAAATAAGCCAGCCATTACCTCACCAAAGTATTACTTTTAGAATTTATGTAGCACAATGAAATGGCTGAGTAAAGAAAAATGTGTATAGTAGTTACCTCAAACTCCTTCATGGCTTTTTTCATTGCATAATCATAATTTTTACAGCAAAATAGACTGATCATGGTGTTTTCTCTTGCGCGTTTCCTGAATAACAGAAATTTCATTTTTCTCATGGCCCTCGTTCTTGGCTTTCTCTGGGATACCGGGGCTCACTATACGCAACGATTGATTCTACCCGGTCTCGCTGTTGTAATGACCCTCTCCAGCATGGGAATCAGTGGCGATGCCTTTCGGTCTCCTAAATCACTTCTCTCATACACTTTCATCGGGATTGTGGGAAATTTCGTTCTTCATGGTGTGGTTCTCATAGGTCTGAGTGCCCTTATCATCCGGGACCAATTTTTCTGGAATGGCTTCATCCTCCTTGCTTCAGTTCCTCCTGCTATAGCGGTAATCCCTTTTGCACTTTTCTTGAGGGGTAACGTTGAATTGGCACTGCTCGGAACAATAGGGGCGTACCTTGGAGCGTTTTTTCTTACACCATTGATAGCCCTCGTCTTTCTTGGCACCGGGTTTATCAGTCCAATGAAGCTCCTCCTGATACTCGGGGAATTGATCATCGGACCTCTTGTTGCCTCACGAATCCTTGTAGCCACTGGTCTTTCCAAAAAGATAGATCCTTATAAAGGGCCAATTACGAACTGGAGTTTCTTCCTGGTAATCTATATTATTACCGGTCTGAATCGAGACATCTTTATTGATCAGCCCCTGTCTATTGTTCCGGTCATCGCCGTTGCCATTCTGACTACTTTTGTCCTGGGATGGATCATTGAGAAATCAGGTGAGTTAATGCACCATGACAAGGCTAGTTTGACGAGCTTTGTGCTTCTTTCCACCTTTAAGAACTATGGCCTTTCAGGGGCCCTCGCCCTGGTCTTTTTCAACCCCCAGACGGCAGTTCCATCCACGGTAACATCCGCAATCGGCATCCTCTATTTCATTTGGCTCGAAATACGGGCAAACAGAAAGTTCACTCCTTCGCCTCAAAACCAATAGGTTTACACTGGAAGAAGCCCGAGAGGCGTTAGCGGACGGTTGAGCCATGACAAAACAATGTTTGTGGGAATAACCAGAAATTTCAAAGTGTATGGCCTGAGGAACAGACCGTCGATTCGCCTCCCTTTCCGAATGACTCACCATGCAAGACGGGGTTATGCTCATGGGGGCTGCTGCTTTTATCCTCCTTCTCTACACAGGCGGCTCCATTACAGCTCTGGTTATTATGTACTCCATCAATGTTTTTGTAACCTTTTCTCTTTCACAGTTCGGTATGATCAGGTTCTTTTTGAGCAATAGGGACAGAGATACAAAATGGAAACAGCATATTGTGATCCACATAATTGGTTTGATTCTCTGTCTTACAATCCTAAGTGTTACAGTTATGAAAAGTTCGGAGAAGGAGGTTGGGTTACCTTACTTATTACTTCCGCCGAAATAGGCTTGTGCTATCTCATTCGCAGGCACTACACAAAAGTCAGAGACAGCGTAAGGCACCTGGAAGAAACCCTTTCCAATATTCCAGCTACTGAGCCATTCAAAAATGATCCTGTAGACTCTAAAGCAATGACTGCTATATTGCTTGTGAGTAGTTTTAACGGCTTCGGACTTCATACATTGCTTTCCATTGTTCAACACTTTCCCGGAATCTATAAAAATTTCATCTTCCTTTCCGTTGCGGAAGTCGACTCCGGGTCTTTTAAAGGTGTTGCAGAAATAGAGGCCCTTCAAGTTTCAGTGAAACAAGATCTTGAAAAATCACCAGGGTTCATGGCTTTCCTGCTGACTACCGGACGGAAATCACTACAGATGTGGTTGATTCAGTTACAGACCTAGTTGCGAAAACCGTGAAAGAGTTTCCACGATCAACAGTATTTACTGGAAAACTCGTGTTCAAACAAGAGAATCCATTCCAAAAAAATTGTGCACCAGTCTCTTGAAAAGATCGGGGAAGAATGTTCTTGTTTCCAGAGTTCGCAGATAAATCTTTCTATGACAAAAAAGGTTAACGCGACAAAATATTAACGACAAAAAGTTTTACACTAAAACGCTTCCGCAGGATAATCTTGCCATCTTTGCATGCCAAAAAGGTGCTTCTTCTTTCTGAATAAATTTTACCGGCTTTGTGTCTGTTTTCCATTGGACTGGTTTCGTATCCATCAATCTCCCAGCTCTGCCCTTTATAGCTGCCTCCCATCTTGGGTAGGATATTTGTCCACGTGCCAGCTCCTCTGAGAAAATGCCAAACTCTTTGTACCGGCCATTGTTCCCAGTCTATTAGTCTGCTGCCCTCATCCGGTGGAACGTTCCGTGCCCTCTGGGTCGGATTTTTATTTACTTGCGGATACCGCGGAGCGTTCCCGTCAGCTATGTCATCAATAGCCCGAATCAGAAGTTTTACTCCAACATCTTCAATGGCATTGCGATAAAGCTCCTGAAACGGCATCCCTGACGAAATATCAAAGCCCTCTTGATAAATGATATCCCCTGTATCCTCACCTTCATCAATATAATGGACCGTGACTCCAGGCCGTAGATCATGATTATAATACGTCCAGAACCAGGGGTTAGGGCCACGATACTTCGGTAAAAGAGACGGGTGCAAGTTGATGGTTCCGTGTCGCGGGATAGAAAATATATTCTTCTTCAATAATTGGGACATATAAAAGACTACGATCAAGTCTGGTTTCAGCAATTTTACCCAATCTTCAAGATCCTTGCTGCTCCCCTCTGCCATGTAATAGTAAGGTATGCGATTTTCTTTAGCAATGGCCGCAAGGCTCAAAGGGGTTCCTCTTAATCCGTGGTAGATATGACGGGCGATTCGGTAAAGCAGCCTCTTGTTTTTGATTTCATTTCGCCAACGTGGTGCGCATTCGATTATTCCTGCAACATTGTGTCTGGATTGGAGAATGGGTCTTACAACCGCTGATATTCCGATTGTAATGATTACAACCCGAAGGATGTTTTGAGATTGGTTCTGAGCGGCACTATTATCGTTTATCTCTTCAAATCCTGTTTTTCCCATTCCTATTAAATAACTTTTTATGCATCACAGATCCAAATATTTTTATGATAAGCAAAAAAATGTATTTCTCATTATTCTCATGCTAAACATATCCATTCACCTTGCTTTTTCATTTTGCCTATGAATATTTTTAACAGTAATTAGCGGAGCCAAGGACTTTCTGTTGCCACCAAGTCTTCTTGCCACGCCCTGATCGTTTTCGATGATCTGAAAATTATAACCAGCAAGATTTGGTGGCCAGCATGTGTTCCTTCGACATTTTTGTAGAATATTTTCTGAAAACGACAAAAATGGCGATTTGTCTTACGTTAACGAAATAATTTATCCAATTATTTCGGGTTATTTCATACAAGGGTTGCTGGCATAGGTATTGCTATTGATTCTGTAGAGCCCAATAGCTATCATTGAAAGAACGTTATGAAAAGCACGGTTTAAGACCACTGATGGGAGGAACATACCGAATGAAAAGAACAATAATAATTGTCTTTGTATTAATCTTATTGGCTGGATGCAACAATCCAGCTCCCAACGTATCTGAGACTGCCCCTAGTCCACCACCTGCCGCGCCTGTTGCATACCCACCCGATGTACCTGTTGCGTCCTCCAGTCCACCGCCGGCCGTCCCTGATACACCCTACAGCCCACAACCCGTCGCACCTGATACTACTTACAGTCCAGAACCCACAGCACAGTATGCTGCCCCCAGTCCGCCACCCATCGAGTTTACCGCACCACCGGATGTAATTGTAATGCCTGATACACCCAGTGTTTACGTTGTTCCTGGAATTGCTGTAGACCTTTTTTTCTGGAATGGTTTCTGGTGGCGTCCATGGGAAGGTCGTTGGTATCGCTCACGGTATTATGACCGGGGCTGGGGTTATTATAACAATGTTCCGAGCTTTTATTATGATGTAGACCCAGGGTGGAGAGGATACTATAGAAATCGTAATTGGCATGGCCACCGGTGGAACTATGAACCGATTCGTCACCAACACCTTCGTCAGAACTGGCAGACCTGGCATAATACTCGACATTGGGAAAGGCAAAGAACGTGGGGTGTCCAGGGGTATCGACCTCGACCACAACAGCAGAGACAGGAACTGAGACGGCAGAGGGAACGGGAGTATTACCAGAGGAATGAGGTTCAGCGACATCAACAACTGATACGACAGCAACAAAAACAGCCCCAGGGAAAGATTCAGCAGCCAGTGCAGCAGCCTCTTGGGAAGGTTCAACAGCAAGGACCACAGCCTCTTGGGAAAGTTCAGCAACCAGGGCAACAGCCTCAGGGTAAGATTCAGCAGCCTCAAGGCAAGGCCCAGCCAGTGCAGCCCCAGAGAAAGATCGAGCCAGTGCAACAGCCTCTTGGGAAGGTTCAGCAGCAAGGAACACAGCATCAGGGAAAGGTTCGGCAGCAAAGACAACAATATCCGGGCAAGGTCCAGGAGCCAGGACAGCAGCCTCTTGGCAAGGTTCAACAGCAAGGACCACAGCCTGAAGGGAAGGTACAGCGAGTGCCCCAAGGGAAAGTAGTGCGGCAACCAGTGCAGCCTCAAGGAAAGGTCCATCCATCAGGACCACCACCTGAAGGGAAGGTTCAGCGAGTGCCCCAAGGGAAAGTCCAACAATCAGGACAGCAGCCTCACCGAAAACCTGAAGAAGGAGAGGGACAGCATAGAAGTAGGAACGCTAATTAAAATT